>MRWG01000925.1_pt1 | contig 23148 bp, 23 predicted proteins | sample 1013341 | NCBI WGS metagenome assembly MRWG01 (sample SAMN06117577, study PRJNA244670) | biofilm metagenome | biome: Water; feature: Cathode Biofilm; material: Biofilm; isolation source: microbial consortium enriched at the cathode of a solar microbial fuel cell | place: USA: District of Columbia ... | reverse complement strand
CAACAGCAGGCCGCGCACGGCCGCCTGCTGCCTGGCCACCTCCTGGCGCATGGCCTCCATTTCGTCGGTGATGGCGTTGATGCGCGTGGTGTCGGCGACACGGTCGCGCGCCTGGCCGAGTTCGAAGAAGGTGACGCCCGACAGGCAGGCGATGATGAAGACCAGGGTCGCGAAGGCCGCGATCAGCTTCATCGAAATCTTGGTGTTATTAATGAGGTTCATCTTTCAGGCTCCAGTGCGGACGGCGGCTCAGACTTTGCCCGCGGCATAACGGCGGCGAAGCTCGGTGACATTGATCTCCACCGTGATCGCGCCGACCACCTGGCCATCCTGGGTGATAGAGAGGTTCACCTGGGCATTCTCGGTGCCCGTGTCCTCGTTGATCTCGATCTCGTCGATGAAAATGGCCTCGGGGCCGACCTGGAAGGTCTTCTGCCACTTGCCCTCATCGCCCTGCCAGAAGTCCGAGGTGATGGCGGACTGGCCCGCATTGAGGCCCTTGGCGTCCATCACGAAGATCTCCGTATAGAGACCGCGCGAACGCGCCTGGATCCTGGTGAGGTAGTTCGACAGGGGGCTGGAGAGCACGGCGGTGATCAGCGGCTGATCCTCCACCTCGCGCTCGGCGCGCCACTGCTTGTCGAGGGCGTCGATGCCCGCCTGGTCGAGATTGGCATAGCGCTCATTGCTCGCCTCCAGGGTCAGCATGACCACCGGCGAGGATGACCAGGAGCGGATCTCGTCAATGACGTACTCACGGATCAGCCACTCTTCAGCCGCGGCGCTGCCTGCGGAAAAAATCGAAGCGCAGGCGATCAAGGCGCCTGCGAATGCTCTCATTGATGTCATCGAACTCTCCTCCACCCGGAGACATGCATGAAAATCAGGCCCCTTTCCTAAGACGAAGTTCTTAAGTTTCTTATAAATACTGTGCGTCCGATTGCCTCAGGTGCGCTGAGATAGAATTCGCCCGGCGGCCTTTCTCGCAGACTGGGAAAAATGCAACCCCGGCGGCACCGAGTGATCCGAAGGTAGCGTGAATCAGCGACGAGCACCGGCCTTGTCTTGTGGTCCTCAAATAATACCAAAGAAAAAGATTCTACCGGATAGTCAATCGCTGCGCCGCAACCCTACCTGCGGTTCTGAGGTCACGAAAAAGTCCAGGCCTCCTGCGCCGAGGTGACGCGCGCACTTGCCGCGCCGCTGCAGTGGCGGAAGCAATCTCGCCGCTTCTTCCCGTTGCCTTTGCTTGCTTTCCAATTCACCCCGGCCCAGACTTTGCGGAGATCGGTTGGGGTCTGCAAAGCACAAGACGGAATGTATGTTTTCGACGAGGTTCCCTCGCGGAGGCAGGAGGAACATGAACGCCCCTAGCGAAGGGACAAAAAGCCCTCGGGACTGCGGCGAAGACGAGGCCACCAGCGCACGGCCGGACAATCTGCAGGATAAGTTTGGCCGTGAGATTCTGTCGGCTGCCCACATGTGCGCCGCCTACGACTACTGGTGCGATAACCGCGGCAACCTGGAACTGCCGCCGGCCGACGCCATCGACCCGCTGAGAATGCCGCGGGCCTGCCTGCCGTTCATCGTGATCCTGGAGGTCGAGGACCCGCCGCTGCGATTCCGTTGCCGGCTGACCGGCACCGAGGTCGTCAACAGTCTCGGAGTGGACCTGACCGGCCTCTACATTGACGAACTCCCGGAAATAGCAAAGCAACTTGCCCGCATGGAGTGGTGCGTGCGCAAGAGGCAGCCCTATCTGGTCGAAGATGCGGTCACCTTCGCGCCCCATGACTACCGGCGCTACTGCACCATGGCGCTGCCCTTCGGCGGCGGTGGACAGGGCGTCGAACGCATCGTCTTCGTCTTCGACTTCGATATCGAGGTTCATAAAGCCGGCAAGGGCAGTGACGGCTGAGGGCGGCGGCGGGAACAGAGCCGGGCATTGCATACCGCAAGAGTCATTACGCGGCGCAACAAAGCCCGTGGGTTGAATATCGGCGGTTTTTTGCGGTTTCTTCGCCCCTCCGAGCCTTGCACAGCCTTGCCTCGACGCCCGTCAGTGCCCAAACTTGCAGCTGCGCCCACATTTCTCGATACCCAAGTTTCGGGACTGGTTCGACCTGAAAACAAAGATCTCAGATGACGGCGGGGCCCGGCAAAGAAAGACCAGCGGGGGACGGAACCTTGCCGAGCGGGGTGTATCTGCGCCCATGAGCGAGCCACCTGCGAAGCTGCAGACGGATTTCAGCCGCGACAGCCTGAGGCATGACTATGCGCGCGCCCTCCTAGACTACTGGTACGAAACGCGCGGCCCGGCCGCCATGCCTCCGCTATGCGCCATCGATCCGACACGCCTGCCGCGGGCCTGTTTGCCTTACGTTTCCGTTTTGGAAGTGGAGCAGTCGCCTCTGCGCCTGCGGTCTCGCTTATCCGGTTCGGCGCTCGTCGACCAGTTTGGCCTCAACCAGACCGGCCGCTATCTCGACGAGTATCCGGGAATGACGGCGCAGATAGAGCGCATGTCATGGTGCGTGCGTGAGCAACGTCCCTATCTGGTCGAAGACGAGCTCACCTTCGGACCCAACGACTACAAGCGCTACCAGGTTCTGGTTATGCCCTTCGGCGACCCGGGTTGCGGCGTCCAGCGCCTGGTCGGGGTCTTCTGCTTCTTGGATGGCTTCGCCCCTATCAAGTCCTGGACTACGTAGTCGTCCCGGTTCCGCCGTCCTCCGTCGCGCGGGCGTTCATTTCGCGGCGGTCGCGGGCGACCTCGGCGAGCTTGGAGCGCCACTGCGGGAAGGAGCGGCCGAGTTCCTCGAAGGCGGCGCGCGGCAGGAACAGCAGGTGTGAGTAGCTGATCGAGCGCACCGGCGCGCTGCGCCGGCTCTGGTCCAGCAGGGCCATTTCCCCGAAGAAATCGCCGCGCCCGAGGCGAGGATGCTCTTCGCCGACGGCGATCTCCACCGCGCCGCTGGCGATGAAGTACATGCCGTCGGCCCGCTCGCCGCGCCTGAAGACGAAGGCGTCGGCGGCGAAGACCCGCTCCTGCAGGCGCTTGGCCACGCGCTTCAGCTCGTCCTCGCTGAGGTCGCTGAACACCGGAAAGGCGCGCAGCAGCTCCGGCGTGGTGACGCGGATGTCGACAGCGCTGGAGCGCTGCCGGCTGGCGTGGACGTCCTCGGCTTCCGAGCGCAGGTGGCGGGCCAGGTCCTCGCTGATGATGCCGGCCTCGCGCATCTGCACCACCTGCTCGACCTCCTCGCGATAGGCGTAGCGTTCCAGCACCGCGTGGTCGAGCTCGCGGGCAAACTTCGGATACTGCAGGCGCAGCGCGTCGATGTGGCGCTCCACCTCGGTGAGGCGCTGGTTGACGATCTCGCCCAGCAGCTCCGTCAGGCGGTCGCCGAGCAGGCTGCCCAGGCGGAACTCCAGGAACACCACCAGTTCCAGCAGGATGATGCGGTTGACCAGCAGATACTGGAAGCGGCGGCCCAGGTAGGTCGCCAGGGGCCGGCTGAGGCCGAGGCGGGAGTGCAGAGCGCCCAGCAGGCGGAAGCGCCAGGTCTGCTTGTACGGCTGCCGCGTGGCGCGCAGATAGCCCAGGCGGCCGTCCTCGCGCGCGCCGTCGATCATGGCCTCCACCGTCAGCAGGTAACGGTCGATCAGGGGACTCGCCAGCCCGCCGCTCCAGCGCTGCTCCAGGATCAGCGCCTTTTCCTGGTTGGCCAGGGCGATGAGCCCCACGGTCAGGCGCTCGCGGTCGCTCAGCTCCTCGGCGAAGGAGTTGTCCTCCGCCACCCGCGACAGGCGCTCGCTGTAGGGCCGCACCGCCTGGTCGACCAGTTCGTCGTCCAGCTCGTAGCGCCCGGCGAAGGAGCGCAGGATGGAGCGCACGCTGGACAGCGACTGGGTCAGCACCTGGCTGCGGAAGGCGCGGTCGATGGGGGAGAGCTGGTCCAGGCCCAGCCAGCGCATGAGCGGGCTGAGCGTGGTGCCCTGCACCAGCAGGGTGAAGAGCGCGAAGCCGGTCGCCTGGATGGCGATGAAGCTTTTCACCTCCGGCTCGACGTCCAGGTTCTCCGTCACCGCCAGGGCCAGCGCCAGGGTGACCGAGCCGCGCAGCCCGCCCCAGATGATCACGGTCTTCATCGGCGTGGTGACCTTCTGCACCACCCGCGCGGCCGAGAGCAGGGGAAAGACCCCGAAGAGGATCACCGCACGGGCGACCAGGGCGGCCACCACCGCCACCAGCAGATACACCAGATCGGCGAAGGTGGCGGCCTCCAGCAGGCGCGGCACCAGGATCGCGGCCAGCACGAAGACCAGGCTGGTGGCCCAGTAGGCGAGCTGCTCCAGAGTGTCGAGGCAGAACTGGAAAGCCTCCGGCTGGAAGCGCGAACGCCCCACTGCGCTCAGCACCAGCCCGCTGGTCACCACGGCGACGACGCCGGAGATCTCCAGGTAGTTATTGCAGAGCACGTAGACGACATAGGGCAGCGCCACGGTGACGGTGATCTGCGCGCCGCGGTAGGAGCGCAGGAAGGAGAGCAGCTGCGCCGCCGCGCGCCCGCCCAGCAGGCCGATCAGGGTGCCCCCCGAAAGCCGCCAGGCGAGATCCTCGGTCACCATCCAGAAGTTCAGATCCTGGCCGGTGACGACGACGGTCAGGAAGGCACCGAAGGCGGCGATGGCGGTGGCGTCGTTCAGCAGGCTCTCGCCCTCCACCAGGCGGGTGAGCCGGGCCGGCGCGCCGAGATCGCGGAACAGGGCGATGACCGCGCTGGGGTCGGTGGTGGCGACAATGGCGCCGAACATCAGGCAGACCACCAGCGGCATGGGCGCCACCAGGTAGACGGCGCCGCCGATCACCACCAGGGCGACCACCACGGCCAGCACCGCCAGCAGCGCCACGGCGACGATATCCTGGGCCAGGCGGCGCACGTCGATGGTGATGGCGCCCTGGAACAGCAGCAGGGGCAGCAGGATGGTCAGGAAGGTGGCGGAGGAGACCGGGATATCGATCACCATCTCCGCCACTTCGTCCAGTTCCCGGACCGCCTGGCTGCGCAGCACCCAGAGCGCCGCCAGGCCGATCAGGACGCCGACCACGGCCAGCACCACCGTGAAGGGCAGGCCGGTGCGCCGCGCGAGCGGCTGCACGCTGGCCACGACCATGAGCAGCACGGCGGTGGTCAGGACGATATCGGCGATGATCATGCCCGGTGTCTTTCACAGCGGCGCCCGCGGCAGTCGCCGGCTCCAGTCTTTGACTTACCGGTCTATCAAATATTCCCGCCCCGCACCAATCCCAGGCCGCACCGGGACTGTGCGAAACCCCACCAGGAAGCCCCGGATCAGGGCCGGATTACTCGCCGAGCACGCGGCGGCGCTCCTCGAACTCTTCCTTGTCGATCTCGCCGCGGGCGTAGCGCTCCTTGAGAATGTCGAGGGCGGCCTTCCCGCCGGGCGTGTGGGGGGCATGGTGGCCCGGCTGGCCGCCGAGCCACCGCATCACCAGGACCACCACGACCACCAGGACCGCGAAGAACAGCACCATAAAGAGCGGGCCGAAGAACATGCCGTGCCAGCCGCCGTCCCACATGTGGTGCCCGTAATAGTCAGGGCGGCTCTCCTGTGCCGCGGCCGCCGCCGGTAAGAGCCCCGCAAAGAGCGCGGCGCAGCCTGCGTGGAAGATTTTCATACCCACCTCCGTTCTAGCGGACCATCCGGGTCCAGCCGCTGTGGCGGTCCACCTCAAGACGCTGGACCAGCGAGCCGTCCTGGGTGACGATCTCGGCGGTGACGGTATCGTCGTCCCTTTCCTCCACCTCACCCAGTTTCACATGGGGATTGCCCTGCCAGGCAAGGCGACGCTCCAGCATGGTCTTCACGTCATCGGCGCTGAGGGAGCGCGCGGCCGGCTGCATCATGCCCTGGCCCATACCGGGCCCCATGCCCTGGCCCATACCGGGGCCCGTCCCCGGGCCCATACCTTGCCCCATGCCCTGGCCCATTCCGGGCCCCTGCCCGCCCGGCCCCATCATCGGCATCTCATCGCCATGGGGACCGTAGCCGGGCCCCATCATGCCCGGACCCATTCCGGGCCCCATCATACCCTGGCCCATCATGCCGGGACCCATCATTCCCGGGCCCATCATGCCGTAGCCCCCCATGCCGGGCCCGGGTCCCATGGGGCAGCCCTGCATCATCATGCCCTGTCCTCCCATCATGGGCCCCATCATGGGTCCCATGCCGCCGCCGTGATGCCAGCCGTAGTGCCAGCCATGGGGATTGCCGCCGCCATAGCCGGGGCCAGGGCCGGAGCCGTGGGCCAGGGCCAGGCTCGCGGACGCGAGGGTCATACACGCCGCCAGTGTGGCGGCCATCAGTGGATTCCTGCGGATCATGACGTCCTTCTCCCATCTTTTCCGAGAGGGCTCTGCGCAACATTAAGCGCCGATCGCCGCGCCGTCACATTGAGGAAGGTCAACACTTCGTGTGCCAGGGGGCCGCCTCGCCGGCGAAAAGCCGCTTCAGCGGCGCAGGATCAGACGGTCGCGCCGCACTTCATAGGAGTCCAGCTGGCGCAGGAAGGTCATGCCCAGCAGGGACTCGCCCATGGGCGCCTCGTTGACCGAGGCCGGCAGGTCGTTGAAGACGATGGGCCCGACCGCCAGGCTGTCGAGGCGCACCGGCGCGCCGTAGCCGACGCCGTTGGCCGTCTGGTACCTGCGGGTGAAGCTGAGCTGCCCCGGATCATAGCCCAGACGCCGGGCATCGGCCGGGCTGAGCACGATGTCGCTGGCCCCGGTATCGACCAGGAAGTCGACCGGCTGGCCGTCGACCTGGGCGGTGACGGTAAAGTGCCCGTCCCGGCCGGCGCGGATCTCCACCTCGCCCGCGCCCAGGTCAATTGCCTGGGAGGGCAGCAACTCGCCGCCGAGGCGTGCGCCGACGTTGGAGAAATCGTCGCGGTAGCTGTAACCGATCAGCAGCACCCCGGCGATAGCGGCCCAGATCGCGGCGTTGCGCAGCGTTTGCCGCAGGGGAACGCGGCGCAGGAACAGAAGGCCGCTGGAGCAGACCACCACGATGGCCGAGAGCTTCACCAGCTGGACCCAGTCTGTCTGGCCGAGCTGGCGCTGGGGAAAGATCTCCAGCAGGATCCAGACCAGCGCGCCGAGCCCGGCCACCAGCAGCAGCCACAGCCAGGGGCCGTGAAAGCCGCCGCCGGGGCCGCTGCCTTGCTGCCTGTTCCAGGGGTCTCTCTCGGGAGTCATCGCCCTTCCCGGCTGTCGTTTCTACCCAAAGTGTATATAGGCGATGAAACGCCCGCGTCCAAGCGCGACAGGAACATCAGGGTCGGCGCCTCAGGAGGCGTGGGCTTCCTTGGGACTGTGCATGCCCTCCTTCACCCCCCAGGCGATGAGCAGCAGGTTCACCGGATAGGCGGCCAGAAGGCCCATGGAGAGCGAGAAGATCAAAGAGGCCCAGAAGATAGGCTCGCCTATGGTCGCCTTGCCGGCCAGCCACAGATCGACCGAGATGGCGACGACCTCCATCACCGTGATGCTGGCGGTCTCGCTGTAGACCGCGTCCCAGAACGCCCGGCGCAGCGGCACGCCCTCCTGCAGGAGCGGGCCGACGGTAAGGGCGAAGCCGGCGACATAGGCCAGCGTGAACGTGATGCCGGCGACCCACCAGGTCCCGAGGCCGAGTAGCCCCGCGGTAACGGAAATGCCGACGACCTCGCCGGCCCCGCAGCCGGAGTAGCAATGCGCGACGGAACGGAAACCCCGGCGCCACAGCGAGTCTCGGGCGATCTGCCGGCGGCCGGAGTAGATGTAGACGGCGAGGCCGAGCGGGCCGGAATAGAGGACGGTGAAGCCCCAGACCAGTTTCATCAGCGAGGGGGTCTGCGGATTGCTGAGCCTCAGATCTCGGATCAGCACGGCGAGCGAAAGCGCGACCAGCGGCCCCCAGATCCAAAGGAAGGCGGGATTGGTCAGGATAGATTTCAGCAGATCGTCCAGCTTGTGCTCCCTTGACGCTTGGCCGGGCGGGCAGGTCGCCCGGGCCCGGCAGGGAAAGACTAGCCGCGGAACACCTCCGCCAGCGTCTGGCCGCGATGCGGGCGCTCCTTAAGCTCGAGGCCGGAATGGAGATCGACGATATGGCTTTTCATGATCTCCTCGGCCGCCTGCCCGTCGTGCGTGGCCATAGCATCCAGGAGAGCATGATGGGAGTGGCTCTCGCAGGCGGTGTCCGGCCGCTTCCAGTACAGCGCGATGATCAGGGAGGAGCGCGAGATCAGCTGGCGGATGATGGCGCCCAGCACCTGCTGGTCGGCGATGTCGGAAACGGCGATGTGAAACAGGCCGGAGAGCGACAGGGACTTGCCCATCTCACCGGCGTCCAGGGCCACATGCTCGGCCTCGATGTGGGCTTTCAAGGTCTCAAGCTGCGCCTCGGTCACCGCCAGGGCCGCCATACGGGCGACGCGCGGCTCGATGAGGGCGCGGGCCTCGAAGACCTCGTGTGCCTCGCGAATGGTCGGGCGCGAGATGAAGGCGCCGCGGTTGCGCTCGATAGTGACCAGGCCGGAATGGGCGAGGGCGTGAAGCGCCGCGCGCACCACGGTGCGGCTGGCGCCGAAGATCTCCCCCACCTCGTCCTCGGACAGCTTCATGCCCGGCTGCAGCCGGTGCTCCAGGATGGCCTGCTGCAGCTCCAGGCAGATGGTCAGGGCCCGGCCGGGGGGCAGCGAGAAGCCGCCGTCCGGCCCACTGCCCGCGCCGCCGGCCTCGCCGAGGCCGCTGCCTGCCACCGCCGCCGATGTCATGTCCTTGCCTTCCCGAAGAGTGCCTTTCAGCGATAGCCCAAGCCCGCCTCTCAGGCAATCAGAAATCGTATACAATTTTTAGGCAGTTTGTATCACATCTGCACAAATCGCGGGCAGTCGCCTGCCGGCCTTTTGACCGCCGATTTTTTCTTCCTGCGTTATCAGCAACTTAACAGCCTCCTCCGGTTGGCACGGCTGTTGCGATTGGACTTCCCAGGATCCTCAACGGGCTTAGCCGATGACCACAGAGAGCGAACTGGAGCTGGTCTCCCTGACCAAGCGCTACGGTGACACCCTGGCCGTGGACGCCATCGACCACCGCTTCCCCGCCGGCACCTATTCCTGCCTGCTGGGCCCTTCCGGCTGCGGCAAGTCCTCGACGCTGCGCATGATCGCCGGCCACGAAACCGTCAGCCAGGGCGACATCGTCCTGGGCAGCGCCAACATCACCGACCTGCCGCCGGCCAAGCGCGGCACGGCCATGATGTTCCAGAGCTACGCCCTCTTCCCGCACCTCTCCACCGCCGACAACGTCGCCTTCAGCCTGAAGATGCGCGGCGTCGCCAAGGCCGAACGCCTGAAGAAGGCGATGGAGCTGCTGGAGCTGGTCGACATGGCGGACTATGCCGGGCGCCTGCCGGCCCAGCTCTCCGGCGGCCAGCAGCAGCGCGTCGCCCTGGCCCGCGCCCTCATCACCAGCCCTTCCATCCTGCTGCTCGACGAGCCGCTTTCGGCGCTGGACCCCTTCCTGCGCCTGCGCATGCGCCTGGAGCTGAAGCGCCTGCAGCGCGAACTGGGCATCTCCTTCATCCACGTCACCCACTCCCAGGACGAGGCCCTGGCGCTGGCCGACGGGATCATCGTTATGAACGGCGGCAGGATCGAGCAGGCGGGCACGCCGCAGCAGGTCTTCGACGCGCCGGAGACCGAGTTCGTCGCCCGCTTCATCGGCGGCCACAACGTGCTGCAGGCGGAAGGCGGCGCCATCGCCGTGCGCGCCGACCGCATCGCCATCGCGCGAGAAGGCGCCGCTTCGCACCTGGAAGCGGTGGTGCGCGACGTTGAATACCTGGGCACCACGGTGAACATCGCCCTCAGCGCCGGCGGCGCCGGCGACATCACCGCGACCCTGCCCGACAGCACTTTCTTTCAGCAACCCATCGAGATCGGCGAAACCGTGTTCCTCAGCTGGAATGCCGCCGACGCCCACCGCCTCGCGGCCTGACAGCAACCGTCCCCGGCGAGAGTCCCCAAGGCAATACCACCGAAACCTCCGGAAAAATCAAGGAGCAGAGAATATGACGACAGGGAAAGCTAACAAGTTCAGCCGCCGCAGCGTCCTGAAAGGCGCCGCGGCCACCACGGGCCTGGCCATCGGCTCGGGCGCCGTCACCGGGTTCCCGACCATCTGGGCGCAGAACATCAAGGACGTGACGCTGCGCCAGTTCGGCACCGGCGTGTCCAACCTCAACGAGGTGGCCGAGAAGGTGAAGGAAGACCTGGGCTTCACGCTGGAGATGACGGCGCTGGATTCCGACAGCGTGACCCAGCGCGCCGCCACCCAGCCGAAGTCCTTCGACATCGCCGACATCGAGTACTGGATCTGCAAGAAGGTCTGGCCCGCCGGCAACCTGCAGGCCATGGACGTCTCCAAGATCAAGAACTACGACAAGATCGTCGGCATCTTCAAGAGCGGCAAGCTGACCCCGGAGTCGAAGATCGCCCAGGGCACCGCGCCGCACAGCGTCGGCTTCGTCGACGGCCCGGACGGCACCACTTTCGCCGACCACGAGTCCGGCTGGATGACCCTGATCCCGACGATCTACAACGCCGACACCCTGGGCATCCGCCCCGACCTGATCGGCCGCCCGATCGAGAGCTGGACCGAGCTGCTGAACCCCGAGTTCAAGGGCAAGGCCTCGATCCTCGACATCTCCTCCATCGGCATCATGGACGCCGCCATGGTCTGCGAGGCCATGGGCGAGATCAAGTACGGCGACAAGGGCAACATGACCCGCGAGGAGATCGACAAGACCATGGCGATCTTCACCGAGGCCAAGAAGAGCGGCCAGTTCCGCGCCTTCTGGAAGACCTTCGACGAGAGCGTCAACCTCATGGCTTCCGGCGAGGTGGTCATCCAGTCCATGTGGTCGCCGGCCATCACCGCCGTGCGCTCCAAGGGCATCCCCTGCATCTACCAGCCGCTGAAGGAAGGCTACCGCTCCTGGGGCGGCGGCATCGGTTTGTCGAAGAACCTCTCCGGCCTGGAGCTGGACGCGGCCTACGAGTACATCAACTGGTACCTCTCCGGCTGGGTCGGCGGCTTCCTGATGCGCCAGGGCTACTACTCCGCCGTGCCGGAGACCTCCAAGAACTTCATGTCCCACGACGAGTGGGGCTACTGGTTCGAGGGCAAGGAGGCCCAGGGCGACATCGTCAACCCGCAGGGCCAGGTCATGGAGAAGGCCGGCGCCGTGCGCGACGGCGGCTCCTTCTACGACCGCATGGGCGCGGTCGCCTGCTGGAACGCGGTCATGGACGAGAACCAGTACATGGTCCGCAAGTGGAACGAGTTCATCGCGGCCTAGAGCAAGTGGGCAAGGTCCCGTCCGGCGCTGCGGCGCCGGGCGGGCGGCCCGCGCCGGATCCGGATTTATGACGATCAAAGGCCTCATCAGCGCCAGCGAGCGCACCTCCTGGCTGCTGGTCAGCCCGCTGGTGCTGATCCTCGCCTTTTTCCTGGTGCTGCCGATCCTCACCATCGTGGTCGTCAGCTTCTGGAACTACAACGAGTTCACCTTCTTCCCCGACTTCATCTTCGACAACTACCTCTACCTGCTGACCTCGCAGGTCACGCTGTCGACCTACCTGAAGACCCTGAAGTTCATGGTGCTGACCTGGATCTTCTGCACCGTCATCGGCTTCACGGTGGCCTATTTCCTGGCCTTCCACGTGCGCTCTCTGGGCGCGCAGGTCGCGCTCTTCCTGCTCTGCACCATCCCCTTCTGGACCTCCAACATCATCCGCATGATCTCCTGGATCCCCTTCCTGGGGCGCAACGGCCTGGCCAACTCCGCCCTGATCTCGATGGGCGTCATCGACGAGCCGCTGGAATGGCTGCTGTTCTCGGACTTCGCGGTGGTGCTGGCCTTCGTGCACCTCTATGCCCTCTTCATGGTGGTGCCGGTCTTCAACACCATGATGCGCATCGACAAGTCGCTGATCGAGGCGGCCCGCGACGCCGGCGCCAACGGCATTCAGATTTTGACCAACGTGGTCATCCCCCTGAGCAAGCCGGGCATCATGATCGGCTCGATCTTCATCGTCACCCTGGTGATGGGCGACTTCATCACCGTGCGCTTCATGTCCGGCGGCCAGAGCGCCTCGGTGGGCCGCGTCATCTCCAACGAGATCGCCCTGCTGCAGTATCCCTCCGCCGCGGCCAGCGCCGTGGTGCTGCTCTGCACCGTGCTGCTGATGATCGCCGTCATGCTGCGCTTCGTCGATGTCAGGAAGGAGCTATAGCCATGGAACCCAGGCCACGCTCTTTCTACTTCCTCGCCGCCTTCTTCGCGCTCTTCGTGCTGTTCCTCTACGGGCCGATCATCACCATCGCCATCCTGTCGTTCCAGGGCCCGCAGGGCGGCCTCACCTTCCCCATGAACGGGGTCTCGCTGCACTGGTTCTACGATCTCTTCGAAAAGCAGGCGGTGGGCGACATCTGGGGCGCCTTCCGCCGCTCCTTCGCCCTCGGCCTCATGGTGATGGTGGTCACCGTGGTGCTCTCGGTCATGGGCGGCCTCGCCTTCCGCCGGCGCTTCATCGGTTCGGGCGCGCTGTTCTACCTGATCATCGCCAGCCTGATCATTCCCTCGATCCTCGTCTCGCTGGGCGTCGGCCTGATCTTCAACATCCTGGACTGGGAGGTGCACTGGACGAGCTCGGGCTTCGGCGCGCAGCTCACCTGGACCCTGCCCTTCGGCCTCTTGATCATGTTCGCGGTCTTCAACCGCTTCAACAAGGCCTACGAGGAGGCGGCGCGCGACCTCGGCGCCTCGCCCTGGCAGACCGTGCGCTTCGTGGTGCTGCCGATCATCGGGCCCAGCCTGATCGGCGTCGCCCTCTTCGGCTTCACCCTGTCCTACGACGAATTCGCGCGCACCCTGCTGACGGCCGGCTCCTACAACACCCTGCCGCTGGAGATCTTCGGCATGACGACCAACGTCACCTCGCCGGTCCTCTATGCGCTGGGCACGTTGACGACCGTCTTCTCTTTCCTCATCATCACCGGCTTCATCGCGCTGGCCGTGGTACTGCGCCGGCGCCGCGCGAAACTGGGCTCCGACGCCGGCAAGGGCATGGTCTGACACGGCCACCAACATGCACATCCTGGTCATCAACCCCAACAGCACCGCCGCTATGACGAAGGCGATCGGCGCGGCGGCGCGCCGCGCGGCCCTGCCGGGCACGCAGATCACCGCCCTCAACCCCGAGGACGGGCCGCCGGCGATCCAGGGCCCGGACGACGGCGACGCCGCCCTGCCCGGGCTTTTCGCCCTCTTCGAGCGGGAAGTCCTGGGCAAGAGCGAGTTCGACGCCGCGATCATCGCCTGCTTCGACGACACCGGCCTCACGGAGTTGAAGGCGCGCTCACCGGTCCCCGTGCTGGGCATCGGCGAGGCGAGCTTCCTCGCCGCCATGATGGTGGCCGAGCGCTTTTCCGTGGTCACCACCCTGCCCGTCTCCCTGCCGGTCATCGAGGCCAACCTGGCCGCCTACGGCTGGGCCGGACGCTGCGCCCGGCTGCGCGCCTCCGGCGTTCCCGTGCTTGATCTGGAAAATGCGGCGAGTAGTGTGGTAGAGGCCATCGCCGACGAGGTCGGCCAGGCTTTGGCCGAGGACGGCTGCGGCGCGGTGGTTCTGGGCTGCGCCGGGATGGCGGATATGGCGGAAGAGATGACGGCGCGATTCAGAATTCCGGTGATCGACGGCGTGGCGGCGGCCGTTACCTTCTGCGAGGCCCTGCACCGCAACGGCACCGATAGCCTGCGCACGGCGCCGGAAACCCTCGCCTCCTCATGAGTGAACTGCAGATCCGCGCAGCCTCGGCGGGGGAGTTCCGCACCGCGATCGACTGGGCCGCCGCCGAGGGCTGGAACCCCGGCCTGGACGACCTGCCCGTCTTCCACGCCACCGACCCCGGCGGCTACTTCATGGGCTGGGTCGGCGACACGCCGGTCTCCTCCATCTCCGTGGTGCGCTACGGCACGGACTTCGGCTTCCTGGGCTTCTACATCGTGCATCCGGACCATCGCGGCAGCGGCGCCGGCATCGCCACCTGGAACCACGGCATGGCCACCCTCGAGGGCCGCACCGTCGGCCTGGACGGCGTCGTCGCCCAGCAGGACAACTACCGCAAGAGCGGCTTCGTGCTGGCCGGGCGCAACATCCGCCACAGCGGCGTGCCGGCGGTGGCGGGCGCCGAGGCGCCGGCCATGGATATCCGCCCGGTGACCGAGCTGGAGCTGCAGGCGGTGGTGGCCTACGACGGCGCCTTCTTCGCCGGCCCGCGGGCAGTTTTCACCCGCCCCTGGGTGCTGCCGGAGGACGGCGTGCGCCGCAGCGCGCGGCTGGCCCTCAAGGACGGGGAGATCACCGGCTACGGCGTCATCCGGCAGTGCCGCAGCGGCTGCAAGATCGGCCCGCTCTTTGCCGAGGACGAGACCACCGCCACCGCCCTCTTCCTGGCGCTCTGCGAGATCCAGCCGGGCGCGGAAGTCGCCCTCGACACGCCGGAGGACAACAAAGCGGCGGTCGCCCTGGCCGAAGGCTTCGGCCTGCAGCCGGTCTTCGAGACCGCACGCATGTACCGCGGCCCGGCGCCCGACCTGCCTACCGCCCGCACCTTTGGCATTACGACTTTCGAACTAGGCTGACGGGTAAGCGTCGCCTGCTCCGGCCTCTGCCGCTAACATCTGCGGTAAATTTGCTGAGGAGCATTTATGTTGGACCATATCTCGATCACCGTCTCGGACATTGCCCGGGCCGCGCCCTTCTGGGACGCGGTCATGGGGGCGCTGCTGGTGCCCCGTGTCGTGCGCAGCGACCGGCAGCTCGGCTACGGCCTGCGCAACCGGCCGGAGGACGAGAGCCACGGTTATCTTTCGATCTTTGAGAGCCGCGGCCCGGACCTGGTGCCCGACAACCGCCATTGGTGCTTCCGCGCGCCGAGCCGCCCGGCGGTCGATCAATTCCATGCCGCGGGCCTCGCCCACGGCGGCAGCTGCGACGGGCCGCCGGGCCTGCGCGGCGACTATCATCCGGCCTATTACGCGGCCTTCCTGAGAGACCCCGACGGCAACCGCATCGAGGCGGTCTTCCACCGTCATGACAACGGCTAGACCCTGTCGTAGGCCTTTTCGCCGGCGATGTAGGTGGCGCGCACGGCGCGGTCGTCGCCCAGGGTCATGAGCAGGAAGAGCTCTTCTTCCAGAGTTTCCACCCGCTCGGCGCGGTGGGCCATGGCCGGGGTGGCGCGGGCGTCCAGCACCACGAGGTCGGCCTCCCGTCCCGGCTCCAGCGACCCGATCGTGCCGTCCAGGCCAAGAGCCCGGGCGTTGCCCAGGGTCAGCCAGTAGAAGCCGAGCAGCGCCGGCAGGTTCTGGTGCTGCAGCTGCAGCACCTTGTAGCCCTCGGCCAGGGTCTGCAGCATGGAGTAGCTGGTGCCGCCGCCGACGTCGCTGGCCAGGCCGACGCGCAGATGCAGGATCGGGTCATGCGCCTTGGCCATGTCGAAGAGCCCCGAACCGATGAAGAGGTTGGACGTGGGGCAGAAGACGGCCACCGAGCGGCTCTCGCTGAGCAGCCGCCGCTCCTGGTCGCTGAGGTGGATGCAGTGGCCGAAGAGCGAGCGCGCGCCCAGCAGGCCGAAACGCTCGTAGACCTGGGTGTAGCTCTCGGCCCAGGGGAAGAGCTCGTGCACCGTCTCGATCTCGCGGCGGTTCTCGCTCAGGTGGGTCTGCAGGTAGCAGTCCGGGTGCTCCTGCAGCAGCGCGCCCGCCGCCTCGAGCTGCGCCTCGGTCGAGGTGATGGCGAAGCGCGGCGTCACCGCATAGAGCTGCCGCCCCTTGCCGTGCCAGCGCTGGATCAGCGCCTCGGACTCTTCATAGCCGCTCCTGGCGGTGTCGAGCAGGCCGTCCGGCGCATTGCGGTCCATCAGCACCTTGCCGGCGATCATGCGCGTGTTGCGGCGGTGGGACTCGGTGAAGAAGGCCTCCGCCGCCTGCGGGTGCACCGTGCCGTAGACCGCCGCCGTGGTGGTGCCGTTGCGCGCCAGCTCGTCCAGGAAGAAGCCGGCCACCGCGGCGGCGTGCGCCGGCTCGGCGAAGCGCAGCTCCTCGGCGAAGGCGTAGCGCTCCAGCCAGTCCATGAGCTGCGCGCCGTAGGAAGCGATGACCTGGGTCTGGGGAAAATGGATATGGGCGTCGATGAAGCCCGGCAGGATGAGGCCGCCGGGAAAGTGGTCGACCGCCGTGCCTTCGGGCAAGCGCGCCAGCAATTCGGCGGCCTCCCCCATCTCGGCGATACGCCCGCCGCTCAACAGGATGAGGCCGTCTTCGATGTAGCTGTAAGCGTCTTCGCCAGCAGTTGCCGGGTCGTCGCGGAAGGTCAGGAGGCGCCCGCGCAGGGCGCGTGTCACGGCGGTCATGGCGGCAAGTCTACCAAGCCGGGGCGCCGGCAGCGAGCCAGGCGGCGAGGATCTGGCGCTCGCCGTCCTCGATGAAGGTGATGTTGCCCGGCGGCATGGCGTGGGTCGTGACCGCCTGCACCTCAATCTTGCGCGCCTGGGCGCGGATCTGCGCCGGCGTCTCCAGCATCACGCCCTTGGGCGGCACCCTGACGCCCTCCCACAGCGGCTCGGCCGCGTGGCACATGGAACAGCGCGACAGCACCACGTTCTCCACTTCCAAGCCCAGATCCTCATGGCTCAGTTCGGCCAGGTCGATCCCCTCCGGCAGGGCGGCCTGGTCCAGGGAGGTCGCCGGCTGGGCCGAGAGCCAGACGATGGCGGCCAGCCCGACCGCCGCCGCGCCCCAGGTCCATAAGGGGCCCTTGCCGGTCTTGTGCTTGGTGTTGAAGTAGTGGCGGATGACGGCGCCCATCACCAGCACCACGGCAAGGATCAGCCAGTTCCAGGCGCTGGCGAAGGCCAGGGGGTAGTGGTTGGCGATCATCACGAAGATCACCGGCAGGGTCAGGTAGTTGTTGTGCAGGGAGCGCTGCTTGGCCTGCAGGCCCAGCTTGGGGTCCGGCTGCTTGCCGGCGATGAGGTCGGCCACCACCTTCTTCTGGTTGGGGATGATGACCATGAAGACGTTGGCCACCATCATGGTGCCGATGAGGGCGCCCATCTGCATGAACATGCCGCGCCCGGAGAACACCAGAGTGAAGAGGAAGGAGAGCGCCACCAGGAAGACGAAGCCGACCAGGGCCAGCGCCGTGTCGTTCCTGCCCAGCGGCGACCTGCAGAGCAGGTCGTAGACGATCCAGCCGAGCGCCAGGCCGCCCAGGCTGATGGCGACCGCGACCCAGGGCGTCAGCTCCATCACCTGGGCGTCGATCATGAAGAGCTCGGCCTGCAGGTAATAGACCAGCACCAGCAGGCCCATACCGGAGAGCCAGGTGGTGTAGGCCTCCCACTTGAACCAGGTCAGCTCGTCGGGCATGCGCGCCGGGGCGACCAGGTACTTCACCATGTTGTAGAAGCCGCCGCCGTGGACCTGCCAGGCCTCGCCGCCGGCGCCCTCGGGCAATCCTTCGCGCTGCTTCAGGCTCAGATCCAGGGCGATGAAGTAGAAAGAGGAGCCGATCCAGGCGATGCCGGCGATGACGTGCAGCCAGCGCACCGCCATCTCGGCCCATTCCCAAAGTACTCCGATCATCCGCGTGGTCCCCTTATCCCTGCGTGGTGCCGGCCTCGCCCTTCGAGACGGGCCTTTGGCCCTCCTCAGGGTGAGGCTCGGAATCAGAGATTGACCTCATCCTGAGGAGGCGCGTCAGCGCCGTCTCGAAGGACGAGGTCAATCCGGCACCACTCTAAATCCTTCGCCTGCCTACGGAATTTCCGTGCAACCGCCGCTCATGCTAGCGCGCGCCGCGCGGCGGCGGAATGGGAGGCTGGGCGCTATGACTTTCAAAGAAAACGAAATAAACTATCCGCAAGAATAAGGCCAAAGGCAGGGAAGCAGGCAGGCCATGTCCCTTCTGGACAACATGCGGGTCTTCGTGCGCGTGGTGGAGCAGGACTCCATGTCCGCGGCCGGGCGGCTGCTGCGCCTCTCCCCCGCCGTGGTCAGCCACCGCATCCAGGCGCTGGAGAGCCATCTGGGCGTGCGCCTCTTGAACCGCACCACCCGGCGGGTGCAGCCCACCGAGCAGGGCCTCGCCTTTTACACCGCCTGCCAGGAGGTGCTGGCCTCGGTGGAACGGGCGGAGAACGTGGTGGCCGGGGTCGGCGGCACGCCGCAGGGATCGCTGCGGGTCACCGCGCCGCTGGGCTTCGCGCGGCGCATCCTGGCGCCCCTGGTGCCGGAGTTCCAGGAGCTGCACCCCAAGGTCACCTTGCAGCTGCGCTGCTCCGAACACCTGCTGGACCTGCTGACCGAGTCCGTCGACGTGGCCGTGCGCATGGCCATCCTTTCCGACTCCTCGCTCATCGCCCGCAAGATCGCCGACTGCGAGCGCCTGCTCTGCGCCGCCCCGGCCTACCTCTCCGACAAGGGCGCGCCGGAGACGCCGGAGGACCTGCTGGACCACAACTGCCTGCTCTTACGCTTTCCTGGCTCGCAGCAGTTCCGCTGGACCCTGCAGACGCCCGAGGGCCCGAAGACCTACTCGGTGCAGGGCCGCTTCGACGCCGACGACGGCGACGCGCTCACCGGCTGGGCCCTGGCCGGCCAGGGCATCGTCCTGAAGCCGCTGTGGGAAGTGGCCGCCCACCTGCGCGAGGGCCGCCTGGTCCCGGTGCTGGCGAACTTCCCGCCGGAACCGGTAGCCTTGAGCGTGCTCTATCCTCACCGCCGCCTGCTGCCGGCCCGCGTAAAGGCCTTCTCCGACTTCGCGGTGACCCGCTTCGCGGAAGAGATCGAGGGACGGCTGCAGGGGATGACGCTGGCGGGGCTGGACGCCTCGAAAGCCGGGCTGAAGCACGGCAGGTAACCTGGCACCGCCCTAAGGCGTGTGACTCTTGATGAAGTCGGCGACGGCGGCCAGCACCTCGTCCTCGATGCCGTAGAAGGTATGGTATGTACGGACCCCGCAGGCACGGCGCCCGGCATTGCGGCCGCCGGAGAAGGTTCTTACCTCCGCGGCACGCGAGCCGCTCGCCGCGGCCACGATCCGCGTGGCGCCTTGCGGCGGCGTCCCGGGGCAGCCGTCGGCTTCGTGCGCCACGGCCAGCAGCGGAACCGGGATTCTGTGCAGCGGGAAGCGGTCGACCGGCTCTCCCTTCGAGTTGTCGGTCGAACTGGACATCAGGATCACGCCGTCGATCCGCTCCGGCCGGTTCACCGCGTACCAGGCGGCCGAGCGGCTGCCCAGGCTGATGCCCAGCACCCAGAGCGGCAGGTCGCTGCGCGCCCGCAGTGCCGCCACCACCGCGTTGATATCCCGCAGGTGGGCGTCGGACTGGCGAAAATTGGGGTGCATGCCGCCCATGAACTGGCGCTTGTCCGACGGGGCGTCGATCAGGGCGCTGGCCATGCCGAACCCGGCCAGGCGCCGGTGGGCAAGAGAGGCGAAGCCATTGGATGAAGCCTTGATCCGACCGCCGCCGCCTTCGAAGAGCAGGACCAGGGCCGTCGCCTCCGCGGGCAGTTCAAGGTCCACCACGACAGTAGCGCCGGGCCGGGTCTCGAGGGACAAGCGCTCGGCACGCGCGCCCATCGCGGCCGCTTGCAGCAGCGCCAGGCAAAGAACGGCCCAGGCCAGGCGCGCCGCCGGTTTCATCCGCAGCACCTCATTTGACCAGGGTCCAGGGCAGTACCACGCCGTCGACCGGACGCACGGCGGTCAAGGTCGCGCCGGACTTCACGATGCGCGGGCAGGCCCGCTGCCCGCGGGCAAAACGCGGCACCTGCAGGCAGAAGCGGTGGTCCTCGGTCCACCAGCGGCCAGTCTCGTTGTGGGTCGCGCCGCCGTCGCCGCCGAAGGAGTAGTTCGCGGTCTGATCGGGATTGAGAAGGATGGTGAAGGGCTGATTGTCGAGGTTCCGGTGGCCGGAAATCGCGACGCCCGCCATCAGGGCCGTGATGTCGTCGGCCACCAGCGAGTCAGTGGTGATGTTGTCCGGAAAGGCGGCCAAGGGCTTCGGTCCCTGCCCCGGCTGGATCAGGAACCAGAAGCCAATCGCCGCGCCCGCCAGGACGACGGCAGCCGCCAGGCCAAACATCGCCCGGTACCAGGCCGCCCGGGCGCCGCTGGCACCCTTTGCCGCACCCTGGGCCGCAACGGTCACCGGGCCCGCGGTGACGGAGAAGGCGGCAACCGGATCTGGGATGTTCTTGACCTGCTGGGGACCGAGGTCCTCGAAGCCGACCGAGAGTTTGTTCTTCACCTGCTCGAAGGTGCTGCCGGAGATGCAGACACCGCCGGGCCGGGCAATGCTCTCCAGCCGCGCGGCCACGTTGACGCCGTCGCCGAGCAGGTCCCCGCCCTCCACGAAGACATCGCCGATGTTGATGCCGATGCGTAACTCCAAGCGGCGCAGCGGTACCAGTTCGGCATTGCGCAGGCGCAACTCGTCCTGCACCGCGATCGCGCAACGCACCGCCTCCACCGCCGAGCCGAACTCGGCCAGCACCGAATCGCCGCCGGTGTTGAAGATGCGCCCGTCGTGGCGCTCGATGAGCCTGTCGATGACCTCGCGGTGGGCGCGCAGCTTGCGCAGCGTCGCCTCCTCGTCTTCGGCCATGAGACGGCTGTAGCCGACGACATCGGCGGCGAAGATCGTCGCCAGACGCCGGCGTCCGTGTGTGGCCTCCATTTTCGCCCCTCCCATTGCCAGGCGGCAAGACACCCCACAGCACCATTATGACTCCTTCCCGAAATGTGGGAAGGGGAAAGCAGGAAGCCGGTTGCAACGCCGCGCAGGCCTTCGCTAAATCCGCAAGCAGCGCAGGCGGGAATGGCGGGGGAAGGCCCTACCCCCCGCCCTCCGGCAGGCGGTAGCCGCAGTTGGTGCAGAAGCGGTTGGCGGGCTGCAGGCGGCTGCCGCAGCGGTGGCAGAACTTAACCTCCGGCTCCGGCCGGGGCGGCCTTCTGCTGCCGCGTTTGCGCTTTGGCTCCGGCTCCGGGGCCGGTTCCGGCTGGGGTTCCGGCTTCTTGACCGCGGGCGGATCCTCCAGGGCGGAGAGCAGGGCAGCGGCGTCGACATAGCGCTGGTCGGCGGGGGCGACGCAGGAGTCCAGCACCTCGATCAGCGATGCGGGCACGTCGCGCGCCTCCAGGTGGCGGCGCCAGCCGCCGTCCATGGGCCAGGCCACGTTGCCGACCAGCAGCTGGTAGCCGATGACGCCCAGGGCATAGACGTCGTCCTGCGGCCTCGCCCGCGCGAAGCGGTCGCGCAGGGGGTCGGTGTAGACCGGGGTGTAGGCGCCGTGCAGCAGGGTCGGGTTCATCGAGCCCGCGCTCTGGCCCGCCTGCTGGTCGGCCTCGCTGTCGGCCATGAGCGCGCCGATGCCGAAGTCCGCGACCTTCACGCGGCCCTCGTCGTCGACCATGAGGTTGGCGGGCTTCAGGTCGCGGTGGACGATGCTGTGCGCGTGCGCCACGGCCACGGCGCGCGCCGCCATCTTCAGCACCGAGACCACCTCCTTCGGCGGCGGCGGCTCGCCCTCGAAGCCCTCCAGCCAGTTGGCGAGGTTGCCGCCCGCCATGTACTCGTAAACCAGGAACGGCGGCTCGGCGCTGAGAGCGTTCTGGCGCAGCTGCACGAAATCCTTTTCCGGGCTGATGCGCTGCAGCTTGTCGACCAGGCCGGTCTCGCGCTTCAGGCTGACCAGCAGTTCGGCGTCGAGGCAGAACTTCAGGGCCAGCGGCGGCTCGCCGGGACGCTCGGTGTTGTGCGCCTTCCAGACCTCGGCGAAACCGCCCTGGCCCAGCAGCGTGTCGAGGCGCAGGTCGTGCCCGGCGACCTTGTCGCCGGGGCGGAAGCACGGCGGGCGGATCGGCACGAAGCGCGCCATCTGTTCCGGACTGCGCGGCAGCTGCGACAGCAGCGTGGTGACATGGCCGCCGTCGTTGGAGCGGCGCAGCGCCTGGCGCGAGGTCATGGGAATGGCCGAGAGGTACTTGACCAGTTCGGCCTGCTGGTCTTCGTCCAGACTGCTCTCCGCGACGCTGCGCGCGGCAATGTCATAGGAGCGGCTGAAGGGCACGTTCGCCAGGGAGTCCATGGCGCCCTGCCGCTCGGCACCCTTGTACCTGTCGTAGGCCATGAAGAAGGCACGGCTGACGGAGGGCACCAGCGCCAGGGCGAGATTGCTGCCCGGCAGCACCACGCCCACCAGATCCTTTAGGGACGCCGTGACGATGTCCTGGAAGAACTCCTCGCCAAGCAGATCGGAGATCATGGCCCTGCTCCTCGCCGGGGCGCTGCGCCGCTACAGGCTGGACAACAGCGCGAGGACGAACATCCCCACGAAGAAGATGCCGATCCACTTGAAGATGTTGTCCCAGGAGGACTTCTTTTCGCTGCCGCCCGGCGGTGCCGGTGCCTGTATCTGGTTGCCGCAGCTGCCGCAGAACTTCGCACCGTCGGGGTTGGCGGCCCCGCAATCCGGACATTTCATGATCCGCTCCCCATAGCTTGCGGCCTTGCCGGCCTTATGGGTTCCTTGCGCGCCGCCATTGTCCGCCGAATCACCGCGCGCCGCAATCACCCGAAAGGTGAGAAAGCAGCCCGGCAATGCGAGGATCGCGCTGGCTCCGCGCGCCTGTCAGCCTGCAGTCTTGCGGAAATCGGCCGAAAGGTCTGTGCGGCTTCTCACACTCTGCCCCCTGCTCTTAGGCCGAGTTCCTAGGCCGAGCGCGGCAGCGCCACGGCGCAGACCACCGCGATGAGGGCGCCGGCGGCCAGCGTGGAGAAGGCGTAGCCCCAGCCCGCCAGGCCGGGCGTGAGGTCGAGGGTGAGGCCGAAGAAGACCGGCGCCAGCGCGCCGGCGCCGACGCCGAGGACCGAGCGCAGGCCGAGCAGGCGGCCCAGGTGGCGCAGCGGCACGGCATCGGTCATGGCCGAGGAGAGC
>MRWG01000924.1_pt1 | contig 23184 bp, 21 predicted proteins | sample 1013341 | NCBI WGS metagenome assembly MRWG01 (sample SAMN06117577, study PRJNA244670) | biofilm metagenome | biome: Water; feature: Cathode Biofilm; material: Biofilm; isolation source: microbial consortium enriched at the cathode of a solar microbial fuel cell | place: USA: District of Columbia ... | reverse complement strand
GGCATTCTGCCGCTGGAATCCGGCTTCGAGACGGCGTCGCTGGCCGTCATCGGCGAGCAGGACATTCTGGGCGACCGCCTCGTCCGTCGCGCAAAGAAGCGCAAGAAAGCCTCTGATTTCATTTCAGAAGTCGCGGCACTCTCCGCTGGTGATATCGTCGTTCATGCCGATCACGGCATTGGCCGCTTCATCGGGCTCAAGACCATTGAGGCGATGGGCGCGCCGCACGACTGTCTCGAACTGCGCTATTCCGGCGATGACCGGCTCTTCCTGCCGGTCGAGAACATCGAGCTTCTGTCCCGCTACGGCTCCGACGGCCCGGACACGATGCTCGACAAGCTGGGCGGCGTGGCCTGGCAGTCGCGCAAGGCGAAGCTCAAGAAGAAGCTTCTGGAGATGGCCGGCCACCTGATCCGCATTGCCGCCGAGCGCGAAATGCAGAAGGGTATCAGGCTCTCCCCGCCGGACGGTCTCTATGGCGAGTTCGCCGCGCGTTTCCCCTATGAGGAAACCGACGACCAGCAGAACGCCATCGACGCCGTGCTCGACGATCTCGGGTCCGGTCGCCCCATGGACCGGTTGATCTGTGGCGATGTGGGGTTCGGCAAGACCGAGGTGGCGCTGCGCGCCGCCTTCATCGCAGCGATGGAAGGTCTTCAGGTGGCGGTGGTGGTGCCCACCACGCTGCTTGCGCGCCAGCACTTCAAGACATTCCGCGAGCGCTTTGCCGGACTGCCATTACGGGTTCGCCAGGCCTCGCGCCTCGTTGGCTCCAAGGAGCTGGCCGAGACCAAGAAGGGCCTGACCGACGGCACAGTCGACATCGTGGTCGGCACCCATGCGCTTCTCGGTAATTCCATAAAATTCAAGAATCTCGGCCTGCTGATCATCGACGAAGAGCAGCACTTCGGCGTGAAGCACAAGGAACGGCTCAAGGAGCTGAAGTCGGACGTCCATGTGCTGACGCTTTCGGCAACGCCCATTCCGCGCACGCTGCAGCTGGCGCTGACGGGCGTGCGGGAGCTTTCGCTCATCACCACCGCGCCGGTGGATCGCATGGCCGTGCGCAGCTTCATCTCGCCGGTCGATCCGCTGGTGATCCGCGAAACCCTGTTGCGCGAACGCTATCGCGGCGGACAGAGCTTCTATGTCGTGCCGCGCGTTTCCGATCTCGCCGAAGTGCGTGAATTCCTCAACGAGCATGTGCCGGAACTGAAGGTCGCCACGGCTCACGGCCAGCTTCCGCCCGGCGAACTCGATGACATCATGAACGCCTTCTATGACGGGCAGTATGATGTGCTTCTTGCGACCACCATCGTCGAATCCGGTCTCGACATTCCGACTGCAAACACGCTGATCGTGCACCGTGCCGACATGTTCGGTCTTGCCCAGCTCTACCAGATCCGTGGCCGCGTCGGGCGCTCCAAGGTGCGCGCCTATGCGCTCTTCACCCTGCCGCCCAACCGCACGCTGACAAAAACCGCCGAGCGCCGCCTAAAGGTGCTTCAGTCGCTCGATACGCTGGGCGCGGGCTTCCAGCTTGCAAGCCACGATCTCGACATTCGCGGCGCGGGCAACATTCTGGGCGAGGAACAATCCGGCCATATCAAGGAAGTTGGTTACGAGCTTTATCAGCAGATGCTGGAAGAGGCGGTTGCCGAGCTGAAGGGGGCCGAAGACGCCGCCGATACCGGCTGGTCGCCGCAGATCACGGTCGGCACGGCCGTCATGATCCCGGAAAACTATGTGCCGGATCTGCAATTGCGGCTTGGTCTCTACCGCCGCATTGCCGATCTGGAGACGCCGCAGGAAATCGACGCCTTTGGCGCGGAGCTTATCGACCGTTTCGGCCCGCTGCCGCAGGAGGTGGAGCACCTGTTGAAGATCGTCTTCATCAAGGCGCTTTGCCGCCGGGCCAATGTCGAGAAACTCGATGCCGGCCCCAAGGGCGCGGTTGTGCATCTGCGCAATCAGCAGTTTGCCGAGCCGGCTTCTCTGGTGCGCTTTATCGGCGAGCAGGGCTCGCTTGCGAAGATCCGCCCGGACCACAGCATCGTGTTCATTCGCGACTGGCCAACGCCGCAGAAGCGCCTGGCAGGCGCTGCCGTCATCATGACCCAGCTCGTGCGGCTGATCGAGGCGAAGGCGGCCTGATTTCTCAGGCCTGGCTGTTGTCGAGCGCGCCTTCCGCCTTGGCCTGCGCCACCTGGCGGATGGCGTCCGCCAGCGTGTCGGCCTCCTGTGCGCCCATCACCGCATAGCGTCCTTCGAGAAGGAAGCAGGGCACCCCGGTGACGCCCATCTGTTGCGCGGTGGCAATTTCCTGCTCTACCTCGGCCCGGTCGGCGTCGGTTGCAAGCAGGGTCTCGACAACGGCCGCATCCATGCCTGCGTCCCGCGCAGCCTGAATGAGAACCGCAGCATCGCCGATATTCGCACCTTCTTCGAAATAGAGCGCAAAGAGCCGGCCGACGAGCTGGTCCTGAACGCCGGGCTCAGCCGTAGCCGCCCAGCGGATCACGCGGTGGGCGTTCAGCGTGTTGGGCGAGGTCCGGATCGCATCAAAAGCGAAATCGATCCCTTCCGCACGTCCGAGCTCATCGATCTGTGCATGCATCTGGCGAATGCGTTCCGCGTCGCCGAATTTGTCCATCAGATAGGTCTGACGGTCCTTGCCCTCGGGCGGAATGGTCGGGTCGAGCTGGAACGGACGCCAGCGCAGTTCCACGGCAATCTCGGGAACCGCCGCCAGCGCTTTCATGAGACGGGCCCGCCCCACATAGCACCAGGGGCACACGACGTCGGAAACAACGTCGATGGTTACGGGGAGGGGGCTCATCATTGTATCTGCCTTATTCTGCATCCGGCTTGTGCCACCACGTCTGCAGCTTGTAGCCGTAAAGCGGTGTTTTTTCCGGGTGGTCGAGGTCACTCCAGTAAGCGACCCATTCGTCATTGTCATGCTGCATCGGCACCACATAGGCGCCCGACATCAAAAGACGGTCCATCGCACGCACGGCAGCCGAATAATCATCCATGTCGCGCGCGTTCAGCATGGCGTCGATCATGGCGTCAATGGCCGGATCGGCCGCGCCCGAAAGGTTGAACGAGCCTTCTGCGTTTGCTGCTGCCGAACCCCAGCGGTTGATCTGCTCGGTGCCCGGCGACAGCGAGCCGGAGAAGCCCACGGAAGCAATCAGCATGTCAAAGTCATAGCGCTGCTTGCGCTGCTGGGCCTGTGAATCATCCAGAAGCCGGATCGAAACATCGATGCCGATTTTCCGCAGCGCGCGCTGGAACACGGCGGCCAGCTTTTCGCCTTCCTCGGACGTAACCAGAATTTCGAAGGTGAGCGCTTCGCCGTTTTCATTGACCAGCGCATTGCCTTCCAGGCTGTAGCCGGCCTCCTGAAGCATCTTCAGCGCTTCGCGCATCTGGTCGCGGCCGATTGGCTCGCCCGCCATTTCCATCTTGCCGTAGGTGCCGTCCATCACCTCCGGTGTGACCCGGTCGGCATAGGGCTCAAGCAGGGCGCGTTCGCGTTCATCGGCCGGCTTGCCGAGAGCGGAAAGATGCGATCCCTGCCAGTAGCTCAGCGTGCGCTCATACTCGCCGCGCAGCACATTGGTGTTCACCCAGCCGAAATCATAGAGCTTTGACAGCGCGCGGCGCACGCGCGGATCGGCGAATTTCTCGCGCCGCGTGTTGAAGAAAAAACCGCTGACCGCAGGCGGAACGCCATTGGTGAAGGTTTCGCTGACCACCTTGCCCTCGCGGGCCGCCGGAAAATCGATGCCGTGCTGACGACGCACCGGGTCGGATTCGGCATAGACCGAGCAGATGCCCTTCTTGAACGCTTCCACCATGGAGTTCACGTTGAGGAAGTACTCGATGGTGATCTTGTCGTAATTGTCGAAGCCGCGCTTGGAGGGAATGTCCTCGCCCCAGTAGTCCTGGTTGCGCGAAAACACGATGCGCCGGCCCGGGTCCACTTCCGAGATGCGGTAAGCGCCGCTGCCCGTCACCGGCTTCAGCGTCGTCTGGTCAAATGTCTCGATGTCGAAGGCGTGCTGCGGGATGATCGGCGTCATGGCGACGATCAGCGGGAATTCGCGGTCGGCCTTCTCGTTGAAGGTGAAGCGTACGCTGTGATCGCCGGTCTTTTCGATCTTCTCGATCTTGGCCGTGCGGCTGGAATAGGGCGGGCGGCCTTTCTCCGTGAACGCTTCATAGGTGAAGATCACGTCTTCCGGGGTCACCGGCTTGCCATCCGACCATGTCGCATCCGGGTCGAGATTGAACTCGGCATAGCTGCGCGCCTCGTCCATCACCACGCTTTCTGCAAGCAGGCCATAGAGCGCGAAGGGCTCGTCGGCGCTGCGCATCATCAGCGGCTCGAAAACCAGATTGCCGAAAATCGTGTCGATCACGCCGCGCGCCGTGGTGCGCATGCTTTTGAGGATGAACGGGTTGAGATTGTCAAAGGAACCGACCACGCAATAGGTGACGTCGCCCCCCTTGGGCGCATCGGGATTTGCGTAGGGAAAATGCGTGTAATCGGCAGGCAGTGCAGGCTTGCCGTGCATCGCGATGCCGTGAACCGGCGCGTCTTCGGCGAGTGCCGCGCCCGAGGCGAGCATCGTTGCGGAAATGGCGAGAAGGAGAGATTTGGAGCTTGGGAACATCTACGCACCTTGGCCGGATTTATCTGGCGGTTCCATGATTCGTCGGCGAGCGTATCACACACAATGTGGCGAATGCGGCCACCGGGGGCGTTGCCGGACAAAGACGCGTGATCGTGTGATGTTTGCCGCACAGGTCGACAAAGTCCAGCGAAATGGTCCGTTGGGCTGGATTCGCGTTTCACGGCAGTGTAACACGCGCACAAGAGTCATGCTGTCGCCGCATTTTACAAACAGGTGACACATGAACAAATTTCTGGCGCTGTGCATTTAGAGGAACTGAGCCATATGAAAAGCCTGAACGCGAAAGCTACCCGCACCCTGTTCGCCCTTGCCGGCGCCGCTTGCGTGGCTGCCAGCGGAGTTGGTGTCGCCGCCGCGCAGCAGCAAGCGCCGCAGGGCTGGTTCAAGGCCTGCACGAAGCAGGAAGACGTCGACATCTGCAATGTGCAGAACGTTCTCGTTGCCGAGACCGGCCAGATGATCACCGGCGTCAGCCTCATCGAGGTCAAGGGCAAGGTGAACCGAAAGGTCTTCCAGATCACCGTGCCGACCGGCCGCATGGTGCCTCCCGGCATCGGCCTGCAGATCGATGGCGGCCAGACGCAGAAGATCGATTACGCGATCTGCCTGCCGGACCGCTGCATCGCCGAAGCTCCGCTGACCGATCAGCTGGTTGGCTCCTTCAAGCGCGGTTCGGAACTGACGCTCACCTCGGTGAACTTCCAGAACCAGCCGAACCCGATCAAGATGTCGCTTTCGGGCTTCACCGCTGCCTATGACGGTGATCCGATGCCGCAGTCCGACATTGAGGACCGGCAGAAGAAGCTTCAGGACTTCGTGAACAAGAACAACGAAGAGTTCACCGAGAAGCTCCGCGAAGCGCAGGAAAAGGCCAAGAAGGCCGAATAGCGCTCACACAGAGTTCAAATGAAAACAGGGCCCGCGAGGCCCTGTTTTTGTATGTGTCTGCTTCTGCTTCTGCGCTGGCGTCAGTGGTGCAGGCGCTCGCGCGGTTCGTAGTGGCCGTCGCCGGTCTCGACGAAGAACTCCGCCAGTTGCGGGTGCCGCACGGGCACGCCGGTCTCGTCCGGCATCAGGTTCTGTTCCGAAACATAGGCGACATATTCCGTCTCCTCGTTCTCGGCGAGCAGATGGTAAAAGGGCTGGTCCTTGCGCGGCCGCACGTCTTCGGGGATCGCCTGATACCAGGCTTCCGTGTTGTTGAATTCGGGATCGACATCGAAAATCACGCCACGGAAGTCGAACACCCGATGGCGGACAACCTGGCCTATGCGAAATTTTGCAGTTCCAATGTTTTGCATAATTATACCTCTGCCCCCTATTTGGCGCAGCCGCCGCCACAATTCAATCCCGCGACCTTGACGGGCAGGGGGCCTGCGCGCTAGCCGCGATGTCGGGCGTAACGCAGTCGAGCTGCTTCCGCGGGTCCGGCGGATCGAATGGCGGGCTCCACGGGGATGGGCTATGTCGGGTGTCGCGGGACTTGTGCTGCCGTTTTTCGGGCTGATCTTCATCGGCTATGCGGTCGCCCGGCTGAAGCCGCACCCTGCCGATGCGCTTGGCTGGATGAACACGTTTGTCATCTATGTGGCGCTTCCCGCTCTCTTCTTTCAGCTGCTGGCCAAGACCCCGATCGAGAAGCTGACCGAGTGGGGCTATATCTTCGGCGCCGTCGCCTCGACCTATATCGTCTTCGCCATCATGTTCGTCGGCTCGATGCTCATCAGCCGCAGTTCGGTTGCCGAAAGCACGATCAAGGGGCTCGCCGCCGCCTATGGCAATATCGGCTATATGGGGCCGGGCCTGGCGCTCCTTGCCTTTGGCGAGAAGGCGGCGGTCCCCGTGGCGCTCATCTTCTGCTTCGAGAACATGATCCATTTCGCCGTCGCACCCATGATGATGGCGATTTCGGGCGGCGACAGGCAATCGCCTGGCCGTCTTGCGCTGGAGGTTCTGCGCAAGATCGCGCTGCATCCCTTCATCATCGCGACCGCAGTGGGCGTTGCAGCGGCTGCGGTGCAGTTCACCCCGCCGCTTCCGATCGAACGCCTTCTGGCCTATCTTGCCTCGGCTGCCGCACCCTGCGCGCTCTTTGCGATGGGTGTCAGCCTTGCCATGCGGCCGCTACGGCGCGTTCCGCATGAGGTGGGCGTCATCGCCTTCCTCAAGCTCATTCTGCACCCCGTCATCTGTTACGTGATGCTGAGCTGGATCGGAAATTACGAGGAGAGCTGGGTGTTCTCCGCCGTTCTGCTGGCCTCGCTGCCCACGGCCACCAATGTGTTCGTGATCAGCCAGCAATACGGAGTCTGGATGGAGCGTGCGTCGGCCAGCATTCTGATCACGACGCTGCTCTCGGTCGGAACGGTGACGGCGCTGCTTTACGCCATCACGAACGGGCTTCTGCCGCCGGATCTTTTTCCCTGACAGGACCTTTTCCCCCAAAAGGAAGAAGCGCGGAGAAACCGCTGCCCGGACGCATGCCCTCGCGCATGAAAAGCGCGCGCAGTGGCGGAATGCTGCTGATGACGCTGAGGCCCGCGCTGCGCGCGATCTGTGCCGGCAGAAGACCGGACAGAAGCGACATGTTGAGCAGGTTCACCGAGTTGCTGCGCGCCAGAACATCCGGCCGGCGCGAAGCGTCGTAGCGCGTCATGGCGGCAGGAGCGCCCGGATCGTCGCGGAAGGCGTCCGCCGTTGCGACAAGGTCTTCCACGTCGCGAATGCCCAGATTGAGCCCCTGCGCCGAGATTGGCGGGAAGACATGCGCCGCTTCGCCGATCAGCGCCACGCGGTTCTGACCGAAGCGCGATGGCATCAGCGTGCTCAGCGGATAGACCTGTCGGCCGGGCTCCACCGTCACGTCGCCGACGAGCGAGGAAAGCTGCTCCTCCACCTCACGCGAGAGGTCTTCATCGCTCAGCGCATGGCGGCGCTCGGCGTCTTCCGGGCGCTGCACCCAGACGAGGCTTGAACGCATGCCCGGCAGCGGCACCTGCGTGCACGGGCCGTTCTGCGTGTGAAATTCGGTGGAAACGAAACCATGTTCGCGCGTGTGCGAAAAATTCAAAACGAGAGCCGCCTGCGGCAGCGGGCTGGTCTTGGCCGAAATGCCAGCCGCTTCACGGGCCGGCGATCTGCGGCCATCGGCAGCAACGGCCAACTGCGCCGAAACGCGTTCACCATTGTCGAGCGTCGCGGTCACATGATCGGGCGCGCACTCCCAGTCCGTAACGAGGTTCTCATGCCAGTCGTGAAGACGCGAGGCCTGTGCGGCCTTGGCAAGCTCTTCGGTCAGGCGCGCATTGGGAATGTTGAGCCCAAAATACTCTTCGCCGATCTCGCCGGCGTGGAATGTCACGGTCGGACTGCGCACCAGCCGGCCGGTTGCGTCCACGAGGCGCATGGCCTTGAGCGGCGCGGTCTCGGGCAGGAGCTTTTCCAGAAAGCCCAGCGGTTCGATGATGTCGAGCGACGGGCGCATCAGCGCCACGGTGCGGCGGTCGCTGCCCTTCGGCACCGGTCCCACCAGCGTCACCGCATGGCCATGATGCGCCAGCGCGAGCGCTGCAATCAGGCCGGCCGGTCCGGTTCCTGCAACGAGAATTTTACGGTCACTATCGCCCACGGCAGCTCATCCATCTATGCTTCGACAATCATCGACAGGACATCGGCATGTCTTTGTCATGATGGGGTTGTTCGACGCAAGGTTCAACGCGGCGAAAGCACCCAGGCAATGTGACGGGGGCAGGGCGTGGACCAGCCGAATGATGATCTGACGAGGCTCGAAGGCGGCGCGCGCGCCGTTCATCGCCTGGCGCTGGCGGCTTTTCCGCTTTCCGTCCTGTCGCTCTTTCTGGCCGTCCTCCTCTCATGGGGCGTTCTGGCGCTGATGGGCGCTGGGATTGCGGCGGTGGAGCCGCGTGCGCTCGGTCCGGGCGGCGTGCTGCTTGAGGCTCTGCCCGACATGCCCCTGCCTGCACCGCTGCGAACCCTGCTTTCCCTGTGTCTTGCGCCTGTCGGGGCGGGGAGCGGACCTGCCGTTTTCGCCCTTCTCGCCTTCATGTGGTTTCTGATGGCTCTGGCGATGATGCTGCCATCGGCATCCCCGTTGATTCGCACCTATTGCGAAATCGCCGACACCGCCGCCCTTAAGGGTGAGCGGGTTGTCCATCCGCTGGTTCTGGTCGCGGGCTATCTGACCGTCTGGCTGATTGCGTCTCTCGGCTTTGCCGGGCTGGCGCTCATCGCAGAACGCTTCATGAGCGAAGGCGGTGTCATGTCACCATGGTCGGGACTGGCCGGCGCTGTCGTTCTTGCCATCGCCGGCCTTTACCAGTTCTCCGCCCTGAAGGAGGCCTGTCTCGTCAAATGCCGAAATCCTTTCAGCACCCTTTTCGGGCGCTGGAGCACGCGCCCGCGCGCCATCTACCGGCTGGGGCTACAGCAGGGCCTGTGGTGTTTCGGATGCTGCTGGGCGCTCATGCTGGTCATGTTCGCCGTTGGCATGATGAATGTGTTCTGGATGGCGCTTCTCGGCGTTTTCACCATCGTGGAGAAATCTGGTCATAGTCGGCTTTTCACACGCATTTCGGGCGTGACGCTGCTTGTGTGGGCGCTCGCGCTTCTAGTAATCTCGGTCTAGAGCATCGCAATATCCGAACAGAAGGGGTTGGTTTTTCGGATATTCCGATGCTCTGCCAATGGTTTAGATCGTCCTTTGCGCGTCCGGCCGGGGGTGCGGCGATCTGGAAGAGGGGTCGCAAGTCATGGGAAAGAAAGACTGGGCGCTGAAAGGCGAGCTGGTGCTGTCATGCAATTGCACCGTGTTCTGTCCCTGCGTGCTTTCACTCGGCAATCATCCGCCCACTGAAGGCTATTGCCAGACCTGGGCGGGCTTCCGCATCGATGAGGGCCACTATGGCGAGACCGACCTCTCGGGCCTCAATCTCGGTCTGGTGATGGAAATTCCCGGCTATATGAGCCGCGGCAACTGGACCGTCGGCCTGTTTCTGGACGAACGCGCCTCGATCTATGCGGAAAAGGCCATCGGCAAGATCTTTTCCGGCAAGGCTGGCGGCACAACCGGTCTGCTTTCCATTCTCGTTGGCGATTTTCTGGGTATTCAGCGCGTGCCGGTGACCTATGAGGTTGAAGGCAAGACGCGTATCTTCCAGATACCGAAGATCATCGACGGGGCCGTGACGCCCATTCCCGGCGGAGACAGGGATGGCGACACTGTCATCACCAATTCGCAGTACTGGATCGCGCCGGAGATTATCGTCGCGAAATCCGACAAGAGCCGTATGCGCGCTTTCGGGCGCAACTGGAATTTTGCCGGCCGCTCGGCGGAGATCTGTCCGCTCGACTGGCGTGGCCCTTAGGCGACTATCATGACCAAAAAGAAAGTTACGGCCCCTCAGGCCAAGGCGTTTTCCGTGCATCTCTTGACGGCATCGGGATCGTTTCTCGCATTCCTATCGCTTGTGGCTGCAAGCGAGGAGCGCTGGGCGGCGATGTTCTGGTGGCTGGGCTTTGCGCTTTTTGTGGATGGCATCGACGGCCCCATCGCGCGCAAGCTCGATGTGAAGCAGGTGCTGCCCACCTGGTCGGGCGACATGCTCGACAACATCATCGACTACGTCACCTATGTGCTCATCCCCGCTTTCGCCCTGTATCAGAGCGGGTTCATGGGCGAGGGGCTTTCCTTCCTGTCGGCCGCCATCATCGTGATCACCAGCGCGATCTACTACGCCGACACGGGCATGAAGACGCAGGAAAATTTCTTCAAGGGGTTCCCCGTCGTCTGGAACATGGTGGTGTTCACGCTCTTTGTCGTACAGCCGGGCGAGATGATCGCTTTTGGTGTCGTGCTCATTTCGGCCTTCACGACATTCCTGCCCGTCTTCTTCCTGCATCCGGTGCGCGTGCAGCGCCTGAGAACGCTCAATCTGGCGATTTTCTTCGCCTGGTGCGCCTTCGGCATCATCGCGCTCATCCAGTCTCTGGAGGCTGATCAGCTCATCCGCATCGGCATTGCGGTGACCGGCATTTACCTCTTTGTCATTGGAGGGGTCATGCAGGCTTGGCCGAATCTTGGCAAAGGGCGTAAAGAGTAATTGTGCGTTCCCATTTGAATCTCTTTCAAGTAAAGCGGCACTAATACGGGGCAAATCCGTCTGCCTATGATCGAGCTGGGAACAAAAACAAAATGACCGAAATGGGAGCCGGCGTGGATCAACTACACGAAGGCGAAGGTGGCGGACTCCTCGATGTTCGCGGCCTGACAAAGATATTTGGCGCTCTGAAAGCCTGTGACGCGATCGATCTGTCGATCGGCAAGGGCGAAATTCACGCGCTTCTTGGCGAAAACGGCGCCGGCAAATCGACGCTGGTGAAGATGCTGTTCGGCGCCTTGGAGCCGGCTGCCGGTGAAATCCACTGGAAAGGTCAGCCGGTCGCGATTCATTCGCCCGGCGCGGCGCGCCATCTCGGCATCGGCATGGTGTTCCAGCACTTCTCGCTGTTTGAGGCGCTGACCGCCGCCGAGAACATCATGCTCTCGCTGGATGAGAAGACGCCGATCCTTCAGGTGGCCGAGCGGGCGCGGGAACTCTCAAAGGCCTATGGCCTGCCCCTCGATCCTTTCGCACATGTGGGCGATCTTTCGGTCGGCGAGCGCCAGCGCATCGAGATCATTCGCTGCCTCCTGCAGAAGCCGGACCTGATCATTCTCGACGAACCGACTTCCGTTCTGACCCCGCAGGAAGCCGACAAGCTGTTCGAAACGCTTGAGACGCTGCGCGACGAAGGTAAGTCGATCCTCTACATTTCGCACCGCCTTGAGGAAGTGAAGCGCCTGTGCGACCGCGCAACGGTTCTGCGGCACGGCAAGGTGGTCGCGCATTGCGATCCCCGTCAGGAGACGGCGGCGTCGCTGGCCCGCATGATGGTGGGCGACGAGGTGGACACGGTAAAGCGCACTGGCAGCGTCGACGCTGGCGGTCAGGCGCTGCTGGAGGTCCGGGAGCTCAGCCGCCCGTCCGCCAATCCGTTTGCCGTCCCGCTACGCAAGATCGATCTTTTGGTGCGCTCCGGCGAAGTCATGGGCATTGCGGGCGTTGCCGGTAACGGGCAGGGCGAGCTTTTCGAAGCTCTTTCCGGTGAAGCCCTGCAGCAGAACGCTGCCACGATCCGCATCCGGGACAAAGATGCCGGTCGGCTCGGCATCTCCGGTCGCCGCCTGCTTGGCGCAGCCTTTGTGCCCGAAGAGCGCCTTGGCCATGGCGCAGCCCCCCAGATGCGGCTTTCCGAAAACCTGTTCCTGTCGCGTCACGTGACGGATGCAAAGGCGCTCATGGGCGCTTTCGGCACCGTGCGAACGGGTGCGCTGGCCAAGGCTGCCGCCCGCATCGTCAAGGTGATGGATGTGCGCAAGAGCGGCGAAGACCCGGAAGCCTCCGCACTCTCGGGCGGCAATCTGCAAAAATTCATCATCGGCCGCGAGCTGGACCGGCAGCCGGCGGTGATGGTCGTGAACCAGCCGACCTGGGGTGTGGACGCCGGCGCTGCCGCGCGCATCCGCCAGGCGCTGATCGATCTGGCGCGTTCGGGCTCTGCCGTTCTCGTCATCAGCCAGGATCTGGATGAGTTGTTTGAAATGTGTGATTCCGTCGCCGTGATGCATGACGGTCGCCTCTCGGCTCCCATGCCCATCGCGGAAGCGACATTCGAGAAGATCGGTCTTCTGATGGGCGGCGCGACGCCGGAACGCTCCGAACTGCCTGAAGAAGCGGAGACGGCATGATGCGGCTTGAACTCATCAAACGGCCGCAGCATTCGGTTTTGTTCAGCGCGATTTCGCCGCTGATTGCTCTGGTTCTGACCATGATTGCCGGTGCCATCATGTTCTCGGTTCTGGGCAAGAACCCGCTCGACGCGCTCTACTATTATTTCATCGATCCGCTGCGCGAGACCTGGTCGCTGCACGAGCTGGCGATCAAGGCGGCGCCGCTGATCCTGATCGCGGTCGGTCTGTCCGTCTGTTTCCTGTCCAACAACTGGAACATCGGCGCAGAAGGCCAGTTCATCGCTGGCGCAATCGCCGGCAGCATCCTTCCGGTGGTCTTTCCTGATTTCCAGAACTGGCTTGTTCTGCCCCTGATGCTGATCATGGGCATGGCGGGTGGCGCGGCCTATGCCGCCGTTCCGGCATTCCTGAAAGCGCGTTTCAACACCAATGAGATCCTCACCAGCCTCATGCTGGTCTATGTGGCCGAGCTTTTCCTCGACTGGATCGTGCGCGGCCCGTGGCGTGATCCGGGCGGCATGAATTTCCCCGAAACGCGCGATTTCCATTCCTTCGCCATCCTTCCGGAGCTGATGCCGGCGGCAGGCCGCGCCAACTGGGGCATCGTGTTCGCCATCATTGCAGCCCTCGTCCTGTGGTTCGTTCTCGGCAAGACCCGCAAGGGTTTTGAAATTCGCGTTCTCGGCCAGAGCCCGCGGGCAGGGCGGTTTGCAGGCTTCAGCGCATCGCGCATGGTCATGGTCGCCTTCCTGATCTCCGGCGCTCTGGCAGGGCTTGCAGGCATTTCCGAGGTTGCCGGCGCAATCGGGCAGTTGCAGCCGTCCATTTCTCCCGGCTACGGCTTTACCGCGATCATCGTGGCGTTTCTTGGTCGGTTGAACCCGCTGGGCATCGTGGCTGCCGGGTTCGTTCTGGCGCTTTCCTATCTCGGTGGCGAGGCGGCACAGATTTCGCTCGGTCTTTCGGACAAGGCCGCCCGCGCCTTTCAGGGCATGCTTCTGTTCTTCGTTCTCGGCTGCGACACGCTGATTCACTACCGCATCCGCCTGGTCGGGCGCGCGCCGCAGGCCCGGGAGGCCGCCGAACATGTTTGAATCCGTTCTGATCACGATCGCAACGGCCGCCACGCCTCTTCTCATCGCTGCAATCGGCGAGCTGGTCGTGGAGCGCTCCGGCGTTCTCAATCTCGGCGTTGAAGGCATGATGGTGATGGGCGCCGTCACCGGGTTTGGCGTGGCGATCACCACCGGCTCGCCATGGCTCGGCGTGTTTGCTGCCATCCTCGTCGGCGCTGCCTTTGCCCTTCTGTTCGGCTTCCTGACGCTGACGCTGGTCACCAATCAGGTTGCGACGGGACTTGCGCTCACGCTTCTGGGTCTCGGCGTTTCCGGCATGATCGGCGAGGCGTTCATCGGCCTGCCGGGCGTAAAAATGTCGCCCTGGGTCATTCCCGTCCTGTCGGACATTCCCCTTGTCGGCCGCTTCCTGTTTGCGCAGGCGCCGCTGTTCTACATCTCGATCCTGCTGGTCATCGGCGTCAGTTATTTCCTGTTCAGCACGCGCGCCGGGCTGACGCTGCGCTCGGTGGGCGACAATCACGATTCCGCCCATGCGCTGGGCATTCGCGTGATTGCGGTGCGCTATGCCGCCGTCATGTTCGGCGGTGCGTGTGCGGGGCTGGCGGGCGCTTATCTGTCGCTCGTCTACACGCCGCAATGGATCGAGAACATGACCGCCGGTCGCGGCTGGATCGCGCTGGCGCTCGTCGTGTTCGCCTCGTGGCGGCCCTGGCGCGTGCTCGCCGGGGCATATCTCTTCGGCGCGGTCTCCATCGGCCAGCTTCACGCGCAGGTGATCGGCGTGTCCGTGCCGTCGCAGCTGCTGTCGGCGCTGCCCTATGTGGCGACCATCGTGGTTCTTGTTCTAATCTCCCGCAACAGACGGCTGACCATGGTGAACACACCCGCCTGCCTCGGTCGGCCCTTTGTTCCGGCCCGGTAATATCCGAACTCAGTCAACAGAGAGGACGTCAACAATGAAGAAACTCGTTATGGCACTCGCCGCCAGCACCGCGGCCCTTGCCTTCACGGCGCCCCCTGCCGCAGCGCAGGACAAGACCAAGGCCTGCTGGATCTATGTCGGCCCGATCGGCGATTTCGGCTATTCCTACCAGCACCATCAGGGTCTGCTGGATGTCGAGGAGCATTTCGGCGACAAGGTCGAGACCGCCTATCTGGAGAGCGTTCCGGAAGGTGCGGACGCCGAGCGCGCGATCGAGCGTTTCGCACGTTCGGGCTGCGACATCATCTTCGCAACCTCCTTCGGCTTCATGGACCCGGTCCAGAAGGTCGCCGCCAAGTTCCCGGACATCAAGTTCGAGCATGCGACGGGCTTCAAGCGCGACCATCCGAATGTCGCCACCTACAATTCGCGCTTCCATGAGGGGCGTTATGTGCAGGGCGTGATTGCCGCCCAGATCTCGGAGAAGGGTGAAGCCGGATACATCGCGTCCTTCCCAATCCCGGAAGTCGTGATGGGCATCAATGCGTTCATGCTCGGCGCGCAGTCCGTCAATCCCGACTTCAAGGTCAAGATCGTCTGGGCCAACACCTGGTTCGACGCCGGCAAGGAAGCCGACGCCGCCAAGGCGCTGCTCGATCAGGGTGTCGATGTCATCACCCAGCACACCGATTCCACCGCGCCGCTTCAGGTCGCCGGTGAACGCGGCATCAAGGGCTTCGGTCAGGCATCCGACATGATCAAGTTCGCGCCCGACACGCAGCTCACCTCCATCGTCGACGACTGGGGCCCGTACTACATCGAGCGCGTTCAGGCGGTCATGGACGGTTCCTGGGAGCAGCAGGACGTCTGGGGCGGCATGAAGGACGGCCACGTCGTGATGGCGCCCTACACGAACATGCCCGACGATGTGAAGGCGGCCGCCGAAGCCGTTGAAGCGAAGATCAGGGATGAGGGCTTCAACCCCTTCACCGGTCCCGTCTACAAGCAGGATGGCACGCAGTGGCTCGAAGAGGGTGAGGTCGCACCCGATGGTGACGTTCTCAGCATCAACTTCTATGTGAAGGGCGTGGACGACCAGCTGCCGAACTGATCGGCATCCTCGCAGTCTTCTGCATTCGGAAAAGGCGGCTCTCGGGCCGCCTTTTTTGCGTCTAACCGCTTGCCCGCGAATGCTCCTGCCACAGCCCTGTCAGGAGCACTGTGCCAGAACGGCTGCGAGCAAAAAGGGAAGGCAAAACCATGCTTAAATTCTACCACGCGCCGTGGTCCCGTTCCTCAAGCGTGTTGTGGCTACTGGAAGAGTTGCAGGCACCCTATGATCTCGAACTGGTCGACATGCATGCACAGGGCGGCGTGCCTGAGAGCTATCGTGCGATCCAGCCGAGCAAGAAAGTGCCGGCCATCGTTCACGACGGTCATATCGTGACCGAGCGCGCGGCAATCACGCTTTATCTCGCCGACATGTTTCCCGAGGCAGGGCTCGCGCCCGCCATCGATGACCCGGCGCGCGCCGCCTATCTGCGGTCTCTCGTCTATCACGACGCGGTGTTTGATCCGGTCGTCTGCGCGCGCGTTCACGGGCTGGCCTATGAGAGCCGAGACTATCCCTTCGGGACCTTTGACGACATGGTGGCGTTTCTGGAGCGCCAGCTTGGCGAGAAGCGATACGCTGCCGGAGACCGTTTCACCGCCGCCGACGTTCAGCTTGGAACCGGCATCGGCTACACGATGAACATCATGAACGCCCTCCCGGAACGCCCCGTCTTCAAAGAATATGTCGCAAGGATCGAGCAGCGGCCGGCCTACCGCAAGGCGCAGCAGATCGACATGGAACTCGCTTCGAGAATTCCGTTCTTTTCAGGAGAAAATGCGCCGGGAAATGTCTGAAGGAAGGCGCGGGCAGGCGGGGCCTGCCCGGCGCTTATTTCGTTGCTTCCTCAAGCAGCGTTTCGATGAAACGCGGCAGGGCGAAAGAAGCCCTGTGATGTAGAGGCGTGTAGTACCGTGTGTCGATACCGGCCATGCGCTGCGCGAGCGTTTCTTCGCTCACCGTCAGCGTCTCGGCATTGTCGGTCGACCAGCCAAGCGTCATGTGTCCACCGAAATAGGTCGGCACCGCGACGAGATAGCAGCTTGCGATCTCGAACACGGAACGCAGGCCGCGCATGGCGGTCTGGAACTCTTCGGGCTGCAGGAACGGCACGCCGTTCTGGCTGACGACGATGCCGCCAGGGCGCAGAATGCGCTTCAGATTCCGGTAGAACTCGGTCGTGAAAAGAACCGCGCCCGGACCGGACGGATCCGTGGAATCCACGAGAATGACGTCGAAGCGCTGATCGGTTTCGGCCGCAAATGCGGCGCCGTCGGCAATCTCCACCCTGAAGCGGGGATCATCAAAGACGGACGCATTGAAGTCCGCGAAATGCTCTTTCGAGAATTCCAGAACCGAAGCGTCGATCTCGACCTGGGTGAGGGTGCCGACACGCTTGTGCTTCAGCACTTCCTCGGCAAGGCCGCAATCGCCGCCACCGATGATCAGCACATCGGCAGGGTTGTCATGCGCCGCAATCGGCACATGCGCGAGCATCTCGTGATACATGAACTCGTCGCGGCTGGTGACCTGCACCGCCCCGTCGAGCATCAGGACCTTGCCGAAGATGCCGTTGCGGATCAGCGCCAGCTGATGATGCCCCGTACCGTCCTGGTACAGGACATCATCGACATCAAAAACGATGCTGACGCCGTCGTGCAGGGTCTCGGCGATCGTTTTGCGTTCGCTCACGCGCTTCGCCCCCGCAACAGTTCCTGCACGTCAATGCGACCCGGCGAGAAGGCGCGCTGCAGCACATCGATGCAACGTTCCGGCTCCGCGTCGCCGCACATGAAGATATCCAGAGCCGCGTAATTCCGCTCCGGCCACGAATGGATGGAGATGTGGCTTTCCGCCAGAACGGCAACGCCGCTCACCCCGCCATTCGGTTCGAATGGATGCAGATGGATATGCAGCAAAGTCGCGCCGGCTGCATTCACGCAGTCGACGAGCGTTTGCTGGATATACGGCAGATCGTCGAGACGCTCGGCCTCGAACAGATCAACGATAAAGTGCGATCCGGCGCACAGCACGCCGTTCTTCTCGATGAAGTGATCTTTGTCGTCGCAAACCGCCGGAGCGGGCTGCGCTGTGGTGTTTTCTTCCTTTTGGGCGGTGTTCAGTACAACTGAATCCATCCCCAATTGGAAAAGGGCGTCTTGCGACATGGCGTCCTCTCCAACCAGCAGATGTCTGAGGCCTGACCATTCAGGCGTGGCCCGTATATATGCAACGAAAGTGGCGACGCAAGCATAATCATTCATCGAATTTTATGACATTTTTGTAGCACCCGGGTGCGAATACGCATTACCCCTGCGTCACATTTCGGCGATGCAGGGCATGTGCGACCTGTATATTTCCTGACGTATACATTTATAAATCATGGCATCATTTCACATTTCCAGGCGGAATAAGTATTTTACAAATTTTTGTATCGCCATAAGAATAGATCTTATTGAAATAACTTATTTAATGTTTGTAACAAAGATATACGATAATGAACCTGAATGGAGAGTTCTCGGATTGGCTCGCGACCAACCAGGTTGATGAAAACTTCCTTCTGAGAAATTTAACCGGCAAACCATTCTCTCGACAGGCGTTCGACCCTGAATCAGCCGCCGTCGGTGAAGTTCCAGACATGTCTGCAGAAGATGCCTGGGCGCTTGCGTCGCAGTCTCTTGCGGCGGCGCTGCCGCGACTCGCGCGGTTGATTCGATTTGTCCGAAACCGTGCGCCCAAATGCCTTGAGCCAAAGGCCGGGAAGCCGGAAAGGGCGTTCACCTATGATCATGGCCGCCGGCAGTTGCCGTTCGTCAGTTGCAGCTATCGCGGCCAGGCGTCCGACATTCTGACGGTCGCACATGAATTCTCTCATGCGCTTCAGATTGTCGCTTCGGCAGGTTCTGCCATGCCGCCTCTGGCGCGTGAGGTCTGCGCGTTCATTGGCGAGCATGCGCTTCTGGACTGGGCCCGGCAGAATGCTTCTCCATTGCTGCCCCGTCTTGAGGCAGCCTGGGCGACGGACAATCAATGCTATATGGGCGCGGATGCCGAGCGATTACGCAAAGCGCTTGCCCGCAAAAGCGGAGCTTACGATTATCGCTGGAACTACCCGGTCGCCCGTGTTCTTGCCTGTGCGATCTGGCGTCACTGGGAGCGCGCGGAGATCAACGCGCTCTTTCGCAGCGGAGCTGCTGCGCCCTCCCTGCTGATCGGGGGCACGCGGACGCTGCGGCCACATTTTGATCTGCCGCCCTTACCCCTTGATGGTGGCGAGACCGTCAAACTCTATCGTCAGATCGGCGTTGCGACGCTGCTTGATCTACAGGAAGGCTCTGGGCGCGAACAGGCTGGCGCAGAGTTGTCCAGGCGCTATGACACCCTTTTGGGGTGCATGCAGAGCCGCAGTCTCTTCATCGCTCTCGACCGCGAAAATGTGCCCATTGGATACGCCACATCGGAGCGGGACGAAGAGAAAACCATCACGGCGCATTCCTGCGTACCGCAGACTGAACGGCTGCCGTTTTTCCTCAAATCGCTTTCCCGAGCCTGCCCTGATGTAGGTCGCGTTGTCGAGCATTCCTGTCAGTTGGCCAATCGCGAGAGGCCGGCCTCATGACGGCAATCGATGTCTATGCGGGCGCTGGTTATGTTCTGGAGCTCTTGGCGCGGTCACCCTATCACCGGCCGTTCCCGTTCCGGCGCTATTTCGAAGTCGAGATCCTGCCGCCGCTTCAGTGCAGCCAGGCGCGCTTCTATCTAACGCCGGGCGGCATCCCGACCGGTTTTATCAGCTGGGCCTTGCTGGATGACGCCACGCTGGACGAGATACTCTCCACCGGCCGGGCACTCAGGGCAGGTGAGTGGGCGTGTGGTGAAAACCTGTTCTTCAACGACTTCATCGCGCCATACGGGACGCTTCCGGAAATCGTCAAAGACCTGAAAACGAATATGTTTCCGGGGCGGCAGGCGACCAGCATTCGCCGCCACCCGGATGGTTCCATCAGGTCTGTGAAACGCTGGAAAGCGTCCAGATAAATTCGTTTCGCCGAAGCAACTGGCCGAAACCGGGGGCGGTTATTGTGCTTCTTCGGCAAGAGATGCTTTCGCCGTTTTGCGTCGAAAGCATACCGGTGATTTTTCCACCGGTTTAACTGCCGGATATCCGGCTCAATAGTAAAAGTCATTTTGAAGAGGTTACCAATGTTTACAGATATTGATTTCGCTGATGATTGCCTGGACAGCGCTTTCAGCTTCGGAGGCGGTGGTGAAGGCAAACTGGCCGGTGGCATCATTGGCGCATTTGTCGGCGGTTTGGTTGGCGGTTGCATTGGCGCCGTTCCGGGCGCTGAGATCGGGGGCGTTGTCGGCAACACTGTCGGCGGTCTCATCGGTGGCGTGATCGACAGCGCAGTGGCCTGACCGGCTCTTTGCGCCAATCGTTGTTGCAGCCCGCAGCTTGGAGCGAGGGCTGTAGCGATATGGGGCCGTGGGGTTCCGCGGCCCTGTGTCTGCCAGACAAACCACGCCACTGATGGTTTCCAGATATGACACCAAACACCTCGCTTCCGGGGCAGGGCGTTCCGCTCTCCTGGTTCAGCACCACGCTGCGCAAGCACAGCTTGCTCTATGCGGAGCTCACCTTTCTGGCCATATGCGTTCGGCTGATTGGTCTGCTGGAGCCCTTTGTCTTTCAGGTGGTGATCGACCGCATTCTGCCGTTTCAGCGTGAAGCGTCTTTGATTGTCGTTATCGTCGTCCTGATCGGCGCCAACCTCTTTTCGCTCGGCTTCAATCTTCTGGCGGCGTTTCTCGGCGTCTCGGTCGCAAATCGCCTCACATCGGAACTTGGACGCCGGCTCTTCGATCACCTCTTTCGGCTCCCGCTGCGGCATTTCCGACGATGGCCGGTGGGGGAAACCCTGTCACGGATCGGCGAGACCGACACAATTCGCGGGTTTCTGATCGGGGTCACGACAGGTGCGTCGCTCGATCTTCTGTTCATCGGCGTCTATTTCATGGTTCTCCTGTCCATCTCGGGCAAGCTCACCATGGTCGTGGCCTTTGCGGTCCCGCTTCAGGCGCTGCTCTATATGTGTTTCGGGCCTGTTCTGCGAAAGCGCCTGCGCGCCCAGTTCGATGCCGGATCACATCATCAGGCGCGCATGGTGGAAAACCTTTCAGGCATGACCGCCGTAAAAGCCCTGACGGCCGAAGGGACCATGCTGTCGCGCTTAAGCGAAACGCTCGCGCAGACCCTGAATGCCTCCCGCCGCGTCTACACGATGAACGCGGTAAGCGGACAGCTGATCGGCGTTTGCGAAAAGGGCATCTTCATCGGTGTCATCTATATCGGCGCACAGCAGGTCTTCGCCGGAGAGCTTACCCTTGGCCAGCTGATCGCGTTTCAGTTGATCGCAGAGAAGATCGCCGCGCCGATTGCCGGGTTTTCGAAGCTCTGGCAGGACTGGCAGAACCTTCGAATTTCCCGCCAGCGCCTGGGCGACATTCTCAACAGCGAGCAGGAAAAATTCGGCAGCGGGAGTGTTTTTCCGGATGACATCGAACCACGGCTTGCCTTTCAGGGGGTCTCGTTCGGTTATGGGCCAGACGAGCCGCCGGTCATCAGCGGGCTTGATCTTTCCCTTGAACCGCGGACCTGCACGCTGGTGGTCGGGCCATCGGGCATAGGCAAGTCCACATTCGGACGTCTCGCCGCCGGTCTCGAAGAACCGCAGAGCGGGATCATAACCGTCGGTGGTCAGGATCTGGCGGCGTTCGAACCGGAAAGCCTGCGCTCCCGCGTCGTTTATGTGCCTCAGGAGCCCTATCTCTTCTCTGGAACATTGCGCGAAAACCTGCTGCTGCGCACACCGGACGCCAGCGATGCCGAAATCCTAGACGCGCTTCGCATCTCTGCCGCCGGGGAACTGGTGTTCCGCCTTGCGCAGGGGCTTGATACCGAGGTCGGGGAGCGTGGCTCGGCCCTGTCAGGCGGGCAGAAGCAGCGCGTGGCCATCGCGCGCGCAATTCTTCAAAAGCCCGCCATCCTGATACTGGATGAACCCACAAGCGCACTTGATGAGGCAGCGCAGCACCGGCTGGTCTCCGAGCTCATGCAGCTCAGAAAGCAAGTGACCGTTATCGTGATCACACATCGTCCGGATGTCTTTGCCGGAGCGGATCGCGTCATTGATTTCGGTTTGGGGAGACATTGATGTCTGCAACTGACGAACTCGACCGCACATCGCCGACGCTGCGCATCACCGCGCTTTTCACCAGCACGGTCTTTCTCATCATTCTGGTCGCGTCCTGCGTCCTTCGTGTCGAGATAACCGCACGCGGTACGGCACGCATCGTCCCGGTCGACCGGGTTCAGGTGGTGCAGCCCGAATATCCTGGCGCGATCACACAAATACGCGTCCGCAATGGAGCAAAAGTCGCCAAAGGCGACCTCCTTATAAGCCTCGATGCAACGCCGGCACGCGCCGAGTGCATGACGCTGATCGAAGAGGAGACACGACTTGGACGCGAAGATGCACGTCTAGCGGCTTTTCTGGCGGGTATCGCTGCGATGCGGGAAGGGGGCCTGCCGCTCCCTCCCGAGGTGACGGAAGGTTTCAGGATCGATGCTGTCGATGAGGCGGGGATGACGGAACAGAAACGCCTTCTCTCCGCCGATCTGAAGGACTTTGCCGACACTCTAAGGCGCGCCGATGCCCGCATCGAGGCAAACAGCCGGGAAAGCGACGTCATTCAGGGAAGAATTGCACAGACCGAGGCCGCTCTGGAAATCCAGAACGAACGTTTGCAGGCGGTTGAGAAACTCTTGAAGCGTGGCGCGGTGTCCCGCAGCAACTATCTGGATGTGCGCAAACTGTTCGACAGTCTGGAAAACGACAGGATCATCGCCGAACGCCAGGCGGAGCAGAAACAGGCAGAGGCCGGTGTCTTGCAGGCCGAGTGGCGAGGCCTTTTCAGCAGCAGAAGCAGCGCCGCCTTAAAACGACGTGACGAGATCGCTCTGCGTCTTGCCGTGCTGCGGCAAAAGCAGCGCGCCCTGAAGGAGCGCATCGCGGCTGCCGCGCTGACCGCCCCCGTATCAGGCACCGTCGAGCAGCTCCAGATCACCACCATTGGCGGTGTCGTGCAGGCGGGGCAGGAGCTGTTGCGGATCGTGCCAAGCGACAGCGCGCTTGAGCTGGAGGCGCTCTTTTCGAACGAAGACAGCGGCTTTCTCGAAGTTGGCCAGAAGGTGCGTGTTCGTCTCGATGCCTATCCGGCCGAGCGTTTCGGAACCGCAATTGCCGAGATCACCGATATCGCGACCGACTCCATTGAAACAGGCTCATCCGGGCGCTGGGGGTTCGCCGTGTCCATGAAGCCGGAGGACGCATTCCTCCAGTCTCCGTCCGGCCAGCTCGCGTTGCGGCCCGGCATGACGGCCAGTGTGGACGCCATCACCGGAGAGCGCCGCCTGATCAGCTATTTCATCGCGCCGATCACCGCCCAGTTCAGCCGGAGCCTTGGAGAACGCTGACCTTTCCTGATTTTGT
>MRWG01000923.1_pt1 | contig 23186 bp, 16 predicted proteins | sample 1013341 | NCBI WGS metagenome assembly MRWG01 (sample SAMN06117577, study PRJNA244670) | biofilm metagenome | biome: Water; feature: Cathode Biofilm; material: Biofilm; isolation source: microbial consortium enriched at the cathode of a solar microbial fuel cell | place: USA: District of Columbia ... | reverse complement strand
GCGATCATCGGCGACACCCTCTTGGAGAGGATGCCGGCGAGAACGGCAAGAATGGTCAGAAGGCCGAGCGCGGCAAGCATCAGCCATCGTCTCCCGCAAGCGCGTATGCCGCCTCATTGAGAGTCTGGCGCAGTGCCTGCGTGCGTTCGCTGAAGGGGGGCGGGACGATGACATGCGTCATCAGCAGAGCGACCAGGTCGCGGTCAGGATCAACGAAGAAGTAGGTATTGCCAGAGCCCGACCAGCTCACTGTACCGGCCGGCTGCATGCCGGCGGCCTCACTCTCTGGTGTGCCGAGCGAAAAGCCATAGCCAAATGAAATCGGTGTGTCGGACCAGCCTGAAATTTCAGCATGCGGCGCGAACATTTCCTGAATGCTCTCTTCCGACACGATCTGCCGGCCCTGAAATTTGCCTTCCTGGGCCAGCATGGTCGCGAAGTTCAAATAGTCATGAGCAGTGCCTGCGATCGCCCCGCCGCCGTCGAGCAGGCGCCCGGTATCCCGGTAGTCGGAAGTTTCGACGGGCTCGATCACGTCGAGACCGTCCTCGCTGGCGACATAGCCGGTCACAAAGCGATCAAGCGTCTCGTCAGTGATGAAGAAGCCGGTATCGGTCATCTCGAGCGGCTCGAAAACCTTCTCCTCGAGAAACACGTCGAGCGGCTGGCCCGAAGACGCCTCTATGACCGCACCCAGCACCGTTGTGGAGTAGCTGTATTCGAATTTCGTGCCGGGCTGGTAGAGCAGCGGGGCATCCCCGATCCGCTCGACGAGCTGGCCGAGGTCTTTCGCTGGCGGGCCATCCTCCGGCGTTCGCCCGACCGGTGTGTCACGCATGACGCCATGCTTGCGGTAATACTGGTGTACGGGCGTATCACCGGTGAAGTGATAGGCGATGCCTGACATGTGGCTGAGAAGATCGGCTATCGTGATGGACCGCTCGGCCGGCTCAGTCTGCATGTCCTCTAGCGGCCCGCTGACATAGACCTGCATATCGCCAAGCGCCGGCAGGTATTTCTCGACCGGGTCATCAAGGTTCAGCTTGCCCTCATCGCGCAGGATCATGATCGCGACACTCGTGATCGGCTTCGACATGGAATAGAGACGGAAGATCGCATCTTCGGGAAGCTCTGTGCCGGATTCCACATCGAGATAGCCGGTGCGTACATGGGCAAGCCGCTTTCCGCCCTGCTCGATAATGGCGATCGCACCCGGGATCTTCTCCTCCTCAACCAAGGCCGAGAGCGCATTTTCCAACTCCGCAGCTGCGGGCGCGGGTGCTTGCGTCCCGGAAGCGGGGGCTTCACCGGCTACCTGTTGACTGTCTGTCTTCTGGCAGGCTGCGCTGCCGATCAGGATGCCCGCCAGAAGCGTCGTCAAAGCAATGCGTTTCATGATCTAGCCTGCCTTTCTTGCGCTGGCGTCGTCACCCACAATATTGTCATCGATCAGAGCGCGGATGTCGTCCGACGTATATCCGGCTTCCGCTAGCACCCTGCTGGCATCTGCGCCAAGACCGGGGGCCCCCTCGTCAGGGCCGGCCTCTTTCGTCAGGACACGGAAGGGCGAGCGAACAGAAACCATCCGGCCTTCCGTGGGGTGTTCGAGGTGTTCAAACAGGCCCGCTTCGGTGAGATGCTGGTTGTCGAAAAGATCTTCCAGCTTGTTCACATAGGCGCACGGCACATCCCTCGCCTTCAGAAGCGTCATCCACTCTTCGGTTGTCTTGGTTGGAGTCAGCTCGTCGATGATCGAGTACAGATAATCGATATGCTGGCTTCGTTTCGACGGATTGAGGACACGTTCGTCACTGCACATGTCCTCGCGCCCGACCAGTTCGAAGAACTTCACCCAGTGCGCCGAAGTGTAGGGAATGACGCTGATGAAGCCGTCCGCCGTCCTGAAAGGTTTCCTGTATGGCGACTGCAACCGGTCGTAGCCGGTGCCTCCCATGGGCGGCTCGAAGCTGCGCCCGCCCAGTTGTTCCACCAGAAGGAAGGACACCATGCTCTCGAACATCGGCGCCTCGATACAGACGGACTCGCCCGTGCGCTGTCGGCTTGCATAACCGGCCAGAGCACTGAGGGCGAGATGCAGCCCGCCAACTTTGTCGGCAATGATCGTGGGCAGGAAACGCGGTTCACCATTGGCGTTCGCATTGAGATAGGCCAGCCCCGACAAGGCCTGGATAGTGTCATCATAGGCAGGCTCATCGGCGCTTGAGCCGTTCTGACCGAACCCGCAGGCATAGCAGTAGACGAGGTCGGGCTTGACCGCCTTGAGCCGCTCATAGTCGATACCAAGCTTCTTCGCCGATTTCGGCCGCATATTGTGTATGACGATGTCGCAGTTTTTTACTAGCGACAGCACGACTTCCTGTCCTCGTTTTGTCGAAAGGTCGATCGCGAGGGAGCGCTTGTTGCGGTTACAGTTCATGAACCCCGCACCCATGGATTCACTTCGTCCGGGCCGGACATATCGGAAGACGTCGCCTCCAAGAGGCTCGACCTTGATGACATCTGCCCCCATGTCGCCGAGCAGCTGGGTCGCATAGGGCCCCAGGACAACCGAGGTGAAGTCAAGGATTCTGACGCCGCGCAGTAGTTCGATCACGCTTGTTCCCCGAGTATTCCAAGAGTTTCAGTTGGCTGGGCGTCCAGCGAAGTTCTTCCGCATTCCGTCCAGTGAGATGGGGCGCTCTCCGTGTCGCGGGCCTCGGCCGGGAGGAAGCAGGGATAGCCGAGGATCGCTCCGCGGGAGAGCGCCGTGCACCACCTCCTTGATCACATGCGCAACGACAAGGAGACGTAGGCCTGCCGGCCAAGCGCATCGGCCAGGGATGGCAGGTATCCGGTGAAGGCGGCAGCAGGCGGCTCTTCATCGAGCACGTTAATCGCGCCGACCGCCAGCCGGTAATTGTCCGCTTCACCGAAGGTGTAGGAGTACTGGACATCATAAACCGTCCAGCTGTCGACCTCGCCGCCGCCGATGTCGTCATCGACAGAGCTTGTGTGACGCATCAGGACATTGGCTGCATGCCTGTCGCGCTCCCAGCTGAGGCGCAAATTGTTGCGGAACTCCGGTGCCGGAGCCCCTGGATTGGTCGCGTTACGCCCGCCCAGGGCATCGATCACGGGCTGGTTCGGCCCGAGCTGGACATCATAGGTCGTGATAAATGTCGCCATATTGTCGATGGTGAACGTGTTTGCCCCGACATCCTTGGAGTAGTTGAGGCGCACATCGAACCCGTCCGTCTTGTTTGAACCGGCATTGAAATAGCCGATATCAACTGCCAGGAGACGCCCGAACTCGTCACGCTGGACACGCGGACCGTTCGGGTCGGCATTGATGACCTGCTGGGCCGCTTCGAGCGCAATCCGGTCGGTGAAATCGAAATTGAAGTAGTCCACCGAGAAGATCAGATCGTCTATCGGATTCAGTGTTACGCCGAGATTGAAGTTTTCCGACTGCTCGGGCTTCAGATCCGGGTTCGAGACGGTGCGGATCGTGCGGAACGTGCCGGTATCCGTGGGGTCGAGCGGGTCGACCGTCTGGCCAACACCCGAGACGACCTGGTCGGAAACGGTTTCCTCGATATCGGGCGCTCTGAAGGCTGTGCTGTAAGAGCCGCGCAGCGCCAGCCAGTCCACAGGACGCCAGTTTGCGGCGATCTTCGGGTCGGTCGTCGTGAAGCTTCCATAGTCCTCATGACGCACAGCCAGCTGGACATCGAGGGTGGGCAGCACCGGCAGGTACATTTCGGAGAACAGGGACTCGATCTGACGTTCACCCTGGCCTGGCGAGGATTGGCCGACAAAACCGAACCGCGCGTTGATGATCCCGGAATCGACGAACGTTTCCTGCTTTTCTTCGCGAATCTGGGCCCCGAAAGCAACGCCGGCCGTGCCCCCCGGAAGCTCGAAGAGATCGCCGGTAATGACACCTTCCAGGTAGCGAAGCTCGCCGATTTCGCCGCGCTGATAAGGCGTCAGCACATTGTAGGATGCACGCGGATCGCTCTGGTTCTGATCGGCACCGAACGGGCTAAAGAAGACGCAGTTGCCTTCGCCCGGCACTTCGCTGCCGGCAGGCTCGCCGAACGGGCTGATCTGGCAGTCCGGACCACCGAATCCGTTCAGGGCGTTTTGCGCCGCAATAAGGTCGGTATCGCTCGTTTTGAGCACGAAGTCTTCGCGCGAATACGCACCGAATACATCGTAATTCCAGTTGTCCAGCCCGAAGAGTGGCCCGCGAGCCCCCCCGACGAGATGGATGGAATCCAGCTCGACACGCTCGACCCGGTCGGGAGACTGGTCGCCCAGAAGGCGGCCGGCAAACTGCGTGTCCACGCCGAATGGGTTATAGGGGTTTTCGGCGGGCACCGTGAGCGTGCCGGTCGTGATCGGGAAGCTGGCGATGCCATACCGCTCGGTGCCCTGCTGGTGATAGCGGCCTTCGAAGTACAGCTCATGCTCGGGGGTCAGGTCGTAGCTGGCATCGGCATGGACCAGCGTGATGCGCGCCTTCGGCTTGACCGGATTGCGCTGCTGGTAGCTGAAGCGGCAGGATCCGTTCGGGAACTCGCCTGGCCCGGCATAGATGCCGCCCGTTCCTTCAACCGTACAATGCGGGTCGGCAAACTGGACGACGTTTGATCCGGTCTGCGCGGAAATCTGGTCGTATAGCTGGGAGTAGTTGATCGGCCCGTTGACGCCGTTGTCGATGATGACATCACCACCGTTAGGCCCGACCGGGCGGCTGCTGAGAATGTAATTGCCGGGCTGGGCCAGGCCGGACGTATTGTCGAAATTCGTGACGTCGCGCTCGAAGCCCTGCAGCTTGTCCTGGTATTCATGGCTGAAGGACAGGACGGCATCGAGCTTTTCACCCGACCCGCCAATCATGCCCTGCACGGTGTAACCCGGCGCATCGGCAATGTGCGTGTACTGACCACTGAGCGCAATGCCCTCGAAATCCTTTTTGGTGATGACGTTCATGACGCCGGCAATTGCGTCCGAGCCGTAGAGCGCTGACGCGCCATCAAGAACCGTCTCAACCCGGTCGACTGCGATCGTCGGTGTCAGGCCGACAAGGTTGGTATAGCCGTCGGTATTGGCGACCCGGCGCCCATTCAGCAGGACCAGCGTCGACTGGACGCCAAGGCCGCGAAGGTTTGCCGAGCGCGTCGCACGGTCATCCGCGCCGCCACCAGCAAGGTCCTGGGCCCCGCCGACCGAGCCGATATTGGCCGTGTTGAGATTCAGGACTTCTTCAAGGTTCGTCATGCCCGAGGCTTGGAGCGTCTGTTCGCCAACCGTCAGCGTGGGCGAAGCCATCTGGTCCTGGGACTGGCGCCCCAGATAACTGCCGGTAACGACGATCGTCTGTTCACGCCGCGTTTCTTCTTCCTCATCCTGGTCCTGGGCATGCGCGGCCTGGCCAACCAGCATCGACCCGCCAATCATGGCGAGGGACACAATGGAAACTGTTTTCAACAAATGACTCTTCTGACGTTCTGAAACGCTCATGAATTCCTCCCTAGTCATACCTTTTACCGGCGTTTCTCTGCTCGCCGTGGAACGGACGCTATAGGAGTTTTATTATTCAAAAAAATTCAAAAATCGGATTGATTTATCGGATTACCAAATAGATCGAGAGGGCTGAGGGCGAATCTCAAGCAGCCTTGCGGGAGGAAGCTTGTCAGGAGGACGACCTGACCACCCATCACTTCCCGGAACCGCGCGATTATTCATGTGGCGGCCAACACTCCCGATCTCTTGCATTTCAGCGCCACAGGGTCCAAGCCGGGCCGCGATGATCGCTTCGGTGCCCCGTAACGCTTCATCGCCTTGCGCAAGAAACCTCGGAGCGGCTGATTCATCCTGCGTTTTCGTGGCAATACTCTCCAGGGCTTCGTCTTCGTGATCGGCGGCTCACCAGTGAATACGTGTTTCTCCTTTGATCTTCGCGAAGACCTCGGCCAGGCGTCAGCGCAATTGGGTAATCTGTTTCATATAACCCGTTCGGCAGGCGCGGATTCTTGCCGGCGAACATTGAACCATGACGATTAAACGCACATCATGACCGCGAGCCGGATGATATCGGGCGTCGTCCTGGAACAGCGACACGGATGTTGAGGCATGAGACCAAGCTGAGAGGGGCGCCCCATCAGCTTTATCCACCTGTTCCGCTGACAATGCTCTGAAAGCCTAAAATCGCGCCTTGATACCGACGCCCCACTTGCGGGGCTCGTTCACGGCGCCGTTCGGGAAAGACCCCAACTGGGTGACCTGGGTGACATAGCGCGCATTCGATACATTCCGGCCAAACACCGAAAGTTCGATGCGCTCATCAGGCGATACCAGGCTCAGGCGAACACCGAATTCTGCAAAGCCGTCGCCGCGAAAGGCATTGTCTCCCTGGTTGACCTCGAGAAAATAGGTTTCCGATTGCGTCTTCACATCGCCGCGGATCGAAAGCGTCCCCCATTGGGGCAGACGGGTCGAATACTCGGCTGCCAGATAGCCCTGCCACTCCGGAGCGCGGCTCAGTCGGTTGCCGGCGATCGCCTGGGACTCCAGCGCGACGGGCGCGCCGATCAGGAAAAGCTGGTCTGCCGACACGGCGGGCAGGAAGCCTTCGGTGAACTCGGCATCGAGGACCGCGACGCTGCCATTCAATGTCAGGCTCTCGAAGGGCCGCACCGCAAACTCCAGTTCACCGCCGCGCACATCTGCTGCCGCCGCATTCTGGATATCGACACCGCCCGTCGGGATACCGATACGCACCTGCAGGTTCGAATAATCGTACTGGAAGACTGACGCATTGATCCGTACCTGCCCCTGCAGCCATTCGGTCTTCGCGCCGATCTCATAGGCATCAATCGTTTCGGGCTGAAAGGCTGGCGTCAGTCCGAAGGAATTGAAGCCGCCGGATTTGAACCCCTGCGCAAAGCTTCCATAGAGCAGAACGCTGTCGCTTGCCTGATATTCGAGAACGGCACGCGGAGACAGGTCATCGAATGAAGCCTCATCCTGGAACCGTACTTCCCGCGGCGCCCCGACCGGGAAGGGCGTACCCGCCGTCAGTGTCAAACCAGCAAACGGGCCCGCAGCCGGGATATTCGGGATTGTGCCACCATTGAGGACGGACAGGGCAAATCCGGTGTTGAACGACTTCGTCTCCCGGGTGTAGCGCAGCCCGCCGGTGAGCGCCCAGCGATCATTCAGCTGATACGTCGCATCGAGGAAGGCGGACCAGGAATCCAACTCATTGAATGCATTGAATTCGGCACGCGTACCAAGGCCGAAAAGGCCGGATACATTGTCGACAATGAACGGGCTAAGGGCATTGTCCTCATGGATGTAGAATACGCCGCCGATCCACGACAATGGCCCTGACCCAGCTGCCGAAAGGCGTACTTCCTGAGTGTACTGATCGTTGTCCGAACGTCCGGTGTTTCGAAAAAAGCTAGCTCCGGTGCCGTCGGAGTCCTGCGCGCCGTGGAAGTCGTAGGCGCGGTAAGCCGTGACCGATGTCAGCTCTGCCCAGCCGAGATCATATTCTCCTGTCAGGCTCGCTGTGACGGCGTCAGACCGGAAGAAATTCTCAGCATCATAGCTGAATGCGTTGGCTTCAATGATCGACTGAAGTCCCGGGCGCAGCCGAAGCGGATTGCCGGGACCGCTGAACAGGTCGGACAGCTGAAGCGTCGCAGGCACGGCGTCACGCTTCTGGTATTCGATGCTACCGAGCAGTTTCAGCCTGCTGTTTGCCTGCATCAGCAGCTTGCCGCGCGCCGTCAGGTCCTGTGAGCTTCCGACGCGCTCGCCATTGATCGCATTGGTCCCGAAACCGGAGCGGTCCGAGTATCCAATAGCCAGCCGGCCAAGCATGTCTTCGCCCGCAACCGGCCCTGAAAGGGCGCCGGCAAGACGATACTCGCCAAGATCGGTGTAGGCCGCTTCGGCATAGCCCGACGGGGTTTGCGTTGGATCGGCCGTTGCGACGAGGAGCGCGCCGGCCGTCGCGTTTCGGCCAAACAGGGTGCCTTGCGGACCCCGCACAATCTGAATGCTTTCCACGTCGACAAGGTCGGCGGTGGAAAAGCTCAATCGCGCCAGGTAGACGTCGTCGAGATAAACGCTGACGGGCTCGTCGGCGAACAGGTTGGCACCGCCATTGACGCCGCCCACCCCTCGAATACTGAGCGGCGCGGCCCCGTAACTGACCGAGTCGGTTGCAACCAAGCCGGGGACGGCGGCTGTCAGGTCCTGCAGCGTGCGAATATCGTTTTCGTCCAGGAATTTCCGCTCAGCGGTCGTGATGGACGCTGGGACGCTTTGCTGGTCCTCCGGCTTTCTCTGAACATTGACGATCACCGTTTCCAGTGCGCGGGCACGGTCTTCGGGAACGCTCTCGGTCTGTGCGCTGGCCATTGCTGGAAAGGCTGAAAGACACAGGATTGCCCCGGCGACCGACTTGATATGCTCCGGCCTGAACACGGTCATTTCCTAGGCCCGAAGCAGTGTTACACCCGGCTCGGACGCGCTGAGATCAAGCAAGTTGTCCAATACGCGGGAAATTTCCTCCGCGTGGGGGGAGTTCGATGACCATTTTCGCATCTCATCGACGAACCGGATCGCAATATCCTCATCGCCAAAGGACTTCGCCTCATCGATCGCGGCTTTGGCGTCTACATACTGCCCCAGCCCACACAGTGCCCAGGCCAGTGAACACCGTGGCTGGTAGTAATTCGGGGTCCGGATGATGGCATCACGGCATGCCGGCTCGGCCGCCTCGTAGTCCAGCATGAAAAGATGCGCCGTGCACCGATAAGTCGCCCACAGGCCAAACCTGGGATGGTGCGGCGCACGCATCTCCGATGTCCTGATCTTTTCCAGGCCGGTGGGGTCGGCATGCCTCAGGCATTGCTGCCACCCGAGAACAGCGGCGGCATGCGCGCTGATGGGGTCAAGCCTGATGACGCGATCCAGGTATCCGATGGCCGTGTCGGGATCGTGGAACATGGTGCTGACAATGCCCGCGGCCGCGAGGACGTCAGGATCGTTGGGCTGAGCTGCGAGGGCCTCGGCAACGAGCCTGTTGGCCAGCGCTCTTGTCGCGTCTTCGTCATCGGTCCATTTGCTGACGACGTTCTGGCTGAGCTGAACCGCCAGCTCAGCCTTGATAAGGGGATTGTCCGGCTCAATCGCCAGGGCATCGACAAGCAGTGCCTCGATCTGTCTTGCTGTGGCGGGGCCGTAATTCGCTCGCAGGTTTTTCGCCTGCTGGACGCGTTCATAGGCGCCCAGCGAGAATTCCCTGAAAGAAAACTCGTCGGTTCGGTGGGAGGCCTTCACCTTGGAGGCCACAGCCGTCGATATATCGAGAACGATCTCGTCCTGAAGCGCGTAAAACCGCTTCATGCCGGCCGTGTACTTCTTGGACCAGACAAGTCGCTCGGACACTGAATCGACGAGTTCGACGCGAATGGTGATTTCATCTTCGAACACGGAGAAGGTGCTATTCACCAGGTATCGCACGTTCAGCGCCTGCGCGATTTTACTAAAAGCGACCCTGTTCGCCGCAAGATACGCGGTCGAGCTCGGTGCGGCGACCTCTAGTGCAGAAGATCGCGACAGGAGCGCTGACAGGTCGCGCGTGATGCCATCGCACAGCAGCGTGTAGGCCTTTGTGTCGCCGATTTCCGTTACCGGCAGAACGCATAAGGAAAAAGGTGAAAGGTCCTGCGCCCGCGACGGCATGACCGCCGGGCGCGCCGCCCCGGGGATCTCCCCTGCCTGACTGACGGCCTCGCGGTCGACAGCGGCAGAAAGATAGTAGCCCTGCTTGGGCACAGTCTTGACCAGGTCGTGAACCTGGTGGGTATCAGCGAAAGCCTTGCGCAGAAGGTAGGCCAGCCGCGTCAGGCTTTCATCGCCGCCATCAGACTGCGGCCAGATGCGTTCGATCAGTTCGGCCCTTGTCCAGGTTTCCTGAGGGCGTTCGGCAAGCACTTGCAGCATTGCCATGACTTTCGGTTCGACCGTGCAAACGCCGTACTGACTTTGAATTTTCAGCGCTGCCGGCTCGACCAGGCAAGATTTGATCATCAGCCGGTCGAATGAAAGCGAGCGATCGAAGTTCTCGTTTATTGTCAAAACCTTCTCCACCGCGGGAGCGGCCTTGAAGGTTAGTCGGTCACCGGAAGTTTCTCAATTTTTTTCTCACCCCATCATATTTCCATCAGGATTTCTGGGTTTAGCCGCGCGAACCTCTCCAGCAATTCCAGCCATAGGCGGCGGTTCCAGCAGCGCCTGATTTTCCAGGACCTGCGCTTCGTCTGCGCCTCCCGTCGGCTGGCCATCATCATCGCCAGGGTACCGGGCGACCTAGAACAGAGGGAACGACAACCATGTCTCGTCAGTCTTGCAATGGCAGCTTTCTATCAAGCGCAATTACGGTTTCGGTGATCGCACTAATGGCTGCTCCAGCAGCCGCTCAAAACCTTCCGCAAAAAATCTCCGCCGGCGACGAAATTTCCTTCAGCAACACCATGACCGTGGGCGACACGGTCGGTGGCGGCGCATGGGTCAATGAAACCGACGCAAACTGGAAGCGCGGCATCATCACCGCCATCGAGGTCTGCGCGGGCGCTTACGTGAACAGTATCACACCCTACTATAACGGCCTGCGCGGCACGACCTTCGGCGGTCCCGGCGGGAACTGCGACACATGGACAGTCCCGACGGGACAGTTCGTCCAGTCCGTCGAAGTCTGGTCGGGCGCCTGGATGAACAAGATTGTCTTCACGACCAACAAGCTCGAAAAGTCGCCGGTCTATGGCGGCGATGGCGGCAATCGAAAGGTCTGGGAAGATCCCGAAGGCGGCTCGCTTCGAAAGATCGACGGCAAGTTTGGCGACTATGTCAACGGCCTGCGGCTGGGCTTCACCTATCCCTACTATATCGAGAACTTCCAGTATCCGATGCTGACCGAGCCCGACAAGCTGAAGGAGTTCCTGCATCCGCGCCCGCCAGAACGGGTGGACTATCAGGAAGTGTCGGCCTGCCGCGACACCGCGGACGGCTATGCAGAGCAAAAGGTTACCGTGACGGTCAATGAGAAGGAGAGCCACAGTTTTTCGTTCGGTGGCTCGGCCACGATCGGCCTGGAGACCGAAGTGATGGTCGGCGTTCCTGACGTCGCCTCAGCGACGGTTCGCTCGAAGGCCGAATTCTCGGTGTCCTTCGAAGAGACGAATTCGATCGAAAAGGACTATGGCTACAGCGTCGAGCGGCCGGTCCGCGCCCCTGGCGGACAGAAGAAGGCCGTTATCACGACGATGAAAAAGGCGGACGTGTCCATGCCGTTCACCTATGACCTCGTCCACTACAAGCAGGGCAACAAGTCCCGTATCGTCTCCAGACAACCCTATAGCGGTGTTTATAGCGGTGTGCGCGTCGCCTCGGTCACGACCGACCAGATCGCCATCGATTGCGCCACCGGCAAGCCTCTGATTTCCGTGGCAGAGCAGACCGCCCCTGCCCCGAGCGTTCAGACAGGCGGCGCAGCCACGGCTCCGGTCTCCACAGCGTCTATAGAAACACCTGCCGCGGTGACGCCCTTCACCGTCAGCCAGGTCGTCACGTCGAGCGGGGGCATCTTTGAAAAAGGCGATGAGGGATACTGGCACGAACTGTCGGAAATGGGGGACGTACGGTTCACCTTTGAAGTCATCGACCGCAACGAAGACTGCATCTACCTGCTCGACGTGGCACGCGGGGTCCTGATCGTGCTGAACCTGGCGAGGGACAAGGTCGAGTATGCGGCCAGCGTCGATGAAGAGCCCTTCGATCTCTACGACATCACCAGCAAGTCCTGAGTTCCAGCACACCGGAGACCACCGCCATGCGCCTGCAATCCATCATGAGCTCGCTTGTGCTCCTGCCCATCGCAGCAATCGCTACACCGTCGGCCGATGCGCAGAACTTGAAGGCCTGCCAATGGGGAAGCGCTGGATATTCCTGGCCCATGAAAACGACCAACGGGACCAGGGTCGCCACCGCAATTTCCGGCAATGTAATCCTTTATCCGCTCGCCAACCTGGTTCCCGGCAAGGTGGAGCCGGTCGGAAACTTCTGGAGCAGCTCAGGTTACAACTGGGTGGACGACTTCAATGGCGACGGCTTCGACGACATCGCATCGGCCAACGGGACCACGATCCATATGCGGTTTCAGGCGAAAAGCGAGGAGATGTATGAATGCCGGCACGAGGTCTACAACGGCCAGTCGACCTACAAGGCCGAAATCTACAGGCTGGCCGGCTTCCAGCGCGATTCCGTCCCGGTCTCCGGATTTTGGGGGGCGGCCGGCTATTCGTGGACAGGCGACTTTGACGGCGATGGGCGGGCCGACATTGCAACGGCCTCCGGCAACCAGGTCCGAATTCACTTTTACGACTTCACCGGTTACACCGAGCCCCGGACCCAGTGGCTGTATGACCGCGACCAGGACCCGATTGTCTTCAGGCGTGAGCCCAGCAATTCCCGGTGTACGACGTTCGCTGACGATTACGGAAAGTTCGTAAGCCATACATGGACGGTATCGGGCGGCTGGGGCGCTTCGGACTATACTTGGGCAGCCGACTTCGACGGCGATGGCAAGACTGACATCGCGACCGCGAATGGCAGCAATATCAAGGTGCACAGCCCGAAGGGCGGACGCACGGGCGGCTTCAACAGCAAGGACTTCTCGGTGCCGATGCCTTGGGGCAGCGGGGGCTATACCTGGGCCGCCGATTTCAACAGGGACGGGAAAGCCGATATCGCATCGGCCAGCGGCGGGACGGTCTCCATTGCGATCGCCCAGCCGGTGAACCAGCGAGGCGTCCTGACAGGATTTTCAGTAGACCAGCAGGCGATAACCAATTGGTGGGGGGACGCCGCATACACTTTCGTGGCGGACTTTAACGGGGACGGCAGGGCCGACATTCTCTCTGCGCGCGGATGCGAGGTGAAGATGTCGGGTTCGACGGGGACGGGGTTCGCAGCGCCGGCCGGCTGGACGTTCAGCCTGAGGGGATCCACGGGAGGCTCGACGGGCATCAGCCCGACAACAAACTACAAGGGTTGTGGACTCGGATCGGTGGTCGGCACCTGCCAGTGATCCGCAGCGGCCGCGACGGGTGCTGTCAGTCGGTGCGGCCAATCTGGTGCGACCCCATCTCTGGTGGCGGGCAGCCTGCATGATCTCACGCGGTGCCCTGAAGTAGCGGGGCGAATCTCGTGACATGTAGCAACGCCAACCCGGCCGGTTCACTCGCTCTATTGGTCGTTTTCGCTGAAAATGCCTGACAGCACCCTTACAGCAGCCTCTTTCGAATACGGGCGGCGGCGCTGTCAGTCTAATGCGAACGAGTCTCCAGCATCGCTAAGCGTGCCCTGCCCTATCGAGCCAGAAACCGCCGCCCTTTTTGAGGAGTGGCATCACGATCGGATTTGAAGGTCTGACGGCGGTTAATGTGGCGATCGAGGCTGAAGTGATTACGGAATGAAGCATGGGTTGAGGCGAACTTCTGCAAGTTCGACATCCGCCTGAACCTCAGCATTGCTCGCTCGCGTCGCCGGAACGGCAGATGGCTATTCTCGGCCGGGTTATTGAGATGGCGACCGACCTCCTGGCGGTCGATACTCCCAATTTCCTTCATCGCCGCGCCGTAAGACCTGAGCCTGTCGGTCACCACAGTCTTTGGCGCCCCATAGCGTTTCATTGCTTTGCGCAGGAACTTCAAAGCCGCTGATTTATCTCGTGTTTTGGTGACGTAGCTTTCTAGAACTTCGCCCTCATGATCGACGGCTCGCCAATGGTAATGCGTCTCTCCGTTGACCTTCACGAACACCTCGTCCAGGTGCCACTGCGATTGCGTAATCTGGCGCATATCGCTGGCTCGGCGGACGCGAATCTGGCCCGCGAACATCGGCCCGAACCGATCAACCCACAGCCGCACGCTCTCATAGCAGATGTCGATCCCACGCTCGTGAAGGAGGTCTTCGACGTTGCGAAGGGACAGCGGAAAACGAACGTACATCATGACCGCGAGCTGGATTATCTCGGGCGACGTTTTGAAATAGCGGAATGGACTTCGGGGCATGAAGCAATCCTAGCTGCGCCGCCCTACCCGCTGAATCGCACGGTTCTCCTGACAATGCCGCTGATATCGCCGGCAAGTCCCGGAAATGTCGGGACTATTCAGAGTCGTCTCGAATTCGCTGATTTTCGGGAAACTGGCTGGCGGTGCTGTAAGCCTAATGCGAACCCGTCTCCAGCATCACTAAACGCGCCTTCCCCTACGTGACCTGAGCCCCTCGCGTCCCTCACTCATTTCGAGAGTCTGACCCTTTCATAGTCCAAGGTTTGAGGTCTGGCGAGCGCGCCGGGAGCGGAGCCCCCGACAAGCTCGAGCGACCGGCGTGGCTCACGGGCGTCAGCCCGCCCAGCGATGAGTGAGGCCGGTGGTGGTTATAGTCGTGCCGCCATCGCCCCAATACCTTCCTGGCGTGGGCGAGGCTGTCGAACACTTCCTCGTTCAGACATTCGTCGCGGAGCTTTCCGTTGAAGCTTTCGACGAAGCCATTCTGCTGCGGCTTTCCCAGCGCGATATAGTGCCAGGCGATGCCAGTTTCGTTCTGCCATTCCAGGATGGCGCGCGAGGTCAGCTCAGTGCCGTTGTCAGAGACAATGGTCTCCGGCCGGCCATAGAGACGGATACAGCGATCGAGCTCTCGCGCCACACGCGCGCCAGACAGGGAGGTGTCGGCCACCAGTGCCAGGCATTCACGGGTGTAATCGTCGATCACGTTCAGCATCCGGAACCGCCGCGCCGGACCAAAGACGTCCGACACGAAGTCGAGGCTCCAACGCTTCGATGGACCGTCCGGAACAGGCATCGGCTCACGCGTCCCGGTCGCGCGCTTGCGGCCCCGTCGTCGCTTCACCGCCAGGCCTTCCTCCCTGTAGAGACGCCTCAACTTCTTCTGGTTCATAACGATGCCCTCCCGTTCGAGCATCAGACCGATGCGCCGATAGCCGAACCGGCGGCGCGTGGCCGCGATCTCGCGCATGCGGGTCCGGATCTCCGGATTGTCCGGCTCCGCTTCTCGCCTGACAGTCTTCGGATCGACGCTGACCAGCCGGCAGGCGCGGCGCTGGGAGATGTCGTAGGTCTCGATCACCTTCAGCGCGGCATCCCGCTTCAACCGGGGCGTCGTCAGGACTTTCCCAGGAGGTCTTTCAGGATTGAGTTGTCGAGCATGCTGTCGGCCAGAAGCTTCTTAAGCCGTGCATTCTCGGTCTCCAGCGTCTTCAGCTTGCGGGCATCAGATACGTCCATGCCGCCGAACTTCGCCTTCCATTTGTAGAAGGTGGCCGAGCTGACGCCATGTCGACGGCAGACATCCGCCGTCGACATGCCGCGCCCCTGTTCCGCCAGGATCGCGATGATCTGTTCTTCCGTGAATTGGCTCTTGCGCATTGTCTGTCTCCATTACGACAGACTCTCAATTCAAATGAGGAACCAATCGGGGCTCAGGTCAAAGTAGCAGAATGCGGACTTGGGCATACCAGCGGGAGTAGAACTACACCGTATTGGTCTTTAAGCTGAGCTATTCTGACAGCGGCCTGTCGTCCAGAGATGTAGTGGTTAGTCCGCTAGCACAACGCCATTTTCAGACTGGTAGTTCGCCCAGGCTGTTCTGAGTTCTGCGAGCTTCTCAGGGTGGCGATCGGCGAGGTTGGTGGTCTCGCCGGGGTCCGTATCGAGATTAAAGAGCTGCCAGCCTTCAGTCTTTATGCTTCCGGGGAATGGAACGCTGGTTTCGGCTGGCAGGTAGACGGCTTTCCAGTTCCCAATCCGGATCGCACGGCGGTAAAAGACCTCCCACCCAATGCTTGAATCTGGTGCATGAACGTAAGCCGCGCGACCTGTTATCAAGTCCACCCAGCTCTTCCCGGTCAATCGTGCTTCAACCGGTTCCCCCGACAGATCGAGGATGGTGGCGGGCACGTCCATCACGTGAGTGAAAGCGGGCTCGATGCGACCCGGGGGCAGGCCGGGGCCTGTGATGAAAGCCGCGGTCCGGATGCCGCCTTCGGTCGGATACGACTTGAAAAGGTAGAACGGGGAGGAGGCCTGCGCCCAGGCCGGGCCGTAACCGACATAGGAGCCCGGCCGGCCCATATTCTCGAGGCTGTTGTCGATCTCGAGCGTGCGCGTTACCTCAGCGCTCAGCCGCGGCGGCGCTGTCCGGCTTCCGGCATCCGGCCCATTGTCGGACAGGAAGATGATGATAGTGGAGTCGAGCCTACCCGAAGCCTCAAGCGCGTCGATGACGCGCCCGATATTCCAGTCCATGCGGTCGACCATGCCGGCATAGACCTCCATCTTCCGTGCTTCGATCCTTCTTTCGTCCTCGCTCAGACGGTTCCAGTCATCTTGCCCGACCATATCCGCGGGCGCCATTGCCTCCGGAATTAGACCCAACTGCTTCATCGATTGAATGCGGCGGTCGCGTAATCTGGTGGGGCCGTCATCGTAGCGGCCCCGATACTTCTCGATGGCCTCGTCGGGGGCCTGTAGAGGCCAGTGTGGCTGTGTGTAGGCGAGATACGCAAATAAGGGCGCTTGAGGGTCGGCCTCGGAGAGGAAGCCGATCATTTCATCGGTGAAGACGTCTGCCGAATAGGCGCCCCTTGGATATTCGATAGCGCGAGCGCCATCCCGGTAATTCGTGCCCCAGCCAGCTGCTTCCCAGGGGCCGCCTTGGTCGAGTCCGAAATGATCATGCGCGCCCTCCAGCACCACATAGGAACGCTCAAAGCCACGCGCTGCCGGGATCTGATCTTCGTCAGAGCCGAGATGCCATTTGCCTGTCATCATCGTTGCGTAACCGGCGGCGGCGAGCGTTTCGGCGAGGGTGGGAACAGTGTCTGTAAGATACCCCTCATAACCTGGCTGACCCTGCTGGAGCGGTGAGATGAGATTATCGAGCGTACCCAGCCCCACCCTGTGATTATCCAGACCGGTCATCAGCATTGCGCGCGTCGGCGAGCAGAGAGGCGACGCATGGAAGCTTGTCAGACGCACACCCGACAAAGCGAGGCGGTCGAGATTGGGCGTCTCGATCTCTCCACCAAAGGCGCCGATGTCGGAATAGCCAAGATCATCGGCGACAATAAGCAGAAAGGATGGGCGTGTGACAGGCTTTGGCTCTGTGTTTGTGGCTGTTGGTTCAGCCGGCGTGTAAGCGCATCCGCATACGATCATCAGCGCCGCAATTGCTAGCGCCTTAAACCCCCGTGACTTGGCATGCATCTAGCCTTCGCGTCCCGAAGATGGTGGCCCGGCCAATCCCCACAGCATGAAAGTGACGATCCGGTCGAGATTGTCCTGCGGCCGCGAAAAATCGATCTTCCCGCGCGTCATCTCATCCATACGTCCCGTATCGGACTGGATGTAGATCATCGCCCCGAGGATACAGTAGAATCGCCAGAAGAAATCTTCGTCATCGAGATGGGAGGCCGATTTGCGCAGTTCTGCCGGAAGCCCGGTTGGGTACTGGGCGAACACCTCGTTCATGGCGGCTTGGACGTCCGGGTTTGGGTCGATCGAAACCGCCCCCAAAAGTCGCGTGAAGTCACGGTGTTCCTGCGACATGATGAAGGTCGGCTTGAGCAGCGCCTCAAGGATGCGCCGCATCGAGTGCGGGTTTTCCGGGTCAATCGGTGCGGCTTCGCTCAGCATGGCCGCCCGCTTGCCCTGGATCTCGCTGAGCCTGCGATCCAAAACCTGGCGCAGGATTTCCTGCTTCGACCCGAAATAATAAGGCAGGGCGCTAAGGCTGACATTGGCCTGCGATGCGATCTCGCGTGTCGTCACCGTCGCAAAGCCCTTCTGTGAGAACAGATGTTCGGCAGCGTCGAGAATAAGGTCCCGCTTCGACGTGTCCGTCTTGTCTGACTTCTTGCTCATATCGCCCTCGATCGTGCGCTCCAGGACATTGCTGTCACTTTCGCCGCCGAACAACCCATGCCCATTCTTGCGTGATGGGGCGGTCTCTACAAGGTCAGTTTGTCGGCGAGGTTGATCGTCTGGACTGGCGGCGAAACGTGCGACTGCTTTTGCTGTTGTTCCGGTCATGTGAGCGTCGGTCCTCCACTGAAAATGAGTGCGGGATTAGGATTTGATTGACACATATCATAAAAGTTCGTACGTACGTACCAGTTTTTCAGAAACGGACCAAAACGGGCAATCATGGCAGACACGCTTCCCCCGCTTAAATGCAGCGATCCGCGGATCTTCCGGATGGGGGACGCCGTCGCCTTCGTAACCTATCCGACGTCTGGCGCCGTGTTCACTGATGAAGGCGTGGTGCTGATCGATGGGCCCATGGCGCCAGCGACGGCGAAGCAGTGGCGCGACTTTGTCACAAGGCGCGCCCCGATCAGGTACCAAATCATCTGCGAGCATCATGAGGATCACACTGCCTGCGCGTCGATGCTCAAATCGGATCTCCTGATCACAAGCGAGCTCACTGCTCACGAGCTCAACGTCACCTCTGCGCGCTCCGACAGCGACATGAAACGCACACTGCGCGGCTGGGGCCGCAACCGCCATTTCGATGAGAGCCTGCTCAAGGAATACAGCGTCCGCCGCCCAGACATGACCTACTCGAAGCGCCTGCGTTTTGAGCTTGGCGGCAAGCGCTTCGTCGTTTTCGAAGCTCCCGGCCATACGCATGGTTCCTCCATCGTCCATGCCGTCGACGACCGTGTCGCTTTCGTTGCCGACAACGTCTTTCCGGGAACCTGTGCGCCGCCGGCCCAGTCTGCCAATCCCTGGGCCTGGCTTCAGACCCTGGGTCTTCTCGAAGGCCTTGACGTTGACTGGTACGTTCCCGGCCACGGCGACCCGATGACCCGCGATGGACTGCATGACCAGCGCATCGGTCTCCTTCATCTGATAGACACAGTGCGGCGCCTGCGGCGTGAGGGCTGGTCGCGCGATCGCATCATGCGCGAGGCCGACTGTTTCGACAGGTCGCTGCGGCCCCGCCAGGCCGGCTTTGAAGATACGCCACCCGGCCTGCCGGTCATCGCCAAGCTGATCGAGAAGAACAGCCTTGGCCGCGTCTACGATTTTCTCGACGAGCATCCTTCGGGCGGCTTCCAAACTGTGCTCGACAGCTATGTCGACTATGATGCGGAGCTTCAGAAATGCTGAGGCTCGGCACCGCGCGGATTGGACAAATTACGAAGCCGGTCGGCCAGCGCCGCGGCGAGGTCTGTTTCATTGATGTAGCCGAAACGCTTGGTCTTGTCGGCGCGCGCTCCCTCGACGATGTGCTCGACCTCCCGGACGATGATCACGCAGAAGCTATAGCCGAGCTCCGCAAGGCGGAGGCGAAGCTGGACGCAAACAAGGTTGACCTGCTCGCGCCGCTGCTCCGTCCCGCCCGCATCCGCGACTGCGGCATGATCAAGACGCATTTGGAACCTGCCTTCGAGCAGATGATTACGCGGATGTCTGAGGTCGATAGCGACGACTCGCGCGCCGCACAGGAGCTTCTCAGGACGAGGCTGTCGAGTACGGGCGCGAGAGGGCCGCTAAGCTGGGGAGAGCGCGACGCCGATACGCTTTCCGGCACGAAAGCGCGCATCGTCAATCCGGGCGGTGAACTCGATTTCGAGCTGGAGCTCGCCGTGATCCTGCGCCGCAGCAAGTCCGGTGCGCCCCAAATTTTCGGCTACACGCTCTATAATGACTGGACGCTGCGTGATGTTCAGGTTGCCAACTTCATCGCCACCCGAAACCTTCACGGCCCTGCCAAGAATTTCCCCCGCGCCAACAGCTTCGGCCCGATGGTCGTGCTCGCAGAAGACATGCCAGATCCCTCGCGCGAACATCTCAGCGTCGAGGTAAATGGCGAACTCTTCGCCGAAGGGACACTCGAGGATGCTGTCTGGACCTTCGAAGACGCGATCCCCGAACTCTTCCGTGATGGACCGATGCAGGGCCATGAGATCGCTGCCTCGGGCACGATCTTCGGTGGCTCAATGTTCGAGCGCGCGAGGCGCCTGCCGGGTGGCGCAACCGTCCGCTTGATAAGCCCGTCCATAGGCATTCTCGAGAACCAGACGGTGGCGGCCTGATGAGCGCCGGCGAGACCCGTTTCGACCCTGAAAGCCATCCGGGCTTTGCGATCATGGCCGCCATGTTCGGCGAAGAGCGCGTGCGGGCCCGCGCCGAAGCAGAAGCTGCCCACCCGGACGGCAGACGCATGAACGAGGTGCTCCGCGACTTCGCCTATGGCCGGGTCTGGAACAACGACATCCTGACACCTCGCGAGCGCTCGCTGATCACGGTCGCGCTGCTAGCCGGCCTCGGCCGCGACAATGAATTGAAAGCACACATCAAGGGCGCGCTGCGCAATGGCTGCACCCTCAGCGAACTGCACGAAGTGATGGTGCATCTCACCTTGTACTGCGGGTTCCCGGCAGGGCTGGGCGGGCAGCGAATGCTGCAGTCCATGCCGACAGAGGAATTGTGAGGAAATGACTTTTGGGAGGAACAAATGTCAAAGAAAGTATTCGCCCTGGCTCTGCTGGGGAGCACCTGCATCGCACCCGTTTACGCCCAGGAGACAGACGAAGCGGAGCTGACCTATGAGCGGGTTCTGGTCACCGCCACAAAGCGTGAGACCGACCTGCAATCGACCGCCCTCGCGATCAGCGCGATTGGCGGGGACGACCTTGAAGTACGCCAGCTGGCAGACCTCGAAAGCCTGACGGCCGCCGTCCCGAACGTCACCTTCAATCGTTATCTCGGCCAGGCCCGTCTCTTCGTGCGCGGCCTTGGCAATGACACGACGATACCGACCGCCGAAGGCCGTGTCGCCTATCATATCGATGGTTTCTACATCAGTCGGAACTCGGTCGCGATGGGCACCTTTTACGATGTCGACCGGGTTGAGATCATTCGCGGTCCACAGGGTACGCTCTATGGCCGCAACGCGACGGCAGGCGCTGCGAACGTCATCACCCGCAAGCCGACGCGGGAGTTCGACGGCTACGCCACAGTCCAGTTCGGCAACTACAATCTCCGCTCTGCCGATTTTGCACTTGGCGGACCACTCACAGAGGATCTATCCGGCCGCTTTGCCATGCAGATGACCGATCGCGGCGGCTATGGAAAGAATCTTATCACCGGAAATGATATTGATGCCTCCAGCACCGGCTCGGCCCGAGCCTCTCTGCTTTGGGAGCCAAGCGCAACGACTGATTTCCTTTTCACTGTAGATCATCACAGGGAGCAGGATAGCAATTACGCGGCGCACTATAACGGACCGCAGTCCGGTGAAAGCCGCATCCCTGTTGCCATGGCTGCGCTCTATGGCGGATCCGTCTCGCCTGACCCCCGCGACATCAACAGCGATCGCGATCCCCGCAACAAACGCGAGACAACCGGTGCCACTGTTGAGGCGACCTTCGACCTCTCGGACAATTGGACGCTGAAATCGTTGAGCGGCTACCGAGGCTCCAGCTATGCCTGGGACACCGATCTCGATGGCACACAGGTCGCTCTTGCGCCCTATGGTCAGGCGGAGAAATCCGATCAGTACAGCCAAGAATTCCAGCTGCACTATAATTCCGACCGCCTCAATGCCGTGCTCGGTGCCTATGCTTTCAAGGAAGACGCCTATGGCCGGGTTTATATCCTGCTGCAAAGCGCCACCGCGCCGCCGTCCTTCCTGACCCAGGGCTATCGGCTTGCCGGCGACGTGAAGACAACAGCCGGCGCGATCTTCGGCGAGCTGACTTATGACATCGACGACAAATGGTCGGTGATCGTCGGTGGCCGTTACAGCGCCGAGGAAAAGAGCGTCGATGACGACTACCAAATCCGCCGCGACCAGCCTTACCTCTCGCCCGTGAACGGGCCGTACCTTCCCGGCATCCCGATCCTGTCGAATCCGGGATATCCGCGCTATGATGAAGAGAGTTGGGACTCCTTCACGCCCAAACTCGGCGTGACCTATCAGGCCAATGATGACGTCTTCCTGTTCGCCACCTACAGCACCGGCTTCAAAAGCGGCGGCTTCAGCCCGGGCGTCCTGCAGCCGGCTTTCGATCCGGAACTCGTCACCAGCTTCGAGATCGGCGAGCGCGCCACCCTGTTCGATGACCGGCTGACGCTCAACGCCACGGCCTTCTACTTCAATTATGACGACATGCAGGTGAGCCGCGTCACCGGCACGGTCGTCGTCATCGAGAACGCTTCCTCGGCCAAGGTCAGCGGTCTTGAAATCGAGTCGGCCTTTCGACCAACGGACAATAGCAAGATCGACTTCTCGGGCGCCTGGCTGAATACCGAATTCGGAGATTTCTTCCCCGGGCCCGGCAATGATAACATGAAGGGCAACCGGCTGCCGAGCGCGCCGGAATGGCAGGGCCTCGTCGGTGCTGAGATCGTCCAGTCGCTGTCGCCCTCGATCGACGTCACCCTGCGCGGTGAAGTCGAATATAAGTCCGGCATGTACTTTACGCCGCAGAACACTGACCGGCTGTATGAGGAGGGCCACACCAAGCTCAACGCCTTCCTCACTTTCGATCTCGCCGACCCCGATCTTCGCGTAAGCCTCTATGGCCGCAACCTGACGGACGAACTTTCCTGGTCGATCTTCCGCAGCGGCTCCGTCGCTTATGGCGCGCCGGTAAATGGCGTGATCGAAGCACCGCGCACCTTCGGCATCAGCATCACCAAGCAGTTCGGCTGATGGCATCAGCCTCCTGCGGCAGCTCTGGCCGCAGGAGGCAGCTGTCATTCGAGGCTCAAGGAAAGGCGAGGCCCAAGATGCGTTCTTCCACACCGGCACACCCAACAGCGGCGGGCATCATGACAGATATCGCCGCCCCGAGAACCTCTTCACACGAAGAGGAGAATACCAGCTTCAAGGCCTGGTGGATCCTTTCCATCCTTTTCCTGCTTCTCTCTTTCTCCTTCATCGACCGGTACATCATCTCGATGCTGGTCCCTGACATCCAGAAGACCTTCCAGCTTTCCGACTCCCAGATCGGTCTGCTGCTCGGCCCGGCCTTTGTCGTTTCTTACTCCCTGTTCGGCATT
>MRWG01000922.1_pt1 | contig 23188 bp, 16 predicted proteins | sample 1013341 | NCBI WGS metagenome assembly MRWG01 (sample SAMN06117577, study PRJNA244670) | biofilm metagenome | biome: Water; feature: Cathode Biofilm; material: Biofilm; isolation source: microbial consortium enriched at the cathode of a solar microbial fuel cell | place: USA: District of Columbia ... | reverse complement strand
GCCTGCGTATTGGCGGCGGCTTCTTCGATGCGCAGTTTCGGCAGGCCTTCCTCGATGGCCTTGGCCATGCCGCCCATCTTTTCGACTTCAGCGATATGGGCGAGCGCCTTTTCGGCAAGGTCATGCGTCAGGCGTTCGACATAGTAGGAGCCGCCCCACATATCGATCGTCTGGCACGCGCCGCCTTCCTGTTGCAGGAAGAGCTGGGTGTTGCGGCTGATCCGGGCGGAGAAGTCGGTTGGCAGGGCGAGGGCCTCGTCGAAGCTGTTCGTGTGCAGCGACTGGGTCTGGCCGCCTGTGGCTGCAATGGCCTCAAGGCAGGTGCGGATGACATTGTTGTAGACGTCCTGCGCGGTCAGGGACCAGCCGGAAGTCTGCGAATGCGTCCGCAAGCTGAGGGATTTCGGGTTCTTCGGATTGAACTCTTCCTTCACGAGCTTTGCCCAGAGCAGGCGCGCGGCCCGCATCTTGGCGACTTCCATGAAGGTGTTCATGCCGATGGCCCAGAAGAAGGAGAGGCGCGGCGCAAAAGCATCGACATCGAGGCCAGCGGCAACCCCGGCGCGGATATATTCGATGCCATCGGCGAGCGTGTAGGCCAGCTCCAAATCTGCCGAGGCGCCCGCTTCCTGCATGTGATAGCCGGAAATCGAGATGGAATTGTATTTCGGCATGTTCTGCGAAGTGTAGGCGAAGATGTCCGAAATGATCCGCATCGAAGGCTTGGGCGGATATATGTAGGTGTTCCGTACCATGAACTCTTTGAGGATATCGTTCTGAATCGTCCCGGCGAGCTTGTCTGGCGTCACGCCCTGTTCTTCGGCGGCGGCAATGTAAAGCGCGAGGATCGGCAGCACGGCGCCATTCATCGTCATGGACACCGACATCTTGTCCAGCGGAATGCCGGAGAAGAGGGTGCGCATGTCATAGATGGAGTCGATGGCAACGCCCGCCATGCCGACATCGCCGGAGACGCGGACATGATCGGAATCATAGCCGCGATGCGTCGCCAGGTCGAACGCGACCGAGAGGCCCTTTTGCCCAGCGGCAAGGTTGCGGCGGTAAAAGGCGTTGGAGTCTTCTGCGGTGGAGAATCCCGCATACTGACGAACCGTCCAGGGCTGGTTCGTGTACATGGTCGGGTAAGGCCCGCGACCAAACGGGGCGAGGCCCGGATAATCGTCAAGGAAGTCGAGGCCCTTGCGATCATCGGCAGTGTAGGCGGTCTTTACTTCGACGCCTTCCGGGGTCTCCCAGGCTTCGCCAAGCTTTGGCGCAGCGGCTTTCGCATGAGGCGTGCCAAGGTCGAGTTTCGTGAAGTCAGGAAATTGGGTCATCTTTCGTGATCCCTTCTGTTCAAGATATTCTTGATAAGCTTGATTTCCAGTTCTGCATTTTTCGCCGAAACTGGCAGTTTTCTGAATTTGATTGTATGCCAAGCGCCCAGGACGAAGAATGGTGCAAACACGGAACCCAGGATGATGTTTTCCGTGACAGGCGCCAGTTCGATGCCGAACGCGTCATAGTGTGTGATCATGACGGCGGGGGTAGCGAGCACGAGGAACGCAATTGCCCAACGCCGGTCTATCCGGTCGCGCGATTGTATTGCCACGCCGGATGTCTCCAAAAACTCGACGCGCCGACGGAGTTCGGAGTCCGACGGCAGCCGTCCTGATTCTCCCCGCAGTCGGTCCTCAACCTCAGCCATCCGCTTTCGCTCGGGTGCGCTGAGATCGGGAAAGTCCATGTACGTGAGTATGCTCACTACTAAAGCCCCAGTTCTGCGTGGGCGAGTTTCAGCGTGTGCAGTACATCGCAGCCCATGAAGATGTTGGAATCGATGCTGTCGCCTCCGAACTTGCCAGCGAGCCAGACATGCAGCGCGCCTGCGGCTTTCAGCGCCTTGGCGGTCTCTACGGCTTCCTCCTCATAGCGCGCATCCGCGCCGCAGATGCAGGCGATCTTGCTGCCGGAGGCCTTGAACGCAGCGGCGGCTTCGGATGGGGATTGTGGCGGCACCGGGGGCTGCGTCGCCTCAAGGCCGCCAGCGGCGAAGAGGTTGCGCGCGAAATCCGCGCGCGCATTGTGCTCGGCAATCGGGCCGAGCGTGGCAAGGAAGATGGTCGGCCGCTTGGGCGCAGCGCTCGCTGCATCGCGCAGGGCTTCATACTCTTCGGCAAGACGGATGCGCGGCAGGGCGTCTGCGGTGGCGTCGGCCTCGTCGGCGGGCAGGTCCACTTTCACGAAATGGGCGAAGCCTTTAGCGGAAACGCCATCCTTTGGCGTGACCGTTGGCATGTCGGCTATGGGCGCGGTGATCTCGTCGAGCAGCGGGAACTCGCTGACGCCCGTGATCGGCACCTTGCGTTTCGCAATGTCCTTGGCGCGTGCCTCGCGCACATCTGCGATACGTTTCTGAAACGCGCCGGAAACCAGCGTCTCGGCATAGCCGCCTTCGGCTTCTATTGTCTGGAACTCTTTCCACGCCGCTTCGGCGAGGTCGTCTGCAAAGCTTTCTGTGAACCAGGCGCCGCCGGTCGGGTCGGCGACGCGGCCAAGCTGGCTTTCTTCCATGGCGATGATCTGGGTGTTGCGCGCGATGCGCCGGCCCAGCTCTTCCGGAATGCCGAGCGCCTCGTTGAAGGGGCGGATGGTCAGGATGTCTGCGCCGCCGACGGCTCCTGCAAAGGCTGCCGCCGTATCGCGCAGCATGTTGGTCCACGCATCATAGCGCGTCAGCATGCGACCCGATGAAACGGCCTGAAGACGCATCGGAACGGCTTGCTGATCCATTGCATCCAGAATGCGTGCCCAGAGACGCCTTGCCGCGCGCAGCTTCGCAACACCGAGGCCATAATTGCCATCAAGGGCCAGCGCGAAACTCATGCGCGGAATGAGCGCGGAAATGTCCGTGCGGTTTTCGAGCCGGCGCAGCGTGTCCACGGCGCTGGCGATCAGCGCGGCGAGTTCCTGCGCGTCCGAGCCGCCGGCCTCATGCGCCATGCGCGCATCGATGCGGATCAGGCTCGCTTCGGGATAGGCTTCACCAAGACCGGTGGCCGCCGCCGACAGGCGCGCAAAGGCCGGGTTGAGCCCGCCCTTGAGCACGCCGGTGCGCGCAAGGCAGCCGAGCGGATCCATGTTGAAATCGAATTTCAGGCTTGCAGGAGAGTCCTGCTCCTGTCCCCACAGGCCGAGTAGCGTTGCCGCCGTGACACCCGAGCCACCACCATGATCCAGCGCGATGGTGGCGATGTCGGCGCGCAGGCCTTTCAGTGCGGTGCGCAGATCGTCCAAGGTCGTGATCTGGATGCCGTGTGCGCCCGTGCAGTCGAGTTTGAGTTCGACGGACATGACGCCGCGCTCAAGATCGCGCAGCAGTTCTTCATGGGTTGCTGCGGGCGAGGGATGGGCAAAGGCTTGTCGGATATCCCAGGGCATGAACCGGTCCGGTGCGGCCGTAGCCCCGCGTAGATAGGGTGCCTTGCCCGGCGTGCCGCGCGGGTCGGTCGCGGAATCAAAGTCGCTTTCCCGGTAGAGCGGGTGAATTGCCAGGCCATCCACGGTCTTGCGTGTGATGGACTCAATACCGCGGCCCTTAAGGACCTTGTCGACACTTGCGAGCCATTCGGCTTCGGTTGCGTCGGGAAACCCGCTGCTCAGGGGAAGGAGATCGTCTGCCATGACGGGGATTTAGTCTGAACTGGGGGGGCTTGTGAACTGGTGACTGAAGGTCAGGGACGTTTGGTCGCTTGACTCGGATGACACAAAGCATGAGAATGAGAACAATTCGCAAATGAGGAGTGAGTCATGTCCGCCGAACTCTTGAGGTTTCCTGCCACTGCCCAGACAGAAATGCCTGAGGGGAAGCGCCACGAAGCGTTGAGAGACTGGATGGAAACGCACACACGTATTCTCGGCTTCTGGATGGATCGTCTCATCGAGGACGGCGATTCAGAAGACATCGTATCCATGCTTCATCGCCAGCAGAGCTGGCTGGCCATGATGCAGGGCCGGCTGGTCCGGGGTTGAGGGATCCCTGGCCAGCCGGAAATTCTTTCCGCGCCAACAAAAAGCCGGTGCAGGGCAACCCGCACCGGCTTTTCATTGAGGAGGTTGGACGCGGTTACTCGCCGGGCATTGGGTCGACAGGTTCAAACGTGCCGTCCTCATTCAGGGTCAGCTCTGCGATCTTCACATTGCGGAGATGGCTTTTCCCCGACAGCTGAACGTCATGATAGGCAAGATAGTATTTGCCATTGTGCTCGAAGATCGAGTGATGATTGGTCCAGCCTTCCACGGGTTGGTTGATCACGCCCTGATAGGTGAACGGACCGTACGGGTTGTCGCCCGTCGCGTATACGATCAGGTGGGTATCGCCCGTTGAATAGGACAAGTAGTAGGTGTCGCCGATCTTGTTCATCCAGGCGGCTTCGAAGAATCGGCGGTCATGATCCTTGGCTTTGATCGGATCGCCATGCTCGTCGAGGATCATCACGTCCTTCGGCGCTTCGGCGAAGGAAACCATGTCCTCGCCCATTTTGGCGATCTTCGGCATTAGCGCGACATCGTCAGGCTGGCCGGCTTCATCGTCACTGGTCAGAGGGTCATCATTGACGAGGTCCGTGTTGAGGTTCGGGTCGGCATTGTACTCGCCGGTCGCCCAGCGTTGCAGCTGCCCGCCCCAGATGCCGCCGAAATACATGTAGTATTCGCCGTGCGTGTCCTCATAGACGGTCGGATCCATGGAGTAGGAGCCTTCGATAGGCTCGGGCTCTGCGGTGAATGGCCCGGTAGGACTGTCGGAGACAGCTGCGCCAATATGGAAGACGCCATCGGCATCCTTGGCCGGGAAATAGAGATAGTATTTGCCATCCTTGTGGGCTGCGTCCGGGGCCCACATCTGCTGGGCGGCCCAGGCCACATCGTCGACATCCAGCGCGACGTCATGAATGGTCACTTCGCCGCCGACTTCGTCCATGGAAAGGACGATATAGTCGCGCATGGCATACTGACTGCCAAGATCGTCTTCGGGGATGCCCGCGTCATAATCATGGCTCGGATACACATAGATGCGGCCATCATCCCAGACATGGACGCTCGGGTCTGCGGTGAAGATCTCGCTGACCAACGGCTCGTTCAGATACTTTGACTCCGTTGGTTCGGCCTCTACGGTTTCGACCGGCGGCGCAGCGACTTCTGACTCGGCGCTCGTCGTAGGCGCATCGCCAGAGCAGGCGGCCAGAGCCGCGGCAACCATGATAGCGCTACCATTCAAAAGGCTGTTTTTTCGCATTCCGTTTTCTCCCTCGGAAGTTTTGTTTTGAAACTGTCTTGGATGTTGGCCAGTCTGGCCCGAACCACAGTTTTGGGCAAGAGGTGTCCGCAACGTCACGCCTTGCCCAACATAGATCAAACGCTAGTTTCCGTTTACGTAAACTGCGTCCCTTTCCGTTTGAGGTAATTTCTCATGGCACTACCCCCCATTCTCCAGAATTTGCGCATCCCGGTTATCGGATCGCCGCTTTTCATCATCTCCAATCCTGAGCTTGTGATCGCCCAGTGCAAGGCCGGCGTCGTCGGCAGCTTTCCGGCCCTGAACGCGCGGCCCGGCCCGGTGCTGGACGAGTGGCTGGACCGGATCACCACGGAATTGGCTGAATGGGACGAGAAGAACCCGGACCGCAAGGCCGCACCCTTCGCCGTCAACCAGATCGTCCACAAGACGAACAACCGTCTCGACCATGATGTGGAGATGTGCGTGAAGCACAAGGTGCCGATCGTGATCACCTCGCTCGGCGCGCGTCAGGAAGTGAATGACGCGATCCACTCCTATGGCGGCATTGTGCTGCACGACATCATCAATGTCGTCTTCGCGCACAAGGCGTTGGAAAAAGGCGCAGATGGCCTGATCGCGGTGTGCACCGGCGCGGGCGGCCATGCCGGCACGCTTTCGCCCTTCGCGCTGATTCAGGAAATCCGCCAGTTCTTTGATGGCCCGCTGGCCCTCTCAGGCTCCATCGCCAATGGCGGCGCGGTCGCGGCGGCGCAGGCGCTGGGCGCTGACCTGGGTTATATCGGCTCGGCCTTCATCTCCTGTGACGAGGCCAATGCGGTCGACGGTTACAAGGACATGATTGTCGACTCCAAGGCGGGAGATATTGTCTATTCCAACCTGTTCACCGGCGTTCACGGAAATTATCTCGCGCCATCCATCGCCAAGGCCGGACTTGATCCGAATGATCTGCCGGAAAGCGACCCGAGCGCGATGAATTTCGGCTCCGGCGGCAATCAGGAAGCCAAGGCGTGGAAAGACATATGGGGCTGTGGTCAGGGCATCGGCGCAATTGACAAGCGCATGTCCACTCAGGAGTTCGTGGACAAGCTGGTGCGCGAATATGACGAGGCCCGCGCGGCGCTCGCCAAGCGCCAGGCCTTTGGAGTGGCACCTGTCGCGGCGGAGTAAGCTCGGCGTCTCCCCGACTGAAAATGTCAGAATGCCCCTGAAGTCTCAGTGACTTCGGGGGCATTTTCTTTTGCGTGGCGATCTGAATCCGACAGGGTCGTGAGCATGTCAGCCTTGGGACATGTTGATACGTTCTGTCTCCCTGTTCGATACGACTGGCTGGCGCTGGCCGCATTTTTCGCCGCGAGAACTTGCCTGCAAATGCAGAGGCCAGTTCTGTGATGGTGCGTACTGGCACGATCCGGAATTCCTCGATGCGCTGGAAAAACTGCGGGGGGCGGTGGGCGGTCCGCTCGTCATCAATTCGGGCCACCGCTGTCGCGGTTGGAATGCCAAAATGGGTGGCGCTGAGCATTCCATGCACAAACAGATCGCGGTTGATATCGCGCTGAATGGCCGTGACCGGTTCGCATTGCTGGCGGCAGCCGAGTCGCTTGGGTTCACCGGAATCGGACTTGGCCGAAGCTTCCTGCATCTGGATCGGCGGGCCCGTCCGGCACGTTGGAATTACAAGGGGAGCCGTGCACTATGGCAGACATAGTTGGACTGGCGGCGAGTGCGGCCGGGGGCGGCGTCTTCGGCCTGCTCGGCACGGTGATCGGTCGGGCGGCGGGCTATTTCGAGCAGCGCCAGTCACAAGCGCATGAGCGGGCGCGCTGGCAGCATGAGGCAGAGCTGATCAGGTTGCACAGGCAGGTCCGGCGCGAGGAGCACGCGGCGGCGGAGCAGCTGGCCGAGACCAGCGGCAGCTGGTCGGGGCTCGCCGCCTCCCTTCAGGCCGAGGCCGCGATTGGCGACAGCTATGCCTGGGTGAATGCGGTGCGCGCCCTGACCCGGCCCGTGCTGACCTTGTTGCTGTGGCTCATCACCTGGCTGGTGTTCGTGGCCTCGCCGGAAGCCGAACAGGTCAAGATCGTGGAAACGGCCACCTTCGCTGCGACGGCAGCAACGCTCTGGTGGTTCGGGGATCGCGGGGCGCAGCGCATGGCGCGTTGACGTTCCGCCTCGCGCCGGTCCATCCTGCCTGAAACATTGAAGGGCAGGCGACATGGGCGACTATATTCTCGTCATTGATGAGGGCACCACATCCACGCGGGCGATCGTGTTCGACCGCGAGCTGAACCAGGTGGCGCTGGCGCAGAAAGAAGTGCCGCTGGCCTATCCGAATGATGGCTGGGTCGAGCAGGATGGCGAGGAGATCTGGGACAAGACGGTCGAGGTCTGCCGCGCCGCCATTGAGCAGGCGGGCGGCGTGGAGCAGATCGCCGGAATCGGCATCACCAATCAGCGCGAGACGACACTGGTCTGGGACAGGGCGACCGGCAAGCCGATTGCCCCGGCCATCATCTGGCAGGACCGTCGCACGGCCGAGACGTGCGAGGCTTTGCGCAAGGCGGGTCATGAGGCGGCTGTTCAGGACGAGACCGGTCTGCTGATCGATCCCTATTTTTCCGGTACCAAGATTGGATGGGTGCTCGACAATGTGGAGGGTGCCCGAGCCCGCGCCGAAGCAGGCGAACTGGCTTTCGGAACCGTAGAGAGCTTCCTGATCTGGAAACTGACCGGAGGCAATTCGCACGTCACCGATGTCACCAACGCGTCGCGAACATTGCTTTATCGGCTTGGGCTCGGAGATGCTGGCGGATGGAGCGACAAGATGTGCGCCACGCTGGGTGTGCCGATGAGCATGTTGCCGCAGATTCGACAGAATGCTGATGATTTCGGCACCAGCGAGGAAAGCCTATTCGGCAAGGCGCTGCCGATCCTGTCCGCAGCGGGCGATCAGCAATCGGCGCTTGTGGGGCAAGCTTGCCTGGAGCCCGGTACTGCCAAGATCACTTATGGCACCGGGGCGTTTCTCGTGGCTAACTGCGGTACCATTCGTCCGCAGTCGGCAAATCGCTTGTTGGGCACGGTCGGCTATGAAGTGGCGGGCAGGGGTGCGATGGCCCTGGAGGGCTCAATCTTCAATGCCGGAACCATAGTACAATGGCTGCGTGACGATTTGCGCCTGATCGAAGATGCGGCCGAAAGTGCGGACGTGGCGGCGGCGCTCAGTGGCAATGGCGGGGTCTATATCGTCCCGGCCTTTACCGGGCTTGGCGCTCCGCATTGGGCGGCCGATGCGCGCGGCACGATCAGCGGCATTACCCGCGCCACCAAGGCCGAACATCTGGTGCGGGCGGGGCTGGAATCGGTCGCCTATCAGACGCGTGACTTGCTCGATGCTTTTGAAGCCGATGGCGTTGCGATCAAGGAACTGCGCGTCGATGGGGGCATGGTGGCGAATGACTGGTTGATGCAGTTCACGGCCGACATTTGCGAGCGTCCGATCCTGCGCCCTGACTATCGCGAGATGACGGCGCTTGGGGCCGCAGCTCTGGCGGCTATGCAGCTTGGATGGTTGGCTGCCGACGCGTGGGCCAACCGCACTGTGCCCGGCACCCGGTTCGAACCGAAAATGGAAAAGACTGCTTCGGCCCGTTTGCGACGCGGCTGGGCGACGGCGCTTCGCAAGACGCTGGCCTGAGCGTCTATCAAGCGAAAACAAAAAAAGGGCGGACACGAGGTCCGCCCTTTTCTCATTTGTCGTTTGCGATCACTTACATGCCGCAGGTATTGGTCAGGAAGGTCTCGATTTCTTCCAGAACCTGTTCCTTGTGCTCAGGCAACCATTTGGCGCTCTGGTGACCCATCTGCTTCATGACAAGAAACTTGCTGTCAGGCTGCTTGTCCTTGATGGCATTGTAGAAGTCGCGGCTGTGGAAGATCGGCACGCGGACATCGTAGTCACCATGATAGATCAGGATCGGGATGTTGATCTTGTCCGTGTTCTTCATCGGGTCCATGCCCTTGACGGTGTCACCCTGAACAATGCGCTGGATGCGATTGTCGCCCCATTCATTGCCGAGCTTGGCAAGGTTCGAAACGCCGGCCCCAGCAATGGCGCACTGGTAAGGGCTGTTCGGACGAACGGACGCGGCAAATGCTGCAAACCCGCCATAGGAATAGCCATGAATGGCGATCTTGTCGGCATCGACATAACCATTCTCGACCAGCCAGGCTGCGCCATCATCCTTGTCGTCCTGCATCTTCTGGCCCCATTCGCCGTCGCCAGCGCGCCAGAGTGCACGGCCCCAGCCATCACTTCCGCGATATTGCGGCTGCATGATGATGTATCCGCGGCTCGCGAAGTATTGCGTCCAGCCTGACGAATCAAACCCGGCGCTATCACGGGCCCAGGGACCACCGTGCGGCACGATGATTGCGCCTTTGGCCTTCTGGCCTTCTTCAAAGCCGGCGGGCAGGGTGATGATCGCAGGGATCTGCAGGCCGTCGCGTGCAGAATAGTAGACGAACTTTGACTTGCCGAGATCCTCTACGTCGATCCACGGACGCTGGGATCCGATGACGGCGACCTTGGATTTGTCGACCAGCAGGAAGTAAGCGGGCGGCATGTCGGCGGCGCTGACCGCAAAGAGGACGCGATTGCGATCTGCCGTATAGTCGCTGATAGCCACATTCTTGCCCGGGAAGGCCGCATCCAGACCATCCTGAATGCTCTTCATCTCAGGATCGAGCCAATAGGTTTCCTGAACAGGGCCGCTGTAGGTAAATCCAAGAATGGCACCGAAGTCCTGCGCGCGATCAGAGAAGATCATGCCCGAGGCGTTGAACTCGGGATGTGCGAATACGGGATCGTCACTGAACGAGTCTGTGGACGCATCATACAGATAGATCGCGACCTTGTCGTCGAACTTGTCGGTCGCGACAAAGTAGTTTTCGGTATCGTTCTGCTTGCCGAGCACTTCCATATTGAAGCGATTGGCAATTTCGGTCGTCAGTGGCTCTTCTATCCGGAAATTGCCGTCATTATCCAGCAAGCTGATATATTGGCGCCAGGCACCATCTTCATATTCGAGTTCCGTTCGTGCAACAGGCTCACCGGTTCGGGTGCTGACTTCAATTTGCTGCGTATCGCTTGCCTTGAAGAGGAATTTCTCGCGGCCATTCGAAAGATCATGTTCGAAATAGCTTGTTCCGTTCTTCGTGGAGGTACGGCGAAGGACGATCTTGGTTGGATCGAGCGGAAGCAGTGAGGCAATGCCGGTATCGCCTTCCAGTTCGAAACAGCGGAGCAACATCTTGTTTGCGCCAATTTCAGCGCGGCCATCCGGGAGGTCATCAATCTTCTTGATGCGCTCGTTCCCCATATAGACCTTTTGAAGGTATTTCTTGGTCGAGCCGGTTGTCTTGCCTTCGCCACAGCCTTCAAGGGCGCCGATATAGGGCTGGACCGTGAACCAGAGGGACTTCTTGTTCTTCAGCGCGCTTGCGCCGTAGAATTTGGTCTTCCCGCTGGATGGCGTGATGTTCGAAGGGACGAGCGGCTTGGTGGTGTCAATCTCGCCAGACAGGTCCCAATAGGCTGCTGCGCGCGCATCGCCATCCTTCGAGGGATCAGCGATCACGCCAACCAGCATGTCACCCTCAAGTGACATGGAGACACTGGAAACCGACGGGAATTTCGCGAAGTCTTCTGCGGTCACCGGTTCAGCCTGTGCGGCCAATGATCCCGCAAGCGCACTGATCATTCCAGCCGCCAAAATGCGATAGCGCATCAATGTATTCCTCCGAATTGGTTATGTTTACTATTTAAGTCGGGGCGAGGAGCGTCAAGCACGGTCATGCACTTATGCGACAAGAACACGTCCGCAACTTCTGGGAGCGTGGCAAGATTGTGTCCCAAACAACACAGTTTGGTGGCAGAAAGTGCCTCGTGGGTGAAATTTGTGTCATGAAATCTTGTCACTTCCAAAACCGACGTTCAACGTAGCGGCAAGGCCTGCTGTAAATGCGGGTGCTGGGTGGAAAACACCGGGCTAATAGGTGAGCAAAAACATATTTCAGGGGAAATACTGATGAACAAACGACTGTTCCGTCGGTCGGTTTTCGGCAGTGTCGCTGTAGGCGCACTTGTCATTTCCGGCGCGGCTCAAGCCCAGGACGCAGATGCAGAATCTGAAGACGTTCTGGAAATCATTGACGAGGCTCCTCAGGATGAGTCCCGCCAAGAGAAGATCGTGGTTACCGGCTCCCTGCTGGCTCGCGATTCGTTCTCCTCGTCTTCGCCGATTCAGGTGATCACGGCCGAAGTCGCAACGCTCGAAGGCCTGGTCGATACGGCCGCGCTTCTGCAGGGCTCTTCGCTCGCATCGGGCTCGACCCAGCTGAACAACACATTCCAGAACTTCGTCACCAATGGTGGTGTCGGTACGCAAACGCTCGACCTTCGCGGTTGTGGTGACACGCGTACGCTGGTTCTGGTCGACGGTAAGCGCCCAGGTGCTTCAGGTACGCGCGGCGCAGTTTCCGCACTCGACCTGAACGTCGTTCCACAGTCCATCATCTCCCGCGTTGAGATCCTCAAAGACGGTGCTTCGACTATCTATGGTTCGGACGCTGTTTGCGGCGTGGTCAACATCATCACACGTGATTCCGTGGATGACCTGGAACTGAACTTCAATGTCACGCAGCCCTTCGAAGAAGGTGGCGAGCAGTATTCCGCCAGCGCGGCATGGGGTTTTGAGCTTGGCGACAATGCGGCATTCACCCTGTCGGCTGAGTATCGTCTCTCTGAAGAACTCGACGCCAGCCAGCGCGATTACCTGTCCTGCCCACGCGATCTCGTGCGTGACCCGCAGACCGGTGGCCTGCTTGACCGTCTGAACTATTCGGCTACGGCGACAGACCCGCGCAACAACTGTAACAACCTGTACCACAATACAGCCATCGACCTGTTCTCAGGTGAGCGTCTCGTGCCTTCCCCGGACGGTGTGACCGGCACGACGGCTTTCGGTGGTTCGATCCCGGGTTACCGCCCACGCGTCGGTACGGGCTATCTGGCCAGCGGCCAGCCATACTATGAAGACATTCTCGATGCGGCCTTCCTGGACAACTCGGACTTCATTCCGCGCAACGAGAACATTTCTCTGTTCGGCTCTGCCGATGTGACCTTTGCCGGTGTCGAATGGGATACGGAACTTCTCTTCAGCCGTCGTACGACGGACATCGAAGGTTGGCGCCAGTTCTTCCCGATCGTTGGCTCTTCGCAAACGCCGTTTGGTGTTCTGCCGCAGTATGGCTACATCGCTGATCCGACCTATTCGAATGACATGAATTCGCTGGTCCAGATCGTGGCACCATTCCCGACGACCGATAAGGTTGAAGTCGACTACTTCTACGGCAGCACGTCGTTCTCCGGTGGCTTTGCTCCGGGCGTTCTCGACGCATGGTCCTGGAAAATCGACGGCACCTATTCGCGCGGCGAAGGTACCTATGAAGGCAGCGAGATCCTGATCTCCCAGTCGGGTGACTGGAACTTTGACGGCGTCGACTACGACGATGACGGCGTGCCGAATCTTGTCGGTCCTCCAAGCATCAACCTGCTGGATCCCGATATCCTCAGCGGTGCTGCTGTAAACGACCTGGTTGCGGCCATCGGTGGCTACCAGTCTGGTGAAACGGTCTATGAGCAGACCACATTGACCGCGGTCGTCGCGGGTGAGCTGTTCGAACTGCCAGCTGGTCCAATCGGCCTTGGTATCGGCGCTGAGTATCGCGAATTCAGCATCGATGACACGCCAGGTGAACTGACCCAAAGCGGCGACATCTGGGGTTCTTCGACCGCAGGCCCGACCCGCGGCGAGAACACTGTCACCGAACTGTTCGCTGAAGTCGAAGTGCCGATCTTCAAAGGTCAGCCTTTTGCTGAAGACGTCACGTTCAACGGTTCTGTGCGTGGCTTCGAATACGACATCGGTGGTTCCGACTCGATCTACAAGGTCGGTCTGAACTGGCAGGTTAACCCGATCCTTCGGGCCCGTTCGAGCTTTGGTACGTCTTACCGCGCACCAGCGCTGTTCGAACTGTTCCTTCAGGACCAGACCGGTTTCCTGTCGCAGACCTCCATCGACCCATGTATCAACTGGGGCGATACCAATAACCAGAACATCCGTACCAACTGTGCCGCGGCAGGTATTCCTGACGACTTCACAGGCGGTCTTGGCGGTTCTGCTCTGATCACGACCTCAGGTGGTGGCGATCAGCTTGAATCCGAATCCGGTGAAACTTTCACCGCGGGTATCATCCTGACGCCAACTTTCGCCAACCTGAACATCGCGATCGACTACTACGAAGTTGAAATTCAGGACCAGATCACCAGCCTGAGCGGTGCTCAGATCGTCGGTGGTTGTTATGCAACAACGACCTTCCCGAACGATTTCTGTAACCTGTTCGAGCGTGACTCTGCGACGTCGCTGACGCCGTTCCAGCTCGACAACATTCAGGCCCTTACCCTGAACGTTGACTCCCAGCAGCAGCGCGGCATCGACCTTGAAGTTCGCTACGAAGAAGACTTCAACTTCGGTACGCTGACTGTCGAAACCTCGATGAACTGGGCTCTGGAGCGTTACATCAACGTCTTCGGTTCGGACTTCGTCACGGGTGTGGAAGACAACGACTTCAACGGCACAATCGGTTATCCGAGTGTCGTAGGTGATGCGAACGTCCGTCTGGACCGTGGAGACTGGACCTATTCCTGGTTCACGACCTTCATTGGCCGTCAGGACAACAACCGCAACTTCGACGACGACCTGAACGAGCCAGCGGCCTATTTTGGTCTCGATGGACAGTACAAGGTCTTCACCGAAGCTCAGTTCGAACATGGTGCTTCTGTCCGCTGGACAGGCGATACATGGACGATCACTGGCGGTATCCGCAACATCTTCGACGAAGCGCCACCGCAAGTGTCTGACATCATCACGACCAGCGCAGGCAACACGCCGCTCAGCGCAACGGCCTACGACCTCCGCGGTCGTCGTGCCTTCGTGAGCGTGTCCAAGACCTTCTAGGGTCGAAGACAAGTCCAATATTGCGAAAGGGCGGACCATATGGTCCGCCCTTTTTGCATTTGAGGCTGAATGCGATGGACAAACAGCCCGCCCGCGCCGGAAGACGCGCGCTCAGTGTCGCTGATTGTCGGGAAATTCCTGGTGCCGCGAGGGAGAATTGAACTCCCGGCCTCATCATTACCAATGATGCGCTCTACCACTGAGCTACCGCGGCATTGCAGGAATAGAAAGCGGGCTTTAGCTTATGCAGACTGACATGAAAAGGCCGTTTTGCTGCGAAAAGCACCTCGTATGAAAGACAAGGTAACAGGACAGGATAATGCCGGACGCCGGGCCGAGGCTCTGCGGGCGAATTTGCGACGCCGCAAGGCGGCTACGCGCAAGGCGAAGGCGCCCCCGGCTGAGTCGGATCCAGAGAAGAAATGAGCCTGCCGCTCAACTCTCAGGCTTATCTGCGTGGGCCGCACGGCTTTCTCGCTGCGGCCAGGGAAGAGAGCCTGTTTGTTCGGCAGAAACTGCCCTTCCTCGGCAAGTGCACGCTGGTGCTGGGACATGCTGAATGTCTGGAATTCCTCAAGGATTCGGATCGTTTTGCGGTGGACGCGCGAAACGCCGGGTTTGATTCACCGTTCGGCCTCAGATTCCTGCCCAAATCCCTGAAGACCCTGTCCAACAATCTGCTGTCGCTGGATGACCCTGACCATCTGCGCTTGCGGCGTCTGGTCGACCAGCCCTTCCGGCGTGTCTCGATCGACGCATTGAGGCCGCGTATTCGCGAAACCTGTGATCGGCTGGTAGCGGAGATGGTTGAAGCAGGCGAAGCGGATCTGGTTGAGGGGCTGTGCCGACAGCTGCCATTATTGGTGATCTATGACCTGCTGGGGTTCTCGGGCGAGATTCGAAACAAGCTTGATTCTGTCCTGCATGGCCTGACCGCGACAGCGAACATATTCAATGTGCTGCGCGGCCTGATGAAGCTTGGCGCGGTTCAGAGAATGCTGGCGGAGGAATTCGAGCGCGTCCGGCATGAACCCGGGCCAGGCCTCGTCACCGAGCTCGTCCATGCTGAAGCCGATGGCGACCGCATGAGCAATGACGAGTTGGTTGCCATGGTGTTTGTCCTCTTCATCGCCGGACATGAGACGACGAAGCACTTGATCTCGTCAGCTGTCTACACGCTGCTGACCGAGCCGGACGCAGCGGATCAGTATCGGGGCATGGATGACGATGCGCGCGGCATCGCCGTGGATGAGCTCATGCGCTACTGCGCGCCGGTGCAGATGACCAAGCCGCGGCATGCACGCGAGGATCTGGAATTCCACGGCTTGTCAATGAAACGCGGCGAACGCCTTGTTGCCTTGCTTGCGGCGGCCAATATTGATCAGCGTGTGTTTGAGGGCCCTCGAAACCTGGACCTGACCCGCAGGCCCAATCGCCATCTTGGATGGGGTGGCGGGCCGCATATCTGCCTCGGCCTGCACTTGGCACGCGCCGAAGCGCAGGCGGCGCTCGATTGTCTTCTGGACGGCTGGCCGGGCCTCGCCCTGGGCGTTGAGCCGGAACAGCTGAAGTGGATTCCGCGCTCCGGCTTGCGGGGGCTTAAGCAACTGCCGGTAATATTTGGATAAAGTCTGTGCAGCCTTGCCACATTCAGGCCCTTCCAAAGCCGCGAAGCGCTGTATAAGGGCAATCCATGGATAAATTGCACATCAAGGGCGGCGCTCATCTGAATGGCCGCATTCCGGTTTCCGGCGCGAAAAACTCCGCTCTGAAGCTGATGGTCGCATGTTTGCTGACTGACGAGCCCATCACGCTTACCAATATGCCGAATCTGGCTGATACGCGCTTCCTTGCGCAATTGCTGGAAACGCTGGGCGTTGAAGTCTATTGGCCGAAGGGCGATTCGACCTGTCATCTGAACGGTGCTGAGCTGAAAAGCACGATCGCGCCATATGATCAGGTCCGCAAGATGCGGGCGAGTTTCAACGTATTGGGGCCTCTGATTGCGCGTTCTGGCCATGCTACAGTCTCGCTGCCGGGTGGCTGTGCGATTGGTGCCCGGCCGGTCGATCTGCACCTGCAAGCTCTGGAAGCAATGGGCGCGGATCTGCGTGTGGAGCAGGGTTATGTGAAGGCCGCCGCCATTCATGGCCTGAAAGGTGCGCACATCAATTTTGCCATGCCGAGCGTGGGTGCGACCGAGCATGCCATGCTGACTGCGACGCTTGCGCAAGGCGAGACCGTTCTGGAGAACGCCGCACGTGAGCCCGAGATTGAAGACTTGGCGGTTTGCCTGAACTCCATGGGCGCGAAGATCACGGGCGCTGGCACGTCCAAAATTCGCATCGAAGGCGTCGAGAAACTGAGCGGCACGACGCATTCCGTCATGCCGGACAGGATTGAGGCGGGCACATATGCCATGGCGGCTGCAGCGGCCGGCGGTGATGTCACGCTTGAGGGCGCACCGGTGGCGGCCCTTGGTGCAATGATTGGCAAGCTGAGAGAGGCTGGCGTCACGGTCGAGGCCGACGAGGCCGCGGCTACTCTGCGCATCGTGCGGAATGGCTCTCGGCTCAAATCCGTCAGCGTATCGACCCAGCCGCATCCAGGCTTCCCGACTGACCTTCAGGCTCAGTTCATGGCCCTGATGAGCCTCGCGGACGGTACAAGCATCATTCGCGAAACGATTTTCGAAAACCGTTTCATGCACGCACCGGAACTCTCGCGTCTTGGCGCAGACATTACAGTGCGTGGGCAGGAGGCGGTCGTGAAAGGTGTGCCTCAGCTGACCGCAGCGCCAGTCATGGCGACAGATTTGCGCGCATCGGTCTCTCTTGTGATTGCAGGGCTTGCCGCAGAGGGGGAGACTGTGGTGAACCGTATCTACCACCTCGATCGTGGATTTGAGCGGCTGGAAGCGAAACTTAACGCCTGTGGCGCTAGCATTGAACGCCGATCCGAGGACGAAGACTAGGAATTGCTCAAGGGGCACTGATGGCTGATCACAAACCACTTCGTCTCCTCGCCGAAACGGCCGAGGATCTGGAAGTCATTTCCGCCGCCATTCAGGACAGTGTCGTGAAAGCGGGGAACCTGAAATATGAGTCCCGCCACAACCGGTTTGCGCTGGAAATAAACCGCTTTCGCTGGGAAGCGGGCGCGAAACGCGGCGACGGCCAGCGTGTGCGGTCGCTGCTGGCCTTCGATGGCGTGCTGGGCGCGAAGACCCGCGCTGTCACCAAGACAGACCCGGAAATGGTCCTGTCGCTGTTGCAGGTGACCTTCACCCCGGCAGATGAGCCGCCGGGTGGAAAGATCACGCTGATCTTCGCAGGCGACGGAGAAATCGTCCTTGAGGTTGAAGTTCTGGATGCAACCTTGCTGGACAGTGACTATGTGTGGCCGACGCGCCGCCTTCCGAGCCACGAGCGGCGCCGGAGATAGACATGGTCCGCAGGTTTTTTGCCTCAAACGACGCCTTCAATGGTGAATTTGCCCAGTTCCTGGAGCAGGAACGCGGCACGGGTGAAGACGTCGCGAATACCGTGACGGGCATCCTTAAGGATGTGCAGGCACGCGGCGGCGAGGCCGTGGCCGAGTACACGGCCGGGTTTGACGGTCTTCAACTGGACCCCTCGACGCTGACATCCGACAATGTGAACCTGCACAGTCTGGCCGCGCAATGCCCGGCCGATTTGCGCGAAGCCATCGATTTTGCGCATGATCGGATCGCCACATATCATGCGGCGCAGCGGCCCGCAGACCACAGTTTTACCGACTCAGCGGGAGTAGAGCTCGGCTGGCGCTGGACGGCGCTGGAAAGCGTCGGCGTCTATGTGCCGGGCGGCCGCGCGAGTTACCCCTCTTCGGTCCTGATGAATGTCGTGCCGGCCAAGATCGCCGGCGTTGAGCGCATCGTCATGGTTGCGCCTGCCCCCCAGGGCGAGCTGTCACCCGCAGTTGCATACGCTGCGCTGAAAGCCGGCGTTGAGGAATTTTACCCAATTGGTGGGGCGCAGGCCGTTGGCGCGCTGGCTTTTGGCACGTCGAACATGGCGCCGGTCGACAAGATTGTCGGCCCTGGCAATGCTTTCGTCGCAGAGGCCAAGCGCCAGGTATTCGGCCGCGTCGGCATCGACACGATTGCCGGCCCGTCAGAGATTCTGGTCATCGCAGACCATACGGCAAATCCGGACTGGATTGCCGCTGACCTGCTGTCTCAGGCCGAGCATGATCCCAGCAGCCAGTCGATCCTCGTTGTTGTGGACCAGGCTGTGGGGGATTCTGTGGAAGAGGCTGTGGAAAACCAGTTGAAAACCCTGCCAACTGGCGAACGGGCACGCGAAAGCTGGATGAATAATGGCGCAATCGTCGTCGCACCTGATTTGCCTGCTGCAGCCTCCATCGCGAACCGCATCGCGGCTGAGCATCTGGAGCTGGCCGTGGAGGACCCGGATGCCCTGTTGCCACTGATCCGCCATGCCGGTGCGGTCTTTTTGGGCCACTATACGCCGGAGGCGCTGGGCGATTACGTCACCGGGTCGAACCACGTCTTGCCGACCAGCCGCGCCGCGCGTTTCTCGTCCGGCCTTGGCCTGTATGATTTTCTGAAACGGATGAGTGTTCAGCGTGTGGGGCCTGAGGGGTTTGCCGCGATTGCGCCCGCCGCCTTGCGTCTCGCCGAGGCAGAGCGCTTGCCAGCCCATGCGCGCTCCATCTCTATCCGCTCCAATCAGGGCACGGACGGGTGAGCAATGACCGGCTCATCGGCGTCGATATCGACGATGAGACCCTGGGCGCATCGGGCCCGGACGCCGAGCATGAGCGTCGCGTTGCCATTTTTGATCTGTTGGAAAGCAATTCCTTCAAGGTGATCGGTCAGGACAGGGGGCCGTATCAACTGAACCTGTCCAAAGCCGAGCGCCGGCTCGTCTTTGCCATTCGTACCGAGGCAGGCGAGGAGGTGCACACGTTCATCCTTTCGCTCGGGCCGTTCCGGGGCGTGATCCGCGACTATTTCATGATCTGCGACAGCTATTATGATGCGATCCGCACGCAATCTCCGCACCAGATCGAAGCCATCGATATGGCTCGGCGTGGCATACATAATGAGGGTTCAGAACTTCTCGCCGAACGCCTTGAAGGCAAGGTCGAAGTCGACTTCTCCACGTCGCGGCGGCTATTCACGCTGATCTGCGCCCTCCATGCCGGCCAAACGCGCGCAGCGGGCTAAGGAAATAATTCAAAGTCACCGAAGCGTATCCACTTGCCACACAAGATCGCTCACGCAATGATACCGCTATCATAAAGAAGCGGAGGAAAGTCATGGCGAAATGGATTCTGATTGGGTTCGCGGGGCTCGTGTCAGCAATTGCGCCAAGTGCGTGCAGTGCGATGGGGCAAGTTATGCCGGCCGACGAAATGGTGGTTGAACAGGTGCCAGTGGCGCTGGAAAAGCACCGCGTCGTTATCCTGACCGACATGGAAGCAGACCCGGACGACACCCAATCGCTGATCCGTCTCCTGCTCTATTCCAATGAGATCGACATCGAGGCGCTGGTGGCGACCACGTCGATCTGGAAGAAAAACGATATTCGGCCCGATTCCATCCGCACGACACTTGGAAAGTATGGCGAGGTCTACGATACGCTCAGCCAGCACGCGCCGGATTATCCGACGGAATCCGAGCTGCAGGACCTCGTGATGAGCGGTCAGCCGGGCTATGGCATGCCCAGCGTGGGGACCGGGCAATCGACAGAAGGCTCGGACGCGATCATTCGCCTGCTTGAGGCCGAGGATGACCGGCCACTGTGGATCTCCGTCTGGGGCGGGGCGAACACGCTGGCCCAGGCGCTGCATGATATCCGTGAAACGAAGAGCGACGCGGAGGCTGCGCGCCTGATCTCGAAACTCCGTGTCTATACAATTTCAGATCAGGACGATAGCGGCATCTGGATGCGCCGCGAGTTTCCGAGCCTGTTTTACATTGTCAGCCCGGGCGAGTATGGCCGCTCCACCTGGACCGCTATAACGCGTGGCTTTCCCGGCTTCGAGGACCATATTTCCAATCAGTGGATCGCCGAAAACATCCAGCAAGATCATGGCCCGCTTGGCGCGCGCTATCCGGACGTGGTCTGGGGTATGGAAGGCGATACACCTGCCTATCTCTCCCTGATCCCGAACGGGCTCAACGTGCCGGACCGTCCGGACTGGGGCGGCTGGGGTGGTCGGTACGAACTCTATACGCCGAGTGCGGATGAGATCGGTGTCGGTCCCGGAAAGCTTGGTTCGGGCGGTGTGCCGCTGGACCCGGAACCGCGCCCGATCTGGACGAATGCGACGGACACCTACACGCCCTGGGTGGCGCAGAAGGATGGTCGGGCGATTGGCCCTGCAGAGGAAACCTATCACGACAATCATGTCACGCTGCTGCGGTGGAGAAGCGACCTCCAGCGTGACTTTGCTGCGCGCATGGACTGGACCATTTCATCCTATGAAGACGCGAACCATCCGCCGGTCGTGAAACTGGCTCATGCGCGCCAGCTCACCGCGAAGTCCGGAGAGCATATCGGACTGGATGCGTCTGGTACGTATGATCCGGATGGCGACAGCCTCAGCTATCACTGGTTCAATTATGCGGAAGCCGGGACGTTGGAGGCGCCCATAGACATGGGACACGCCGTCAATGATTTCGATATCTGGCTCCAGTTGCCGGAGGTGGAACAGACGGAAACTGCGCACTTCATCGTGAAAGTCACCGATAAGGGAACGCCATCGCTGACACGCTATGAACGGGTGATTGTCACAATCGAGCCCTAAGCTGAGGAAAGTTCAGGTAAAACGGGCAAGGCTTGCCCCAGCGTCCGGTCTTTGTGACGTAGCGACACCGTGTATGATCGGACAAAACGATCCGGAGGAAACATGCACTACACCGAACTCCTGAAAGCACGGGAAGAACTGACAGGCCCCGGCGGCGAATTCGAGATCGTCGAGGCCGAAGTTCTGGGCAACCGGCTCCGCGTCTACAAGAACGCCCCGCCCAGTGTGCGGGAAGTCTGGCTGTCGACGCTCCAATTCCCCGAACGCGACTATCTGGTCTACCAGGATGAGCGTTGGACTTATGCGGATGCACATCGCGATGTGGCGTCGGCCGCCGCCTGGATGTTTGACCAGGGCGTAAAGCCCGGCGACCGTGTGGCGATCGCCATGCGCAACTATCCTGAATGGATGCTGCTATATTGGGCCTGTGTCTCGGTTGGAATTGCCGTGGTTGGCATGAATGCCTGGTGGACACCTGAGGAAATGGAATACGCGCTAAAGGACTCCGAGCCCAAGATCCTGTTTGCGGACTCAGAGCGGTTGGAACGGGTGCTCGCCATTTCCGGCGCGGCCGCCAAGATGAAGATCGTCGGTGTACGCGCGCCGGATGCGCCATCGCCTGTCATCCAATGGTCAGACGTGTTGGCCCATGGCGGCGCATTGCCGGACGTCAGTGTCGACCCCGACGCGGATGCGTGCATCTTCTATACATCCGGCACGACCGGTTTCCCGAAAGGCGCTCAGCTGACCCATCGGGGGTGCGTGTCCAATTTGCTGAACATGGCATTTGCGGGGGCTTCCACCCAACTCGCGACCGCGCGCGCCACGGGGGAAATGCCACCTGAAGAAGCGCCAGTTCCGGTTGGCCTGATTACGACGCCGCTCTTCCATGTCACGGCGAACAATTGCGCCGCCTATCTCATCACAGCTGCGGGCGGCAAGATCGTGCTGATGTATCGCTGGGACGCGGGCGAGGCGCTGAAACTGGTTGAGACCGAGAAGGTCACGGCGATGAGCGGTGTCCCCATCATGGCCCGCGAACTGATCAACCATCCGGACTTCGAAAAGACAGACACGTCCAGCCTGGCAACGCTGGGCGGGGGCGGCGCGCAATTGCCGCCGGACCTTGTTCAAAAGATCGACTCCACGGTGGCAACCGCCCGGCCGAATACCGGTTACGGCATGACCGAAACCTGCGGCATCATCACATCTGTTGCGGCCGACTTCTTCATCGACAAGCCCGACAGCGCTGGCCCGGCCATGCCCAATTTCGAGGCCAAGTGCGTCAATGATCTTGGTGAGACCGTCGCGCAGGGCGAAGTTGGCGAGCTGTGGGTGCGCGGCTCTTCGGTCATCAAAGGCTATATCAATCGGCCTGAGGCGACGGCAGAATCGATTACCGATGGGTGGTTGCACACCGGCGACATTGCCCGGATCGACGAGCATGGTTTCATCTTTATCGTGGACCGCAAGAAAGACATGGTGCTGCGCGGCGGCGAGAACGTCTATTGCGCCGAGGTCGAGGCGGCGATCTATCGTCATCCGTCCGTGGCCGAGTGCAGCGTCTTCGGCGTACCGGATGACCGGTTGGGCGAGGAGGTCGGCGTGGCCGTCGTGTTGAAACCGGGCGAAGACCTGGCTGCCGTGACCCTTCGTGAGCATTGCGCGGGCATCATGGCGAAGCACAAGGTGCCGCGTTATGTCTGGTTCCTCACCGCACTGCCGCGCAATGCCAGCGGCAAGTTCATCAAGCGCGACCTGAAAGAACAGCTGACCAAGGAACTGGATAGCGCAGCGGCGAACTAGCGCCTGACAGTAGCGATTATTTTGAGCAAGCCCTCCAGTCTCTGGGGGGGGGCTTGCCTCGTTTTGGGGAAAGCCATTCTGCCGCGCGCCAGGCATGGCGACCCCGGCAGGATTCACACCCTCAAAAAATGGCGCTGTAATCATTCGGGTTTTCCCGAAGGTGGGACGGTTTGGTCGCCACCCG
>MRWG01000921.1_pt1 | contig 23227 bp, 20 predicted proteins | sample 1013341 | NCBI WGS metagenome assembly MRWG01 (sample SAMN06117577, study PRJNA244670) | biofilm metagenome | biome: Water; feature: Cathode Biofilm; material: Biofilm; isolation source: microbial consortium enriched at the cathode of a solar microbial fuel cell | place: USA: District of Columbia ... | reverse complement strand
GCGAAACCTGGCCGCTCTTCCTGCTGGTCATCACTGTTTTCGGCGGCATCTTTGCCGGTCTCTTCTCGGCAACGGAAGCAGGCGCCATCGGCGCGCTGGCGGCCATTGCCATCGGTTTCGCCAAGCGCACGCTCTGCTGGCGAGCCCTGAAGGACGCCGCGTTCGAGACCATCCGCTCCACCTCGGCCATCTTCCTGATCGCCGTGGCCGCAGCGCTGCTGACCCGCCTCTTCGCCTTCGCCGGCTTCCCCGATTATGTGCAGGGACTGATCGGCGAGGACATGTCGCCGCTGCTCATCATCATCGCCGTGTCGCTGATCTATCTGGTTCTGGGCATGTTCCTCGACCCGATCGGCGTGATGCTTTTGACGCTGCCTGTTCTGCTGCCGATCTTCGAGACGGCGGACATCAGCCTCATCTATGCGGGTGTGATGATCACCAAATATCTGGAGATCGGTCTCATCACGCCACCGGTCGGGCTCAATGTGTTCGTCATCAAGAATGTCGTGGCGGACAGGGTGTCGATCAGCGACGTCTTCCGTGGCGTGGGCTGGTTCCTGCTTGCCGATGTGGTGACGGTGGCCATACTCATAGCCTTCCCGGCGACCGTTCTGTGGTTGCCCAGCCTGATAAGCGGGTGACACCATGACCGAGGCCCCTACCCTTGAAGCCCTGAGCCAGCGGATGATTGCCGAGATCGATGCATTGCCGCGTCGACTGGCCGATGGCGCACGCTATCTGATCGATCATCCCGACGATGTGGTGCTTCTCTCCATGCGCGAGATCGCCACACGCGCCGGCATTGCGCCGGCGACGCTGGTGCGGCTGGCGCGCACGCTGGGCTTTGCCGACTGGTCGGAACTGCGGGCGGTCTACGCCAACAGTTTCCGCACCGGCCCGGCCCGCTATGCCGACAAGGCGGTGGCGGCCGTGCAGCAGGACAAGGGCGCGGGGCTTCTCAGCGAAACGTTTCGCGCGCAGGAGGCGAGCCTCGCCTTTGCGCTCGAAAGCAATGCGCTTGAGGACATCACGGCGGCGGCGCGCACGCTCGCCCATGCCGAGCGCATCTATGTGGCCGCCTTCATGAGTTGCCGGGGACCGGGCCTCACCTTCACCTATCTTTGCAAGATGCTGCGCCCGAACGTGGAGTTTCTCGGCAGCGAAGGCTCATCGCTGGTGGCCGACCTTTCCATGCTCACCGAGCGCGATGCGGTTCTCTCGATCAACTTCCAGCCCTATGCGCGCGAAATCGACATGGTGGCCGAGGCTGTCGCAAAGTCGGGTGCAAGCCTGATCAGCCTGGCCGACAGCCGCGCCACGCCGCTTCAACCGCACGCCTCCACCTGCCTACTGTTCTCCGCAGAGAGCCCGTCCTTCTTCCCCTCCGTTATTTCCGCCGTCGGCGTTGTCGAGGGGCTTGCAGCGGCCATGCTGACCGAGCTGCAGGACACGGCCATGGAGCGGATCGGCCACATCGAAGAACAGCTTTACACATCCGGTTCCTACCACGCGCACCGTCGTGCGCGATAACAGAGACGTCCCAATGACCCACGTGTTTCATCGCTCCCCGAAAAACCCGCTGCCGCTCGCAGTGAAAGGGGCTGGCGCCTACATCACCGACGAGACCGGCAAGCGCTATATCGACGCCTGCGGCGGCGCGGCCGTTTCCTGCATCGGCCATGGCGATGTGCGCGTTCTCGAGGCCGTTCAGCGCCAGATGAGCGAAATCAGCTATGCGCATACGAGCTTCTTCACCTCGGCTGCCGCCGAGGCGCTGGCCGACCATCTGTGCGCGGCAAGCCCGGTCCCGCTCGACAAGGTCTATCTGGTCGGCTCCGGTTCCGAGGCCGTTGAAGCGGCCATCAAGATGGCGCGCCAGTATCACCTGGAGCGCGGGGAAGCATCGCGCAAGCTCGTGATCTCCCGCCACCAGAGCTATCACGGCAACACGCTGGGCGCGCTTTCCGTCGGCGGCAACCCGCCACGGCGCAAGCCCTACGGCCCCTTCCTTCTGGAAGAGCCGAAGATCGAGCCCTGCTTTGCCTATCGCTATGCGAAAGACGGCGAAAGTGCGGAAGACTATGCCCTGCGTGCAGCGAACCTTTTGGAAGACAAGATCCTCGAGCTCGGGCCGGAAAACGTCGTGGCGTTCCTGGCGGAGACCGTGGTGGGCGCAACGGCTGGCGCAGTGGCCGCCGAGGCCGGTTATTTCCGCCGCATCCGCGAGATCTGCGACCGCTATGGCGTGCTTCTCATCCTCGATGAAGTGATGTGTGGCTCCGGGCGCACGGGCACGTTCCTCGCCTGCGAAGAGGAAAATGTAACGCCCGACATCCTGACGCTCGCCAAGGGACTGGGCGGCGGATATCAGCCCATCGCGGCGGTGATGTGCACGGCCAATGTCTATGACACCATCGTCAATGGCAGCGGCGGTTTCGTGCACGGGCACACCTATTCGGCTCATCCGCTTGCCTGCGCGGCGGCACTTGCAGTTCAGAAGATCATCCGCGACGACGACCTGCTCGCCAATGTGCGTGCGCGTGGCGCGCAGCTTCAGGAGCGGCTTCAGGCGCGTTTCGGCAACCATCCCCATGTGGGCGATGTGCGCGGGCGCGGGCTTCTGCAGGCCATCGAGCTGGTCGAACATCGCGATGCCAAAACGCCGTTTTCGCCTGAACGGCGCATCGGCGCGGCGATCAAGAAAGAAGCGATGGCCGCTGGCCTGATGGTTTATCCGGGAGCGGGCACCATTGATGGCGTATCGGGCGACCACGTGCTGCTCGCACCACCTTACAATCTTGACGCCGAAACCATTGATCTGATTGTCGACAGGCTGGGGCTGGCGGTGGACACGGCCCTCGCCCGTCAAGGCTGAGATGCGCAGTTATGCGCCTTTTATGTGAGGCGCATAACAACGTAAAAACAATTAATTGGCCGAGATTTCCTTTGTAAAAGATGAAATCGCCAGATCAGGAAACCGGCATAGAGCCAGCAACCATCCGGTGCCCGGCGACACGGTGGAAGAAGCCGTTGCTGAAGCGCGTTTGAGCGCAGGTTTCCGAGAGCTGCGCAAGCGCTTCCTCGCTGTCGATTTTTCCGTCGAGACAGGCCCGGAAAGTCTCCGCCACCGCAACCATGTCGACCGATTGCGGCATGAGCCGCAGATGGCGGATGCCCATTGCGACAAGCTCGGCCATCTCCCGAACGAGACAGATATAGCTTTCAGACTGGGTCTGGATTCCGTTCACCCTGAGGAACGGCGTCCCGTCGGCGGTTAGGAGCGGCATGCCATCGGGATCGTCCTCGCAGACGAACTGGCAATTGTCCTTGTGACGGCCATGGGCGCGGGCATGGTAGCAGCGTGCGGAAACGGCAAGCGGCGCGCGGCCGAACACCTGAAACTCGGTCTCGACGGCGATTTCGCCTGCTGCCTTGGCGGCATGGGCGAGTGAGGCGCGCGGCAGTTCGTGTGGCAGGCACACATGCGTCGCGCCGTTCTGCGCCAGCCAGGCGATGGTCGCTTCGTTATAGGCATTCAGGAACGGGCCGATGCGGTGCGGCGCGCCCGCCCTTGCATGAAGGCCGGCCGCATTGTTGATTTCGATCTCGGCGCCTTCCATTTCGCAGAGTGCGCGCGTGGCCTGCCGCTCGCGCGGAAGCATGACTTCGGCAAGCGATGACAGAACCACGGTCTTCCCGGCTCTCTCGAGGCGCTCGATGATGTCCGGCATGTCGCGCTCGAAGAAGGGCGCGCGTTTCGAACAGATCACCTCCCCCAGATAAACGGTTTCGAGCGGGGCCTCGTCGGCAATGCGCGCATAGAAATCGCGCTTGCGTTCAGCGGGCCAGTGATAGGCTATCGGCCCAAGCGTCAGAGCGGCGTGCATCGGCTTATCTCCACTTCTTCGTTTCGAATGCGCCCTGCGTTTCCCGGCCGCCTTCGGTGAGTTGCAGCAGACCCGCGATGTTCGCCTCCCTGCCCGCGCGAATATCGTCCACCGCATTGCGGAAGGCGGAAACGACGTTGCGCACATAGCTCTTGGAGCGCTGCCGCCCCTCGATCTTGAAGGCGTGGACGCCGGCGTCGATCAGCTCGGGCAGGAGGCGTGCGAGGTTCAGGCTGACGGGTTCTTCAAAGGCGTAATAGCCTTCGGGACGATGCGGCGCCTGATAGCGCCCCTTGCAGATCGTCGGATAGCCGGCCATCTCGTCCGGCCCGAAACGGTCGATCACGTAGCCAGAGAGGCAGCTGGAGACCGCGCCATCGCCCTCCCGGCGATACTCCACGTCGGCCGCCGGCGAGCACACGCCATCCATATTGGTGGAAAGCCCGGTGACGTAATTGGTCAGGCTGCAGCGCCCCTCCACCATCAGCCCGTGATTGCCGAAGATGAAGGTCTCGATCTCGCAGGGGATTTCCTGGGCGATGCGCCGGATTTCCGGAATGGTGAGGATACGCGGAAGGACGACGCGTTTCACACCGAAATTCTCGCAGTAATAGCGGATGGCTTCAGGGCTGGATGCTGCGGCCTGCACGGAGAGATGCAGGCGGATTTCCGGGTATTTCGTGGCGATGTACCGGGCAACGCCCATATCCGCGACGATGAAGGCGTCAACGCCGATGCGTGCGCCGGTGTCTGCCGCCTCGCGCCACAGATCCACCTGGCCCGCAGGCGGATAGGTGTTGAGCGCGAGAAGAACTTTCGAGCCCTTCGCATGGGCATAGGCGACGGCTGTGGCGAGTTCGTCGGTGCTGAAGTTCAGACCGGGAAAGTTCCGCGCATTCGTCGCATTGCGAAAGCCGCAATAGACGGTGTCCGCTCCGGCATCCACGGCCGTGCGCAAGGCTGCCGGTGTACCGGCCGGGCACACCAGTTCTGCAAGTGTCATGTCGAGCTCCTTTGTGAACGCGCGTCCGCCCGGCTTCGCAGGAAGCCAAGCGCAAGCCTGCCTGGCGGGCCGAACAGGTCGGCCGTATCAGCGGCAATCGATCCGTCGACATCGTCGAGCGCGTTGCGCAGGCTCACCACGGCCTCCGTATTGCCTTCGATGATCAGGTCGCGGGAGAAGAAGACGGCGTCGCCATCGGCGTCTGCATCGATCAGTTCGAACAATGTGTCGAAGCTGCCACGGATCAGCGCCTCATGCGCCGGCAGCGCCCGGCGGGCGACGGCGCGCAGCACGGGGCGTTCGGGATCCGGCTGAAGGAAGAGAGCGAAAGGCAGGTTTGTCGGGTCGATGATATAGCCTGTCTTCGTATGCGGTCCGAGGCGCTCGAAGATTGCGGGGTGCTTGCGCGAGAGGCTTTTGACGACCCGGCCGAGAAGCGGCGCAAGGATGACTGTGAGGGCTGGAGCTGTGAGGTCGGTGAGAGGATTTGCTTTATTCAGAACTTCATGTTTATGCGAATAAGCCATTGTTCATGCTTCACTTTGGTCTGAATGCCTTGCCGGTTTCGCCCGCCGTTTCCAGACCGGGCGAACCGATCAGGTCGAGGCAATAGGGAATGGCCGGAAACACGGCGTCGAGGCATGTGCGGATTGCTGCCGGCTTTCCCGGAAGATTGACGATGAGCGTCTTTCCGCGTGTTCCGGCGGTCTGGCGTGAGAGGATGGCGGTCGGCACTTCCTCAAGACTACGCCGGCGCATCAGCTCGCCGAAACCCGGCAGCTCCTTTTCAAGAACATCCTGCATGGCTTCGGGCGTTTCATCGCGCGGAGCGGGACCGGTGCCGCCCGTGGTCAGGATCAGCGCTGCATTCTCTTCATCACAGAGCCTCTTCAGTTCATCACCGACACGGGCCCGCCCGTCGCTGATGATGCGAATTTCGAGATGGAAGGCAGAAGCGATGTTCTCTTGAAGCCATTCGGCGATGGCCGGGCCGCCACGGTCCTCATAGTCGCCCCGGCTTGCGCGATCCGATATGACCAGCGCCACGATGCTGAGGCCGGCGCGTTCATTCTCATGCGGCGGTGCGGGTTCATGCGGCATTGCGGGCATCCTTGCGCACCACATGGGTTGCGAGCCACGCGTCGATGCGCGCCGGATCTGGCTGGAGTTCCGTGTGGCACCCTTCCGTGAAGTCCTGCCAGGCCTGCGCATATTCATCCCGAACCGCCACCAGCACCGGAATGCCAAGCATGAAGGCTTCCTCGATTGCCGCGCGAAAACCGCCGCCGAGCATTTCCCCCTTGCCGAAACGGTTGAGGATCAGAAGATCGGGCTTTTCGCGAACACGCTCAAGAAGCGGGCCGCACAGATCGGCCAGCGCATGCGGATCGAGTCTGCACCCGGACGACCCCTGCCCCAGTTCCTGTGAAATGAGCCAGACCGCGCCATTGCGGATGTCTTCCAGATGCATGGCCGCGCAGCAGTTTTCGGAAAGGTCGCGTTCGAGCTGGACAAAGCCTTCAACGACAATGTTCTGCGACTGCAACCGCGCGGCGGCATCCGCGAGCAGCGCGTCGATGGGATCGCCGCCGCTGAAGCGGACCGCCGCTATGGCCGGGATGGTGTTCGTCATTCCAAAACTCCTTGCACGAAGGGGAGGAAATCCAGTTCCTCGCCCGCCTCGGCATCGCCGGTTGTGGCTTCGATAATGGCCACTCCATCGGCAAAACACAGAGGATAAAGCGACGCAGACCCGCCATGGCCGATGCGCGCCAGAAGCGGCTGTCCGCGATGGGTGTGCGACACGACGCGCACCGGCACGTATTCGCGCCGTCCAAGCCTGTGGCGTATGACGCCCTCGGTGATGGCGCGCACGGGTTCGACAGGCTGCGTTGCGCGTCCCGACAACCGCTCGACCGCCATGCGGCCGAACAGCTGGAAGCCGATCCATGCCGCCATCGGGTTTCCCGGAAGGCCGAGAAACGCCGTTTTGCCGATGCGACCGAACATGACGGGCTTGCCGGGTTTCAGGGCGACTTTCCAGCTGTCGATAACGCCGCCGGCGGACGAAAACGCGCCTTTCAGAAAATCCCTGCTACCGACCGATACCGCGCCGGAGGAGATGAGCAGATCGAAGTCGCCGGCATGCCGATGCAGGAACTGGCGCGTTTCAAAGGGGTCGTCCGGGAGGATGCCGAGATCGACCGGCGCGCACCCCATCTCCTGCAGCATCATCAGGAGCATGGGGCGGTTGGCATCGTGCAGTTCAAAGGCGCGTCTTTCGTGGCTGCCAGCCACCAGCTCGTCGCCGGTCGAGAAAACGCCGATGCGGGGCTGGCGATAGACGGTCACCGAGAGATGCCCATTGGCTGCCAGAAGCCCGGCATAGCGCCCGCTCATCCGGGTTCCGGGCGCGACAAGGACAGCATCGCGCGCGATATCGCAGCCAGCGCGCCTGACATGCGCGCCCGGTCGCGGCGCTTTGAAGAACGCGGCGCAGCCCTGCTGTTCCGCCGTCTGTTCAAACGGGACGACTGCATCCGCGTTGACTGGAATGGGCGCGCCGGTGAAGATGCGCATACAGGCGCCCGGCGCGAGGGCTGGCGCCCCATGATCGCCCGCTGCAACCGTGCCGCTGATCGGCAGCGCATGCGGCGGTCCCTTTTCGAAATCCGCAAGACTGACGGCGAAACCATCCATCGCCGAATTGTCGAAGAATGGCATCGGGCATGACGCATGAAGTGGTTTTGCAACGATGCGCCCGGCGGCCTCAGCCAGAGGCAGGCTCTCCGTCGCGCTGGCCGGCATCAGCAGGGCGTAAAGGCGCTGACGCGCTTCGTCCACGCTGAGCATTCCACCGGCAGGGGCGTCGCAGGGACAAGAAATCGATATTGCCGCTTCACCCATGGGGGTTCTCCGTAGTGCCTGATCTCTGGATCACCTGGCGCTTCCTTCCGCGTGTTCGGGGAAGGTGATCCCACGACGTTCCGCCATATGCCGGCCGATGCGCGTGAGGTCGTCCGGCTCGAGCCGGATGCGCGCCATGGGGATGACGATGGCGTTCTCCACGATCAGATGCCGGCGCTCGTTCGCCGCAAAGCGGGTGAACAGGCCCTTCCAGCCCCTGCCCTGTCTTTCTGGCGCGTCCAGCGCGCGGCACAGTTCGTCTGCGTCGAGCTTGTCGGACGAGTGTTCCGCGCACAGTTCGCTGACCACATCCTCCATGCGGTCCTCCGGCAGAGCGCGCTCAAGAAGCACGGGAAACAGATCCAGCTCTTCATCCAGAACATGAAGTCCGAAGTCACGGCGCAAAAACGCCAGAATATGCCGCGAGAGAGCGAGGTCGCGCTCACCCTCCGAGACCATCGCGTCGAGCAGGTTGCAGAGCATCCGCTGCCGAAAATGATCGGCAAAGATGTAATCAAGCGGCTCGCGCAGCAGCGCCTCCGGCGGGCGCTCCTCCAGCGCCTCCACCATCAGCCTGCGTTTCTCCTCCATATGTTCCATGACATCCCCGCTACTGTACGAGAGGACTGTCCGCCGCGCCGATCTCAATGCCGGAAATGTCCGCCTTTCCGGCGAGGATCGCGATGTATTGCGCGGAAGCGCGCGACCATGACTGGGCTTCCAGCCAGGCGGCAATTCTGTCCTCGACGAGTTCGAATGGAAGTTCACGTGCCGGAACCACGCGGTCGAGTGCGATGACGTGATAGCCAAAGCGCGAAGCGACCGGCCCCGGCGCGATCTCGCCTGCCGCCATGCCTTCCAGCGCTTTCTCGAATTCGGGCACGGTGCTGCCGGGTGAAAGCTGGCCGAGATTGCCGCCCTGACTGCCCGACGGACAGGCCGAGTGCAGCGCGGCGAGCGCGGCAAAGGCCGACGGATCGGAGGCCAGCGCATTGCACAGTTCCTGCGCGAGGCGGTGCGCCGCGATGCGCTTTTCCTCATCGCTTTCAGGTGCAGCGATCAGGATGTGGCGGGCTTCAAACAGCGGCTCGCTCATGAAGCGCTGCCGGTTGTTCTCATAATAACGCCGGCACTCCTCCGCACCGGCGCGGGGCACGTCGAGTTCGGCCTCCAGCAGCGCATGGATGGCCGCATCGTCGGCCGAGGTGGTCCGGCCTTTCCCGTCGCGTTCGCCCTCGCCCGCAAGCCCGCGTCTTGCTGCTTCGCCCAGAAGGAGTTGACGGATCACCAGCGCCTCGGCGGCGGCGCGCAGCGCCTTTCCGGGATTGTCTGCCGGATGGTTCTGCGCCTCCCGCAGGATCTCGTCTTCGGGCACAGCCACGCCATCGACCGTGATGGCGCGGATGAGCGGCAGGGGCTTGGGCGGAACCCGTGTGTCGGGCTCCTGATAGGTGGTGTAGCCCTGCCCGTCCGGCGACGGAGCCGCCGCCGGATGATCGAGTTTGGGGTTCTCGTAGATCGTCGCCATGGTGCTACTCCGCTGCCGGCAGGCGCGTCGGCTGCGCCCGTTGATTGCGTTCGCGAACGACCTGGTAGCCGGGCCGCCAGAAGAAACCGAGCGGCACACTCAGCATGTGCACCAGACGGGTGAACGGGAACAGGAGAAGGATCGTCAGTCCGAGGAATAGGTGCGCCTTGAAAATGAACGATACTTCAGAGACATAGCTCGATGCCTCAAAGTTAAAGGTGAAGATTCCCTGCGCCCAGGACATGAACTTCACCATCTCCTCGCCGTCGAGATGCTGCATCGAAATCGGGATGGTCATGAGACCGAGCGCCAGCTGGATCCATAAGAGGATGATGATCAGCGTGTCGGTGGTGCTGGAGTTTGCACGCACCCGCGCATCGAACAGGCGGCGATGGACGAGCAGGCTTGCGCCGATGATTGCCATCACGCCCGCCACGCCGCCGGCGACGATGGCCAGAAGCTGCTTTGCCCCATGGCTGATGCCGAGCGCATCGAATATGGCGATGGGGGTGAGCAGACCGACCAGATGGCCGAAGAAGATCACCAGAACGCCCACATGGAAAAGCACCGATCCCCAGATGAGCTGCCGTCGCCTGAGGAGCTGAGAGGAGCCCGAACGCCAGCCATATTGCTCGCGGTCGTAGCGAATGGCGGTGCCCAGAATGAGCACGACCAGCGCGATATAGGGATAGATCCCGAACAGGAGTGTGTTGATGTAGCCTGACATGACGGCCTCCACTCAGAGATTGGTTGCCGGCGCGGGAGCGTCCGGCCGGCGTTGATGGGCGCGCATCTGGCGTTGCAGACGGTCGGGACCGCAGGCGTTTTCACCGGCATTGCCGGCAAAGGTCACGGCCTCTTCCTCCCAGATGCGGTCAAGCGCTTCGAGATCCGCCGGATCGTCTTCCGGCGTCTCAAGGAGTTCACGCACCAGTTTCGGATCGGCTTCCCCTGAGGCGAGCGCCTCCAGAACCGCAAACGCATTGGCGTAGACCGACTGACGCTTCTTCAGCCGCTCGCGCAGGACCTTCAGGATATGGCCGGTCTGGCCGAGGAGTTCCGCTGCTTCCGCGTCCGGCTTGATCGACAGATATTCGAGGAAAAGCGGCAGATAATCCGGCATCTCCTTTGCGTCGATGGACAGGCCGTCCGCCTCATACATGGCAAGCAGATCAACCATCGCCTGACCGCGATCCCGGCTCTCTCCATGGACATGTTCGAACAGATGAAGCGACAGCGAACGCGTGCGGTCGAACAGGAACACGTAGCGTTCCTGTGCGTCGTAGAGGTCGAGCCCGCCAATATCATCGGCCAGCCGTTCCAGAAGGCGCTTCTGGGTCCCGGTGATCCCGTCTGCGGCGGCGATGGAGGTTTTCACCTCCTGCGTCGCCGCCTGCAGGTCCGCGCTCGGATAGGACAGAAGCAGGGAAATGATTTTCAGTGCGGTTTGCATCATACGCCCTCCGAAAGTTTGCCAACCGGCGTCTGCACCGTGCGGGTGCGCTTGCCGCCGAACAGATCCGTGCCCGTGTCTTCTCCCGAGCAGCCATTGCCGAAGGTGAAACCGCAGGAGCCGCGCACGTCATATGCGTCTTCCGAGATTTCACGATGGCTGGTGGGAATGACGAAACGGTCCTCGTAATTGGCAATGGCCATCACGTGGTACATTTCCTCGATCATCTCGTTGCTCATGCCGACCTTGCCGGCAACGGCCTCGTCGATGACGCCATCGACCGTCTTGGCGCGCATGTATGTCCGCATGGCCAGCATGCGTTCGAGCGCGGAGACGACCGGCGCTTCCTTGCCGCCCGTCAGAAGATTGGCGAGGTAGCGGACGGGAATGCGCAGCGAGCGCACGTCCGGCATGTCGCCATCAAGGCCGATCTTGCCGGCTTCGGCCGCAGACTGGAGCGGCGAAAGCGGCGGCACATACCAGACCATTGGAAGCGTGCGGTATTCCGGGTGAAGCGGGAACGCCACTTTCCACTCCATCGCCATCTTCCAGACCGGCGATTTACGGGCGGCCTCAAGCCAGGCATCGGGCACGCCGTCCTTCTTCGCCTGGGCGATGACCTCCGGGTCATTGGGATCGAGGAACACTTTAAGCTGCTCTTCATAGAGATCCTGCTCGTTGGGAGCGGATGCGGCCTCGGCGATGCGGTCGGCATCGTAGAGCACCACGCCCAGATAGCGGATGCGCCCGACGCAGGTTTCCGAACAGACCGTGGGCTGGCCAGCCTCGATGCGCGGATAACAGAACACGCATTTCTCGGATTTGCCCGAAGACCAGTTGTAATAGATCTTCTTGTAAGGGCAGCCCGAGACGCACATGCGCCAGCCACGGCACTTGTCCTGATCGATCAGGACGATGCCGTCATCCTCGCGCTTGTAGATGGCGCCCGACGGGCACGAGGCCACGCAGGTCGGGTTCAGGCAGTGCTCGCACAGGCGCGGCAGATACATCATGAAAGTGTTTTCGAACTCGCCGTAAATCTGCTTTTCGACGCCTTCGAAATTGTAGTCCTTCGACCGCTTGGCGAACTCGCCGCCCAGGATTTCCTCCCAGTTCGGGCCCCATTCGATCTTCTCCATCCGCTCGCCCGAGATCTGCGACCGCGGGCGGGCGGTGGGCGATGTCTGGCTTTCCTTCGCCGTCTGAAGGTGGCTGTAGTCGAAATCGAACGGCTCGTAATAGTCGTCGATCTCCGGCAGGTCCGGATTGGCGAAGAGCTTTGCCAGAATGCGCCATTTCGCGCCCTGTTTGGGCTCGATGCGGCCATTGGCCCTGCGCACCCAGCCGCCATTCCAGCGTTTCTGGTTTTCCCAGTCCTTCGGATAGCCGATGCCGGGCTTGGTCTCGACATTGTTAAACCAGGCGTATTCAACGCCCTCGCGGTTCGTCCAGACGTTCTTGCAGGTGACGGAGCAGGTGTGACACCCGATGCACTTGTCGAGGTTCAGCACCATGCCGATTTGCGCGCGGACTTTCATTCTGTCGCCTCCTTCTTTTCGCCGGTTTCGCGGTAAGGCCCTTCCATCCAGTCCACGTCCTCCATCTTGTGCACCACGACGAATTCATCGCGGTTGGAGCCGACGGTGCCGTAATAGTTGAAGCCGTATGCCTGGTGCGCGTAGCCGCCGATCATGTGCGTCGGCTTGGTGATGGCGCGGGTCACCGAATTGTGGATGCCGCCGCGCTGGCCGGTGATCTGCGATCCCGGCGTGTTCACGATCTTTTCCTGCGCGTGATACATGTAGACGGTTCCCTGCTTCATGCGCTGGGAGACCACGACACGCGCCACGATCGCGCCGTTGACGTTGAAGACCTCGACCCAGTCATTGTCGACCAGACCCGCCGTCTTCGCGTCTTCCTCCGAAATCCACACGACCGGACCGCCGCGATTGAGCGTCAGCATCAGGAGATTGTCGGAATAGGTGGAGTGGATGCCCCATTTCTGGTGCGGCGTGATGAAGTTCAACACCACCGAAGGCTTGCCCTTCGACTTCTCCGCGATCATCGGATTGATCGACTTGGTGTCGATGGGCGGCCGGTAGACGCAGAATGCCTCACCGAAGGCGCGCATCCACAGATGGTCCTGATAGAGCTGCTGGCGACCGGTGATGGTGCGCCATGGGATCAGCTCATGCACATTGGTGTAGCCGGCATTGTAGCAGACCTTCTCCGATTCAAGCCCCGACCAGGTCGGTGAGGAGATGATCTTGCGCGGCTGGGCCACCACATCGCGGAAGCGGATTTTTTCGTCTTCCTTGGGCAGCGCCAAATGGGTGTGGTCGCGACCCGTGTTCTGGGACAACGCATCCCAGGCCTTCACGGCCACCTCGCCATTGGTTTCCGGCGCGAGCATGAGGATCACCTCGGTCGCATCGATATCGCTGTCGATGCGCGGACGCCCCTTCGTTGCGCCCTCCTCCGTAACGACGCCGTTGAGACGGCCAAGGGCCTCCACTTCGTGCTCGGTGTTCCACGAAATGCCCTTGCCGCCATTGCCGAGCTTGTCCATGAGCGGCCCGAGCGCGGTGAAACGCTTGTAGAGGTTCGGGTAATCACGCTCGACCACGGCGACTGCCGGCATGGTCTTTCCGGGAACAGGCTCCACCTTACCGGTCTTCCAGTCCTCCACCTCGAAGGGCTGGGCAAGTTCGCCCGGCGTGTCGTGAAGAATGGGGACCAGAACCACATCCTTCTCCACGCCCAGCACCTCGGGCGCGACTTCGGAGAATTTCCTGGCAATGCCCTTGAAGATGTCCCAGTCGCTGCGCGCCTCCCAGGCCGGGTCCGCCGCGCTTGAAAGCGGGTGGATGAAGGGGTGCATGTCGGACGTGTTGAGATCGTTCTTCTCGTACCAGGTGGCCGTCGGCAGAACGATGTCGGAATAGACGCAGGTGGTCGACATGCGGAAGTCGAGCGTGACCAGAAGGTCGAGCTTTCCTTCAGGCGCGGTCTCGTGCCAGACGGCCTCGCGCGCCCTCTGCCGCCCTTCTTCGCCCAGATCCTTGCCCATGACGCCATTCGCCGTCCCGAGCAGATGTTTTAGAAAATACTCATGCCCCTTGCCCGAGGAGCCGAGCAGGTTTGAGCGCCAGACGAACAGGTTGCGCGGCCAGTTGGCCGGATCGTCCGGGTCTTCGCAGGACATCTGCAGATCGCCGGACTTGAGCTGCGCCGCGACGTAATCCTTGGCCTCCTGACCAGCCTCGCCCGCCGCCTTTGCGACATCCAGCGGATTCGTCTTCAGCTGCGGGGCCGATGGCAGCCAGCCCATGCGCTCGGCGCGGATGTTGTAGTCGATCAGCGTCCCGTCCCACGGGCCTTCCGGCGCGGTTGGCGACAGGATTTCATCCACCTTGAGCGTTTCATAGCGCCACTGGTCCGTGTGCGCGTAGAAGAAGGAGGTCGAGTTCATCTGCCGGGGCGGACGGCCCCAGTCGAGCCCGAAGGCGAGCGGCAGCCAGCCGGTCTGCGGGCGCAGCTTCTCCTGTCCCACATAATGGCTCCAGCCGCCGCCGGACTGGCCGACGCAGCCGCACATGACCAGGAGATTGATGATCCCCCGGTAGTTCATGTCCATGTGGTACCAGTGGTTCAGGCCCGCGCCGAGAATGACCATCGAGCGGCCATTGGTCTTTTCGGCATTGAGCGCGAACTCACGGGCGACCGTGACGATGTGATCGCGCGGCACGCCGGTGATCTTCTCGGCCCAGGCCGGCGTATAGGGCGCTTCATCGTCATAGGATTTCGCGCAGCTATTGTCGCCCAGCCCCCGGTCGAGCCCGTAATTTGCGACGAACAGGTCGAACACGGTTGCAACCAGCGCCTCTCCGGAAGCGAGCTTGACCTTCTTGGCGGGCACGGCGCGTTCCAGAACGCTGTCATGGTCCGTGCCGGCGAAATGATCGTGCTCGCGATTGCCGAAATAGGGGAACGCCACATTGGCGACCGTGTCGCGGTCGGCATCGAGGATCAGGCTCATTTCGAGCTCGACATCCTCACCCTTGCCGTCCTTGCTCTCCAGGTTCCACTTGCCTTTCTCACCCCAGCGGAAGCCGACGGAGCCGGCCGGCGCGACGATCTTGCCCGACTTGCGGTCAATTGCGACGGTCTTCCATTCGGGATTGTTCTTCTCGCCGAGCTTGCCCCGGAAATCGGAGGCGCGGAGCAGCCGGTCGGGCACATAACGCCCGTCCTTCTCGACAAGCCGCACCAGCATGGGCATGTCGGTGTAGCGACGGCAGTAATCCTCAAAATACTCCGCCTGCCGGTCGAGGTGGAACTCGCGCAGGATGACGTGCCCCATGGCCATGGCGAGCGCCGCGTCGGTGCCCTGCTTGGGATGCAGCCAGATGTCGGAGAACTTGGCCGCTTCCGAATAGTCCGGCGACACGACCACGGACTTTGCGCCCCGGTAGCGCACTTCCGTGTAGAAATGGGCGTCCGGCGTGCGGGTCTGGGGCACGTTGGAACCCCAGAGAATGAGGAAGCTGGAATTGTACCAGTCGGCCGATTCCGGCACGTCCGTCTGTTCACCCCAGGTCATGGGAGATGCCGGCGGCAGGTCGCAATACCAGTCGTAGAACGACATGCAGGTGCCGCCCAGAAGCGACAGATAGCGCGAACCCGCCGCATAGGAGACCATCGACATGGCCGGGATCGGCGAGAAGCCGATCACCCGGTCGGGACCATGGGTGCGCGCCGTATAGGCGTTGGCTGCGGCGATGATCTCGTTGACCTCGTCCCAGCTTGCCCGCACGAAGCCGCCAAGACCGCGCACCTTGGTGTATTCGGCGCGCTTGGCCGGATCCTGCTGGATCGCCGCCCATGCGCCGACCGGCGTCTTCACCGCCCGTTCGCGCCGCCACAGTTTCAGAAGCCGCGAGCGCACCAGCGGATATTTCACCCGGTTGGCCGAGTACATGTACCAGGAGTAGCTGGCGCCGCGCGAACAGCCGCGCGGCTCATGGTTGGGCAGATCGGGCCGCGTGCGCGGATAGTCGGTCTGCTGCGTTTCCCAGGTGACGATCCCGCCCTTCACGTAGATTTTCCACGAGCAGGAGCCGGTGCAGTTCACGCCATGAGTGGAGCGCACGATCTTGTCGTGCTGCCAGCGCTTGCGGTAGGCGTCCTCCCAGTCACGGCTTTCATTGGTCGTGACGCCGTGACCGTCGGAGAAGGTTCCCGTGTTCTTCCGCGCCAGGAAGTTGAGACGGTTTAACAGATGTGACATCGCTTGGTCCTTTTCAGCTTGCTGGCACGGTGCTGGCTGGCCGGGTGTTTCCGGCCCGCTCAACGGCATGCAGGAGCCCGCCTTTTCGCGTGTAGAAGAGGTAGGTGAGGCCCATGCAGACCACGTAGAAGATCAGGAAACCCCACAGGGCCATTTCGGGCCCGCCGGACATGGCGATCGAGGAGCCGTAGGCTTTCGGGATGAAGAATGCGCCATAGGCTGCGATGGCCGAGGTGAAGGCGATGATGGCCGCCGACTCGCGCTCGGCCTGTCTGACCGAAGCATCCTTGTCGAGCTCGGGCATCAGCCGTGGGATCTCGAGCCGCATGATCGAGGGGATCATCTGGAAGGTCGACGCATTGCCCACGCCCGTCAGGAAGAACAGGGCCATGAAGCAGGCGAAGAAGCCCCAGAAATTGCCGCCCGTGCCGTTCAGGGGCAGGAACTGCAACACACCCCAGACCGCCACGATCATGCCCGCAAAGGTCCACAGCGTGACGCGTCCGCCGCCATACCGGTCGGAAACCCAGCCGGTGCCCGCCCGCGAGAGCGCGCCGACCAATGGGCCGAGGAAGGCGTAGGAGAGTGCATTCACCTCAGGGAACTGCGTTTTCATCAACAGCGGGAAGCCGGCCGAATATCCGATGAAGGAGCCGAACGTGCCCGTGTAGAGAATGCACATCACCCAGTTGTGGAACCGCGAGAAGATGATCGACTGTTCGGCGAACGAGGCGCGCGCGGAGGCGATGTCGTTCATGCCGAGCCATGCGGCGATGGTCGAAACGATCAGGAACGGAACCCAGATGAAGCCCGCGTTCTGGAGCCACAGCATGGTGCCATCGCTGGCCATCTGGCCATCGCCGACCGCGAAGGCGAATGCGCCTGTCGAGATCACCACCGGCACCAGGAACTGCATGACGCTGACGCCGAGATTTCCAAGCCCTGCATTGAGCGCAAGCGCATTGCCCTTCTCCGACTTCGGGAAGAAGTAGGAGATGTTGGCCATGGAGGAGGCGAAGTTGCCGCCGCCAAGACCGCACAGAAGCGCCAGGACCAGGAAAATCAGGTAAGGCGTTTCGGGGTTCTGCACCGCATAGCCGATGCCGAAGGCCGGGATCAGGAGCGAAGCGGTCGACAATGTCGTCCATAAGCGCCCGCCGAAGATCGGCACCATGAAGGAGTAGAAGATACGCAGCGTCGCGCCCGAAAGCCCCGGCAGAGCCGCCAGCCAGAACAGCTGATCGGTCGTGTAGTCGAAGCCGATGCTCGGCAGCTTGGCCACCACCACCGACCAGACCATCCACACCGAGAAGGCCAGAAGCAGCGCGGGAATGGAGATCCAGAGATTGCGCCGGGCAATCGCCCTGCCCTTCTCGTTCCAGAAGGTTTCATCGTCTGGACGCCAGTCTTCGATCACGCCGGCCATGCCGCCATGCTTGTCTTTCTCATGGATCGGCTGCATTTCAGGCAGTTCGGGCAGCGCGCCGAGTTCGCGCGACAGCGCCGTCTTCTCCATCTGGCGGATCGAGAAGTGCATCCAGACGAGCGACACCGCGACGATGCCGAACAAGAGCATGAAGCAGGTGGTCCACACGCCCGTCATGTCGAGCAGAACGCCGAAGGTGATCGGCAGAACGAAACCGCCAAGACCGCCGATCATGCCGACGAGACCGCCGACAGACCCCACATGATCGGGATAGTAGACGGGAATGTGCTTGTAGACCGCCGCCTTGCCGAGCGACATGAAGAAGCCCAGAACGAAGATCAGCAGGATGAAGGGCGCCAGGCTCAGGCTGGTCGAGAAGGTGATCGGCCCGCGAATGCCGTGGATGATGTAATCCGTGTCCGGATAGGACAGCATGAAGGTCGTCACCAGCGCCACGCCGAAGGTCCAGTACATGATGCGGCGCGCGCCATACCGGTCGGAAAGATGTCCGCCATAGGCGCGGAAGATGGAGGCCGGGATCGAGTAGAAGGCGGCGATCATGCCGGCCGTCTTGATGTCCAGTTCATAGACGCCGACCAGATAGCGCGGCAGCCAGAGCGCGAGCGCGACGAAGCCGCCGAACACGAAGAAATAGTAGATCGAGAAGCGCCAGACCTGCAGGTTCTTGAGCGGTTCGAGCTGCATGAAGGTGCCGCGCGCCTTTGCGCCGGCTGCCCGCCTGGACTTCAGATCCGGATCATCTTCGGTTGTCAGCCAGAACACGATGGCCATGGCGACCAGAACGGCGGCCCAGACCTGCGCAACCATGGTCCAGCCAAAGGCCACCATGACGAAGGGCGCGACGAATTTGGTGACCGCCGCGCCGACATTGCCGGCGCCGAAAATGCCGAGCGCCGTGCCCTGCTTTTCCTTCGGATACCATTTCGACACATAGGCAACGCCCACGGCGAACGAGCCGCCGGCAAGACCGACGCCCAGCGCCGCCAGGAGCATTGTCTCATAGGTCGTGGCGTAGGAGAGCGCGAATGTCGCGGCGGCTGCCGCAAGCATCGTCAGGACATAGACGATGCGCCCGCCATACTGATCCGTCCAGATGCCCAGGAAGATACGGGACAAGGAACCGGTCAGGATCGGCGTGCCGGCAAGCAGACCGAACTGCGTGTCGGTCAGGCCCAGATCCTCTTTGATCTGAACGCCGATGATGGAAAAAATGGTCCAAACGGCAAAGCACACGGTGAAAGCCAATGTGCTCATGCCAAGAATTGTGTTTTGCTGTCGGGGAGTGACCCCTTGGAGGGAACTCATGTGTCCGCCCTTTCCTCACAAGCGGCACGCGCCGCTCCGATGGCTATAACGGGGCGAGTTTCGGGGCATTCCTTCGAAGAAGTTTGATGCAGATCAAACTTCTGGAGCACGGGATGGGAAATAAGACGCTGCGGGAAATGTTTTGGCAGCAGGGTTGCAGCCATCAAGTTTGACGGCCGGGCCAGCAAAATGACAGACTGACTTTTATCAACCGCGTGATTGATAATTATCAAAAGGGGGATACATGCGGCCTTCAGATATTCCGGAGATCCGAGCGCTGCGCCTCTTCAAGAGCATGTCGGATTCGGCTTTTGAGGCGCTGATTCAGGCCGCTTATCTGCAAACCTTTCCCGCCCAGCTCGAACTGATCCGCGAAGGTGATCCGGCGGACTTTCTCTATGTGGTCACCGAGGGACGCGTTGAGCTTTTCGCCCGCGCCAACGGACGCGAGGCCACGATGGGCATGGTGCATCCCATCGGCACCTTCATTCTGGCGGCCGTCCTGAAGGATGCCGTCTATCTGATGTCGGCGCGCACCTGCCAGAAGTCCAAGGTTCTCATGATCCCGGCGGAGAATGTTCGCGCCGCGTTCGAGGCGGACGATGCCTTTGCCCGCGCCATCGTTGTCGAGCTTGCGAGCTGTTACCGCTCGGTCGTCAAGGAACACAAGGATCTGAAGCTGCGCAGTTCCGTGGAGCGTCTGGCAAACCGGCTGTTGCGTTACCACGCCGACCAGGGCGCAGACGGCACGCTTGAACTGCCCTATGACAAGCGCACCCTCGCCTCGCTTCTGGGCATGACGCCGGAGAACCTGTCGCGTGCTTTCAACACGCTCAAACCCTATGGCGTGCAGGTGAAAGGCACCGAGGTCACGCTGTCTGATCTCGACGGGCTGACGACGCTTGCCAAACCCAATATTCTGATCGACGACCGCACAAGCTGATCGTCCTGCTCTCGATTTGCGCAAGATGCTGCGAATTCCTGTTGCATCCTTCGCAACATTCACTAGTATCCGGTGCGTAACCCTGCTCCTTATTTGATTGTTCGAGAGCCTCCACCGCATGCGTTTCACACCCGGAAAATCGAGGGACCGCGTTCGCTTCTGCAACCACGCGGGTAGCCTGATCGCAAGCATCTAGCCCTGGCGCGGTTGCAAGACCGTCGACCGGGGGCCGGAAATCCAAACCACCTGAAATTTCGGTTCTGATTTCCGGGTCCGCCACCGACGACCCGGTGGAGTTGCATAAAGTGTTCACGACCATGGAAAGCCGTTTCCCCACGGCTCGCAGCATCGTTTTCATGCGCCCGCATCGCGTCGCGCCCAGTTCCCCGACAACGTCCCACGCAGGCTTGATTCCCGATCGGCGAAGGCACGCCCTCGCCGTGCCGCAACGGGCGTTTTCCATCCCGGCGTAGCACTCGCGCCTTCCCCAAATCCCCCAGATCCAAAAGTCATTCGGAGTACCCATCATGCGCGTTGTCGTGCTTGGCGCCGGCGTTGTCGGTGTAACCTCAGCCTACTATCTCGCCCAACAGGGCCATGACGTCACGGTTATCGACCGCCAGGAAGGCCCGGCGCTGGAAACCAGCTTTGCCAATGCCGGCGAGATTTCGCCCGGCTACTCGTCGCCATGGGCCGGCCCCGGCATGCCCTTCAAGGCCATCAAATGGCTGATGATGAAGAATGGTCCGCTGGCGATCCGCCCGCGCCTCGATCCGGTCATGTGGTCCTGGCTCTTCAAGATGCTCTTGAACTGCACCTCCGCACGCTACGCGCTCAACAAGTCGCGCATGGTGCCCATCGCCGAATACAGCCGCGACTGCCTGCGCGCACTGCGCGCCGAAACCGGCATCACCTATGACGAGCGCAGCCAGGGCCTGCTTCAGCTCTTCCGCAAGCAGGAACAGCTCGACGGCATCGGCAGCGACATTGAAATCCTGAAACAGTTCGGCGTGCCCTTCGAGGTGCTCGACCGGAATGGCTGCGCCGCGGCTGAACCCGCACTGGGCGCGGTGAAGGAGAAATATGTCGGCGGTCTGCGGCTGCCGGGAGACGAGACGGGCGACTGTCAGGTGTTCACCACGCGGCTTTCGGAACTGGCGGCCTCCTCGGTCGATTTCCGCTACGGCGTGTCGATCAAAAACCTCGTCAGGGACGGCGCGCGGGTGACCGGTGTCGAGACGGATCAGGGACGCTTCGAGGCCGATGCGGTTCTCGTCTGTCTCGGCAGCTATTCACCGGCGCTGCTGCGGCCGCTCGGCCTCCACATCCCGGTCTATCCGGTCAAGGGCTACTCGCTCACTGCCAGGATCACCAACGAAGCCGGCGCGCCGGTCTCCACCGTCATGGACGAGACCTACAAGATCGCCATCACCCGGCTAGGCGACCGCATTCGTGTCGGCGGTACGGCGGAAATTTCCGGCTTCGACCTGTCGGTGCCGGAATCGCGCCGCCGCCCGCTGGAATTCTCCGCCGGCGATCTGTTCGGCAATGGCGCGAACTTCTCCGACGCCACCTTCTGGTCCGGTCTCCGCCCGATGACGCCTGACAGCCCGCCCATCATCGGCGCGACGCGTCTCGACGGGCTTTACCTGAACACCGGCCACGGCACGCTGGGCTGGACCATGTCCTGCGGTTCCGGGCGCGTGATCGCCGACATCATTTCCGGCCGCAAGCCCGAGATCGACACGAACGGCCTCGGGATCGAGCGTTACGGGCAGTGATCAGGAATAAGGGCGGGCGTCGATGAGGCCCCGCCCTTTCAATCTTCTTGTGCTCAAAACTCAGGCGATGTCGGCGCGCTTCACTGAAGCCGCGTCAAACAGAGCGCCGGGCATCGCGGAAAACACCGCGTCATGCGCGCCGGCGGCTGCCCACACCACATCATAGCCGAGCAGGCTTTCATCACCGAAGCGCAGCACGTCGTCCGGCTGCCCCAGAGGCGACACACCGCCAATGGCGAAACCCGTCACCTCGCGGATATGGCGCGGGTCGGCCCGCTTGAGCGCTTCGCCCACCAGAGCCGACGCCTTGTCGAGCGCCAGCTGACGGCTCCCGGAAACCAGAAACAGATAGAGCTTTCCGCTCTCTTCACCCTGAAAGATCAGGGATTTCACGATTTGCGCCACGCTGCAGCCGCACTGGGCCGCCGCCTCTTCGGCGGTGCGGGTGGATTCACCCATGCGCTTGACTTCGATCTCCAGTCCGGCGGCCTCAGCCGCCGCCTGCACCCGCCTGATGCTCTTGCTCATCGGTCTTCTCCCCCTCCTCCATGGGTATCTCGATCACCATGCCATCGAAACCGGGTTCGACATGATCCGGCGTCTCGCGCAGCACGGTCTCGTAATCGAGTGGAATGTGCATATGCGTGAGCACTGCGCGCCTTGGCGAAAGCTGCTCGATCCAGCCAAGCGCCTCCTCCAGCGAGAAATGGCTCGGATGCGGGCGGTATTGCAGGGCGTCGATGACCAGAACATCCGCACCGGCGATCAGCGCAGGCGTCTCTTCTGGAAACTGGCTGACATCGGGACAGTACGCCAGCCCGCCGATGCGATAGCCGAGCGAGAGAATGTCGCCATGGATTTGCGGCAGCGGCTGGAATGTCAGCGGCCCGCCCGCGCCATTGATGGAGAAAGGCGCTTCATGGCTGATCGGGTGCGCCTTCAGGATCGGCGGATAATTGCTGCCCGGCGGCGTCTCGAAACAATAGCCGAAGGCTTCGATCAGGCGCTGGAGCGTGGGCTTGTCGGCGTAGACATCCATGAGATGGCGCTGGTTCATAACGAAGCCGCGCAGATCATCTATGCCGTGAATATGGTCCGCATGGGGATGCGTGTAGACGGCGGCGTCCAGCCGGTCGACGCCTGCGGAGATCATCTGCTCGCGAAAATCGGGGCCGGTGTCGATGACGACGCGGGTGATGCCGCCGCTCGCCGAAACGCGCTCCACCATCGCCGCGCAGCGGCGGCGACGGTTTTTCGGATTGGCCGGATCGCACGCGCCCCAATCGCCGGTGATGCGCGGCGTTCCCGGAGAGGAACCGCATCCCAGGATCGTCAGGCGCAGCAGATCGCTCACCGCGCGGCAGCGTCCCGCGGCGCTTTCTTGAACAGGCGGAAGAAGTTTTCCGTGGTCAGGTCGGCCGTCTCGGCATCGGAAAGGCCGATGGTTTCGGCCAGAACATGCGCCGTGTGTGCGACGAAGGCCGGCTCGTTGCGCTTGCCCCGATTGGGAACGGGCGCGAGATAGGGCGCATCCGTTTCCACCAGAAGCCGGTCATGCGGCACGGTCGCGGCGATGTCACGCAGCGCCTGCGAGTTGCGGAAGGTCAAAATGCCGGAAAAGGAAACATATCCGCCAAGCTCCACGCCGGCCTTTGCAAGACCTGCCCCCGAGGAGAAGCAATG
>MRWG01000917.1_pt1 | contig 23315 bp, 18 predicted proteins | sample 1013341 | NCBI WGS metagenome assembly MRWG01 (sample SAMN06117577, study PRJNA244670) | biofilm metagenome | biome: Water; feature: Cathode Biofilm; material: Biofilm; isolation source: microbial consortium enriched at the cathode of a solar microbial fuel cell | place: USA: District of Columbia ... | reverse complement strand
AGCGCCCGACCGCCGGGTGGGCGCAATACCGGTTATGCGGCGCGATTTATGGTGCAAAATACTTCTGCAATCACAGCTACTTGCGACGTTGAGGGGCGCCCGCCCGAGGGGGCGGTCGGGCGCTGCGCGGCGGCGCGTTCCGCGCCTTGATTCCGCGTATTGGCACCAAGCTGTGAAGGTTCGCTAAAGGCCAAACCTCACCCCAGCCCCCTTCGCGCTCACACCCCCTCACGCTCCTTGAGCAGCCCCGTCAGGCGCGGCCCACGCCAGCCGGTGTGCACCCGGCCGCCCACGCTCTCGTGGATGCGCTCGGACGGGTCGCGCCCGACGATGCGCGGCCCGCGAAACAGCAGCGCCTTGCTCCAGCCCACCCATGTACCGACCGAGGGCGCCGCCACATCCTGCGGGAAGCGCGCGCGCCAGTCCTCGGGCAGGCGCAGCCCACAGCCCTCCATCCGTTCCAGCATCCACACCAGCGGAATGTTCGACAGCGGCCGCGCCGCGAGAAAGCCGCAGAGCTGGCCGCCCACGTCCGAATGGCAGCCACGGAACCAGACCTGCTCCACATGGCCGCCGAAGCCGGGCGGGCACTCCCACAACACCGGCGTATAGGCGCGCCGCGTCTCGTCAAGCGCCAGCGCGTGATAGCCGTGCCGCGTGGTATGGCCGAGATGATGGTTGTGAAAACTGTGCCGGTCGGCGCGGAAATACCGCAAGAGCGGCACACGCAGCCCCAGCGCCTTCACCGTGTCCCACACGCCGATCATCTCCACATGGGTGTCGGGTAGGCAATGGGCGCGCGCGAAATCGAGCGCGGCGGGATTGTCGGGGGCGCATTCGTAATGCCGCCACGCGGCGCGCACGTTGCGCTCGGTCGCCATTTCCGATCGCAACAGGCCGATCCGGTCGATCACACCGGCCAGCGAGCGCACCGCGTAGGCCCCGCGCGAATACCCCATCAGGAAAATCCGGTCGCCGGGGCGGTATCGGCTCGACAGGTACCCATAGGCGCGCCGGATCTGCCGGTTGATGCCGCGCCCGAGGATAATGTCGCCGGTGGCGCGCCAGTCGCGCCATTGAATCCCCGCCTCGTAGAACAGCGACATCTGTGGCCCCGCCACCTCGCGCAACAGCTTGTAGGTCAGCCCCGCGTTCGTCTCGCAGCCCGTGGCCAGCGTGGACATGGTGCCGTCCAGAATCAGCACGTGATCGACCGGCCCGCGCCGCGGCCCGGCGGCGGTGTGCCCCTCGGTCGGGCCGGGGCGCAGCCAGTCATAGATCGCCCGTGTCCAGTTGCGCCAGGCCATTGCTTAGCCGGTCTCCATGCCGCGCGGGGTCCATCCCCGCGCCCCCTCAATATAGGCGAACCATGCTGAAAAAATCCTGAATTCCCGTCAAATTGATCGTGATCGCGCCATCACAGCCGCGCCACCGTCACAACGTCGCGCAGACCATAGCCATTGAACGGCGTGCTGAGCGCCCTCGTATACGCCCCCATCCCGTCGATCAGCAGGTGATCGCCCTCTTCCACATCGCCCGGCAGCGGCAGCGGATCGGGCAGCCGGTCGATGCTGTCGCAGGTCGGGCCGAACACGACCCGCTCGACCGGTGCGCCGCGCCGTTCGCTGCCACCGGGCGCGATCACCCGGATGCGGTCGGGCGCGCCGATATCGCGAATCTCCGTCAGCCCGCCATAGACCCCGTCGTTGAGAAACACTGCGCCGCCCGTGCGCAGCGTCTTGACACGCAGGCCCAGTGTGACCGCCTCGGCCACCATCGCGCGCCCCGGCTCGCACACCAGCGCGGGCGGATACGCAGGGAAATGCCGCGCCACCTCCGCACCGATATGGTCGAAGATCGCCGACAGGTTCGGCGCCGCGCCGGTGCGGTGCGAGGCAAACCCGCCGCCGACGTTGAGCCGCGCCAGCCGCACGCCCGCCATCTCCGCCACCTCTGCCGCGGCCCGGATATAGGCCCCCCACGCCGCCGGGTCGGCGCATTGCGTGCCGGGATGAAAGGTCAGCGACGGCACATAGCCCCGCGCCGCCACCCTGCGCAGCAGGTCTGCCGCCGCGTCCGGGGCCAGCCCGAATTTCGCCCCGAAATCATAGGCCGCACCCGCGACGCTCAGCGCCAATCGCACGCTCATCTCCGCGCCCTCGGGCACCGCCCCGCACAGCTTGTCGAACTCGCGCGGGCAATCCACCGAATAGGCACGCACGCCCAGCCGCGCCGCCTCGGCCACCTCGGCCGGGCTTCGCACCGGGTTGTGGTAATGCAGCACCGCGCGGCCCGAGACCGCGCGCACCGCGTGCATCTCCGCGGGGCTCGCCACGTCGAAGGCGTCAATCCCCGCCGCCACGAGGTTGGCCAGCACCTCCTCGCCAGGGTTGGCCTTGACCGCATAGCTCACCAGCCCGGGAAAACCCGCCTGAAAGGCGCGCGCCGTGGCCTGCAACCGGTCCGGCGAGAAATAGAGCACCGGTTCATCCGGCGCCATGCGCGCAATATGAGAGACGGGGTCGGGCCAGGGTTCGGCGTGCTGCATCGGGGGCCTCTTCGCTGCTTTTTCTTTAGTTTGCCGCATGAAGCTGTCGATTCATCGTGTCATATCGTATAATCTGGCGTTCATGATTGACTAATAGACGACAATATAATGCAGATAGACGAAACCGATCACGCCCTCATCGCGCTCCTGCAGGAAAACGCCCGTGCGCCCGTCGCCACGCTGGCGCGGCGCATGGGGCTCGCGCGCACCACCGTGCAGGCACGCCTCGACCGGCTGGAATCCGCGGGCGTGATCGCGGGCTACGCGCTGCGCCTCGGACAGGCCGCGCGCCCGGCGCTGCACGCCACCGTGCTGCTCAGCATCGAGCCGCGTGCCGCGCCTGCCGTGCTCGCCCGGCTGCGCTCGTTGCCCGGGGTGCGGCGCGTGCACACGACCTCGGGCCGCTTCGACATGATCGTGACGCTGGAGGCCGACAGCACCGAGGCGCTCGACGACACGCTCGACCGCATCGGAGAGGCCAAGGGCGTGCACGGCTCGGAAAGCCTCATCCACCTCGCCACGAAACTCGACCGGGGCGCATGAGACGCACCACGGATCCCGGAGTATTTTTGCCAGGAAGAAACACCGCCTGCGCAGATTCGTCGGCGCTTTGGCTTTTCCTTCTCGCGCACATTCGTTAAGCCACCTCAAACCCGTGATCTTGCAGGGATGATACATCATGGCGATGGACAAGACATTCAACGCGGCCGAGGCCGAAGCGCGCATCTACGAAGCGTGGGAAGAGGCCGAGGCATTCACCGCCGGCGCCAACGCGAGGCCGGGGGCCGAGGCCTTCTCGATCATGATCCCGCCGCCCAACGTGACCGGCAGCCTGCACATGGGCCACGCCTTCAACAACACGTTGCAGGACATCCTCACCCGCTGGCACCGGATGCGCGGGCACGACACGCTGTGGCAGCCGGGCACCGATCACGCCGGCATCGCGACGCAGATGGTCACCGAAAAGGAAATGGCCGCGCGCGGCGAGCCGACCCGCGTGGAAATGGGCCGCGACGCCTTCGAGCGGCGCGTGTGGCAGCAGAAGATCAAGTCGCGCGGCACGATCATCGGGCAGTTGAAGCGCCTCGGCGCCTCCTGCGACTGGTCGCGCGAGGCATTCACCATGTCGGGCGCACCCAACGCCCCCGAGGGCGAAGAGGGCAATTTCCACGATGCGGTGATCAAGGTCTTCGTCGACATGTATCACAAGGGGCTCATCCACCGCGGCAAGCGCCTGGTGAACTGGGACCCGCATTTCGAGACCGCGATCTCCGATCTCGAGGTCGAGAACATCGAGGTCGCGGGCCACATGTGGCACTTCAAGTACCCGCTGGCGGGGGGCGAGACCTATACCTATGTCGAACGCGACGAGAACGGCAACGTGGTGCTGGAGGAAGAGCGCGACTATATCTCCATCGCCACCACGCGCCCCGAGACCATGCTGGGCGACGGCGCGGTCGCAGTTTATCCGTCGGATGAACGTTATGCGCCAATCGTCGGAAAACTCTGCGAAATCCCGGTTGGACCGAAAGAACACCGCCGCCTGATCCCGATCATCACGGACGAGTATCCCGACCCGGAATTCGGCAGTGGTGCCGTCAAGATCACCGGCGCGCATGATTTCAATGACTACGCCGTGGCACGCCGCGGAGGCATCCCGCTCTACCGCCTGATGGACACGCGCGCGCAGATGCGCGACGACGGCGCGCCCTACGCCGAGGCCGCCGCCCGCGCGCAGGCAATCGCCGAGGGCGCGGACTGGTCGGAGACCGAGATCGACGCGCTCAACCTCGTGCCCGATCACCTGCGCGGGCTCGACCGGTTCGAGGCGCGCAGGAAGGTGATCGAGGAAATCACCGCAGAGGGGCTCGCGGTGACGGTGCTGAACGACGAGGGCGCGCAAGAGCCGCTCGTCGAGAACAAACCCATCATGCAGCCCTTCGGCGATCGCTCCAAGGTGGTGATCGAGCCGATGCTCACCGATCAGTGGTTCGTCGATACCGCCAGGATCGTGCAGCCCGCCATTGATGCCGTGCGCACGGGCGAGGTCTCGATCATGCCCGATGCCGACCGCAAGGTCTATTTCCATTGGCTCGAGAATATCGAGCCGTGGTGCATCTCGCGCCAGCTCTGGTGGGGCCACCAGATCCCGGTGTGGTATGGCTTCGACCTCAGCGCGCCGGACTTTGCCGATGACGAGGGCGATGGCACGCTCGACCTCGCCGAGATGCTGCGCCTCCTGAACGAGGGGCATATCGGCCCGCTCATGGAATGCGGCGAGGATTTCGATGCGGTCTCGGAGGCATATCACGGCCGACTGGCCGATCTGCCGGTGCCGCTCGCGGCGATGCCCGTGGTCGAGGTCCAGAGCCGCGACGAGGCGCTACACCGGCTCGCCTCGTCGCTGGCCGACTACACCGCGACGCAGGATCCCACCCACCTTGTCTACCCCGTCTGGCGCGACCCGGACGTGCTCGACACGTGGTTCTCCTCCGGTCTGTGGCCCATCGGCACGCTCGGCTGGCCCGAGGATACCGAGGAGTTGCGCAAATACTTCCCCACCTCCGTGCTCGTCACCGGCTTCGACATCATCTTCTTCTGGGTCGCCCGGATGATGATGATGCAATACGCCGTGGTCGGGCAAAAGCCGTTCTCCCACGTCTATGTCCACGCCCTCGTCCGCGACGAGAAGGGCAAGAAGATGTCCAAGTCGCTTGGCAACGTGCTCGACCCGCTCGACCTGATCGACGAGTTCGGCGCGGATGCGGTGCGGTTCACGCTGACGGCGATGGCGGCGATGGGGCGCGACCTCAAGCTGTCGAAAGAACGCGTGGCGGGCTATCGCAACTTCACCACCAAGCTGTGGAACGCCGCCCGCTTCGCCGAGATGAACGGCGCCACCGCCGCCGCTGCGGACCCGACCCAATACCGACAGATTACCGACGCGACACAGACGGTCAACAAGTGGATCATCGGCGAGACGGCCAAGACCCGCGCCGTGGTAGACGAGGCACTGGAAAACTTCCGCTTCAACGACGCCGCGAACGCGCTTTATGTCTTCGTCTGGGGCACGGTCTGCGACTGGTACGTGGAGTTTTCCAAGCCGCTGCTGATGGATGGCGACGACGCGACCAAGGCCGAGACACAGGCGACCATGGCCTGGGTGATCGACCAGTGCCTGATCCTGCTGCACCCGATCATGCCCTTCGTCACCGAGGAACTGTGGGGCACGCTGGGGCAGCGGGCCAAGATGCTCGTCCACGCCGACTGGCCCGATTACGGCCCCGCCCTCGTCGACCCCGCCGCCGACCGCGAGATGAACTGGGTGATCGCGCTCATCGAACAGATCCGCTCGGCACGCGCGCAGATGCACGTGCCCGCGGGCCTCTACGTGCCGCTGCTGGTCTCCGACCTGAGCGACGCAGGCCGCGCGGCCTGGGCGCGCAACGAGATGATGATCAAGCGCCTCGCCCGGATCGACAGCCTGACGGACGTGGAGAGCTTCCCCAAGGGCTGCGTCACCGTCGCGGTCGAGGGCGGCACCTTCGGCCTGCCGCTCGCGGACATCATCGACGTGACCGAGGAAAAGGCGCGGCTGGAAAAGACGCTGGCGAAGCTGGAAAAGGAGCTTTCCGGCCTGCGCGGGCGGCTCGGAAACCCGAACTTCGTCGAGAGCGCCCCCGAGGACGTGGTCGCGGAGACCCGCGACAACCTTGCCCTGCGCGAGGACGAGGAGGCCAAGCTGCGCGCGGCGCTCGACCGGCTCGCGGAACTCGGCTGACAGGGAGCCTCCGGCGGGGATATTCAAGGCAAGATGAAGGGCTTATACCGCTTCATCTTGCCAAAAATATCCAGATCCCGACGGTCAGAACCCTTCAGAACGGCACGTCGTCCGCGCCCGCGATAAAGCGCGCGACCACCTTCTTGACGCCCGCCTTCTCGAACTCGATCTCCAGCTTGTCGCCATCGATGCCGAGGATCGCGCCATAGCCGAATTTCTGGTGAAACACCCGCTCGCCCACCGTGTGCGCGCTCACCGCCTGCGCGTCGATCACCGGCGACCGCGCCTCGCGCGGCTGGGTCATCGGACGCTCGCCCCCGCGCGCCTGAAGCCGTCGCCAGCCGGGCGAGTTGTAGACATTGGCCTCCGCCGCGCGGGTCTCGATCCCTGCGGCGGAGGCGCCATAATTGCCACCGTAAAGGCCCGGCGGGGTCAGCACCTCGACATGCGCCTCGGGCAACTCGTCGATGAAGCGCGAGGGCATTTGTGATTGCCACTGGCCATAGACTCGCCGGTTTCCGGCAAAGGAAATGGTGCAGACCTCCTCGGCGCGGGTGATGCCGACATAGGCCAGCCGCCGCTCCTCCTCGAGGCCCCGCGTGCCACTCTCATCCATCGAGCGTTGCGAGGGGAAAAGCCCGTCCTCCCAGCCCGGCAGGAAGATCGCGGGAAATTCCAGCCCCTTGGCGGCGTGCAGCGTCATCAGCGTGACCTTCTCGCCCGCCTCGTCACTCTCGTTATCCATGATGAGCGAGACGTGTTCGAGGAACCCTTGCAGGTTCTCGAACCCTTCCAGCGCCTTGACCAGTTCCTTGAGATTCTCCAGCCGCCCCGGCGCCTCGGGCGTCTTGTCGTTCTGCCACATCTCGGTGTAGCCCGATTCGTCGAGGATGATCTCGGCCAGCTCTATATGGCTGATGCTTTCGTCGCCCACCATGCGGCCCCATCGGCCGAGGCTGTCGAGCAGTTTGCCCAGTTCCGCCGCGCCCTTGCCGCTCAGTCCCTGCTGATCGAGCAGCACCCGCGCGCCCTCTACCAGCGGCACACCGTGTTCGCGCGCCGTCACCTGGATTTTCTGTTGCGCCTTGTCGCCCAGCCCCCGCTTGGGCGTGTTCACGATCCGCTCGAAGGCGAGATCGTCGGCGGGCGAGACCACCAGCCGGAAATAGGCCATGGCATCGCGAATCTCCATCCGCTCGTAGAAACGCGGCCCACCGATCACGCGGTACGGCAGGCCGATGGTCAGGAACCGGTCCTCGAAGGCGCGCATCTGGTGCGAGGCGCGCACCAGGATGGCCATGTCATCAAGGCCGAACGCGCGCATGCCGCGCGTGCCACGCTGCATCGCCTCCACTTCCTCGCCGATCCAGCGCGCCTCTTCCTCGCCGTCCCAATGGCCGATCAGGCGCACCTTCTCGCCCGCCTCCGCCTCGGTCCACAATTCCTTGCCCAGCCGGTCGCGGTTGCCCGCGATCACGCCGGAGGCGGCGGCGAGGATATGCGGGGTGGAGCGGTAATTCTGCTCCAGCCGGATCACTGCCGCGCCGGGAAAATCTTTCTCGAACCGCAGGATATTGCCCACCTCGGCGCCGCGCCAGCCATAGATCGACTGGTCGTCATCTCCCACGCAGCAGATGTTCCTGTGTCCACCCGCAAGAAGCCGCAGCCACAGGTATTGGGCGACGTTGGTATCCTGGTACTCGTCCACGAGGATGTATTTGAACCAGCGCTGGTATTGCGCGAGCACATCATCGTGTTTCTGAAAGATCGTCACCACATGCAGCAGCAGGTCGCCGAAATCGACGGCGTTCAGCTCCTTCAACCGCGCCTGGTAGAGCCGGTAGAGTGCGGGGCCCTTGCCGTCATAGGCCGACGCCTCGGAGGCGGGCAGGTTGTCAGGCGTCCACGCGCGGTTCTTCCACTGGTCGATGATCCCCGCCAGCATCCGCGCGGGCCAGCGCTTGTCGTCGATATTCGCCGCCTGCACCAGTTGCTTGAGCAGGCGCAGCTGGTCGTCGGTGTCGAGGATGGTGAAATTCGACTTGAGGTCCACCAGTTCCGCGTGCCGCCGCAAGAGCTTGACGCAAATCGCGTGGAACGTGCCCAGCCACGGCATCCCCTCCACACTCTGCCCCATGAGCTGCGACACGCGCCCTTTCATCTCGCGCGCGGCCTTGTTGGTGAAGGTCACGGCGAGGATTTCATTGGGCCGCGCGCGCCCGGTGTTGAGCAGATGCACGATCCGCGTCGTGAGCGCCTTGGTCTTGCCCGTCCCCGCGCCCGCCAGCATCAGCACCGGGCCGTCGAGCGTTTCGGCGGCGCGGCGCTGCTCGGGGTTCAGATCGTCGAGATAGGGCGCGGGCCGCGCGGCCATCGCGCGCGCCGCAAGGCTCGCACCCTCAAAGGCGTCAGATTCGTCGAAACTGCTCATGCCCCTTGATAGCGCGCCCACCCCCCGAATTAAAGCCCGTGTTCGGGATATGTTCCACAGGCGTTACGGCACTGGACAAGCACGGGAAAACCCGGACAAATGCCGACCATGAATCTGCACGCAAGATACCCCGCCCTCGCCGATTTGCGCGCCCGCGCGCGCACCCGCATCCCGCGTTTCGTCTGGGAATATCTCGACAGCGGCACCGGGGTGGAGGCCACCAAGACACGCAACCGGTTGATGCTCGACCGGGTGATGCTCAGCCCCTCGATCCTGCACGGCGAGTTCACGCCCGAGATCGGCACCACGCTCTTCGGGCATGACCATGCCCTGCCGGTGGGGATCGCGCCGGTGGGCATGTCGGGGATGGTCTGGCCCGATGCCGAGCGGTTGCTTGCGCGCGCCGCCACGGCGACGGGTATTCCCTACACGCTCTCGACCGTGGCGACGACACGCCCCGAGGACGTGGCGCCGCACCTGAATGGTCAGGGCTGGTTCCAGATGTATCCGCCGCGCGACCCGAACATCCGCGCCGACATGCTGAAACGCGCACGCGACGCCGGGTTCTCGGTGCTGGTGATGACGGTCGATGTGCCGGTGGGCTCGCGGCGCGAACGGCAGGTGCGCTCGGGGCTGACCACGCCGCCACGCCTGACGCCGCGGCTGATGGCGCAGGTGGCGCGCTGCCCTGCCTGGGGGCTGGGGATGGCGCGGATGGGCATGCCGCGGATGCGGCTGATCGACGATTACGCCGGGCAGACCAAGGGGCTGCCGTCGAACAAGCACGCAGGGTATTTGCTGCGCACCTCGCCCGACTGGGACTATCTGCGCTGGCTGCGCGAAGCGTGGGACGGGCCGCTCGTCGTCAAGGGCGTGCTGCGCGCCGACGATGCCGCACGGATCGAGGCCGAAGGCGCCGATGCGGTCTGGATATCGAATCACGCAGGCCGCCAGTTCGACGCCGCCCCCGCCACCATCGAGGCGCTGCCCGCGATCCGCACCGCCACCTCGCTGCCACTGATCCTCGACGGCGGCATCGAGGGCGGGCTCGACATCCTGCGCGCCATCGCTCTCGGCGCGGATTTCGTGATGATGGGGCGGGCCTGGCATTATGCCCTCGGCGCGCTCGGCGAGCGCGGCCCCGCGCATTTCGCCGATATCCTCGCCGAGGATCTGCGCGCCAACATGGGCCAGCTTGGCACAAGACGGCTCGCCGATGTGCGCGACCGGCTGCTCCCGTCCGGGTAGGGCACCCCACCCGCACGGTGAGGAAAAACCCTCGCACGGCGGATACCGGGAATGCCGGATTGCGCAAACCTTTCACAAATCCTACAAGACGCCAGCGCCGTGCCGCAGCGCGGCAAAGGATCAAAGACCATCGGGGGGGAGAGCGCCTATGGCCGAATTCCGGAAAATCCTCATCGCCAATCGTGGCGAGATCGCAATTCGCGTGATGCGCGCGGCCAACGAGCTTGGCAAGCGCACCGTCGCCGTCTTCGCCGAGGAGGACAAGCTCAGCCTCCACCGGTTCAAGGCAGACGAAGCCTATCGCATCGGCGAGGGGATGGGGCCGGTCGCGGCGTACCTGTGCATCGAGGAAATCATCCGCGTGGCCCGCGAGTGCGGCGCCGACGCGATCCACCCCGGCTATGGCCTGCTGTCAGAGAACCCCGATTTCGTCGATGCCTGCGCGGCGGCGGGGATCACGTTCATCGGCCCCAAGGCCGACACCATGCGCGCGCTTGGCGACAAGGCCAGCGCCCGGCACGTCGCCATCGAGGCGGGCGTGCCCGTCATCCCCGCCAGCCACGTCCTTGACGAGGACATGGAGCGCACCCGCGCTGCCGCCGGCGAGATCGGCTATCCGCTGATGCTCAAGGCGTCGTGGGGCGGCGGCGGGCGCGGCATGCGCCCGATCAACAGCGCCGACGAGCTGGAGGAAAAGGTGCTCGAGGGCCGCCGCGAGGCCGAGGCGGCATTCGGCAACGGCGAGGGCTATCTCGAAAAGATGATCCTGCGCGCCCGCCATGTCGAGGTGCAGATCCTCGGCGACAGCCACGGCAACATGTATCACCTCTACGAACGCGACTGCTCGGTGCAGCGCCGCAACCAGAAAGTCGTGGAACGCGCCCCCGCCCCCTACCTGTCAGAGGCGCAGCGCGAGGAACTATGCCAGCTTGGGCATCGCATCTGCAAACACGTCAATTACGAATGCGCGGGCACCGTAGAGTTCCTGATGGACATGGATACCGGCGCCTTCTACTTCATCGAGGTCAACCCCCGCGTGCAGGTCGAGCATACCGTAACCGAAGAGGTCACCGGCATCGACATCGTGCAGGCCCAGATCAAGATCGCCGAGGGCAAGACCCTCACCGAGGCCACCGGCAAGGCCTCGCAATACGACATCACGCTCAACGGCCACGCGCTCCAGACCCGGATCACCACCGAGGATCCGCTCAACAATTTCATCCCCGATTACGGCCGCATCACCGCCTATCGCTCGGCCACCGGCATGGGCATCCGTCTCGACGGCGGCACCGCTTATTCGGGCGGCGTGATCACCCGCTACTATGACAGCCTGCTGACCAAGGTCACCGCCTGGGCACCGACGCCCGAGGCCGCCATCGCCCGGATGGACCGCGCCCTGCGCGAGTTCCGCATCCGCGGCGTCAGCACCAACATCGCCTTCGTCGAGAACCTGCTGAAACACCCGACGTTTCTGAACAACGAGTACACCACCAAGTTCATCGACACGACGCCCGAGCTTTTCAAGTTCACCAAGCGGCGCGACCGGGGCACCAAGGTGCTGACCTATATCGCCGACATCACCGTCAACGGGCACCCCGAGACGACGGGGCGCGCGAAGCCTGCGGATGTAAAGCTGCCCCGCCCCCCCGCGCCGGTGGCCGAGCCCGCGCCCGGCACACGCACGCTGCTGGAGGAAAAGGGCGCCAAGGCGGTGGCCGACTGGATGCTGGCGCAGGACCGGCTGCTCCTGACCGACACCACCATGCGCGACGGGCACCAGTCGCTGCTGGCCACCCGGATGCGCTCGATCGACATGATCCGCGTGGCACCCTCCTATGCCGCCAACCTGCCCGACCTGTTCAGCGTCGAATGCTGGGGCGGGGCCACGTTCGACGTAGCCTACCGCTTCCTTCAGGAATGCCCGTGGCAGCGCCTGCGCGATTTGCGCGCCAAGATGCCCAACCTGCTCACGCAGATGCTGCTGCGCGCGTCCAACGGGGTGGGTTATACCAACTACCCCGACAACGTGGTGCAGGAATTCGTGCGGCAGGCGGCGGAAACCGGCGTCGACGTGTTCCGCGTCTTCGACAGCCTCAACTGGGTCGAGAACATGCGCGTCGCGATGGACGCGGTGATCGCGAGCGGAAAGATCTGCGAGGGCACGATCTGCTATACCGGCGACATCCTAGACCCGGACCGCGCCAAGTACGACCTGAAATACTACGTCGGCATGGCCCGCGAGCTTCAGGACGCCGGCGCGCATGTGCTGGGGCTCAAGGACATGGCCGGGCTGCTGAAACCGGCCTCGGCAACGGTGCTCGTCAAGGCGCTCAAGGACGAATTGGACATCCCCGTCCACTTCCACACCCACGACACCAGCGGCATCGCGGGCGCCACCATCCTCGCCGCCGCCGAGGCAGGCGTCGATGCCGTGGATGCGGCGATGGACGCCTTCTCTGGCGGCACATCGCAGCCCTGCCTCGGGAGCATCGTCGCCGCCCTGCGCAACACGGCCCGCGACACGCGGCTGCCGCTCGCCCGCATCCGCGAGATTTCCAACTACTGGGAGGCGGTGCGCGCGCAATACGTGGCGTTTGAATCGGGGCTTCAGGCCCCCGCCTCCGAGGTCTACCTGCACGAAATGCCGGGCGGACAGTTCACCAACCTCAAGGCGCAGGCGCGCAGCCTCGGGCTCGAGGAAAAATGGCCCGAGGTGGCCCGCACCTATGCCGACGTCAACCAGATGTTCGGCGATATCGTCAAGGTCACGCCAAGCTCCAAGGTGGTGGGCGACATGGCGTTGATGATGGTTTCCCAGGGTCTTACCCGCGCGGATGTCGAGAACCCGGACACGGATGTGGCCTTCCCCGACTCGGTCATCGACATGATGCGCGGCAATCTCGGCCAGCCGCCCGGCGGCTTCCCCGAAACCATCCTGCGCAAGGTGCTCAAGGACGAGCGCCCCAATACCGAGCGCCCGGGCAAGCATCTCGAGCCGGTCGACCTCAAGGCCACGCGCAAGGACGTGGTGGCCCAACTCGAAGGCAAGGAAATCGACAACGAGGATCTCAACGGCTACCTCATGTATCCAAAGGTCTTCCTCGATTACATGGGCCGCCACCGGCAATACGGACCGGTGCGCACCCTGCCCACCCGCACCTTCTTCTACGGGATGGAGCCGGGCGAGGAGATCAGCGTCGAGATCGACCCGGGCAAGATCCTCGAGATCCGCCTGCAGACCGTGGGCGAGACCAACGAGGAAGGCGACGTCAAGGTGTTCTTCGAACTCAATGGCCAGCCCCGCGTGATCCGCGTGCCCAACCGGCTGGTGAAATCCCAGACCGCCGCACGCCCCAAGGCCGAACCCGGCAACCCCAACCATATCGGCGCGCCGATGCCCGGCGTGGTCGCGAGCGTCCCGGCAACGGCGGGGAGCAAGGTCTCGGCGGGCGACCTGCTGCTGACCATAGAGGCGATGAAAATGGAGACCGGCATCCACGCCGAGCGCGACGCGGTGGTAAAGGCCGTGCACGTCCAGCCCGGCGGCCAGATCGACGCCAAGGACCTGCTGGTCGAACTGGAGTAATCGCCGCCACCCTCGGGCTCGCCCCGAGGGCCTACGGCACCGACGCACCCGTCATCCTCGGGCTTGAACCGAGGATGACGAAGCCCAAGGCACTCGCCTTCCGGGCTTTTGCATCCTTTTGAATTCGGCCATGCTGCGCGCAGTATTTTCGTCACAGGCCGCCCCATGCAGAAAATCCTCGTGTTCACCGATATCCACCTCGTCCCCGAGGGCGAGACGATCATCGGGATCGACCCGTTTGCGCGATTCGCACAGGGCATGGCCCACGCGCTCGACCATCACCCCGACGCCGCGCGCGTGGTGCTGTGCGGCGACCTCTCGCATAACGCCGCCCCGCCGGAATACGCCCGCCTGCGCGCCGCCCTCGACACCTGCCCCCTGCCCGTCTCGCTCATGCTCGGCAACCACGACCGCCGCGCGCCCTTCCTCGGCGCCTTTCCCGATGCCGACCGGATGGATACGGGCCACATCCAGCATGTCACGGACCTGCCCGGCTATCGCCTGATCTGCCTCGACACGCTCAACGAGGACGCCGACGATACCCATTCCGGCTGGCTCTGCGGGGCACGGCTCGACTGGCTCGACGCGGCGCTCGCCGGGGCGGGCGACCGGCGCGTAATCGTCTTTGCCCATCATCCGCCCATCGACACCGGGTTCAAGGGCATGGACTGGATCGGGCTCAAGAACCGCGCCGACCTCGTCGCGCGGCTCAACACGGCGGGCAACGTGGCACAAATCGTCTCGGGCCATATCCACCGCACGATCCAGGGATCGGCGGGCGGCATCCCGGTAGCGATCTTCAAGAGCCCCTGCCACCAGATGCCGATGGCGCTCGGCTACCAGGATTCCAGTCTCTCGATCGCCGAGCCCGGGGCCTATGGCCTGCTCTTGTTGACCGACGAGGGCGTGATCGTGCACAGCGAGGATTTCACCCTGCCCCCAACCGAGGCGCAAACCTACACCTGAGAAAAGGGCCGCACATGTCGCTCACCGTCACACCGCTCTATGCGGGCCTTCTTGGCCTGTTGTTCGTGATCCTCAGCATCCGGGTTATCACCACACGCTTCACCGCTCGGGTGACGCTCGGCGATGGCGGCGACAAGATGCTCGCCAAGCGCATCCGCGTCCACGGCAACTTCGCCGAATACGCGCCGATGGGGCTGATCCTGCTGGCGCTTGCGGAATTGCAGGGCGCGCCGCTCTGGGTGGTGCACCTGCTGGGGGTCATGCTGCTCGCGGGGCGGGTGATACACGCCATCGGGCTGGGGCGCACACCGCAGATCATTCTGTTGCGCCGCGCGGGCATGATCCTCACCTTCGCCATGATCGCCATCTCCGCGCTGGCCAGCCTCGGCCACGCGCTGACCTGAACCAGAAGGGGACGATCATGCTCGACTTGCTCGCCGACCCGGCCGTCTGGGCCTCGTTTCTCACCCTTGCCGTGCTCGAGATCGTGCTCGGCATCGACAACGTGATCTTCATCTCCATCGCCGCCGCGAAACTGCCCAAGGAGCAACGCGCCCGCGCGCGGATGCTCGGGCTCACCGGCGCGCTGGTGCTGCGCATCGGGCTGCTCTTCTCGATCACCTGGATCATGGGCCTGTCCGAGCCCTTCGCCACGATCCGGGGCTTCGGCCTCTCGTGGCGCGACGTGATCCTGGTCGCGGGCGGGCTGTTCCTGCTCTACAAGGGCGCATCCGAGATTTTCGACGAGGTCGAAGGCAAGGAGCATTACGACACACTCGAGGAAGGCGTGGCCAAGGCCGCCTTTACCGGCGTGATCGTGCAGATCATGATGCTTGACCTCGTGTTCTCCGTCGATTCGGTCATCACCGCCGTGGGCATCGCCGATCACATCGAGGTGATGATCGCCGCCATTGTGGTGTCGATCGCGGTGATGATGGCCTTCGCCAACCCGATCGGGCGCTTCATCGAGGCGCACCCCTCCACCAAGATGCTGGCGCTCGCCTTCCTGCTGATGGTGGGCATGGCGCTGGTGGCCGACGGCTTCCACTTCCACGTCGAGCGCGGCTTCATCTACGCCGCGATGCTCTTTGGCGGCGCGGTCGAGGCGCTCAACCTGGTCCGCCAGAAGCGGCGGCAACGGGGTTGAGCGCGCGGCAGGCTTCCCCGCGTGGAAAAAATCGGCCATGATGCTATCTGGTACTGAGGTCCGGCGCGCAGGGGGACCGCCCGCCGGACGAGGGAGGACCGAGACATGTGCCAACTCTTTGCCGGGCAGGACCCGGACCGCTACACGCTGGAAACCCGCCGCATGCGCCTCAACGGCCAGAGCACGAGCATCCGGCTGGAGAAATCCTTCTGGGAAATCCTCGACGAGATCGCCGCGGGCGAGGGTCTGAGCACCCCCGCCTTCGTGTCCAAGCTGCACTCGGAGGTGCTGGAGCTGCACGGCGAGCCCGCCAATTTCACCTCGCTTTTGCGCTGCACCTGCCTCGTCCACCACGAGACCCCGCCTGAGGCCCGGGCACAGCAGATCGCGGCGGAGTAAGGGGCGTTAGCACGGCGCTCGTCGACGGGTCGGGGCCCGGACCGTGGGGTTCTGCGGATCGCGACCTTGACGATATTGGCTTTAGGCGAACGGTCAGGGTTTCACCTCGCACGGAACAAGGCGTGCTTGCACGCCTCTGGCGCGACGCCACGGCCCGCCAATGCGCGGCTTACCGCTATACGTCCCAACGACGGCTTCAGGCCATCCCCATCCCCCCTGTAGTAACCCCTTACTACCCGCCCCGCGCCCGCGTTGGTAAACTTTCCAAACCAACTGCAACGTTCCGGAGGGCATGATGGCCAAAGCCATTCACAGCATGATCCGCGTTCTCGACGAGGCGCGGTCGGTTGATTTCTACAAGCGCGCATTCGGGCTCGAGGTGGCCGACCGGCTCGATTTCGAAAACTTCACCCTCGTCTACATGTCCAACGACGAGAGCCCCTTCGAGGTGGAGCTGACCGTCAACAAGGGCCGCACCGAGCCCTACGATCTCGGCGACGGCTATGGCCACCTCGCCGTTCTGGTCGAGGATCTGGAATCTGAACACGCGCGCTTTACCGACGAGGGCCTCGCGCCGCGCAAGATCGTGGAATTCGCCCCCGACGGCAAACTCGTCGGCAAGTTCTTCTTCGTGGCCGATCCGGACGGCTACGAGATCGAGGTTCTGCAACGGGGCGGGCGGTTCAAATAGGCGCGGGCGCGGTCGGGGAGGGCCGCCCCGTTTCATTCAAGGGAGGAAGACGATGAAAGACATCAGCCAGCAAAGGGGCCTGACGCGACGCGAGCTGCTCTCGCGCAGCATGGCCGCCGGGGCAAGCTTCGTGGTGGGCGCGGGCTTCGTGGCCAGCCCCGATGCCGCATGGGCGCTCGAAACCAAGGCGCTCCAGCCGCACAGCATGGCCACGCTCATCCAGATGGCGCGCGACATCTACCCGCACGACCACGTGGGCGACGAATACTATGCCATCGCGGTCAAGGGCTACGACGACGCAGAGGTCGCCGACACCGTTGAGGCGGGCATCGCCGCGCTCGACGCCGCGGCACAAGGCAAGGGCCACGCCGATTATCTCAGCGTCGGATGGGAGCGCGACCGCGTCGACATCCTGCGCGGGATGGAGGACAGCGCCTTCTTCCAGCAGGTGCGCGGCGGGCTCGTGACCGGGCTTTATAACCAGAAAGCGGTCTGGCCCCTCTTCGGCTACGAGGGCGAGTCCTATTCCAAGGGCGGCTACATCGACCGCGGCTTCGACGACATCACCTGGCTCTGAGCCATAGCCATCAAGGGAGGAAAGACTATGGCTGCACCTTTTGACATGAACGACGACAGCGTGATCGTCGTCATCGGCACCGGCGCCGGCGGCGGCGTGCTATCGAATGAACTGGCGCAACGCGGCGTGTCCGTCGTGGCGCTCGAGGCGGGCGGGCGCTACCTGCCCGAGGATTACGTCAACGACGAATGGGAAAGCTTCGGGCAACTCGCCTGGCTCGACCCGCGCACCACCTCGGGCGACTGGCGCGTGGCGCGCGATTTCTCGGGGCTTCCGGCCTGGATCGTCAAGGCCGTGGGCGGCACCACCACCCACTGGGCAGGCGCGTCCCTGCGGTTTCAGGACCATGAATGGAAGGCCGCGACGAACTACGGCGACGTGCAGGGCGCCAACCTCGCGGACTGGCCGATCGACGGCGACGAGATGGCCCCCTGGTACGACAAGGCCGAGAAGAAACTGGGCGTGACCCGCACCAACGGGCTGCCCGGCCTGCCCGGCTGCAACAATTACAAGGTGTTCGAGGCGGGCGCCAAGGCGCTCGGCTACAAGGAGGTCCATACCGGCCGCATGGCCATCAACTCCGAGGAATATGACGGGCGCATGGCCTGCCAGCAGACCGGGTTCTGCTTCCAGGGCTGCAAATGGGGCGCGAAATGGTCGGCGGCCTACACCGATATTCCGCGCGGCGAGGCCACCGGCAATCTCGAAGTGCGCGAAAAGGCGCATGTCGCACGCATCCTGCACGATGACAGCGGCAAGGTCACGGGCGTGGAATACTTCGACGCCGACGGCAATCTCCAGATGCAGCGCGCCCGCGCGGTCTGCGTCGCGGGCAATTCCTTCGAATCGCCCCGCCTGCTGCTCAACTCCGCCTCGTCGATGTTCCCCGACGGGCTCGCCAATTCCTCGGGCCAGGTCGGGCGCAACTACATGCGCCACATGACCGGCTCGGTCTACGGCGTGTTCGAACAGCCGGTGAAGATGTGGCGCGGCACCACGATGGCGGGCATCATCCAGGACGAGGCGCGCCACGATCCCTCGCGCGGATTCGTCGGCGGGTACGAGCTGGAAACATTGTCGCTGGGCCTGCCCTTCATGGCGGCGTTTCTCGATCCCGGCGCGTGGGGCCGCGAGTTCACCACCGCGCTCGACGCCTACGAGAACATGGCCGGCATGTGGATCGTGGGCGAGGACATGCCGCAGGAAACCAACCGCGTCACCCTCAACCACGACGTCACCGACCAGCACGGCCTGCCGGTGGCGAATGTGCATTTCGACGATCACCCCAACGATGTCGCGATGCGCACCCACGCCTACGAGCGCGGCGCGGCGATCTATGACGCGGTGGGCGCCACGCGCACCTTCCCGACGCCGCCCTACCCGTCAACGCACAACCTCGGGACCAACCGCATGTCCGAGAACCCGCGCGACGGGGTGGTAAACAAGTGGGGACAGACCCACGACGTGCCCAACCTCTTCGTCTCGGACGGGTCGCAATTCACCACCGGCGCGGCCGAGAACCCGACGCTCACCATCGTCGCCCTCGCCATCCGGCAGGCCGACCACATCGCCGGTGAGCTGTCGCGCGGCAATCTCTGAACGCCGCCCTCCCCCGGCGCCTTCCTCTTCTCCCCAAGAGCGCCGGGGGAGCCGTCAGCGCCCCTCGCGGGCATGCCGTGACAGCCGGGCCGCGTGGTGCGTCACGCGCACCAGCCAGCGCAGCGCATCGGTGCGCTCGAACACCTCGGCCACGGCCACAAGGCCCACATGTTCCTGCAACAACACACCGCGGCGATAACGACGCCCGCGGCGCTCGATAAGGTCCACCAGCCGTTCGCGCATCCGGTCCTGACGAAGCGCGGCGGCGACCACGGCCACCTCGCGGGCGAGCCGCGTCTCCTGCCGCAGGGTGGCGAGACGATCGCGCTGCCCGCACCGCCCCAACAGCCGCTGGAAATGGTCGATCTGATGCAGGAGTGCGGCGTGGCGCGCCGCGTCGTCGGCGCGGTCCGGCGCGATGCGCACCTGCGACAGGAACGTGCCAAGCGCAGCCACCGCCTCGCGCCCCTGCACCGTGATCGACGACAGCGCCCGCAGGTCTCCCTCCGGCCCCAGTGCCCCCGCCAGCGCCGCAAACAGCTTGCGCCGCAGCCGGTCGGCCACCGCCTGCGCGGCATCGAGCGCCGCGCCCTCGTCGGCCAGCAGCCGCCGATCCAGCCCCTCGGCCAGCGGCACCGGGCGCTCCGGCACCAGCCGCTCCACCAGCGCGGCAAAGTGCTGCGTCAGCGGCAGGAACACCGCCGCACCGATCAGGTTGAACCCGGTGTGAAACAGCACCAGCGCCGTCTGGTCATCCGCGCCCAGCCACGCGCCATGCAGCAGCGGCGTGACCAGGTCGAGCAGCGGAAACGCCAAGGCCGCCGTGGCGACATTGAACAGCAGGTTCGCCAGCGCCGTCATCCGCATCGCGCGCCCGCCGCCCAGCGAGGCCAGCAGCCCCGTCGCCGTCGTCCCCATGTTGAAGCCGATCACCAGCGCCGCCGCCTGCGCAAAGCCCAGCGCCCCCGCGCCCAGCAACACCAGCACCAGCGCCAGCGCCGTCGAGGAGGACTGGATCAGCACCACGATCCCCGCCCCGATCAGCACCAGCAGGAGCCGCCCGCCCCAGCCATCCCCCGGCAGCACCTCCGGCGACAGCCACGCGCCGAGCCCGCCCGTCGCCGCCTGCATCATGTCCAGCCCGATGAACAGCAGGCAGAACCCGGCCAGCCCGCGCCCGGCCCGCGCCACACGCTCCCGCCCAAGCAGGATCAGCATGGCGGCGACAAAGAGCAGCGGCAGCGCCAGCGTCCCCAGCTTGAGCTTCAGCCCGAGGACCATGACGATCCAGCCGGTCATCGTGGTGCCGATATTGGCCCCGTAGAGCACGCCCAGGGACGCGCCAAAGCTCAGGATACCCGCGCCGACCGCGCCGATGGTGATGAGCGAGACGGCGGTGGAGGACTGGATCACCGCCGTGGCCGCCGCCCCCGTCGCCACGCCGCGCAAGGGCGAGGCGGTCAGCCGCACCAGCGCCTGCCGCAACTCGCGCCCCGCCACCTGGCGCAGCGCATCGGTCATGATTTCCATGCCCAGCAGGAACAGCCCGACCCCGCCAAGTCCGGTTACGATATCGTTCACCATCTCGGTTCCCTGCCCCGTGCCAGAATGCGCCGGGGCCGATGGATTGACAAGCGGCGCGGGCGGCTGGCGCGTTTCGAATTTTCTGCCCCGCGCCTGCAATTTTCCTCTTGCAGCCCCAGCCGAGGCTTTGTATCTCCCACCTCACCCAAGGACGCGGGCGTAGCTCAGGGGTAGAGCATTACCTTGCCAAGGTAAGGGTCGAGAGTTCGAATCTCTTCGCCCGCTCCATTTTTCCCAAGACCACATCACGGGATTGACGGGGCGTACCGCCCTGCCCGGTCGGCGCTTGCCCCTTTCGCGCGGGCGCGGCCCGCAGTATAGAGCATCCACGCAATAGCGGAGGCCCCATGCGCAACGCCCGGATCACCCGAAAGACCGCCGAGACCGATATCACCGTCGAGATCGCGCTCGACGGCACCGGTAGCTACGACAACCGCACCGGCGTCGGCTTCTTCGATCACATGCTCGACCAGTTGGCGCGCCACGCGCTGATCGACATGACGGTATCCTGCGAGGGCGATCTGCATATCGACGATCATCACACCGTCGAGGACGTCGGCATCGCCCTCGGGCAGGCGCTCTCCCACGCCATCGGCGACAAGCGCGGCATCCGCCGCTACGGGGCTTGCCTGCTGCCGATGGACGACGCGCTCGTGCGCGCCGCGCTCGACCTGTCGGGACGGCCCTATCTGGTGTGGAACATGGACCTGCCTACCGCGAAAATCGGCACGTTCGATTGCGAACTCGTGCGCGAATTCTTCCAGGCGTTCAGCACGCATGGCGGCATCACCCTCCATGTCGAGGCGCTCGCGGGGATCAACAGCCACCACATGGCCGAGGCCGCCTTCAAGGCCGTCGCCCGCGCCCTGCGCGACGCGATGGAGAGCGACCCGCGCAAATCCGACGCGATCCCCTCCACCAAGGGCAGCTTGTAAATAATGACCACCGTCATCGTCGATTACGAGAGCGGCAACCTGCACTCGGCCCAAAAGGCGTTTCAGCGCATGGCGCGCGAAACGGCGACGGGCGAGGTCATCGTCACCGCCGACCCCGACACCATCCGCCACGCGGACCGCATCGTGCTGCCCGGTGACGGGGCTTTCCCCGCCTGCCGCCGCGAACTCTACGATCATCGCGGCGTCTTTGAGGCCATAGAGGACGCGGTCACGCGGGCGGGCCGCCCCTTCCTCGGCATCTGCATCGGCATGCAGATGCTGGCCACGCGCGGGATGGAATACGGCGAAACCCCCGGTTTCGACTGGATCGGCGGCACGGTCGAGGCGATCACCCCCGCCGACCCCGCGCTCAAGGTGCCGCACATGGGCTGGAACGATCTGGTCATCGACCACGCCCACCCGGTGCTCGCCGGGATCGCGACAGGCGATCACGCCTATTTCGTGCATTCCTTCCATTTCCGCGTGGACGACCCCGCCCATCTCGTGGCGCATGTGGACTATGGCGCGCGCGTCACCGCCATCGTCGGGCGCGACACCATTCTCGGCACGCAGTTCCACCCCGAGAAGAGCCAGGCCACCGGCTTGCGCCTCATCGCCAATTTCCTGCGCTGGCGGCCCTGAATGGCCGTGGACACGGCACCAGACCCACTCCCCGCGATCCTTCAAGAGATCGCGGCACAGGCCCGCGCCAGCCGCGACCGCGGCAAGGTGGCCGACTACATCCCGGAGCTCGCCGCCATCGACCCCGATCAATTCGCCATCGCCATCGCGCGGCCCGGACAGCCCACGCTGACGGCGGGCGACGCGGCTGTGCCGTTCTCGATCCAGTCGGTCTCCAAGCTGTTCATGCTGGCACTCGCCCTGGGTCGGCTGGGCGACCGTTTGTGGAATCGCGTCGGGCGCGAGCCCTCGGGCCATTCGTTCGATTCCATGCTGCTGCTGGAACTGGAGAAGGGCCGCCCGCGCAACCCGTTCATCAACGCGGGCGCCATCGTGACCACCGATGCCGTGCTCGAAGGCGCCACCCCGCGCGAGGCGCTGGGCGCGCTCCTGCGCTTCATTCGCGCGGCGGCGGGGGACGAGGCAATCCATATCAATGACCGCGTGGCCGCCTCCGAGACCGCCACCGGCCACCGCAATTTCGCGCTCGCCCACTACCTGCGCTCGCATGGCAACCTCAGCAACCCGCCCGAGATGACATTGGGCACCTATTTCCACCAATGCGCGGTCGAGATGACCTGCACGCAACTCGCCAATGCCGGGCTCTTTCTGGTGGGCGGCGCGGGCGCCCCCCGCCTCGTGTCACAGGCCCGCATCCGCCGCATCAACGCGCTGATGATGACCTGCGGGCATTACGACGGATCGGGCGATTACGCCTTTCGCGTGGGCCTGCCGGGCAAGAGCGGCGTAGGCGGCGGGATTCTGACCATCGTGCCGGGGGTGGCGTCGGTCGCGGTGTGGTCGCCGGGGCTCAACCACTACGGCAATTCCCACCTCGGCACAGAGGCGATGGAACGGCTGGCCGCGCGCACCGGCTGGTCGGTTTTTGGCCCGGATGGTGAGGTCTGAAAGGCCGCACGCAACGCCGTGAGTGGACCTTGATCCGCAGGTGCCCGACACCCGGCACACTGGTGTCAAGTGGTGGTCTGGCGTGACATGCTGCGGACATGCGGCGGGGCGCGCGTCGCGAATGGCCTTGAGCAGACGTTGCCGTCTGGTCCCGGCGCGGAATCAAGGCCGAAGGCCGCCGCGCCATCGCATGTCCGCCCCCCGGACAGGCGATTTGGCTAAGCTAGCGCGCC
>MRWG01000915.1_pt1 | contig 23342 bp, 22 predicted proteins | sample 1013341 | NCBI WGS metagenome assembly MRWG01 (sample SAMN06117577, study PRJNA244670) | biofilm metagenome | biome: Water; feature: Cathode Biofilm; material: Biofilm; isolation source: microbial consortium enriched at the cathode of a solar microbial fuel cell | place: USA: District of Columbia ... | reverse complement strand
TCCATAGCCCCTATCCACAAATGGGTTTTCGCAGGGAAAACCTGCCGGACATAGTCGACCCCCTGCCTGGACCCAATGACCGAAATAATGTGTATCTGCCTGGGGGTGCCATGGCTTTTAAGCGCATTCAAAACGTTTTCGAGTGTTTTGCCCGTAGCCAGCATGGGGTCTGTAAGTACCAGCGTCTTACCGTCCAGGGAGGGTGCCGCAAAGTATTTGACGATGACCTCGAAGGCATCGCCCCCTCCAGGGTGGTGGCGATAGGCCGAAATAAAGGCATTTTCGGCCCGGTCAAAGTAGTTCAGCAACCCCTGGTGCAGCGGCAGCCCGGCCCGGAGCACCGAACAGAGGACCAGTTCGTCGGATGGAGTAGTCACTTCCTTGGTCCCATAGGGGGTGCGGATGGTCTGCCGCACATACCCCAGGGATTTGCTCATTTCATAACAGAGGACCTCGCCTATGCGCTCTATATTCCGGCGAAAGCGCATAGGGTCCTTTTGTATGGCTTCATCCCGGATTTCTGCTATGAACTGGTTCAGAACGGAATTTTCCGTTTCAAAAAGATGGACGGTCATATCTGTTTTTACCCTAAAATACTATATTAGCCCGGCTTGTTGCCATAAAAATCCAAAAAAGCCTTGAAATTCCCCTGTTAGCAGAAGAGGGAAATACATGCTCCCAGGGCTGGCACCTGTACCTTCCATCCATAGGTATCCGTAATTTTGGTGCGGAAAACATCGAGGGAATTGGGTTCCCCATGGATCAAAAATACCCGTTCGGGAATATTTTTCAATTCGCCCATCCAAGCCAGCAGTTCCTTCTGGTCCGCGTGGGCCGATAGGCTTTCCAGGTGTCGGACCTTTGCTTTCACCTCATGGTATTTTCCAAAAAACTTCAATTCACTGGCCCCTTCCAGCAATTGCCTCCCCCTTGTCCCCTCGGCCATGTACCCCACCAACAATATGGTGGTGGAACTACTGTCTATAAGCTGCTTCAGGTAGGTAAGCACACGTCCCCCGGTAACCATACCACTGCCAGCGATGACGATTTTCGGCCTGGGGTCATCAATGGTTTCCCAGGTCTCCTTATAGGAACTGATGATCTTTGCATGGTTGCACATGGCGTAATAGTCCTTCATGGGCAGTTTGTGCCAGGAGGGAAACTGCTCAAAGACCTCCAATACGTTGTTGCCCATGGGGCTGTCAACAAAAACAGGGATATTGGGGATGTGGTTTTTGCGGTACAACTCCCACAACAGGTACATGAGGGACTGGAGGCGTTCTACGGCAAAGGAAGGGATAATCAAGGTCCCGGTCTCCTGTATGGTCTGCCGCACCAAACCGGACAAGATGCCCGCTACATCTTCCTGCGGGTGAAGCTTGTTTCCGTAGGTGCTTTCCATAAAAAGGTAGTCGGCCCAGCGGGGCTTGTTTGGCGGGGCAAGCAGGTCGTCTTCCTGCCTGCCGATATCTCCTGAAAAAACGAAACATTTCCCAAAAAGTTCCAATTCGATAAAAGTGGCCCCGATAATATGGCCATTCTGGATAAACCGGCAACGGATATTCCCGGATAGCCGTATCCACTGATCCTTGTCGCCAGCCCGGAAGTGCCCGATGGCCCGTTCCGCATCTTCAAGGGTGTACAAAGGCAGGGCCGGATGGTGTTTGCCATAGCCCTCTTCGTTGGCCATTTCGGCTTCTTCTTCCTGGATTTTAGCGGTATCCCTCAGGATGATCTCGGCAATGGCCAGGGTGGGTGCAGTACCCAGTACCTCGCCCCCAAAACCGTCCACCACCAGCCTCGGGAGGTACCCGCAATGGTCCAGGTGCCCATGGGTAAGCAACACCAGGTCAATGTCGGCTTCGGGGATCGCAAGTGGTTTGCGGTTCAATTCACGAAGGGCTTTCAACCCCTGGAACAGTCCGCAGTCTATCATAATATTCAACTCGGGCGTCTCCAGGCAGAACTTGGAACCGGTAACTGTCCCCGACGCACCCAGGAAATGTACTTTGATTTCAGCCATCAGCAAAAGGTATTAAGGGATACAAAGGGCTTTTATTTCTTTCAGGATCTTTCTTTTACGTCCTTCGGATGCCCCCATATGATCCAGTAAATGGGGTTCCTTATACAGTTGCCGCAGTAATACGACATCCCTGCCCAGGAGGTATTCTTTTTCCCTGGCCGACAACAGGTCAGACACTGTCAGCGGATACAACCCCAGACGGTCTATACGGTCTTTCAACGCGTCGTTCGCCGGATAATCCCAACTCAGGAGGTAGAGGCCCACACAACGCCCATAATCGATGGCGTCAGAAGTAAATTGGGTATTGGTCGCCACCCAGCCTGCGGCCAGGGGTAATTTGGTACCGTCACCGTTCCATTGGATCTTGATATCCTGGTAACGCGAATGAATATACAGGGGCACCTTAACGTCGCATTTTCTGGCGGCATCGCCGTGAAATTTACATTCCACCATAATCGCCTGCCCGTTTTTTTCAGCCAGGACATCCACCTCATGGTGTACACAATGCCCCCGGACCACGGCCCCCACCTTTGTTTTATACCCTGAATAACTGAGAACCGCCGCGATAAATCGCTCGAACGGAAAGCCGGTAGGGCCAAGTTCATATAGGGCTTTTTTCAGTTTATACTTGGAGGCATAAACCCCTTGTTCCTTTTTGAGGAGGGCATAGGCCCTGTTGTAGACTTCACGGGTACTTATCCCCTGATAGAGTTCTTCCCGGATTTTGTCCAGGATACCATCTACCACCTCATCCCCGGCACCCGACTTCTTCAGGGAGGCCCGTAATTTATCGAAAGAGAAGACCGCCTTTTCCCCGGAAGACTTGACGATTTGCAATTGTTTTTCGGAGGCAGCCATATTAAGATGCATGTTTTTGCCCCTTCTCCGGGAGGACGAGGAAAGGTAGTTCGGTCCTGAAAGCGACATTCTTTATAACCGGTTCCCGCAAGATTTGCCGGATAAAACTATGTTGGGTTTGGATCATGGCGATCAGTTGTACATCGCATTCCGCGGCGTACTCCCTGACCCGGTCCGAGATGGCGGGATAAAAGTCCAGGGTTTCAAATGTATGCCGCATCCCTTTGAGGACTACATGCATGGCCTTTTGGTTTTCCTGCTGTGTTTTGTCCAATTCCCGTTCTTCTGAAATATGGACTATGTTGATAGTAGCCTCCCATAGCTCTGCGATAGCCTTTAGGGGCCGCAGTACCTCCTTGCTGATCTTGTGCCGGTATTCGGTGGCGAACAGCACATGCTCGGGACGCAGGAAATCATAATGCTCCGGTACGGCCACTACCGGACAGAAATCGATATTCCTGATGACCTTGACGGTATTGCTGCCCATGAATATTTCCTTGAGGCCCGTGGCGCCCTGGGTGCCCATGACAATGAAATCTGCCCTGGTACGCAACGCCCAGTTGCGCAGCACACTCAGCAGGGAACCCGCCACCAGGTGCCCCTCAAAGAAGTGGTCCCTGGCGTTATCCACTTTCCGCAACCTGTCCATGATTTTGTCTAGTTTCTTTTGTTCTTCACCGGCCATAATCGTATAGAGCCGCGTACCCCTTTCCTTGTTCATGGTGCTGATCAACCCGGACGGACTCACCTGGTGGGCGTGCAGCACATAAAAGGTACATGGGGTACGTTCAAAAACCGCTATGGCGTACAAAATGGCTCGCCAGGCATTCTTTGAGAAATCGGTGGGTAGCAAAATACGGGTCATACGCGTGTTTTTATGTCGGGGCTGCCCCTGCGCCTAATGGTCGGGCAGCACCAACAGGGGAAGCTGTGTCCTAAAGCTTATTTTTTTCACCACCGGCTCCCTGGTAAGTTTTTCCATAAACGTGTGAGGATAATGAACCAGGGCGATCATCCCTGCACCCTCTTCCTCGGCAAAATCAGCAATGGCCTCGGCAATCGGGGCGGTCCTCACCACCTCGTGGAAACTGTGCCGGATTCCTTCGAGCCGTTTCCCGAGCAGGGCCTTGACCGCCAGCTGGGTTTCATTCAACTCAAACTCCTGGGCGAGGTAAAATACCAGCAAGGCGGCCTTCCAGGACAGCAGTATTTCACGCAAAGGCAGCATCTCTCCGCTTTCGTGGGGCCGACTGTAATCCGTGGGAAACACCACTTTTTTAAGCGACTGGAAATTAAATGCCTCGGGCACCACCAGGATCGGGCGGTTCCTGATTTTCTTGATGACCTTCACGGTGTTGCTCCCCAGGAAGATGCCTTTGGTACCACTGGCACCCTGGGTACCCATGACAATAAGGTCTGCTTCACTCTTATTGAGCAATCCTTCCAGGGCTTCTTCCAAATCGTCCTGAACCGATAACGTCTCAAAGCGGTGCTTGTCATTGGAGTGGTGCTCCTCCAGGTAGGCCAGAATCTTATCCAGCTCCTGTTGGGAATACCCCTCCATGGAGTCGTACAGGACACCCAGCCGCTGCTTGGTCTTTTCCCCCAGTAAATCGCCCCCTTTGGGTTCATAGGCATGCAAGAGGGTGAACTGGCTTTCGGTAGTGGCAAACATCTTGAGGGCCGTAAAAATAGCATTCCAGGAATTTTTCGAAAAATCGGTAGGAAGTACGATGTGTTTCATGGCTTCAATGGTGTAATTATGATTTTAGTCCAGGAGCCTTCCCCATTCAGCATGCCCGGGAACGCAGCCTTGTTTCAATTCCTTAACGGCCCCTATTACCTTTCCTGGGAGGTGTCGCGGATCACCAGTAAAGGCACTTTTACGTGGAAGCCAATCTGGTCGACATTCTGCCGGAGCATCAAACGCTCCAGGAAGGAGTGTTTGCGGTTCATCATGGTCACCAGGCCCACCTGCTCGGCTTCGGCAAAATCTATGACGGCATCCGGCACGTAGCTGCCCTGTAATTCTTCCATGGTATGGGGAACCTGTGCCAGGCTAAGATCCAGGTATTTTTTGTTATCCTGTTGCTGCGCAGTCAGTTCCTTCCCTTCCCTCACATGGAGCACCGTTACTTTGGCCTTGTGCAACTTGACCAGTTCTATGAACAGGGACAAATCATGATCCTTATAACGCGAAAGGTAATCGGTAGGGAACAGTATTTTATGAAGGGCTTTAAATTGATACCCCTGCGGAACGGCCAAGACCGGGACTTTGGCCTTGCGGATCACGTAAACGGTATTGCTCCCCAAAAAAATCTCCTTGGCCCCCGTAGCCCCCTGCGTCCCCATCACCACCAGGTGGATATCCTTCGCGGTGACCAGTTCATTGATTTCATCGGAGAGGATATTAAACGCGGAGAACATCTCATAGGTGTGGTTGGGGTTGCCATATTTTTTACGGACATCTTCCACGGTTTTCTCCAGCCCGGCCTGGGAAATATCCAGGCCCTTGTCTGGAATGGCACTGAAACTTGGTCCTCCCAACACATAATCCATCCGGTAAAAACTCGGGGTATAGGTATGTAAAAAGTAAAATGTACACGGCTGCCCCTTTAAAAATTCCATGGCATAGGCAATGGCATTCCAGGCATTTTTAGAAAAATCAGTAGGGATCAGGATATTTTTCATCACGCAATGGTATGTAGGGTTTAAAGATATTGGGAGCAGGCCTAACCGCCCATGATTAATATCAGCCGCCGTTGTACAGAAAAGATAGTAAAAAAAGGCGGGGTCTCCGCCATACAGGGAGAACGCCGGGCAGTATCGGGGGCAAAGCGAGCGTTGCACACTATTTTTGGGAGCAATGCATCAATAAAAAAACGTATTTCCTATCTTGTACTTTAAATAGCCCGCTCTTGCAGTACGATTTACGCCATTATATAGATCATACCCTGCTCAGGCCCTCGGCCGATGTATCGGAAATCAGGCAGTTGTGCAATGAAGCCATGGAATACGGCTTTTACGGGGTGTGTGTGCATGGGAGCCATACCCTCTTTTCCCGCTACCTCCTGCGGGGCAGCCCGGTCAAGCTGGTCACCGTCATCGGTTTTCCGCTTGGGGTCATGAGTACCGATTCCAAGGTGTACGAGGCAGAGGATGCCATTGCCAACGGGGCCGATGAACTGGATATGGTGTTGCACCTGGGTGCCCTGAAAGCAGGGGATGACGCTTATGTAGTACATGATATTTCCCGTGTAAAGAAGGTAATGGGCCAGCGGCCTTTAAAGGTCATCATCGAGAGCGCATCGCTCACGCCAACCGAAATCAGGAAGGCCTGTGAACTGGTGATGGCCGCCGGGGCCGATTATGTAAAGACCTCCACCGGCTTTGGGGAAGGGGGAGCCCGCCTGGAGGATGTAAAGTTAATGAAAGAAGTGGTTGGCGACCGCCTGAAGGTGAAGGCATCGGGGGGTATACGTGACAGGGCTGCCGCCCTCGATTTCATCGCAGCTGGTGCCTCAAGGATTGGCACCTCCTCCGGACCTGCCCTGCTATCCACCCATAAGCCGTCAAAACCATGAGTGTTCACATTTCCGCAGAAAAAGGCGCCATTGCCGAGACTGTCCTCATGCCGGGAGATCCCTTGCGGGCAAAATGGATCGCCCAAACCTTCCTGAAGGATCCGGTCTGTTATAACGAAGTCCGGGGCATGCTGGGCTATACGGGTAGTTTTGAAGGCAAGCGCATTTCGGTCCAGGGCAGTGGGATGGGCATTCCTTCGGCCATGATCTATTACCATGAACTCATCAACGACTACGGGGTGAAGAACATCATCCGGGTCGGGTCTGCCGGTTCCTACCAGCCAGATATCGGCATAAGGGACGTAGTGCTCGCCATGGCCGCCTCTACCACCTCGGGGATCAACAATTCGCGTTTTATCAATGCCGATTTTTCGCCCACGGCCGATTTCGACCTCCTGATGAAAGCCGCCCTCTATGCCCGCTCAAAAAACATGAAGATCCGGGCCGGCAATGTCCTGTCTGCCGATGAGTTTTACGAGGACAACCCCGAAGACTACAAGCTCTGGGCCCGGTATGGCGTTTTATGTGTGGAAATGGAAGCCGCCGGCCTGTATACCATCGCCGCCCGCCACAGGGTGAAAGCCCTGGCCATTCTGACCATTTCCGATTCGCTGGTCCATGGAGAACGCGCCTCCTCTGAAGAACGGGAGACCTCTTTTAGCGAAATGGTGGATATCGCCTTGCATATTGCCTGACCCCTGGGCAGCGCTTCCCGTGCCAACCAGAAACCGGGGGGGGGGTATGATCCCGGTCATTTCAGGTGTGGCCCACATTGCTTTCCTTTAAAGGAATCCCTTAAAAACAACGAATTATGGCACTTAATTTCAACCAGTACGCGGCCGATGCCAACACCTTCCTCAATGAATATGCCTGGCACATGAGCCTGGAAGACGAAAAAGACAGAGCCGGGAGGATCTTTACGGCAATCCTACACGCCCTGCGCGACCTGATCACCCCCGAAGAATCCGTACAGCTCATTGCCCAGCTACCCATGTTTGTGAAAGCCGTGTATGTCAATGGCTGGTCTATTAAAAAAGCCAGGCCCAAGGTAAAAACCATCAAAGATTTTATTGAGCTGGTCCGGAAACACGACGGCCCTTCGGCTAATGCGGATTTCGAATACAGTGATGAACTGGCAGAGCACTACATTGATGCCACCCTGATCTTCCTGCGCAAATACGTTTCCCAGGGTGAAATGGAAGACATACGGGATGTGCTGCCCAAAGACCTGAAGGCACTGATCCATACCCGGCTCCCTATATGAACACAGGCGAAACCAGTATTAAATACCTGGTTCTGATGACCCTCGTCATATTTTTTGTATCCCAGGATGGGTACTTTAGGCCCGTCACGAATTTTAAAATTATACGATTATGAAAATGACTCGCATACTTCTCGTACTCTTACTACTCCCGTTCATCACCCAGGCACAGGACATCCGTGGCCTGGAAGAAATTGCCCCGTTCAGCGAAGGCCTGGCAGCCGTCAGGAAAGGAGATCAGTGGGGGTTCATCGATAAAAGCGGGGCCCTGGTAATCGACTTCAGGTCAGACCTGGTATGGCAAGAGGATGCCTCCGGCAGCCAGGATGTGGCGGGTATCCGGAATCCCCAGTTCAGGGACGGGCGTTGCATGATCCGGAAAATGCTCGAAGAAGAACAAATACCGGTATATGGGTTTATCGATACCAACGGTAAGGTCGTGGTAGAACCCGAATACCTGAACGTCACGGAGTTTGAGGATGGCTATGCCGTGGGCATATTGCTGACCAAAACCTTCAGGGGCGAAAATAAATTCCAGCTGCGTATTTATGACTTTAAATTCAGCGAGGTGATTTTGAACACTCAGGGGGAGATCATGCGGCTTGTAGAACAAAGGGACAACATACAGATGTCCTATAAACGATATACCCTGCCCAAACTCAACAGCAAGCTCCTGGGACCCGGGTTGCTGGCGGTAAAAGACAAGGCCAACACCTGGGAAATTCGCAAAATAACCCTCTAACGATAACACCATACGTATGAACCGCTTAAAGGACAAGGTCGCCATCATCACCGGGGGCGCCAATGGGATTGGAAAGCGCACGGCTGCCCTTTTTCTGGAAGAAGGGGCCAAAGTCCTGTTGGTGGACAACGATGAAGAAGCACTGCGGGCAACGGTGGCAGAATTGTCACAGCCCGGCCTCGAATCCTTCGTCGCCGATGTTTCCAAAACAGCGGATGTGGTAGCCTATGCCAAAAGAGCAAAGGAATTATTTGGCAGCATCCATGTATTCTTCAGCAATGCCGGTATTGAAGGTGGCTCGAGCCCGATTGCCGAATATCCCGATGAGATGTTTGACCGGGTGATGGCCGTTAACCTGAAAGGCGTATGGCTCGGCTGCAAATACGTCATCCCCCATATGGAGGATGGCAGCAGTGTCATTATCACCTCATCTGTGGCAGGGCTGAAAGGATTTCCCGGCCTGGGGGCCTATGTGGCGAGCAAGCACGGAACCATAGGGGTCATGCGTACCGCCGCGCTGGAATACGCCCCCAGGAACATACGCGTGAACAGCATCCACCCGGGGCCGGTGCATACCCAAATGATGCGGCGCATTGAAATGGAAATAAGCCCTGAAAATGCCCGTCAGGCCCGTGAAAACTTCGAAGCCAGTATCCCTTTGGGCCGCTACGCGGAAGCATCGGAAATCGCGTCCCTTACCCTCTTCCTCGCCTCAGACGAAAGCCGGGTTATTACCGGCAGCACCTATGTTATTGATGGGGGGATGGCTACCGCCTGAATCCCGGAATTCAAAAAAAATGATGTATACCATAGTCCGAAATGCTTTACTCCTGATCGTATCAATCCTATTTTTGAACTGCCGGGAAAACGTTAAAGAACCCCAGCCTGTTACCCCGGTTCCCAAAACCGTTGCCCCTTCGCCAAAACTTCCGGGCGATTTGGCGGCATTTGCAGGGTTCGCAGATGCATCCCTGGAAGCGTTTTCCTACGGCCTAATCCCCCGGGATAGCAGCATGCAACCCTGCGATCCGGAAAAAGCGCTGAAAGTATACCGCGCAATTACGCAAGGGAAACCCGCTACTGCCATCCCCGTATTTGACCTGAAAACAGGGGGCGACCGTATATTGGTGTCCTCCGGAAGGGGTTTTGTGGGGGGTATCTGGGCTTTAATTCGGCTGGACAGCACCCACAGCAGGGTGAAAGAAATCCAATTCGGGCACAAGGCCGAATCTGACGGATACGGAGCCGGTATCACCCGGAAATCCTTTGAAACACAATTCGCCGGGCAGGCACTGGCCCCGGGAAAACCCGTCTTTGGACTTCGGCAGACGAACAAGGAGCTGCAGCAGGGGCAAAAAATGGTGGATGGGGTGTCTGGAGCCACCATAACCAGCGCGGCAGCAGTGGCCATAGTCAATGAAACGCTGTCCCGGGTCCGATGATCCCGGTGCGGGGCACCGCGGCTCCTCCGGCTTACCCGGATTCTATCCCCATACAGCCATTTTGTTCGTACGGGCCTGCCAGGCATCCTGGCAGAAAAGAAAGTGTCTCCAATTTCAAAATAAAAGTCCGTATTTTATGGAGGAATTAATCCCAGCAAATGTCCATTAGTCATTTTAAGGTAAATGGCCTGTCGCCCCGGCAAGTGGCAGAAAGCAGGGCCCAATACGGAAGTAATACACTTAGCTTTAAGAAAGAAAATGCCTTTCTCCGGGTGATCAAAAGCCTGCTCACAGAACCCATGGTCCTTTTGTTGCTGGTAACCTCTACGATTTATTTCATTTTGGGGGAAACAGGGGACGGCCTTTTTTTAGGGGTTGCCATCTTACTGGTCGCGGGGATATCATTGTACCAGGACTCAAGGAGCAGGACCGCCCTCGATAAATTAAATACTATAAGCCAACCGCATTGCCAGGTGATCCGGGAGGGGGAAGTTGAGAACATCGCCATTGAAGAAGTCGTGAAGGACGATCTTCTGATGGCAGAACAAGGGGCGACCATTGCCGCCGACGGGACCATTATCCATTCCAACGATTTCTCGGTAGATGAATCCCTCCTTACCGGAGAGTCGCTCGCGGTTTTCAAGGACCCGGAATCAAAAGATAACAGGGTATACCGTGGTACCATTGTTATAAGCGGGCTGGCCATTATCAAGGTGACCGAAATAGGCAACCAAACCAGGTTGGGCAAGGTAGGTAAGAGCCTGGAAGCAATTGAAGAAGCCCCTACGCCCCTGGAACTGCAGGTCAACAATTTTGTCAAAAAGATGAGTGCGGCAGGCATCCTCGTATTCCTTTTGGTATGGGGGATCAATTATTTTGATTCCTATGATCTTCTCGACAGCCTGTTGAAGGGCCTTACCCTGGCCATGAGTATCCTGCCCGAGGAAATCCCGGTAGCCTTTACCACCTTTATGGCGCTGGGTGCCTGGCGGCTGATGAAAATGGGGATCGTGGTAAAGCAAATGAAAACCGTGGAAACCCTGGGGAGCGCCACAGTGATCTGTTCGGATAAAACCGGGACCATCACCAAGAATGAAATGGCCCTGGTACGGATGTATGAAATGGGTACCGACACCATTTCCGATCCCTCAAGGGGAATGACCGACGAAGGCCGGGCGCTTATCAGGATGGCTATGTGGGCCAGTGAGCCCATTCCCTTCGATCCCATGGAGCTCGCATTGCACAAGGCGTATAAAAATAGCTTTGAAGGGAAGGATGAACGTCCGCTTTACAAAATGGTCCATGAGTACCCCCTGGGGGGAAAACCCCCCATGATGACCCATATCTTCGAGGATCAAAAAGGCCATCGCATAATTGCGGCCAAAGGGGCGCCTGAGGCAATCCTGGCGCTTTCGGGGCTGCCGGCAGCAGAATTCACCAAGGTACACAAGGCCCTCAGCCAATTGGCCGGGCAGGGATACCGTATCCTCGGGGTGGGCGAAAGCACCTTTAAAGGGCAGGACTTCCCCCCGAAGCAGCAAAACTTTAGATTCAGATTCATGGGGCTGGTGGCCTTCTACGACCCCCCCAAGGAAAACATCCAAAAAGTCTTCCAGGCATTCCGGGACGCGGGTATAGGAATCAACATAATCACGGGCGATAACAGCATTACTACCCGGGCCATCGCAGACCAGATACATTTCCAGGATGAAGGGACGCTCCTGGAAGGCGATGCCCTTTTGCCCATGGATGACAAGGAATTGCAAAAGACCGTTGCACATGTGCATATTTACACCCGGATGTTCCCGGAGGCCAAGCTACGGGTGATCAATGCCCTGAAGGCAAACGGGGAGATCGTGGCCATGACCGGGGACGGGATCAATGACGGACGCGCCTTGAAAGCCGCGCATATCGGAGTTGCCATGGGACAAAAAGGAACGGCCATCGCAAAGGATTCTGCGGCATTGATCTTGCTCGAAGACGACTTCTCAAAAATGGTGGATGCCATTGCCATGGGCCGAAAAATCTATGACAACCTGAAAAAGGCCATACAGTATGTGATCTCGATCCATATCCCCATTATCCTGACCGTCTTCTTACCCCTCGCGCTGTCATGGGTATACCCGAATATCTTCTCGCCCATTCATATCATCCTGCTCGAACTCATAATGGGGCCTACCTGTTCTATTATTTATGAAAACGAACCCATGGAAAAGCATAGTATGGAACGCAAACCCCGGCCCTTTACCGATACCTTTTTCAATGGGAAGGAACTCATGACGAGCATTGTTCAAGGCCTGATGATCACCCTGGGGGCTTTGTTGGTGTATCAATATGCAGTACAGCACGGTTATAGCGAGAACCTGACCCGTGCCATGGTTTTTACCATGCTCATGGTATCCAACATTTTCCTGACCCTGGTGAACCGGTCCTTTTACTATTCTTTGCTCACCACCCTGGCATACCGCAATGTGCTCGTTCCTTTAATTATTGGCATCACATCCCTGATCACCCTATTGCTGATCTATGTGGAGCCCCTGGCGAGGTTTTTCGAATTTGAAACACTAAGCCTGCAGCAACTGGGCCTTTGCGTGCTCTCCGGTTTCATTTTTGTAAACTGGTACGAAGGGGTTAAATGGTGGAAGCGCCGGCGGTTTAAAAACCAACCAACTTAGCCTGCGGGCAGGCACGGTAGGTTATATACCCTGCTCATGGCCATGGCGCATGCCCCCATGCCGCAATTGCCTAAGCAATACCCGGTTGAGTAGGGCAAACCATAGCAGAAATAGCGCAAAGGTAAGCTTCTGTATCACCGGCAGACTGCGCATGAGGATCCCCGTTTCGTAAATATAATAATTGAGCAGGAATACCAACAGGCAGCTACTTCCCAGGATGGCCAGCTTGGGATACCCCGCCTTATGGAGTTCCACAATACAACTGACGAGCGCGACCAGGCCAAACGCCCCCGAGATGCGTACGATACTATCATGGGTTTCCGAACCGAGGAACGCCATGGCTAACACAGCCAACAGGCCCATCACCCACATCAGGTACAGGTTCCAACTCTTGCGGTTGAAAAGGCGTGGCAGGTTGGCCCACAGCCACAGCAGGCTGGCGCACAAGACCCCCAGGGCCCATCGCGCATAGCTACTCGCCCCGTTTAGTTCCCCATTGATCGCTTCCTGGTCTAACAGGTCACACAAATAATTGTGCCAAAAGCTAAACCCATCCTTTTGGGGCATGGCATACGACCCGCCGGGATAGTGGAAGGTGGCCAGGAGATACAGCAAAACAAACAGCAACATGCCAACCAGGGGCAAAAGCAGCATAGCGGGCCTTAACAGCCAGGGATGGGTCTTTTTCGTATCTGGTCCGGGCACATTGGGTCCCATGCTAAGGTATCCTTAGGGTTCTACCCTAATAAAGTATGAAGAAAATAAGAAAAATGCCTTGTGCCCGGAGAAAACCTGCTAAGCCGGTTCTGCAGCTTTGTTTTTTCGCCAGCGGCGTAACCTTGGGATAATCGATAGGGCATTGCGTCTGGCCATATCCGGGGGGATTCCTGAAACTACTGCCCGGGCGATGTCCTTCTTGATCTTCTCCTCCAGACTAATCCCTGCATCAAGGAAATCACCCTCTTTATAGCAGAACCTGCAGTAATCGGTATTGACACTACCATCTGCATAGGTGCCAAAATCTGTAATTCGCTTTATGGGCACCCCACAACTCTGACAGATATTTCCTATTGAAGTACTCATAGTTTCAAGGGTTTTTATAATGGGGAAGGCGACCGCCTGAAATGGGCCGATACTACCCTTCCCTATGTTTAATATCCAAAAAAAAAGTTCCTTGAAAAATGATATGCATCAGCTGATCAAAGGCCCTCGTTTTGCGGCGACGGGCATGGGCGGCTAGCTCCCATGTCAAGGAACCCGGGGGGTATACCTACTGGCCTCCTGCAAGGGTAGGTCTTGCGAAAGGATAAGGTACCTGTTACAGGGGCAAGCCGGTGGTTTGCCCGAGGATCTCCCGCAATTCGGGCATATTCCGGGAATCAATCAAATTCAAGGCTTTCACATTGCAGAGTTTCTCGACCATGGCAATGCCGGCGAGGGTATTGGAAGCAATGCCGGTCACAATATCGGGGCTCAGTTCAAAGGCCTCCATAAGGCCAAACACCGCATACGGATCCGAAGCACTCAGGATGGTACATTTCAGTTGGTCGCGTAGCGCATTGATGGCAATATCCCCGTTATAGGGTTCTAAAGGTGAGGCCCCTATTTCGATAACGGCCACGTCTGCCTGGCTGGCAGCGATACGGCTTAACAACTGTGGTAATTTACGCCGGTAGACCGCTTTCGGGCAGATGGAGGAGGGAAGGCCCACATCCACAAAGTCGAAAATCGCGTCGGCCCCCACGTCCTTTACCGCCAGGATATCCTTATAACGCCCGGCCCCGGTAAGTTTGGCACCCACTAACCTATAGCCGCCCTTTTTAAAAAGATGGGTGACGATCCTCGCGGAAGTGGTCTTCCCGGCCGACATGGAGGTGCCCACAAACAGGACGACCGGTATCTCCATGTGCCGGGTGGCTACGGCCCCTACGAAATCATCCATGGTCACCTTTTGGGAGGCCCGAAGCACATGGCCCGCGTAGACCCCTCGGATCATCCCCAGTATAAAGGCCGACTTTGAGGTACAGGCCCCCATAAGGCCGGCCCCGGTTAACATGCTCATTTTGCCATCTTTGGGAACTTCCCGCCAGGTCCCCGTGGCTTCGAGTGTAGCGAATCGCTCCCCAAGGGCCCCCACGACCTGTTCCTCGCCTATGACCCCCCGCATCCTGCCGTTGGGGAGTTCTAGCTGCAGGTTACCACCACCAGGATGCGTGATGCGCATCACCACATAATCGCCACTCGCCCAATGTTCCTTTTCAAGGGGCCTCACCTCAAAGGGCGTTTGCTCCAGGTCCGAGATCCGGGTAAGGGAGGTAAAGATGTAGTTCGAATTGCTCATTTGCCCGGTGGTTTTTCATGAACGCCCTCAGAGACCAGCAGAAGGGTAAGCAACGCGGAACGTTTCAACAATTCTTCCGTGAGGATATACTCATGGGACGCATGCGCACCATCGCCTGTGGTTCCTAACCCATCCAGGGTAGCGGTGAAGACCGAAGTGGTATTGCCATCTGATCCGCCCCCTGCCACGGCCTCGTCCAGTTCCATATCCAACAGGGCTGCTTGCGACTCCGCCAATTTCCATAATTTACGGTTCCGGGGGGTTCGCTCCATGGGTGGGCGGCCCATGCCCCCCTCTATATGTAACGTGATCCCCTCCTTTGAGGGCCTTAAGCCATATATCCGTTGGGTAATCTCCTCCCCGTCTACCGGGTGAAGCACCCGTACATCTATGACCGCGCTACTTTCCGGGGCGATGACGTTGGGGGAAATACCCCCCTGGATGGTGCCGACATTCACGGTGATCCCTTTTTCAAAATCGTTCATAGAATACAATTCCTGCACCAGCCGGGATAGTTCCACAATGGCGTTCAGGCCTTTCCCGGGATCCAGTCCGGCATGGGCCGCCCTGCCCTTTACGGTGAGGGTAAACCGCCCAAGGCCTTTGCGGGCGGTTTTAAGTTTGCCATCGAGCCCCAGGGGTGGTTCCAACACGTAGGCACGCGCTGCGATCCGGGCAAGCCGCCGAATGGCCATACCCGATTCCCTGCTTCCTATCTCCTCATCGGAGTTGATCAGGATGACGGGCGTAAGCGGCAGGTCCAGGGAGAGTTCCCTGATCGCTTTGAGCGAAAAGATGAGTTGGGTGAGGCCCGCCTTCATATCGTATACGCCAGGACCCGTCATTTTCCCATTTTCACGGGTAATGGGCATCTTCCCCAGGGTTTGCTTTTCCCATACGGTATCGCAGTGGCCTATCGCCAATTGCAGGGCCTTATCTTTATTGCGTCGTGACGGGCGGGCGTACAGGTACCCACCTGTATCCCTGCCTGTTACCCGGATGACGATGAATCCAAGCCCCCGCAGCTCGCGGGTGATCATATCAAACAACGCGTCCTGTGCAATGGGGTCCCTGGAAGGGGTTTCTGTGGCTACCAGCTTTTCCAGAAAATCCAGCATTTGTTTTTCGTGCCTCCTGAAATAGCCTGTGATATGTACAACTGAACTAGGGTCCATCAGCATCAGCGTTTGAAATCCTTGGGGAAAGGAAAGTTGTAGGTATCCCCAACGCTGGCATACCGCCCGTTGGCTATATAGGCAAGCAGGGGGTTCTCCCGTAATTGTTCCTGTTCGTCCTGGTCCGAAACCCGGAGGTACGCCTGGTGGACGTAGGCAGCTGTTATGCTTCCCGTGATCAGGCTATAGCTGTCAAATCCATCGACAATTTTAAACAATCTACATTCCAGGTAGAGGTAGGCCCCCTTTACTACGGGTACATCCATGGTGCTCGCCTTCATGATAGGAAGCTGTTCCACAATGCCCTCCGATTTGGAAACATGCCCCGCCCTGGGCGTGGCACTAAGGGCGGTGGTTACCAGTTGCCCTGGACGTGGGAAACTCACGCTGAAATTTCCGGTTTTCTTGATGTTGTGGTAGGTGCCATGTCTCGGGGTACAAACAAATCCGAAATAATTGCCAAATCCCATGGGGGTCGCCATATGTTTTGGCGCCAGATCGTACCCCTCCATTTCCTTGGTTCCTATAACCACCAGGGGGGCTATCGTAAATACGCGGTCCCATATGCCGTTTTTAAGTTCGAGGGGGGTATAGATATTGCTTTGAAGTGTATCCATAACCTAAAAATACAATTCGAGGACGCAGGAAGGTATGATATTGATCAGATACCCAAAAGCGATCAAGATCAGCTACCGGTGCTATGGCACATTGGGGGGTTACTGCAAAATCAACAAGGAGCCGGGGATCAGGGCCGCATCCAGGCATACAGCCGTTCTACGTCATCGGGGTGGCAGAGTTCAGTTCCATAGCGCATGGTGGCAGCCGTACCGCATGCCACTCCATAGCGTACCATTTCGGGGAGGGTACGTCCTTTCAAAAGGCTTACTACCATTCCGGCCACCATACTGTCACCGGCCCCAATGGTGCTTTTTTGGTCTACAATGGGGGCCGGCACATACTCGAGCGTATCATGGGTGACCAATAAGGCGCCCCTGGCCCCCAACGACACCACCAGGATTTCACAGGCCTTATCCGCGATCACCTGTTTTGCCAGGGGTTCCAGGGTATCGGCGGTAATCGTGTTTACCCCACAGAGGGTGCTCAATTCCGACAGGTTGGGCTTTAATAAAAACACCCCGGCCCCCGCGCCCTTCAGCAGGGCCTCACCGGAGGTATCCAACACCATTCGGGCTCCTTTTTCATGGCACAATCCGGCCACCTTTACGTAAAAATCGGAGGGGATACCGGGCGGTAATTTGCCGCTGGCCACCATATAGTCGCCTTCCGCCAACTGGCGGTCCAATGCTTTCAGCGTGTCTCCCCATTCCCTGGCACTCACCTCCGGGCCCGGGACACAGAAACGGTACTGCAGGCCCGAGGTGGTATCCAGCACAGCGAGGTTATCCCGGGTCCAGCCCTCAATCCGTAGCAATTGCTGCCGTAATCCCTCTTTCCGGACGAGTTCTTCGAGGTGGATCCCGGTGGCCCCCCCGGCCAGGTACATGCAAAGCGAATCGGCCCCCAGGCGCCGGAGTGCCCTGGAAACGTTGATGCCCCCTCCACCGGGATAATTCACCGGGGCGGCACAGCGCAATTTGATATGGGGTTGTATCCCTGCTACCGAGGTGTTTTTATCGACGACAGGGTTTAACGTGAGGGAAATAATATTTGACATGCTCTGCTTTTAAATGGGGTCGTGCAATCGTATTTTTGCCTGGGCCTGTTCGGCCTTATAGGTATTCTCCATACCCTGCAGCAACGCATCCGGGTTGAAGGATATGCTATTGATCCCTTCCTGCACCAGAAAGGAGGCGTATTCGGGAAAATCGCTGGGGGCCTGGCCACAAAACCCAATCTTTGTCCCTGTTTTCCTGGCCTTTTTTATGGCTATGGAAATCATCTTCCTGGCAGCCGCATCATTCTCGTCAAACAATGACCCCATCAGTTCCGAATCACGATCGATCCCAAGGGTTAGCTGGGTGAGGTCATTGGAGCCAATGGAGAAGCCGTCGAACACCCTGGCGAATTCTTCTGCCAGGATGACATTGCTGGGGATTTCTACCATGGTATACACTTCCAGCCCGTCTACCCCCCTTTTCAAACCGTTTTTTTCCATGATCCCCATGACCTTTCTTCCTTCTTCCGGTGTTCTGCAAAATGGCACCATGACCTTCAGGTTGTCGAGTCCCATGGTCTCCCGGACCCTTTTTATGGCGGCACATTCCAGGGCAAAACCTTCACTGTAGAGTTCGCTGTAGTAGCGGGAAGCACCCCGAAATCCCAGCATGGGGTTCTCCTCCATGGGTTCAAAATCCTTACCGCCAATAAGGTTGGCGTATTCGTTGGTTTTAAAATCGCTCAGGCGGACAATCACCTCTTTCGGATAAAAGGCCGCAGCGATGGTCGCAATCCCCTGGGAAAGCATCTCGACAAAATAGGTGTTCCTGTCCGGATAGCCCTCGGTAAGGGCCGCAATAGCCTTCCTCTCCGCCACGGGACGTACCTTCTCAAAATGCACAAGGGCCATGGGGTGTACCTTTACCCAATGGGTAATTATGAACTCCATCCGCAACAATCCGACCCCATCATTGGGATAGTTCGCCAGCTGGAATGCATTTTCCGGATCGGCCAGGATCATCTTTATTTCGGTACGGGGTTTTCGGATGTTGGAGAAATCAATCTCCCTGGTTTCAAAAGGCAGGGCACCTTCAAAGATCTCCCCGGTTTTCCCCTGGGCACAGGAAATGGTTATCATCTCCCCTTCCCTTATGGTGGTTGTCGCATTGCCACATCCCACCACCGCGGGCACACCCAACTCCCGGGCTACGATGGCGGCGTGGCTGGTGCGCCCGCCCTTGTCCGTGACAATCCCTTTCACCTGTTTTAGCAGGGGGTCCCAGTCCGGCGTTATGTTGGCCGTGACGATAATGCTGGATGGATCCAGTTTTACCCCCTCTGCCGGGCTGTGCAGTACCCGTGCGATCCCCGTGCATATTTTGGAGCCTACCGCACTGCCAGAGGCCAGGGTTTTACCGGTTTGTTTCAGGTGGTACGTCACCAAAACGCGTTTTCCCCCCTGGCGGTGCACGGTTTCCGGACGTGCCTGTATGATATACAATTCCCCTGTCTTTCCATCCTTGGCCCATTCAATATCCATGGGCTTTCCGTAATGGTTTTCAATGATCTGGCCCCAGCGGGCCAATTGGGTCGCTTCGGTGTCCGACAGCACATATTGGCGGCGTTTATGTCCGGGGGTATTGATGTTTTTGGTGGCCATGCCCGAGGATGCCGCGGCGTAGACCATGGTTTTTTGCTTCCCGCCCAGCCTTTTCTGTAGAATGGGGTACTTACCTTTATCCAGCGCGGTCTTAAAGAGGTAGTATTCGTCCGGGGTGACCACGCCCTGCACGATATTCTCCCCCAGCCCCCATACACCGGAGAGCAGCATCACTTTCTCAAACCCCGATTCAGGCTCGATGGTAAAAAGTACTCCCGAACAACCACTATCTGCACGGACCATATGCTGAACCCCCACAGATAAAGCAATATCACCATGTCGAAAGCCCTTGTCTTCCCGGTATTTTATAGCACGGTCGGTATAGAGCGAGGCAAAACATGCCTTTACCGCCTGCAGCAGCGCCGTTTCACCACGGATATTCAGGTAGCTTTCATGCTGCCCTGCAAAACTGGCATGTGGCAGGTCTTCGGCGGTGGCACTACTCCTCACGGCGACAGAAACTACCGCATCACCACACAATTCGCGGTAGGCCTCACGGATGGCTCGTTCAAAAGCTGGTGAGAAACTCCCCGAATGGATGAGCTCCCTGGCTGCCTTTCCGGTAGCGGAAAGGTTGGAAAACTGTTTCCTGTCCAGCCCTTTTATCAATTTTTGCAACGGCACGCGCAAGCGGTTTTCGTCCAGGTAGGCCCAAAACGCCTTCGCCGTCGTGGCAAAGCCATCGGGGACCCTCACCCCCCGGGAGGCAAGCCGGGTATACATCTCGCCCAGGGAGGAATTTTTACCGCCTACCTGGGCCAGGTCTTCTTTGTTGATCTCGCTGAATTTTTTGGTATAGGTCATTTCCGTCCGGATAAAGGGTAAGTAATAAAAGTAATTCCGGAAGGGCAGGCATCCTATGACGGGAATCATTTCGGACCTGCCCGGCTTATCGGCTTCCCCAAGGTTCGAGTGCCACCTTGATACCAATCGAAAAAGGGCCGTATCCCGTAGTTTGGATTCACCCGATGAACGTGCTGCACATGATAGGAATCATTGATACCGGGGGCCAATTTTCCTACTTTGTCAAAAATATCACCATTATGACTCCCACCAGCTCACATCCACTGGCGCAAGAAGAATTTGTAAGACTTGCGGAACTTCGCCATCCGCATGCCGTTACCATGTACCTTCCCATGGACATCAAAGGAAAGGAACAAAACAGGCACCTTGCCCAGGGAAGGCTGAAGCAATGCCTTAAGCAGGCCGCAACAGAGCTTGCGGACTGGGAAGTAAGTGCCGAACAGGTTACCAAACTCCTCGAACCCGCCAGGCAACTCCTGAACGAGGTGCAGCTATGGCGGAATCCTTCTGAAGGCCTGGTTATTTTTCTGAGTCCTGACGCGGACATGGAGTATTTTACCATCCCCTTTGCGGTTGAACAGCGGACGTATGTCGACCGGCATTTCCTGCTCTCGCCCCTCCTCCCCCTCTACCACAATGACGGGCGGTACTACCTGCTGGAGCTCAGCCGGGATTATGTAAAACTCTTCGAGGCGTCGCGCTTCGAATTCCGGGACCTCCAACTCGAAAAAGATACGCCTGTGCAGCTTGAGGACGCTGTCGGGCATGATTTCGAGCAAAAAAACCTGCAGTTCCACTCGGGCAGGGGTACCCAGGGCAGTATCTTTCACGGGCATGGCAGCGGGAAAGACGATGATAAAAAAGAAATGGTCAACTACCTCAGGCAAATCCATGAAGGGGTAGTAAAACGGATTGCCGACGCCGAAGCCCCGCTACTGCTTTCCTGCGTGGATGAACTCGCCGCGCTGTACAGGAAGGTCAATCCCTATCCTGCCCTGTATGAAAAAAACCTTGGCGGGGATCCCGAATTCAAAACACCCCAGCAGCGCCACGAGGCGTCCTGGGAATTGATACGCCCCCATTTTGAAAAGGACCGGGAACTAAAAAGACAACAGTACCAGGATAGCCAGCATACTTCAAAGGCTTCGCTGGCCCTGGACGAAATTATTCCGGCAGTGGTGAACGGGAAAGTAGATACCCTGTATATTAACCGGGACGAGGCCTTGTACGGTACCTACGACAAGGAACAACAACGGGTGCAACTGGATATCCGAAAGAAAGTTGGCAATACGTCGCTGACAGACCTGGCAGCGATGAATACCTTCCTGCAGGGAGGCAAGGTGTACTTCCTGCCTGCAGCGGAGATGCCGGCCAAAAATACCGTTATGAATGCGGTATTCAGGTTCTAATGGGCCCGGAGTTTGTTATGAAACCCTATTCGCTACTATATTTTTACATATGAAAGGTTCTGTTAGCCTGGGCAAAGTCTCAGAAATCGATATCAAAATTCATTGGACGTTCCTCCTGATCTTCGTATGGGTTGTTTTTATCGAATTGGAACAGGGAGGTACCCTCTCCTCTATCCTTTTCAACGCTGCCTTCATCCTGGTCATTTTTACCTGCGTGGTATTGCACGAACTCGGGCATGCCCTTATGGCAAAAAGGTTTGGGGTGAGTACCAAAAAGATTACACTTCTCCCCATTGGCGGGGTAGCCAGCCTGGAAAAGATCCCCGAAGAACCCTATCAGGAATTCCTGGTGGCCATAGCGGGCCCGTTGGTCAACGTGGTGATCGCCCTCTTGCTTTTCTTCCTGGTCCCGGTACAGAGTGTGCTCCAACTCCCCCTGGTGGAAATGCTGGAGGAACTCAACGAACTCTCTGTGAGCAATTTCCTGTTTTACCTTTTCCTGGCCAACGCGGGCTTGGTAGTGTTTAATATGATCCCGGCCTTCCCTATGGATGGGGGGCGGGTACTCAGGGCCGTACTGGCTATGTATACAGACCGTGTAAAGGCAACCAGTATCGCAGCCGCCATCGGGCAGTTCATCGCCATGATCTTTCTTCTGCTCGGCTTGTTTGTGAATATATTCCTGGTCTTCATCGCCCTCTTTGTATTTATTGGCGCTTATGGGGAGAACAAAATGGTGCAGCACACCGCCCTTTTAAAAGGGCACAAGGTACGGGAGGCCATGCTTACCAATATCACCCGCCTGCACCCCGAAGATTCGATGCAGAAGGTACGCGACCTGCTGCTTTCGGGTACGGAGAAAGACTTCGTGGTGAGTGCGAATGGCAAAGCCCTGGGGATCCTCAGCCACGAGAATATCCTCAATAATTCGGGAAAGAAAAATGCCTTGGTCAGGGATTTTATGGACACTGAATTCAAAACGATCAGCAGCCAGGCACCCTTAAAGGATGTACTCCGGCTGGTCGAAAGCGGGAAATCGCATTTTTACCCTGTCACCAGCCCCGATGGCATGCTCGAAGGGGCCATCGATATGACCAACCTGAACGAATTTATCGTGCTCCAGTCGCATTTGGAGTTCTAAACCGTTTACGGCGCTTACTTTGAGGGAATCTGAAATCGATTTCGTACTTTATGGGAAGTACCCTACCCGCGCAGGGCGCCAACGGCCCTGCGCATATCCGTTTTCTATGGGTAAGGTAGTAACGAACCAAGCCATTATGAAAATTGAATACCTCCCGCATACGGCGGATGTAGTCATGCGTGTCGAAGCACCTTCGCAGGCAGCCCTTTTCGAAGGGGCCCTTCGCGGCATGGCCGGGCTGCTTAAGGAGGGGTTTTGCGAGGGCACGGATGCCTTGCCCCGGGAATGTCATTTCGCGTTGACTGCACCGGATACCACCTGTCTGCTCATCGATTTTTTGTCGGAGGTGCTGACACGCACCTATACAGAAAAAGCGGTATTCTGCAAGGCAGTATTCAATAGCCTGTCGGAAGACCGTATGGATGTGCATGTCTACGGGCAGGAAGCTGGGGGGCTGGACGAAGAGATCAAAGCGGTCACCTACCATGGGGCGCATATTTCCCGAAACAAAGGAAACCACTGGGTAACCAGCATCATATTTGATATTTAAACATGAAGAAAGTACAGAAATCGCATCTTACCCCATTGCCCCATTCCTTCTGGGAAATAC
>MRWG01000914.1_pt1 | contig 23384 bp, 25 predicted proteins | sample 1013341 | NCBI WGS metagenome assembly MRWG01 (sample SAMN06117577, study PRJNA244670) | biofilm metagenome | biome: Water; feature: Cathode Biofilm; material: Biofilm; isolation source: microbial consortium enriched at the cathode of a solar microbial fuel cell | place: USA: District of Columbia ... | reverse complement strand
GCCGGCGGCGATGCCGTAGAGGAAGCCGGTGGCGACGAAGAGGTTGTCGAGCTCCGGCGCCTTGCCCATGACGAAGTCGCCGTCGGCCGAATAGGGGATCGGCCCGTTGATGAGCTGGCGCACGCCCACCGTGTTCACCACCGGCGTCACCTGCCCGGCGTAGGTCGCCAGGGGCTCGAAGCGGTCGAAGTTCTCGGGCAGCAGCTGGCGGGCGAACTCGCCGGGAATACCGCCTTCGCCGAAAGGCAAGGTGTCGTCCTCGTAGCCGCCGATGACCAGGCGCCCGGCATCGGCCTTGTAATAGACCAGGCGGTCGGGGTCGCGCAGGGTCGGCAGATCCTTCGGCATGCCCGGGATCGGCTCGGTCACCAGGTACTGGTGCTCGACGGCGCAGGCCGGCACGTTCACGCCGAGCTTGCGGCCCAGCTCGCGGCTCCACATGCCGGCGGCGAGCACCACGGTCTCGGCCTCGAAAACGCCGTCGTCGGTCTGCACTGCGGTGATGCGGCCGTCGACGATGGTGGCGTCCAGCATCTTGGTGTTCTGGACGATCTTCACGCCCTGCCTGCGCGCGCCGGCGGCGATGGCCTGGCAGAGGCTGGCCGGGTCGACCTGGCCGTCCGAGGGGATGAAGGCGGCGCCCAGCACGCCCTTGGGGTCGATCAGCGGAAAGAGGTCCTGGGCTTCCTGCGCCGTGATGACCTGCATCTCCAGGCCGAAGCTGCGCGCCATGGTGGCGAGGCGCTTCACCTCCAGCATGCGGTCGGGCGAGCAGGCCAGACGCAGGCTGCCGACCTGCTTCCACTCGATGGCCTGGCCGGTTTCGGCCTCCAGCCGGTCGTAGAGCTCGACCGAGCGCTGCAGCATGCGGGTGGTATTGCGCGAGGAGCGCAGCTGTCCGACGAGGCCGGCGGCGTGCCAGGTGGCGCCTTCGGTCAGCGCCGACTTCTCCAGCAGGACGATGTCTTTCTCACCCGCCTTGGCGAGGTGGTAGGCGATGGAGCAGCCGATGATGCCGCCCCCGATGATGAGATGCTTGCACGGTGACCTGCTCGGCACGACCGGGACCCCTTAAAACCATGGTCCCGCAAGACTGCCGAAAAAACCACATCAGTCAACGTTGACTATGTGTTTTTGTGGCTATGTTGCCGCCGTCGGCGAATCGTTACAGCTTGTTACAGGCGCACGATGAAGTTCAGGTAGCGTCCAAATCGGCCGGAGAGGCGCAGCGGCGCGTCGGTCACCGCCAGGCAGAGGCAATCCTCACCGGGATCGGCGACCGGCTGGTGATCGACGCTGGAGTCCGCCACGGCGACGTCGCCGGTCACGTAGTGGCCGGAGGCGTCGCTGAAGCCGCCGGCCAGCAGCAGGGTGTACTCGCTGCCCTCGTGGGTGTGCTGCGGCAGGGCGGTGCCGCCCTTGATGCGCAGCAGCCGGGTCGTGAAGCCGGGATGCTCGGCCAGCAGGGCGAACTCGGCGACGCTGCCGCGCGATTTCCAGGCGAGGTCGTCGAGGCGCTTGCCGAGATAGCCGCGCAGCGGGCGCGGCACGCGCGGGTCGCCGGTCTCCGCAGCCGCTTCGGGCGCTTCGCGCGTCGTGGGGCTCTCCGGCCGCTCCAGGCGGGCCAGGGCGCGGTCCAGCGCGCCGTCGTCCAGCGGCTCGCCCTCCAGCGTGTCGAAGAGCGCGCCGCCGAGCGCCTCGAGGCGTTCGATCTCGGCCTGGCAGTCGCGGCACAGCGAGGCGTGGGTTGCGACCAGCAGGGCCACCGGCTCCGGCAGGGCGCCGGCGGCGTAGTCCAGCAGGACTTCCGGTCCCGGGTGATAAGCAGGCATCAGTCTTCGTCCTTCAGCATCTGGCGCAGCTTGCGCATCGCAAGGCGGATCCGCGACTTCACGGTGCCCAGCGGGATGTCCAGTTCCTCGGCGATCGCCCCGTGCGACTTGTCCTCGAAATAGGCCAGCCGCATGAGCCGCGACTGCGCCTCGGGCAGGCGGGCCACGGCCTGCCGCAACGCCTGATCGCGGCGCTGCCCGGCGAGCTGCTCGTCGGCCGCCACCTCTTCCTCGCCCTGCAGGCTCGGATCGGCGGCATCGAAATCCGGGCGCGCCTCGCGCCGGATCATGTCGATGCGGCGGTTGCGCGCGATGGTGTAGATCCAGGTGCCGGCGCCGGCCTTGTGGCGGTCGAACTGGCCGGCGCGCCGCCATACCGTCAGCAGCACGTCCTGGGCCAGGTCCTCCGCGACCTGCCCGTCCGCCCCCAGGCGGCGGGCGAAAGCGGCCACCCGCGGTGCGAAGTGCGCGAAGAGCGCCTTGAAGGCCTCGCGGTCCTGGCGCGCCGCAATGGCTTCCAGCAGCGCCTCGGCATCGACGGCGGCCCCGCCCCCGCCGCCGCGCGGGCGATCCCCGCCGGCCGGGCCCCTGCCCGAGGCGCCGGCGCCGAAGGACGCCGCGGCCAGGCAGGCCGGCGCGCCTGGACCGCCATCGACTGTACTCTGCTGGAAAGCCATCCGGGTCCCCGCGTGTTGTCTGACCCATAATACGGCGCCCGCCGGCGGGCGGATCACCGCAGCGGCGCATTTTTCGCGAAATCCGCCGAAATCGGCGAAAACCGCGGGAGTCCGCGGTGATCCAGAGGCCCGGCCCGCGCGTATCAAGAAGACATCGCACGAGGGGCCGGACATGAGAATTGCAATCGTTGGAGCGGGGATCGCCGGGCTCGGCGCCGCCTGGGCGCTCTCGCTGAGACACCGGGTCACGGTCTTCGAGGCCGCGGCCTATGCCGGCGGCCACGCGAATACCCGGGACATCGCCGTCGACGGGCGCAATCTGGCGGTCGACACCGGCTTCATCGTCTTCAACGAGCACAACTACCCGCAGCTCACCAGGCTGTTCGACCATATCGGCGTCGAGAGCCAGGCCAGCGACATGTCCTTCTCGGTGTCGCTCGACCGCGGCCGCCTGGAGTACGAGGGCTCGCCGCGCGGCCTGCTGGTGCAGCCGCGCAACCTGCTGCGGCCGGGCTTCCTGGTCATGCTGCGCGACCTGCAGCGCTTCTACCGCAGCGCCCCGGCGGTGCTCGACGACCCTCGGACCGAGACGATGACGCTGGGCGAACTGCTGCAGAGCGGCGGTTATTCGCAGGCCTTTGCCGAGCAGCACATCCTGCCCATGGGCGCCGCCATCTGGTCGTCGACCCTGGACGGCATGCGCGACTTTCCGGCGCGTAGCTTCGTGCGCTTCTTCGTCAACCACCGCCTGTTCGACCTGAGCAGGCGGCCGGCCTGGCGCACGGTGAGCGGCGGCAGCCGCGCCTATGTCCGCCGGCTGACCGCCGGCTTCGCCAACCGCATCCGCCTGAAGGCGCCGGTGACGGCGCTGCGGCGGAGCCAGAGCGGCGTCGTCCTGCGCAGCGCCTACGGCGGCGAGGAAACCTTCGACCATGTGATCCTGGCAACCCACGCCGACCAGGCGCTGATGATCCTCGGACCCGAGGCCAGCGCACAGGAACGCCGCGTGCTGGGCGCCTTCCGCTATCAGGAGAACCGTGCGGTGCTGCACGGCGATGCCGCATTGATGCCGAAGCGCCGCGGTGCCTGGGCCAGCTGGAACTACCTTGCCGAGGGAGAGGACGCGGAAGGCGGGCGGCAGGTCAGCGTCAGCTACTGGATGAACCGGCTGCAAAGCCTGCCGGTGGCGAGCCCGGTGATCGTCACCCTCAACCCCGCGCGCGAGCCGGCGCCCGACAAGGTCTACGGCGACCACATCTACAGTCACCCGCAATTCGACGCGGCCGCCCTGCGGGCCCAGGCGCAGCTGCCTTTCATCCAGGGCGAGCGGCGCACCTGGTTCTGCGGCAGCTACTGCGGCAACGGCTTCCACGAGGACGGCCTGGAGGCCGGGCTGGCCGTCGCCCGTGCGCTCGGCGCGGCCTGGCCGTGGAGCGACGACGTCACGTCCGTCAGCCCGGCAGCGCACAGCGTGCAGCCGCTCGAACCCCTGCGTGCCGCCGAGTAGCCGGCATGACGTCAGCCGCCTCCGCGCTGTATTTCGGCGAGGTCATGCACAAGCGCCTGCGGCCCTTCGTGCATGCCTTCCGCTACCGCGTGTTCTCGCTCTACATCGACCTCGACGAACTCGATATCTGCGACCGCGGTCTGCGGCTGTTCTCGCACAACCGCTGGAACCTGGTGTCCTTCCACGACCGCGACCACGGGGCGCGCGACGGCACGGCGCTGCGGCCCTGGATCGACGGCCATCTCGCCGCCGCGGGCATCGAGCTTGCCGGCGGGCCGGTGCGCCTGCTCTGCTTTCCCAGGGTCCTCGGCTACGTCTTCAGCCCGCTGTCGATCTGGTTCTGCCACCACGCCGACGGCTCCCTGCGCGCCATTCTCTACGAAGTGCGCAACACCTTCGGCGGCAAGCACGGTTACCTGATCCCGGTGGCGCCGGACCAGGCCCGCGGCGGGCCGCTGGTACAGAGCGCAGACAAGCGCTTCTACGTCTCCCCCTTCATCGCCCTGGCCTCGCGCTACGCCTTCCGGCTGGCGGTGCCGGGCGAGCGCCTCGCGGTGGCGATCCGGCAGGAGGTGGCGGAAGGCGGCCAGCTCATCGCGCGCCAGACGGGCCGCCGACGTCCGCTGAGCGATGCCAACCTGCTGCGAGCGCTTTTCGCCTACCCGCTGATGACCGCCAAGGTCATCGGCGCCATCCACTGGCAGGCGTTGCGGCTGTGGGTCAAGGGCGCGCGGATCGAGCCGCGCCCGGCAACCACAGCGGACGCTGTCACGCTGGTCGGGCCGGCGGGCGCCGCTGGGCAGCAGGCCGCAGAGTAGCCACAACGCAACAGAACAAGACAGCAGGTTCGGGAAAGATGTACTCAAGGACGATAAACGAGCGGCAGCCACGCCCCGGCGGGGTCGCCGAGACCCTGGTGCTGGCGCTGGCGGCCAGGCTCACCCATGGCCGCCTGACCCTGCATCTGCCCGACGGGCGCACGCGGGTCTTCGAAGGCGCCGAGGCCGGCCCGGCGGCCGAGATCCGCGTCCGCCACCCCCGGGTGTTCCGGCGTCTTCTGAGCGGTGGCAACCTGGGCCTGGCCGCGACCTACATGGACGGCGACTGGGAGTCGCCGGATCTGGTGAGCCTGATCACGCTGGGCGCGCTGAACGAGGAGGTTCTCGGCCGTACCCTGGGCGGCAATCTTTGGGTGCGCAGCGCAAGCCGCCTGTTTCATGCCCTGCGCTCCAACACGAAACGCGGCTCGCGGCGCAACATCGCCGCGCACTACGACCTCGGCAACACGTTCTACGCGGCCTGGCTCGACCCGAGCCTGACCTATTCCGCCGGCCTCTTCGCCTCGGCGGGCGACAGCGACCTCGCCGCTTCGCAGGACCGCAAGTACCGCCGCATCGCAGAACTGGCGCGCATCCGACCCGGCGACCACGTGCTGGAGATCGGCTGCGGGTGGGGTGGATTCTGTACCTGGGCGGCGCGCAACCTGGACTGCCGGGTCACCGCCATCACCATCTCCCGCGAGCAGTACGCTTACTGCAGGAAGCGCCTGCAGGACGAGGGCCTGGAGGACCGGGTAGATCTGCGCCTGCAGGACTACCGCGACCTCGACGGACAGTATGACGCCATCGTCTCCATCGAGATGCTGGAGGCGGTCGGCGAGGCTTACTGGCCGACCTACTTTAGCCAGCTGCGAGAACGTCTGAAACCGGGGGCACACGCTGCCCTGCAGGTCATCACCATTGCCGACGACCGCTTCGAGCAGTACCGGAGCAGTGTCGACTTCATCCAGCGCTATATCTTTCCCGGCGGCATGTTGCCTTCTCCCGAAGTGCTGCGTCGGCTGACCGGCAACATCAGACTGGAGGTAAAGGCGGTGGAAAGCCACGGCAGCGACTACGCCCGTACGCTCGCCCTGTGGCGCCAGCGCTTCGAACGCGCCTGGCCGCGCATAGCTGCAACTCCGGACGTCGACTTCGACGCGCACTTCCGCCTGATGTGGCGCTACTACCTCGCCTACTGCGAAGCCGGATTCCAGGTTGGACGCATCGATCTGCTGCACCTGGCACTGCAGCGGCCGGAGGCCGCGTGATCATGGCTGCGGCACTTCCACGCTCGGCGCTGCTGGCCTACGGCCTGCCGGGCCTGCCGCTGGCCGCAGTACTGCTGCCGCTCTTCGTCTACTTGCCGACTTTCTATGCCGAGAACCTCGGCCTGGGCTTCGCCCTGGTGGGTAGCCTGCTGCTGATCGCCCGGCTCACCGATATGATCACCGACCCGCTCATCGGTGCGCTCTCCGACCGCTTCGGCTGGCCGCTCGGACGACGGCGTTCCTGGATGCTGGTTGGTGTGCCACTGCTCGTCATCGCCGCGCACCGGCTTTTCCTGCCGCCGGAAGATGTCGGCGCAGCTTACCTTCTGTGGTGGAGTATCGCCGTCTACCTGGGTGCCACCCTGGTGCAGCTGCCCTACAGCGCCTGGGGCGCCGAGATCTCCAGCGACTATTACGAGCGCAGCCACATTTCCGCCGCGCGCGAAGGATTCGTCGTGGTCGGCACGCTACTTGCCGCCGGGTTGCCCGCCCTGCTGACCAACGATCCTCGTGAATCCATGGCAGTGATCGGCTGGCTGATCGTTGTCCTGCTTCCGCTGGCAGTGGCCACCGCCGTGATCGTTGTGCCGGAAAGCCGTGCATTGGAACGCCGCGCCCTCGGTTGGCGGCAGGGACTCTCGGTGCTCTATCAAAACCGGCCGTTTCGCCGCCTGCTTGCCGCCTACTTCCTCAACAGCATCGCCAACGGCCTGCCCGCCACGCTCTTTCTGCTCTTCGTCGGTCACGTGCTGCAGGCCGCAGACTGGGCCGGCCCCCTGCTGTTCATCTATTTCGCCTGCGGCGTGGCCGGCATTCCGCTGTGGCTGAAGCTCAGTGCCGCCTGGGGAAAGCACCGGGCCTGGATCGCCGCGATGTCAGTCAACACAGCGATCTTCGCCCTGGTGCCGCTGCTGGGTGCCGGCGACCAGTGGTGGTTCCTGGCAATCTGCATCGCGACCGGGATAGCCCTGGGCGCCGATCTCACTCTGCCCGCCTCGATGCAGGCCGATGTCGTCGATCTCGATACCTTGAAAAGCGGGCGCCAGCGTACCGGTATCTACTTCGCCCTCTGGGGTATCGTCACCAAGCTCGCCCTGGCGCTGGCCGTCGGAATCTCCTTTCCGCTGCTGGAGCTCTCCGGCTTCCAAGCCGAAGCGGCGCGCCAGAGCCCGCAGGCGCTGCTCACCCTCGCGCTGCTGTACAGTCTGGTGCCGGCAGCCTTCAAACTGGGCGCCATCGCGGTCTTCGCCGGCTATCCCATCACTGCGGACCGCCAGCGGCGCATCCGGCGCCTTATTACGGCACGCCAGCGCGGCGCAATGCCGCGTGGCAGCGAAGGTGCGCTGCCATGATCCGCCTGACCGTACTTCTGCTTTTATCCATGACCTTACTCACGGGGTGTTCCGGCATGAAACCCGAAGACTTCGCGGGCCAAGAGCCCCGCTTCCGTATCGAAGAGTACTTCGCGGGAAAGACCAGGGCCTGGGGTATCTTCCAGGACCGCTTCGGCAAGTTGCGACGACAGTTCGTGGTCGACATCGAGGGGACCTGGGACGGAGAGACCCTGACGCTGGTAGAGGACTTCGTCTATGACGATGGCGAGATCGAGCGGCGCACCTGGAAGATCCACAAGACCGGAGAACACAGCTACGAAGGTACCGCCGACGGCGTGATCGGGGTGGCCGAGGGTAAAGGCTACGGCAACGCCCTGAACTGGCACTACCGCTTTGCGCTGAAGGTCGGCGACAGCACCTGGAACGTTACCTTCGACGACTGGATGTTCCTGCAGCAGGACGGCGTAATGATCAATCGTGCCAAGGTGACGAAGTTCGGCTTCGAACTGGGCGAGGTCACCATCGCCTTCGGTAAGCACCACAGCGACCAGGCGGCGGCGGAGATGGCGACACCCTTCTCGGCCCCGGCGAGACAGCGCGGCGCCGCACTCTAGTCGATGGAGAGGCGGCGCCTGACGAGGTGGATGAGCCCGCGCAGCAGCGGTACCATTTCGTAGACCCGGCCGGCGTCCCAGTAGTCGAAGTGGCGCAGGGCACGGCCGTCGGGCCCGAAGAGGATCTCGCTCATGCCGGGAATGGTCACGCGCTGTCCCTTGCTGCGCAGGAAAGCGAGCCGCCAGCGCAGATAGCAGAGGTCGCCGTCGAGCGCGTGGCCGTCGACCGTGAAGTCCGGCTGGCCGATATCCTCGAACATCTTGGAAAGCACGCGGCGATAGTTGTCGAGGCCGGTGACTTCGTTGAAGGGGTCACGAAAGCGGATCTCCGGCGCGCAATAGTCCGCGAGCCGCGTGAGGTCGGCTGGCGTCATCTTCTCGCAGAATTCGAGGTAGCGTTTGGCCGCCGCATCCGGAGTCATGGCACGCCCCGCTTCTTCGGAACGGCGCGCCGGGTGACGGCGAAGGCAAGCGGCGCCGGCAGGCAGCGCAGCAGCTTCATCATCAGCACGAAGCGGCGCGGGAAGGCGATCTCGAAGCGGTCTGACTGCAGGCCGCGGAAGAAAGCTTCGGCAGCATCCTCCGGCTCCATGAGGAAAGGCATGGGGAACTCGTTGCGGTCGGTCAGCGGCGTGCGCACGAAACCGGGGTTCACCACCTGCACGACGATGCCATGCGGCGCCAGCTCGACGCGCAGCGCCTCGGCCATGTTGATCAGCCCCGCCTTGGTCATCCCGTAGGCAGAGGCACTCGGCAGGCCGCGATAACCGGCGACCGAGGCGACGATGGCGATGCGCCCGCCCCGCCGTGCCAGCATCGCGGGCAACACGGCGGCGAGGCAGTTCACCGTGCCCATGAGGTTCACTTCCACCAGCCTGCGAAAGTCCGCTATTCGGAGGTGAGCCGGATCGACCGGCTGGTGGGTGCCGGCGTTCAGCACGACCTGGTCGATCTGGCCGACCTCGCGTTCCATACGCGCTACCGCCGCGGCGGCGTCCTCCGCGTTCTGCGTGTCCAGGGGAAAAGGATGCAACCTGCCCGGCCCGGCGGCCTCGCCGGCGAGCGCCGCCAGCTTGTCGCCACTGCGCGCCGAAATGGCCACCTCGCGCCCCGCCTGTGCCATCCGCCGCGCGAGCGCGGCGCCAAGGCCGGAGCTGGCCCCGGTGATCCAAGTCAGATCGTTCAAAATGCACTCCCGCTTTCGCGCCCGATCGGCGCCTAACCTGTATTATACTCCCGCCGGCCGGCTTTGGATCACCGATCCGCCACGACCGCTCCGCACGGACTGGAATCTGAGATGCACGCCCCTGCCCCGACCTACCTCTTCGACCCCCGCGACAAGCCTAACCTGCCACTGCACCGGGTGCCCCTCATCATTGCGAGCGATGAAACGCTGCAGGGCTACGGCCAACTGGTGGAGGACCCGGAGGACTGCGAGATCGAGATCGTGCGCTGGCCGGCCCAGGGCTGGCGCCCAGTAGACGAAGACAGCGGCAACGAGGGCGGCCTCGCCGAGGGCATCTTCCACGGCGCGTGGCGCGGCGACGTGCTGATGGGCCGCAACGAAGCGGTTGGCGGGCACTACGTGCTGGGCTGGAGCCGCGACCCGCAGCAGGCCAGCGCTGAGGCCCCCAGCGCCCCGCGCGAAGAGGTGCTGCTGTGGCACATGAACTACCACCCCGACGGCGGGCAGCTGTTCTTTCCCCTGGAGGAGAAGTCCTTCGTCGTGCCGCTCGCCCTGCCCGGCGACGACCTGACGCCCGAAAAGGTGGTGGCCTTCTGGTGCGACGGCAGCCGCGGCCTCTACATCCACCCCAACATCTGGCACGAGGGGATCTTCCCGGTCACCGACGAACAGCGCTTCCTCGACCGCCAAGGCAAGGTGCATGCCCGGGTGAGCTGCGACATCGGCCAGGAGTTCGGGGTCTACCTCGCGGTGCCCTTACCGCTGAAGCCGGACTGAGCGGGCACTCAGCCGGGGGCTTTGTCGCTGCCCGCGATCCCCCGCCGGGAGTAGCTGACTTCCGCACCGCGCGCCTCAAACGCGATCTTCAGCCACTCGCCGCCGGGCGAGTACCAGAGGTCGAGATCCAGGTCGCCGCTCAGGCGATGGCGCCGGGCGACCGTGCTGCCGTCCAGGAACTCCTCGCCGAGGAAACGCGGCGTGACCTCCAGAATGCGGCCACGCTGGGTGTCGAGCAAACGGGTCTGAGCGACGGTCCGGGCATCCCAATAGCTCGTCGGGAGGATATCGCCGGCGACGCGGACTTCGCCCTCACTGCCCACCACCTGCAGGCTATCGCCCAGGGCACGGGCCGTGACCGAGTACTTTGTCCCGTCGTCGTCGGTGGTGCTGTCCAGGGACAGCAGCCGCCCGCCCTGCCAGACCTCGTGATTGCGGTGGCTGTAGGCAAAGATCGGGATGAACGCCAAGCTGACGGAAATATCGATCTCGATCTCCACCTCCAGGTGCCCGCCGGAGCGCCGAAAGGCGACCGCGTGGCGGCCGATGGAGGCGCCTTCGCGGCGGATATCGAAGGAAACCCGATGCGAATGCGGGCCGGAAACGCCGCGCGCCAGCACAGGCCCCGCGGCGAGCAAGCCGCCGGCCGACAGCAGCCCGCCGATCAGGCTCCGGCGCGACATCGCCAGGCTGCGAGAAGTCGATTGCGGCATGATGGCTCCGCCCCCAGTTGCCCCAAATACAGTGTATACGCGGCCGGGCGGCAGGTGGATCATCCGGGAACGGAAAGAAAATCGGCCTCTTAGGGCCGCACTAGGGTCCAGCCCTCCTCGTCCAGGGCCAGCAGGTGAGCAACACCGGTCTGGACGACCTCCGTCCCCTCGATGAGGGGCGGCTCAGCGCCTTCGTTGCGGGTCATGGTGTCCAGGGTGTTGCCGCAGGCCTGGAAGGTGACGTTCACCATGCTGAGCATGAAGTTCTCCAGGCGCTTGCGCACCGGCGAGGTATCGGCGCGCAGCATATGCAGGCCGTCGTTGTAGGCGACGATCTGGATCTCGACCTCTTCGCCGATGCTGCTGTAGTGGCGCGACACATTGGCGGCCACGTCCAGCACGCTGTTCATCTTTCCGAGCTCGGCCTCGGTGATGTAGAGGGCCAGGCGATGATAGCCGTCTTCCGCCTGGGCCGCCGCCTGGGACACGCAAGCGCCGGCGGCCAGCAAGGCCGCCAGAGCGGTCGACCTGACGAAGTCGAGCATTTTACCTTCTCCTCGGCCGGATCTCGCGGCCTCCTATTCAGCACCGGCGGCCGCTCCCACGATCCTAGCGATATCGCCCAAAACCTCAACGAGTCTGCCCGGGGGCTTGCCCCGGGCAGATCCGAAGGACGTCAGACTGCAAGCTTCAGAACGCTCAGCCGAAGATGTCGGCGGTGATACCGTCGTACCAGCCCAGGGATTCCTCGTAGGTGCGCTTGCGCAACACCGCGTCCTCGCCGGTCATGCTGATGAAGCTGTCGGTCGAGGCGATCTTCTCGTCCGTCGGTTCATAACTGGCACCGACCTTCACGCCGTCATCGGTGCCGATCAGGCTCCAGCAGGTGTTGGAATACTTCGCAGGAAACAGTTTCGAGTCGGTCAAGGATGCACGAACTGCCATCGCCGCCACCTTCGCCTGACTGTTGGCCGAGAAGCCCGACTTCGGCATATCGCCTGCGATTGTTGCGTCACCGACGACATAGATATTCTCGTCCATCTTGCTCTGCATCGTGGCAGGAACAATCGGACAGTAGCCGTTGTCATCGGTAAGACCCGCCAAGGTGGCAATCTGGCCGGCACGCTGACCGGGAATCACGTTACAGACATCCGGCTTGAAAGTCTCCGAGCCCGTGCGAACCTCCATATTCACCGCGTCGATGTTCTCAAGCTCGCCGACAAAGGAGGTGGGCAGCCACTCGATCATGCCCTCGTAGTGCTTGGCCCATCCCTCCTGGAACAGCGCCTGCTTCGAGAATTTCTCCTTGGGGTCGACAATGATGATCTTCGCCGTAGGGTTCTTCTGCTTGAGCAGGTGAGCGACCATAGAAACCCGCTCGTAGGGGCCCGGTGGACAGCGGAAGGGGTTGGGCGGAGCCACCATCATGTAGAGCCCACCCTCGGGCATGGCCTCGACCTGGGCTTTGAGGAGCTGTGTCTGAGAGCCGGCCTTCCAGGCATGCGGCATCCGGTTCGCACTCTCCACGCCGTATCCCGGCACGGTCTCGTAGCGGAAGTCGATACCCGGTGCGATAATTGCGCGGTCATAGCCGATGGAGCTTCCCGAGGCGAGGCTTATCGTGCGCGCCGAACGATCCACAGCGGTCGCCCAGTCGTGCACGACATTGATGCCGTACTCGCTAGCCAGCTTGCCGTAGCTGTGGCCGATGGAAGCGAAGTCCCGGAACCCGCCGAGGTAGAGATTGGAGAAGAAGCAGGTGTAGTAGGTCCGCGTCGGTTCGATCAACGTCACGTCGAACATGCCCGGCGCCGCCTTGGCAATGTAGCGGGCCGCCGTTGCACCGCCGGCGCCACCGCCCACAACGACAACACGCGGCTTGGCCGCTGACGCGATGTTCGGCAGCGCCAGCGCGCCGCCCAAGGCAGCTGCGCCGGCCATGAAATTCCTTCGATTTAGTCTCATCTTTCCCTCCCTAATTGTCGTTTTCTTAGTTAAGCGTCCCGAAATAGGCCGCGAGGCTTGCGATATCCTCGTCGCTGAGTTTTGAGGCGATCATCCGCATGACCGGATGGCTCCGCGTCTTTGACCGATAGGCGTGCATGGCAGTGACAAAGACATCTTCAGGCCACCCCACGATCGATGGAATGCCTTGATCTATTCCGCTCGCCTGATGGCAGGTAACGCATTCCCCGGCCAGATATTCTCCGTAGGCAGGGTCCCCCTGGGCGGCGAGGATCTGTGGATCGACCACTGGATCGACGCTGTGTGGCCGCGCCGTCGGCGCCGCCTCCGGAATGTCGCGCGGATTGGCTGAAAACGCCCGCAGGTAGGCAATGACGTCGCGCCGCTGGGCCTCGTCCTTGATGCCGCGGAACTGCATGCGCGTACTGGAAATGAGGTTCTTGGGATTCTCGAGGTAGACGTCCAGTGCCTCCGCATCCCAGTGTAGGCCGTTCTGCCCGGCGCGGATCATGTCTTCCGAATATCGCGCGCCTTCCACCGTGCCGGCGCGCCGGCCGAAGATGCCGTTCAGCTGCGGACCGACGGCGTTCCTGGCGCCTTCACCGATCTGATGGCAGGTCGCGCAGACTTTGAACACCTCGGCGCCGCGCTCAGTCTGCTCGGAGGAAAAGGCACTACCGGCAACCGAAACGACCGCTGTGAATGCGGCCGCCGCCACCCCCCTTCGGCTCTTCCATGCAGCAATCAACTGGGCCTCTCAGTCCACCGCGCCCACACCCTGCTCATTGTCGTCGCTGTCCGGCGTGACGTCCAGCACGCGGGCGCGCTGGGTGATGGTGACGGGTCCGGGCTTGCAATCCGTCATGCAGGGCTCGTCTTTGGCCGCATAGTGTGCCTCTTCAGCGCGGTCATCCATGAAGAAGTTCTCCTCGTTCGGCAGACGGACGGCGGTGAAGTTCTCCTGCGACAGCTCGAAGTCCTCGTCGGTGACCACGTCGTTGAGATACAGCAGATAGGCCGTGATGGCATAGACGTCGTCGTCGCTCAGCGAGCGCGCGTCGCCGAACGGCATGGCCCGGCGCACATAGTCGTAGACGGTCGAGAGATAGGGCCAGTAAGACCCGATGGTCTTCACCGGGCGCTCTGCCTTCAGCGTGTCCTGGCCTCCGGCGAGGACCGGCCAGCGGTCCCTGCCCTCGCCGAAATCACCGTGGCAGACGGCGCAGTAGTCGGTGAACAGCTGCTCGCCCTCGGTCACCGTGCCGCGGCCGGCCGGCAGGCCGGCGCCGTCGGGGCGCACGTCGATGTCCCAGGCGGCGACCTCCTCGGGCGCAGCAACACGGCCGAGATGGAAGACGCCGTGCTCCGGCCGCGGCGCCTGCGCCGCATCCTTTGGCACTGCCGCCTGTTGCGGCGCGGGTTCAGGGGCGGGCGCGGGCTCGGCTGCCGCCGGCGCCGCAGCCTGCGAGTCCTCGGAGAAGCTGCGCAGGTAGGCGATAACGTCGGCCCGCTCGCTGTCCTTGCGCAGCCCGGCGAAGCTCATGCGGTTGCCCTTGATGTAGCCCCTGGGATCGGCGAGGTAGGCGTCGAGGGTCTCCTCGTCCCACACCGTGCCGCCGGCGCCGGCCTCCACCATCGCCTTGGAATACTTGAAGCCTTCGGACGATCCCGCCGTGCGGCCGATGATGTCGTTGAGGTGCGGGCCCACCCTGTGCTTGGCATCCTCGCCCACCGTGTGGCAGGCGGCGCAGCGCTTGAAGACCTTCTCGCCGTTGGCGGCATCGCCGGCCGCCAGAGCGGTGCCGGCGGAGAGCGCGAGGGCCAGGCCGGCAGCGGCCGCGAGGTTAGGAAACTTCAACATTCTCGACCACTCCATCCGCCTTCACGTACCAGGTCTGGATACCGTTGTTGTGATAGATCGAGTTCTCGCCGCGCGCGGCGCGCAACTCGTTCTTGGTCGGCTGCACCATGCCGGCCTCGTCGATCGCCCGTGACTGCAACAGCAGTTCGGAGCCGTCCCAGTCGATATCGAGGTAGAAGCGATGCAGGGCTTTCGAAAAGCTCGGCCCGTCGAGGCGGGCGGTGCGCCAGTTGCGTCCTCCGTCGATGCTGACGTCGACGCGCTTGATGGTGCCGTTGCCCGACCAGGCGAGGCCGGAGATGACCAGCGGCCCGCGGCCATGGGTGACCGGCGCCTGCGGGCTGGGGCTGGTGATGACCGACTTCACGTCCATCACCCAGGTGAAGCGCCGGGCCTTTCCGTTGGCCAGGAGGTCGGTGTACTTCGACGTCTCCTCGCGGTGATGCCAGGGCTGGTCGCCGACCTCGAGGCGGCGCAGCCACTTCACCCACATGTTGCCCTCCCAGCCGGGCACCACGAGGCGCAGCGGATAGCCCTGCTCCGGGCGCAGCGCCTCGCCGTTCATCTTGAAGGCCACCATGCAGTCGTCGAGCGCCTTTTCCATGGGGATGGAGCGGGTCATCGCCGAAGCGTCGGCGCCCTCGGCCAGCAGCCACTTGCCGCTGGGTTTCACGCCGGCTTCCTCCAGCAGACTGCGCAGAGGCACGCCGGTATAGGCGACGCAATGCACCATGCCATGGGTGAACTGGCAGCCGTTCAGCTGGGCGCCGCGCCACTCCATGCCGGAGTTGGCGGCGCATTCCAGGAAGTAGACCTTGTTCTCACGCGGGAAGCGCTTGATGTCCTCCATGGTGAAGACCAGCGGCGTGTCGACCAGGCCGGAGATCATCAGGCGGTGCTGTGCCGGGTCGACCTCGGCGATACCGGCGTGGTGGCGCTCGAAGCAGAGGCCGTTCGGCGTGATGATGCCGTCCAGTTCATGCAGCGGCGTGAAGTTCACCGAGGAAACCGGGTCGGCGGTCAGCCAGGCCACGTTGCGGCGCACCACGCCCTCCTCGAACTGCGAGGGCGTGCCATAGGGCCGCGCATCGACACCGTCGCCGAGGTAGCGGTTCCAGTCCTGCACCTCGGTGATGGCCGGGTCGCCCGCCGCCGCGGCGGGACGGGCCGCGAGTCCGGCAACCGCCGCGCCGGCGCCGGCGGCCAGCCCCGCGGTCAGCAGCTGGCGCCGCGAGGGCCCGGCTTGCGTCGCCGCGGAGACCGCCTGGACTCGTGATTTGGGTTTGCCGGTAATACTCGACATTCGTCAGCTCCAAAATAACTTGTCTGCTATCGGCGCCATGGCGCCGTCTCAAACGTCAGCCGGCAACCTTCACCGACTGGTTTTCCTCGACATGGACGTTGGGGTTCTTCTGCAGATGAGCCTCGACGACATCCCAGACCGGCGGCCCCTCGGTACCTTCGTTCACCGAGGCCCAGCCGGCGACGACGTAGTCGCGGGCCGGATCGATGGCCTCGCCGTTGGCCAGCAGGGTCATCTCCGAAATGCGCGCGCCGATCTCCTTCAGCGGGTCGATGCGGTAGCCCATGCCGCCGACGCGCACCATGTCGCCGCCCTGCTGATAGTAGGGATCGGGATTGAAGAGATTGTCGGCGACGTCCTCGAGAATGTCCTTGATGAGCTGCCCGCTCATGGTGGAGCGGTAGGCCTCGGGATAGGTCATCGAGCAGGCGTTGTGGATGTCCTCGACGGTAATCGCCTGGCCCGGCAGCAGCGAGGTGCCCCAGCGGAAGCCCGGCGAAAGCGCGATCTCGGCGTCGCGCTCGGCGAGCAGGGCCTGGCAGATCAGATCGTCGAAGGTGCCGTTGAAGTTGCCGCGGCGGTAGAGCAGCGAGTCGGTGCGCCCGAGTTCGCGGGCCAGCTCGTCCTCGTAGGGCGCGCGCAGGCGGTCGATGAGCGCGGCCACTTCCGGGTCCGGGGTGATGACGTCGGAGAACACCGGGATGAGGCGGTAGCGGTAGCCCTTGAGGGCGCCGCCGGAGACGTCGAGGTCCAGGCGCGAGACGAACTTGCCGTTGGAACCCGAAGCGATGAGCATGGTGCCGGCGACCATCACCGGCTCCGGCAGGGCGTCGTGGGTGTGGCCGGTCAGAATGATGTCGATGCCCTCGACTCGCGACGCCAGCTTGCGGTCCACGTCGAAGCCGTTGTGCGACAGCAGCACAACCAGTTCGGCGCCTTCCGCGCGCGCCGCGGCGACGTTCTTCACCACCTCCTCTTCGCGGATGCCGAAGCTCCAGTTCGGGATCATCCAGCGCGGATTGGCGATCGGCGTGTAGGGGAAGGCTTGGCCGAGGACGGCGACCTTCACGCCGCCGCGCTCGAAGATCTCGTAGGCCTTGAAGGCCGGTTCCATCCACTCGTCGTCGAAGATGTTGCCGGCGAGCAGCGGGAACTGGAGCGACTCGACGATCTCGTTCACGCGGTCGGTGCCGTAGGTGAACTCCCAGTGCGCCGTCATCGCATCGGTGCCGAGCGCATGCATGATCTCGACCATGTCCTGGCCGGCGGTGGCGTTGGCGGTGTAGCTGCCCTGCCAGGTATCGCCGCCGTCCAGGAAGAGGGTCTTGTCGGCGCCGCGCTCGGCGCGCACCCGCTTCACGATGGTGGCGACCCGGTCGAGGCCGCCCATCTTGCCGTAGCTCTTGGCCAGGGCGGCAAAGTCCACCGAGGTCAGGGCGTAGGCTTCCGGGCTGCCGGGCGTCAGGTTGAACAGCTTCAGGAAATCGGCGCCGGTGACATGGGGCGGCAGACCCTGCACCTCGCCGACACCGAGGTTGATGGAGGGTTCGCGGAAGTAGAGCGGCTTCACCTGGGCGTGGATGTCGGTCACGTGCAGCAGGGTCACGTTGCCGAAGTCTTCCGCGGCCAGCAGGTCGTCCTCGGTGATCGCCTGCTGGGCGGCGAGCTGACTCCAGCGGCCCTGCGGCCCCGGCCCGAAGATGGCTGCCAGGGCCACCGAAGCGGTCAGGAAGTCGCGTCTCGAGAACATAGAAATCCTCTCTGCCTGTCCACGCTGTCACGCCGACGGACAGGACCGTCGTCTACCCAAGGATGAATTCGCGGGAACCGGCGGCGGCTTGAGCGCCGCCGGCCCGCAGCTCTTTACTGCCGTACCGCCGGCGTTTCGACCGACAGGCCGGTACCGCGCCAGGTCACGTAGACCTCCAGCGCCATGAGCTCGTCCGAGAAGGCCGCCGGGAATTCGGCGCGGGTATCACGGATGCAGCCGCGGAAGCGGTTGTGCAGCGACACCATGTTGGCCTGCTTCAGGCGGTAGGTCGGAAAACCGTTCACGTTGCCCTGGCTCAGGTGGTCGGCGCGAATGTACCTGCCGTTGTTCTCTTCGTGGCAGGAGGCGCAGGACAGGTCCAGCTGCCCGGTCCGCGTGTAATACAGATCCTTGCCCTTGTCCCACCAGCTCTGTAGGTCGCCCTGCGAGAGATCGACCTGCATCGGCTGCCCGAGCGACTGGTGCTTGATGAAGGTAGCCAGCGCCTTCTGGTCGGCGTGGTCGAACTTGTAGGGCTCTGCCTTGAGGTTGTTCTCGCGGCACTTGTTGATCTGCAACTCGATGTTGATCGGCCGCTTCGCGTCGGCATCCCACTTGGGATAGTTCGCGCCGACGCCGGCCATGCTCTCCGCAGCGTCGCCATGGCAGGAGGCACAGGACTTGCCGGCCTCACCGTCGACGGTGTTCCAGATCTCCGCCCCGCGATCGACGTAAAGCATTGCGGGGTTGGCGAAGGTGTCCGCCTCCAGCGCGCGGGTCTCCTTCGTGCGGTAGAGCCAGCCCGAGAGAACCTCGTCGAAAGGGTGACCCTCCGGCGCCTTGGCGCGGGTCACCATCTGGATCTCGCCGTCGATGACGAGATCCTCGTCGACCGGCTCGGCGACGGCCACCAGGGCCATGCCGGAGGCGGCTACGGCGGCGGCCGCGGCCGCCAGGATGATCTTCTTGCTCAACACGTTCCCTCCCGCTGCGCAGGTTCGACCTGCCTTATTTGACCTCGATGGCCTGTTCGTGGGTGTAGATCTCGCCGTTGTCGTCCACCCAGGTGAACTTGAAGGTGCCGCTTTCCATAACCTTCGAGGTGAACTCGAAGTAGGGGTTGGCGGAGATCGCCGGCGCAATGTCGCAGCCGAAGACCTGGGTGCCGTTGAACTCACAGGTGAACTTGTTGATGATCTGCCGCGGAATGACGTTGCCGGAGCTGTCCTTGCGCTGGCCGGATTCCATGGTGTGGCTGATCAGGGTCTTGATGGTAATCACCTCGCCGGCGGAGGCCGACTTGGGAACTTTCACGCGGGGTTTTGGCACAGCCATAGTTTTCTTCCTCGTTGCTCGATCAGCCGCCGCAGCCGCCGATCGTGACCTTGACCAGCTTCCTGTCCACGAAGACGGAGCCGTCGTTCATCTTGGCGACGGCGATCACGTTCTGCGTGCCGGCCAGGCGCATGCGGGTGGTGGCGGTCGCCTCGCCGCTCATCGGCGTGAAGTGGAAGGTGGCGACAGCGGGGTTGGGGTTGCCTTCCGCCAGCACGATCACCGAGTCGACGTAAGAGGCGTCGCTCATCTCGCTGTCGACGGAAACCGTGATCGGCACGGTGTTGCCGTTCTCGGCAATTTCCGGCGCGTTCAGGGTGATCTTACCGCTGGCGGGCGTCTTGCCGCCGGTGAATTCCATGAGGCTCTTTTCGGTGGCCGCCTCGTCGGCACGCGCGACCATCAGGCCGGGGCCGAAGCCGACAAAGGCGACGGCTGCGGCGGAAAGCCCCAGGGCCCGGCGTCGTGTCACTTGCATCTCAAGTTCTCCAGTTGAACCGCAATTCGTTTGAAGGCGGGATTCACTTCAGTGTGGCGAGATAGGCCACGATCGATTCGACCTGCTCGGCGGTCAGGATGGTCTTGCCGACCAGGTCCTCGCGAACGTTCACGCCGACATCCAGGGAATAGAAGCCGGGCATCACCGTCTGTTCGCCGAACACGGCTTTCGAATTGATGACGATGGCGCGCAGTTCCTCCGGCGTCCAGCGTTCGGCCACGCCGTCGAGCGGCGGGCCGACCTCGCCGTGGAACAGCTGCTCGCTGAGATCGGAATTGGCGTGGCAGGCAAGGCAGTTGCCCAGCTTGCGGTCGGCGAAGGCCTTGCGGCCGTCGGCGACGCTGACCGCTGCATCGGTGACCGCCTGGGTCACCTTGCCGTCGACGATCTTCACGTCGCCAGGCGGAATGTCCTTGGCCGCGACCGTGGATATACCCGCGCAAAGCGCCGCTGCGGCAAGGGTCAGTCGTGTAGCAAGCATAGGCCTCTTCCCTCACTTTGTTGTCCGCCTCCCCCGCACCGCTTGGCCAGCGTCGCAGAGAGACGGTTGTTTTGCATTACTGTAGCCGCCGCCACCGCGCCCTTCAATGCATAAATTGCAATTTTTGCATATATCGGCACTCAACCCCGGCGACAGGGGACGTTTCTCCTAGTCGGTGTTCGGAATCCCCGCCTCGTTGCGCTCGCGGATGCGCCGGGCGTGGTAGCGCTGGAAGTCCTCCTCGGTCTCGTAGAGCTTCTCGCGCACCCAGGTGAACATGTCGAGGAAGGTGCCTTTCTGGAAGGCACCGGGCATGGCGGCAACCGCAGCCTGGCGGCTGTCCAGTTCGCCCTCCGCACTCTCCGGCAGGAACAGGATGGTCGGCGTGAAGGCGATGCCCCACTTACGGGCGGCGGTCTTCTCGGTCAGCACCTCGCCGTCCAGATCGATGACCTCCTCGTCGCCGTAGAGGTTGTACTGCACCATCTTGTAGTTGGCCTTGATGTAGTCGCGCACCTGCGGGTCGGTCAGGATCTCCTCGTGCACCTTCTTGCAGTAGATGCAGCCGCGTTGCTCGATGATGATGGCGAGGCGCTTGCCCTCCTCCGCCGCGCTCTGCATGTCTTCGCGCATGTCGCGGAAGGTGATGGAGAACCAGTCCTGCTTGTGCAGGCCGTCATCGCCCAGGGTCACCGCCCCCGCAGAAGACATCAGCGCGAAAGGCGCCGGCAGGCACAGCATCAGGGCGAGTATCAGGCGTTTCAGCATGTCAGGTCTCCTCATCCGATGGTTTCGAAGACAGGAAAGGTTTCCAACAGCCAGTTGGCGATGGCCGCCATCTGGCCGGTCATGAAGAGAATGCCGGTCAGCACCAGGATCGCTCCCATGGCCATCTCGACCTTGTGCAGGTGACGCCGGAAGCGCGCCGCCCAGCCGAGGAAACGGGTCGCGAAGACTGCGGCCAGAAGGAAGGGCAAGCCGATGCCGAGCGAGTATACCGCAAGCAGCAGGGCGCCGCGACCGGCCGTCGCTTCCGCGCCCGCAACGAAGAGAATCGCCGCCAGCACCGGGCCGACGCAGGGCGTCCAGCCGAAGGCAAAGGCGAGGCCCATGACATAGGCACCCACCACCCCGGCGGGCCGGCGGCTCACCTGGACCCGCGTGTCGCGATACAGCAGCGCGATGCGGAACACCCCGAGGAAGTGCAGCCCCATGACCAGGATAACGGCGCCGGCGATAATCGAGAGAGTGTCAAAATATCGCGCCACCGACTGGCCGATGATGCTGGCGGTGGTCCCGAGCGCGACGAAAACCGTGGTGAAGCCGAGCACGAAGGCCACGGCGGCCGAAACCAGGCGGCGCGTCGATGCGGCGCCGCGATTTGCGTCCTGCAGCTCGTCGAAGGTGAGTCCGGCGAGGTAGGCCAGATAGGGCGGGACGATGGGCAGCACGCAGGGCGATACGAAGGAGATCAGGCCCGCCAGGAAGGCACCGCCGGTGGTGACGTCGAACATTCAGCGGGACTCGCACAACAGCGGCATGGTACCTCGGGCTCTCTCCCATTTCCGGTCTCAACGCCGGGTTTGCAATACATGCATTAATTCATATATATTATTACGATTCAATCGGGATTTCTCGCCGAGGCTTTGATGACGACCCTGAGGCCCCTGCTCTTCACCCTCGCGTTGGGCTGCGCCGCCTTTGCGGCGCCGGCTTTTGCGCCCGCCGCCGGCGCCGCCGAGCTGATCATGCTGGAGCGCCCGGGCTGCGGCTGGTGCCTGCGCTGGAACCGCGAGATCGCGCCGATCTACCCGAAAACCTCCGAGGGCCGGAAGGCGCCGCTGCGCCGAGTCGACGTGACCGCACCCTGGCCCGACGACCTCGCCGGTATCGCCAGCGACCGCTACACGCCGACCTTCATCGTCGTCGAAGACGGCATCGAGATCGCCCGCCTGCGCGGCTACCCCGGCGACAACTTTTTCTGGCCGCTGCTCGAAGAGATGCTGGCCAAGCTGGCTGACGCCGGTTAGGGAGCGCGCCGATGGCCGACCTCGATCCAACCGCCGGCGCCATGGACGTCGACATCCTGATGGAACAGGCGCGCAAGGCTGGCGACCTGTTGAAAGCGCTGTCCCACGAAAGCCGGCTGCTGATTCTCTGCATCCTGGTCAAGGGCGAGAAATCGGTCTCCGAGCTCGAGGAGATCATGAACATGCCGCAGGCCGCGGTGTCGCAGCAGCTTGCCCGGCTGCGCTTCGACCGCCTGGTACAGACCCGGCGCGACGGCCGCATGGTCTACTACTCGATCGCCAACGAGGAAATCTCGCAGCTGGTGGAGATTCTCTACGAGTTTTTCTGCAAGCCCGCGATTGAAGAAAACCGCAGGAAATAAGCGGTCGAAGAAGGGCGGGCCGGCGCAACGGGCGCGGGCCGCCAAAGGGAAGGGAGAGGTCGATGGACGACATCGGCTGGTTGTTGCCCTTTGCCGGTGGCCTCACCGGCATCGCGATCGGCGCGGCGGCGCGTCTCGACCGCTTCTGCACCTTGGCCGCTTTGGAGCGCCACTGGTACGCTGGCGATTCGCGCGGCCTGCGCACCTGGGTGCTGGCCGCCACGATCGCCATCATCGTCACCCAGGCGATGACGCTGACCGGCACGGTCGACCTGCGGTCCACCTTCTACCTGAATCCGGCCTTCGGCTGGACCGGCGCCATCCTCGGCGGCCTCGCTTTCGGCTTCGGCATGGCCCTGGTCGGCACCTGCGGTTTCGGGGCGCTGGTGCGCCTGGGCGGCGGCAGCCTGCGCTCGCTCATCGTGCTGGTGGTTCTCGGCCTCTCGGCGCTGGCCGCCCAGCGCGGCATCATCGCCCAGGGCCGCGTCGTGGCGGTCGACAATCTGGCGGCCGACCTGAGCTTCGCCGGCGACCAGTCGCTCGGCAGCCTCGTCTCCGCCCTGTTCGGCACCGACCTGCGCCTGCCCGTCGCCATCGTCGTCGTCGGCCTGCTGCTGTTCTGGGTGTTCTCGAACGCCGACTACCGCCGCCGCCTCGGACACATCGCCACCGCCACGGTCATCGGCGGCGCCATCGGCATCGGCTGGCTGGTCACCTCCTGGGGCGCCCGTCACGCCTTCGAGCCGGTCCAGCTCGAGGCCGGCTCCTTCGTGGTGCCGGTCGGCGACACGCTGCTGCAGGTCATCACCTACACCGGGGTGCTGCCCGACTACGGGGTCGGCCTGGTGATCGGCGTGGCGCTGGGCGCTGCGCTGGTCGCCTGGCGCAAGCACGACGTGCGCTGGGAAGCCTGCGACGACGCCCGCGAACTGGGCCGCCACATCGCCGGTGCCTTCCTCATGGGTGTCGGCGGCGTCTTCGCCATGGGCTGCACCATCGGCCAGGGAGTCACGGCCGTCTCCGTTCTCGCGATCTCGGCGCCCCTGGTGATGTTCTCGATCGCGCTCGG
>MRWG01000913.1_pt1 | contig 23407 bp, 19 predicted proteins | sample 1013341 | NCBI WGS metagenome assembly MRWG01 (sample SAMN06117577, study PRJNA244670) | biofilm metagenome | biome: Water; feature: Cathode Biofilm; material: Biofilm; isolation source: microbial consortium enriched at the cathode of a solar microbial fuel cell | place: USA: District of Columbia ... | reverse complement strand
CGACCAGCAGGCCGCAGTCCTCGTTGATCGACAGGTTGAAGGGCCCGAGGACGCGGGTCAGCCCCTGCCCACGCAACCAGTCCTCGGCGGTGCGCAGCAGCGCCTGGAAAACCTCGGCGTCGTCCTCGGCCTCCAGCATGCCGAAGTGGCCGGTCGCGTCCTGGTGGCGCGCCAGGTAGGCACGGTTGACCTGGGCCGAGATGCGACCGACGGGACGGTCGCCGCGGCGGGCGAGCCAGAAGCGGGCCTCGGCGTTCTCGAAGAAGGGGTTCTTGCGCGGGTCCAGATGCTCGCGCCGCTCCAGGAGCAGCGGCGGCACCCAGGCGGGATCGTCGCGATAGATCGCCCAGGGCAGCCGGATGAAGGCCTCTCGGTCTGCCGGCCGCTCGACGGGCGCGACGGTGAGCGGACCGGCGGCGGCGCTCATTCCTGGCGGCCGCGCCGCAGCACGGGGGCACCCGGCTCCAGACCCGAGAGCGTCGCCACCCAGGGAAAGCGCCCGGATTCGGCGCCGGTGTAGCCGAGGTTGAACACCGTCTCGCTGCGCGGAAAGGCCTTGGGGTCGGCGTAGAAGGTGCCGAGCACGCGATCCCAGAAATAGTTGGTGATGCCGTAGTTGCCACGCTCGCTGTGGAAGTGATGCGCCAGGTGATAGCGCTTGATGCGGCGCAGCCACTCCTGCCGCGGCGTGAAGGGCAGATGCTGGATGCAGTGGCAGAACTCGTAGAAGCAGGTGGTGATCAGGCCGGTGGCCGCGGCCAGGGCCGCGGCGCCGGGCCCGCCGATCAGCCAGCCGATCGGCAGGGTGACCATCAGGATGGTCGGCAGCGTGGTGTAGAGCGCGCCGAAAAGGACGCCGAGGTCGTTGGGGTCCTGGTGATGGTCGAAGTGGATGCGCTTCCACAGGGCCGCGGTCTGCGGAAAACGATAGAGCAGCCGCCCGTGCAGCACGAAGCGGTGCAGCAGGTACCACACCAGCGGGTAGACCACCACCGTCGCCGCCGCCGCCGCCAGCAGGCGCAGCGGATCGCCGCCCAGATAGGCCGCCAGTCCGAGGCCGACCACCGCGAACAGCGCGTAGGCCTGGATCGCCGGGTAGGTCACATAGGCCCGGACAAGCTCCCTCAACGTCATCTTGTCGAGGAAGTATTTGCGGCCGGACCAGGGCGTGGTGGCGAGGAACACGGGACGGAGACTGCCTTGCTTGTGCGGAGACGCGCGGAAACCTACGGGCAGGAGGCGCAACAATCAACGCCCGCAGCGGTTCATATCCAGGAGATGCGCCTGCCGGGCTTGTGCCTGTTGAAAAAGCGCCGCATCCGGTTCGACCAGCCCACCGCCAGCTCGCTGCGGCCGGTGACCTTCAGGCCGGCGTCCAGGGTATAGACCAGCGGCAGCGCGGTAGCGATGCGGAAATCCGCCGCTTCGCCGTCGTCCAGGCCTTCGATCTGGCGCACCAGGCCACGAATGCTGCTGGTGTGGGCGACGACCAGCACCTGCCGGTCGCCGGCCGCAGCGCCGCGGAGCTCCGGCGCCAGGGTGTCGCGCCACCACACGGCGACGCGCTCGGCCGCCTGGCCGAGGCTTTCGCTGCGCGGCAGCAGGGCCGGATCGATGCCGGCATAGAGCGGGTCGCGCGACGGCAGGCGCTCGTCATCCTCGGGCAGCGGGGGCGGCTCGGCGTCGTAGTCTCGGCGCCACCGGGCCACCTGGTCGTTGCCGTACTGCAGCGCCATCTTGGCCCGGTTGTGGCCCTGCAGGGCGCCGTAATGGCGCTCGTTGAGGCGCCAGCTGCGGGCGGCCGGCAGATCCGCCTGGCCGAGTTCCTCCAGGATAATCTCCAGGGTGCGGGCGGCCCGGCGGAGGTAGGAGGTATGGGCCCGCTGGAAGCGGTAGCCCGCAGCGGCCAGGGTGCGCCCGGCGCTCCGGGCCTCCTGCTCGCCGGTGGCGCTGAGCGGCGCGTCGGCCCAGCCGGCGAAGCGGTTCTGACTCGACCATTCGGTCTTGCCATGGCGCACCAGGACCAGCGTTGACATGAATTCCTGTGACTCTCGCGGACTTTTCGAGGCGGCGGTGGTGTTCAGGCGGCGCTTTACCCCACCGGCCGCTGGATATAAACCCTATAGCCGGAGGTCGGCAATCATCGCCAACAATCATCTTTGGGGGCGAAGCCCCATGGCCGGCCCCCCGAACCCCATTCGAGGCCAGCGGCACCCCTGATTCACATGCCTGTCCTGGAGTCACGCGCAAGCGAAGCGGCGGTACCGCCGGAGCAGGAGCCGGAACGCGCCGGCGCCGCGGCACCGCGGGTCTGGCTGCTGCTGGACGACCGTCCGGGCCACACCACCCAGGTGGTCGGGCTCGCCGAAGCGCTGGGCTGGCCCTACGAGACCAAGCCGTTGCGCTTCACCGCGCTGAACCGCCTGAGCAACCGCCTGCTGGGGGCCAGCCGCCTGGCGCTGGATGCCGGCGCCTCGGCCGAGTTGTCCCCGCCCTGGCCCGATCTCGTCATCGCCATGGGGCGGCGCAGCGCGCCCATCGCCCGCTGGGTGAAACACAAGAGCGGCGGGAAAGCGAAGCTGGTGCAGCTGGGCCGCAAGGCGGCCAACGTCGCCGCCGACTTCGACCTCGCCGTCACCTGCCGCCACTTCCAGCTGCCGCCGCATCCCCGGCGCCTCGATCTGCTGCTGCCGCCGACCCAGGTCACCGCTTCGCGCCTGCAGGCGGCGGCAGAGCGCTGGCCCGACCTCTTCGCCGGACAGGCGCGCCCGCGCGTCGCCCTCATCGTCGGCGGTACCACGGCACACCACCGCCTGACGCCTGAAACGGCCGAGCGCCTGGCGGCCGAAACCGCCGGCTTCGCCGAGCGCCTGGGCGGCTCCCTCACCTGCGTCACCAGCCGGCGCAGCGGGGCCGCCGTCGAAGCGGCCCTCAGCCGCGGCGCGCCGCAAGCCAAACTGCATTGCTGGCGCCGCGACCAGGCCGAGAACCCCTATCTCGGCTACCTCGCCCAAGCCGACGTGCTGGTGGTGACCGGCGAGAGCGAGTCGATGCTGGCCGAGGCCGCCGATGCCGCCAAGCCGCTCTACATCTACCCGATCCCCGCCAAGCCGGAGGGCTGGCGCAGCCGCCTTGCCGCCGCGGTGCTGGCCTGGTCCCGTCGCGGCGGCCTGCTCGGCGGCCTCAGCGAGGGCCTGATCCAGCACGGCATGGTGGTGCCGCCGCGCGATCTGGACCTCATGCACCGCGGCATGGTCGAGGCCGGCATCGCCCGCCTGTTCGGTGACGGCACCGCACAGCCGGCTGTCCCCCCGGCCGCACGCCACGATGTGCTGATCGCACGCGTCCGCCAGCTTCTGGAGCCTGCCTGACCTTGTCCAGAACCACCCAGCCCACCACACCTGCGACCTCCGAGGGCCTGGCGGCCCGTCTCGGACAGGAGCGCACGGCTGCGCCGCGCAGCTTCTGGGTGATCGGTCACGGAAAGGCTGAGTTCGAGGCCGCCGACGGCCTCGTCCAGGCGCTGATGGCGCGCTATGAGCGCCTGGAATTCCTGTTCAGCACACCGGATGCCGGAACCCGCGCCTGGTTGCGAAGCCGCTACCCGCAGGCCCACGTGCTGCCGCCTCCGTTGCCGCTGGCCGTCATCTGTCGGCGCTACATGGTCAATCTCAGCGTGCGTGGCATTGCGATCCTGGGCGACGTTCGTGGCGCCGAACGCGTCGTGCTGCGCGCCGCAAATGGACGTGCGATTCCTTCGGTTACCGTGGAAACACCGCGCGCCACAGGTGCTCCCACTGCCTCCGCCGACATGCTCGGTGCCGTGCCCGAACGCATCGAGCACCATTTCGTCACCTCGCCCGCCTCCCTCACCCGACTGCTGGAAGCCGGCATCGAGGCCGAGGAGATCACCCTGCTGCCGGAGGAGCCGGAAGCCCGCGCAAAGGCCTTCATGGCGGTGACTGCCGACCTGCTGATGCAGGATCTGAAGCTGATCCGCAGCAAGCTGCGTCCGATCCGCCATCGCCTGGAGCGTTGGGCGCTGCGGGCCATGGACCACCCGCGCCTGCGCCGCTGGCTTGCGGTAAAGGTGCGGCGCTACGAGAGCATCGCCGAGCTGCGCGAGGCGCTGGGACAGCCGGAGACGATTCTCTGCCTCGGCAACGGACCATCGTCGGAGAGTCCCGAGGTTGCCGAGGTCCGCTATGACGGCCTGTTCCGGGTGAACCACGTCTGGCTGAATCGTGGCTTTTTGACGCAGCCCGATATGGTTTTCACCGGATCCAAGGCGACGCTGGCGGTTGTCAGGGGACCGATCTTTGGGCTGCAGTCGATCCGCTCGGAGGCCCGCCTGCTGGTGACCCGCTTCCTGCAACCGCTCAGCGGGCGGGTACGCTATGCCACCATCGAACGTTTCGGGCTGTATCTCTCGGAACCGCGCTGGCATGGCATCAGGCCGACCAACGGCGCCGCCATGCTGGCGACCGCCGTGGCCCTGCAGCCGCGCCGCCTGGTAATTTCCGGAATCGACCTGTTCAGCCATCCCGCCGGCACCTATCCGGGCGACACCAGCACCCCCAACGCCTACTCACCGGGACACAGTGCCGATTCCGAGCTGGCTCTCCTGCTGGAGGCGCTTAGCCTGTACGAGGGGGAACTGACCATCCTGAGCCCGGCCCTGCGCGAGCGCTGGGAAGAATTTCAGGACGGCCGCCGGCCGCGCCAGGGGGCCGGCTGAGCGACGTCTCCCCGGGCCCCTGGCGGGGCCCAACTGCGGCTTGCCTGCGAGGCGGCGCTGTTCTAAACGTGGGGGGCCTCCAGGCGCGGCGTGGACAGCGGAAATGCTGCCTGCCGGGGAGGCCCTGGCCCGCAGAGTGGCCGCAGAATCTGGTTTTGGTGCACCGAGGCCCTGGGCCTATGCTGGGGAAGCCCTTGCCGCCGGTCGCCTCCTGTCCGTTGTCTGCCGAAGAGAGATATTCCGTGACCCTCGCCCAACCGAGTTTCAAGACCAAGTACTACCACAGGCGGATCGGCCATCTGCTGCGCGTCGAGCGCGACCGTCCGGCGGGCACGCGCGACGTGCCGGAGCTCATCGTACTGGAGCCCGAGGCCGGCGTGACGCCCAGCAGCAAACCGCCGGTACGGATTTTCCTGGGCACCGAGCCGGCACAGCATCGCGCCGAGCGCGTCTTTGTATGGTCGGTGCTGCAGCACCGCGACCCGGCGCGGCGCTATGAGATCCACCTGATGAAGGATCTCAAGGGCTTCAACCGCCTGCAGTGGAAGACCGGCTTCACCGCCTACCGCTATGCGATCCCCGATCTGGCCGGCAAGACGGGCCGCGCGATCTACAACGACGTCGACCAGATTTACCTGACGGACCCGGCCGAGCTGTTCGATCTGGACATGCAGGGCGCCGGCCAGATGTGCATTACCGAGAAGGAAACCGCGGTAATGCTGTTGGACTGCGAGAAGATGGCGAAGATCTGGCACCGCGAAGACGCCGAGCGCAGCGAGCGCCACAAGTTCTTCCGCCGCAGAGTGCAGGCGATCGACGGCATGTGGCGGCAGCTGCCCGGCGTGTGGAATTCGCGCGACCACGAATACGAGCCGGGCGTCTCCAAGCTGCTGCACTACACCACGCTGCAGATGCAGCCCTGGCGCCCCTTCCCCAAGGTCCTGAAGTACCGGGACAACCCGAACGGCGATGTCTGGTTCGAGATGGAAAAGGCCGCCGACGCCGCCGGCTTCACCTTGTTCACAGAAGAACACCCGAGCCGCCGCTATGAGGCGCTGGTCGAGCTCTACAAGACGATGCACGAGGAGGGCTCGCATCTGACCAACCGGCCGCCGGAGAAAACCTTCAACGGCAAATCGCTGACCGAGCACGTCGACCGCGTTGCACAGATGATCGACGAGAGCGGCGCGAAGACCCTGCTCGATTATGGCTCCGGCAAGGGTAAGTTTTACGACCCCTATCCCGGCGAGCCGGCAGAGTCGCGCTACAAGTCGATGAAGGCCTGGGGAGATACCCGGGTGACCTGCTACGATCCCGGCTATGAGCCTTTCTCCGGGCCGATCGAGCCGGCCTACGACGGGGTCATCTGCACCGACGTGCTGGAGCACATCACCGAGGAGGATATCCCCTGGGTGCTGGACAAGCTGTTCAGGCACGCAAAGCACTTCGTCTACGCCGTCGCCGCCTGCTATCCGGCCAAGAAGCACCTGCCCAACGGCCAGAACGCCCACTGCACGGTGCAGCCGCCGGGCTGGTGGCGCGAGCAGATGGAAGGCGCCGCACGGCGCAACCCGGGGGTCAAGTGGCAGCTCTGCGCCCAGCTGAAGGGCCCCTTCGGCAAAAGCAATCGCGTCTTTCGGGCCTGAGCGGCGGCGCGGCACGACAGCGCCGGCGAGACGCCATGGCTGAGCTCGGTTATTCGAAGATCAAGGGCACGCGGCGCCGCCTTGCCAAGCTGCGCTTCGCCGTGGCCCGCTGGCTCATGGGGCATTACCGCCTGCAGGACGAGCAGCACGCCTATAGCGTCGCGCCCAATTCATTTCGCGAGTTGTGGCGCGTCAGCAGCATCTATCTGAAGGAAACCGGCACGGTCGAGCTGATTCGCCGCGAGCTGCGCGAGGGAGACGTGTTCTGCGACATCGGCGCCAACGTCGGCCTCTACAGCCTTATGGCGGCGGCGCGTACCGGTGACAGCGGCCATGTCTATGCTTTCGAGCCGCTGGCCGCCAACTTCGCCAGCTTGGTCGAGAACATCCGGGACAACGACTTCTGCACGCGGATCACGCCTTTCTCCCTGGCGCTGACCGACGAGCCGGGCGTCTTCCCCTTCCACTACGCGAGCCTCGCTGCCGGCTCCTCCGGCAGCCAGCTGCACGAGGCCGTCGGTGACGATGAAGCGGCCTACGAGCCCCTGGTCGTCGAGATGAAGTACGGCGCCAGCCTGGATGCCCTGGTGGAATCCGGGGCCATCCGGGCACCGGACTTCATCAAGATCGACGTCGACGGCAACGAGGCGCGTATCCTGCGAGGTATGCGCCGCCTGCTGAGCGGCCCGCAGCGGCCACGCCTCGTCAGTGTGGAAGTCAATGCACGCGAGAAGGAAGATCTGTTCCGTTTCATGCAGGCGCAGGGCTACACTTTCTCCGAACGCAACGACACCATGGGCGGGTTGCGCCAGATCAATGCGGGCGCAAACCCGGATGATGTTGCCTACAATGCGATATTCCTGCCAGCGGAGCGTGCGGCCTAGCCATGCTGAATCTCGAGAACATCAGGTTCGACTACGACCCCTATCCCATCGGCATCGCCAAGGGTGCCCTGGCGCCCGGGCTCTACGACGAACTGATCGAGACCTTTCCCGACGACAGCGTTTTCGTGTCGAAGGAGTACCACGGCGTCAAGCTGTCGCTCTCGCAGCTTAACAACGGCCGGGGCTACTATGCGCACCTGCGGCGCAACCCGGTGTGGCGGCGCTTCTACGACTATGTAAAAAGCGACGCCTTTGTCGAGCACACCCTCGAGGTGCTGAAAGCGCACAACGTGGACCTCGGCCTCTCCAAAGTGCCGCTCGGCCAGCGCCTCGCCAAGCGGGCCAAGGCGCTGCGGCGCGGCAGCCCGCAGCCGCACTTTCCGAGTCTGAAGTCACGCTTCGAGTTCTCCTCGATGCCGATCACCGGTGGCAGCATCCGACCGCACACAGACGCGCCGTCCAAGGTGGTCACCATGGTGATCCCCATGCTGCGCGAGGGCGAGTGGCGCGAAGAATTCGGCGGCGGCACCAGCGTGGTCATGCCGAAGGACCACACCCGCAGCTTCAACCTCGTCAACGACTACATGAATTTCGACGAGGTGGATTGCCTGCGCACCTACCCCTTTGAGCCGAACCAGTGCCTGGTTTTCGTGAAGACCTACAACTCCTGGCATGCGGTCTGGCCGATGACCGGCAACGATCCCACCATCCTGCGCCGCACGCTCACCATCAACATCGAAAGCAGCTGAGGCCTGCGTCTCGGCGGCACTTGGTCCGACGCGGCGCTTCGCGCGCGCCGGCCATGCGGCTTCAGGCCGGCCGCTTCAGGCTGCGGCCGTCCTTCACCAGCTCGATGGTGCCGCGTTCGACGCGGTAAGTGCGTTGCGCGATGTCGGTCCAGGCCTCTCGGTGGGTGATGGCCAGGATGGTCATGTTGGCGCTCAATTCGTCGATGTTGCGGCAGATGTCGCGCTCGGTTTCCGGATCCAGCGCCGAGGTAACCTCGTCCAGGATCAGCAGCTTCGGCTCGCCCGCGAGCGCGCGCGCCAGCGCGATACGCTGGCGCTGCCCGCCTGACAGCAGGGCGCCCTTTTCGCCGACGACACTGTGAATACCCTCCGGCATGGCCGAGACGAAATCCCAGGCGCCGGCCGCCTGCAATGCGGCCCGGGCCCTGTCTTCGTCGATCTTCGGGTCGCCCAGGGTGACGTTGGCGAGCACCGAGTCGTGAAACAGGATCAGTTCCTGGGGCACATAGCCGATCATCCCGCGCCAGGCCTCGAGATCGATCTCGTTGAGCGGGACCCCGTCGACCAGAATGCGGCCGCCGCTCGGCTGGTAAAGGCCGAGCAACAGGTCCGTCAGGGTGGTCTTGCCGGCGCCCGATGTGCCGGTGATCACCGTCAGGCCGCGGGTCGGGATCTCGACGGTTGCCCGATCCAGCACGTTGTCCTTGGCGTAGGCAAAGCTGACTCCCTCGAAGCGGCAGCTCTGCTCGAGCGTCGGCACGACCGTCCCCGAGGCCGGCTCTGGCGCTGCCGCGGTCTCGTCGATCAACTCGCGCAAGGCCCAGTAGGGCGCTTCGTAGAGCACCGCCTTCTGGAACTGGCGCTGCATCTTGCCGACTGCCGAGACCGCCTGGTAGAGCAGTACACCGACCACCAGCAGCTCCGAGACCGGCACGTCGAATCGCGTGGTCGCCACAAAGAAGCCGATGGCAACGGCCACCGTGACCATAATCTCTTCGAGGTTCTTCAGGTCGTTCACCGAAACCACCTGGCGGCGCAGGGCGGTATTCAACTGGGCGATCTTGCGGTCGAAGAGGTTGGAGAACTTCCCGGCCTTGGCCATGGCCTTCAGCGGCTTGATGTTGCTCAACGCATCGCTGAGATAGATCACCAGTTCCGAAGTGCGGCGCTGCTGGCGGCGTCCCGCCTTCTTGCTCGCGCGCACCAGGTAGTTGAGGGTCAGCGCAATGAAGCCGCCCAGCGCCAGGGCCGCCAGGGCGAGCCGCCAGGAGATCAGCGCCGCGACGAAGCTGTAGATCACCGTTTGAATCAGATTGACCTGGAAATTCGCCGCCATGAGGTAGCCCTGCCCGGCGCGGGTCGCGTCGTTGCTGACCGCGTTGGCAATGCGCCCGATCGGCTGGCGGGTGAAATAGCCCCAGCGCACTTTCAGAAGATTCTTGATCAACTCGGCGCGCATGCCGGTCGACACCTGGGCCACGGCCGCGCCGACATAGCGCATCGCCGCCATCGTCAGTACGCACTTTATGACGATGCCCGTGACCACGAGCACGAGCAGCACGGCCACCTCCGGCGCCAGGCCGACGAAAGCGAGCGCCTGTTCCAGATACTGGGCGTAGGCCGAGGTCTCGTGGGCCCCGTCGTCGATGGCGAGCGACAACAGCGGCAGCAGTGTCGCCAGCCCGAAGCCCTCGGCGATACCCGCCACCAGCAGGCAGGACAGGACCAGCCACGGCCTGGTCCCCCTGGCCTCGTAGAAGATGCGCAGAACACCGTACATGCCCCATCTATTTGCGGTAATCCCCCGGGGGTCAAGACCTGTTTCGCCGCTGTGAAGCCCAGCAGGCGCGCCTTTCGCCTTGACAACAAAGGTCGCCGTGGAAGAGGTTCTCGCCTGCTGCGGCATTCCCGCGGCGCGGCTTCAGGACCGGTCCCCCTCGCCGGTCGGATTGAGTGGGATCCATGGCGCAGGCCCGGCAGTATCCTTTCCAGAAAATCATCAAGACGCTGCTGCCCCCGGCCGTGGCGCGCCGACTGGACCGCCGCATCAAGCTGTATCTCTGCGACGCCGTCGTCGTGTCCTATCCCAAATGCGGCCGCACCTGGCTGCGCGCGATGCTGACGCTCTATTTCGCACGTCTCTACGGCACGCCGAAAGACCTGCTCATCGACTTCGCCAACCTGCACCTGCTGGACCCGCGGGTGCCGCGGATCTACTTCTCGCATGAAGTGGACTACAAGGGCGCGCCGGCAGGCGTGCGCATCGACCGCCGCCGCCTGGCCCGCAAGAAGCTGATATTCCTGGCGCGGGATCCGCGCGACGTCATCGTGTCGCTCTATGCTCACCGGGTCCACCGCGACCGCGACTGGGAAGGCCCGCTGGAGGCTTTCATCGACGCCGACGAGGGCGGCCTTGCGACGGCCCTGCGCTATTACCAGCTGTGGAACGATTTCCTGGCCGGGCACCGCGAGGCGGTCGTCTTGCGCTACGAGGATGTCCACGCCGACCCTGCAGCGGCACTCGCGACGGTGCTGCGCCATCTTGGCCAAGCTGTCGACGAAGCGGCGCTCGACGCCTGCATCGAGGAATCCGCCTTCGATCGGCTGAAGCGGATGGAAGCGCGCTCGGAGTTCCGCTCCGGCCGCCTCAGCGCCCGGAACCTCGACAATCCGCAGGCGGCCAAAGTGCGCCGCGGCATTGTCGGCGGCTTCGTCGAGGACCTGAATCCCGCCACGGCGCGTGCCGTCGGCCGGCGGATGGAGAGTCATCTGCGCGGCGCCTTCGGCTATCGGGCGGGACATATCGCAGCCGGACAGCAGAAAGGCGAGTCAAGCGGTGCAGAGAACTAAACTGGAAAGCTGCGGACTCGGTGTCGACCGCACCGCCCTCTGGGAAGCCTTCGCGCCCTTCACGCTGCCGGAGAACGACGCCAACGCGCAGGCGTGGCGCGACGGGGTAAAGAAGCAGCGCAAGCGTATCTTCAAGAACATCAGGCGCAAGCTGATCGGCGGCAGGCCCAAGGTGGCCGAGCGCACAGACAAAGTCATCAAGGACTCCTACGGCACCAAGTGGAGCGCGATCGGCTACGCCGGTTACGACCCGGCGGCCTCGCACGACAACTACGCCCCCTGGCTGTGGGGCGAGCGTCGCTTCCTGGCCAGCACTTACGGCTCGGCGCGCTTTCGCCACCTGCTGATCGCGGCGCTCATCGAGAAACTGCAGCCGAAGTCGGTGCTGGAGGTCGGCTGCGGCAACGGCATCAACCTGCTGCTGCTCGCCAACCGCTTTCCGGACGTGAAGTTTGCCGGCGTCGACCTGACGGATTCGGGCCCTCGGCTCTTCGCCGAGTTGAAGGCGGCCGGCGCGCTGCCGGCGAACCTCGTCGACTATGCCCCCTTGCCGCCGCGCGACCCCGAAGGTTTCAAGCGCGTCGAGATCCACCAGGGCTCGGCCGCGCAGCTGAGCTTCGCTGACGGCAGCTTCGACCTCGTCATGTCGGTGCTGGCGCTGGAGCAGATGGAGCGCATCCGCGCCCAGGCCCTCGGCGAGATGGCCCGCGTCGCCGCGAAGTGGACGCTGATGATCGAACCTTTCCGCGAGGTGAACCGCTATCTCTGGCCGCGCCTCAACATCATCCGCCAGGACTACTTCCAGGGCCGTATCGACGAGCTGCCACAGTTCGGCCTGGAGCCGATCCTCGCTACCGACGATTTCCCGCAGGAGATCCATCTGCGCGCCTGCCTGACGCTCTGCCGCAAGGCCGGGACGGCAGCCGCCGCGGCGCCGCTGGCCTAGGGCTGGATAGCCGTCGTCTCAGGCTGAGAGGCGGGCGGGCCGGGAGCCCGGCGGTCAGTCGGGGCCGTCAGCGGTCTCACCGACAGCCGCCGGCTCGCAAGGGGGTGGCGACAGCCCGGCGATCTGCTCCAGCGCCTTGATCGCCTTGCCATGACGCTCGCTGCCCTCGTCGGATACGCCGCGCCGCGCCCAGTGCAGCACCCGCGCCAGGATCTCGGCCAGCGGCGCCGACTTCATGAGAAAATCGTCACCGCCGGCACGCAGGCATTTCAGCACGTCGCCGGGGTCGTCCAGAGCCGTGAGGAACAGGATGGGGCAAGGTTTGGGGCCCTGCATCTTGCGCATGCGGATGCAGGCCTCGATGCCGCTCATGTTCGGCATCATCACATCCAGGATGATGAGCTGGGGGTTCTCGATCTTGTGCAGCAGGGCGATGGCCTTCTCGCCGTCGGCGGCGCGCATCACCTTGAAGCCGGCGCCCTCCAGCATGTCGGCGTAGACACGGCGAAGCTTGTCGTGGTCTTCAGCCAGAATGATCGGCCTGAAGGACATAGCGGCCCCCTCGGTGCGGCGGCGATCGCGAAAACAGGGTCTACCGAAGACTAAGTCGGAATTGATTAAAATTGCCTTTCAACCGAGAGGGGAAACGGCAGCACACAACTAATCCCATTGTATGCAGACCTTCGTTCGCACAAGGCTGCGATTCGCGGCGGCGTGATTGATATACAGCACACTGAAATATATAGATAATTCTTCACTCCGCTTAGGCCGGAGAAGGTGCTCTCGCGGACCTCACCGGTGGCGCGAGGGCCGGGGCTGGCCCGGGCTGCCAGGGTAAAGAAGCAAGCGCGGCGCCTTTCCGTTGCCGCGCTTGAGTCGACGGACTAGCTTTTTGCCTGCCATGCCCCCGAGCCCCCTTCCGAATACGGCCGAGAACCGCCCGTCCACGCCGCCGCCGCAGATCAAGGCCGCGGCCGAACTGCGCAACCGCGCGCTGGACCTGCTGCAGGCCGGCCGGGCGGCGGAAGCGCAGGCCCTGCTGCAGCGGGCCATCGGGATCTTCCCGGGCTTCGCCGAGGCGGAAATCCGCATCGGCAACATCCGCCGCCGGCTGGGCGACCCCGAAGGCGCCGTCACGCGCTACCGCCGGGCCCTGGCGATCAAGCCGGACTACGCCTGGGCGCACCTGGAACTGGCGATCACCCTGCAGCGCGGCGGCGAGCTGGAAGACGCGATGGCGCACTACCGCGAAGCGGTGCGGCACAACCCCAAGCTCTTCAAGACCGTGCTTTTCGCCCTGGTCGATCAGCCCAACGGCCGCTTCTGGCTCGACCTCGACGCATTGAAGCGCGAGCTCTTGGACGCCCCCTCATGAAGATAAAGTTTCGCTGCTATCCCGAGTTGGAGCCCTATCTTCCCAAGCCGCTGCCCGCCAAGCGCGGCCTGCCGGACTGGCTGAAGACCATGCCGCTGACCGCCTGGGCGCCGGACTTCGAGGAAGAGGTGAAGACGGTGAAGGGCTGCCCGCCGGTGATCGACGCCATGACCCATGGCTTCCTGCTGCCGCTGGCCTGCGACCTGCACGTCGACCGCGGGCGCTTCGACTGGCACTGGGACGGCCTGCCGGACGACCTGCCGCCGCACGTGCCGCGCTCGCCGATCCACTTCCACATGGCCGAGCAGGTCGACGGCTCGCCGCTGTTCAAGCCCGGCTGGATCCCGGTGAAGTTCCGCAACCTCTGGGCCGCCGAGCCGGAGGACGGCTGGTCGATCCTCTACACCCACCCGCTGAACCGCCTCGACCTGCCCTACCGCACCATCACCGGCCTAGTCGACAACGACCGCTACCACGACGTCTTCACCCACATCCCCGCGGTGTGGACGGACCCGGACTTCGTCGGCACGCTGCCGGCCGGCACGCCCATCGCGCAGTGCGTACCGATCCGCCGCCAGACCCTGGAGCTGGAAACCGCGGCGATGACGCCGGAGGAGCTGCGCGTCTTCCTGGACGCCACCAACTCGATCAACGAGAACCCCGGCGAGTACAAGCGCCTCTACCGCGTCGCACGCTGAGTCCACGTAAGTCGGGCGGCGCGGCTCAATTGACCCGCATCAACGAGACAGCGCGGCCCCCGTGGTAGGGAGGGGCGGTCCCAAAAGACCTCGCTTCGCCCCTGGAACTCGCGAGGAAGGCGGTCCGCTTGAACCGCTACGAGAGCCTTGCCGCCCTGGCGGGAGACCTGTCCCGCCACGGTTCCGCACCCGCCGTCATCGTTCATGGCGAGGGCGCTGTGCGGGCGCACAGCTATGCCGAACTGGCGGAAGATATCGCCCGGCTTGCGCGCGGGCTGGTCCGCGACGGCCTGGAACGCGACGAACCGGTCCTGTTGTGGGCGCCCAACTCCGCACAATGGGTGATCGCCCACTTCGCGGTGGTCTGCGCCGGCGGCCTGGTGGTGCCGCTGGATGATCTCGCCGGCGCCCGCGAGCTGGCGCGTGTGGTCGCGGACTGCGGCGCGCGGCGGATCTTCACCGCGCGCGCCCACCTGCCGGCCGTGGCAGGTCTCGACGGCGCCGCAGGGCTGCAGGTCGTGGTGCTGGATGACCCCGGCAGCGCGGCAGCGCCGAACGTTTGGGCCTGGCGGGACCTGCAGAGCGACGGCAAGGGGGCGCTGCCGGAAATCGACCCGCAGAGCTGCGCCTGCCTGCTCTACACCTCCGGGACCACCGGCACGCCGAAAGCCGTGCCGCTGACCCACCGCAACATTCTCGCCAATGTCGAGGCGCTGCGCGCCGGCGGGCTGGCCGGGCCGCGCGATCGGGTTCTGCTGCCGCTGCCGCTGCATCACGCCTATGCTTTCACCGTCGGCCTGCTGGGCAGCTTGGCCAGCGGCGCCACGGTGGTGCTGCCGGCGGGCCTCAGCGGCCCGCAGATCACCACGGCGCTGCGGGCGTCACGGGCGACGATCCTGCTTGGGGTCCCGCGCCTCTACACCGCCCTGCTTTCCGTCATCGAGCGCCAAACCGCCCAGCGCGGCGTCGTAGCGCGCGCGCTGTTCCGCATCCTGCTCGCGCTCTCGACGCAACTGCGCAAGCGCTTCGGCCTGCGCATCGGCAGGCTTGCCTTCAGAACACTGCACCGGGAAATCGGGCCGCACCTGAGGGTCCTCGGCTGCGGCGGCGCGCGTCTCGACGCCGTGGCCGCCCGGCGGCTCGAGGCGCTCGGCTGGGAAGTCCTCACCGGCTACGGCCTCACCGAAACCTCGCCGATGCTGACCTTCAGCACGCGCGGCCACGGCCGTGCCGAAACGGCCGGACGGATACTGCCCGGCGTCGAGCTGCGCATCGTAGCGGAGGCCGCCCAGCCCTTCGGCGAGATCCTGGCGCGCGGCCCCAACGTCTTTGCCGGCTACCGCAACAACCCGGAAGCGACCCGGCAGGCCTTCACGCCGGACGGCTGGTTCCGCACCGGTGATCTGGGATTTCTCGACGCCGACGGATATCTCCATGTCGTTGGAAGGACCAAGGAGATCATCGTGCTGTCCGGCGGCGAGAACGTGTTCCCCGAGGATGTCGAGGCGGCCTACGGCGCCAGCCCGCTGATCCGCGAGGCCGCGGTCTTCGAGCGCAAGGGAAGACTCGCCGCGCTCTTCGTGCCCGACGATGAAGCGCTGCGTGCGCGCGGTGCCACCAGCGCCCGCACCCTGCTGCGTGACGCGATCGAGGACATCTCCCTCGGCCTGCCGTCGCATCAGCGCATCTCCGGTTTCCGCCTGAGTCACGCTGCCTTGCCGCGCACCCATCTCGGCAAGCTGAAGCGCCACCTGCTGACCAGGCTCTACGAGTCCGCCGAAGGCGAAGGCAGGCCGCAGGCCGCACCCGAGCTGTCGGAAGCGGACCGCCGTCTCCTCGCCTCGGCGCCGGCGGGGGATCTCTGGGCCTGGCTGGCCGAGCGTTTTCCCGGCAAGCCCCTAACGCTCGATACCAGCCCGCAGCTCGACCTGGAGATCGACTCGCTCGACTGGGTGGCCCTGAGTCTGGAAATCCAGGAGCGCTTCGGCATCGAACTCACCGGCGACGCCATCGCCGGCATCGTGACGCTGCGCGACCTCCTGGCGGCAGCCAATGCGGCAGCGGCAGCGACAGGCGCGGTGATGCCGGCCGACATCGCCGAGGACGCCAGGTGGCTGCAGCCGCTCGGCCCGCTGCTGACGCTGCTCGCCGTTCTCGTCTATGCGCTGAACCGGCTGGTCATCCGCCTGCTGTTCCGACTGAGGATCGAAGGAATTGAGCACCTGCCGCGCGAAGGACCCTATGTCGTGACGCCGAACCATGCGAGCTACCTCGACCCGCTGGTGGTCGCCGCGGCGCTGCCGCCACGGCTGCTGCAGCAGGTCCACTGGGCCGGCTGGACCGGCCAGATGTTCACCGGCCCGGCCTGGCGGTTGCTCAGCCGGATCGCCAGGGTCTTCCCGGTCGATCCCGACCGCGCGCCGGCGCGCAGCCTCGCCCTCGGCGAAACGGTGCTCGGGCGGGGCGAGATTCTGGTCTGGTTTCCGGAGGGCCGGCGTTCGCGCGATGGCCGGCTTGGGAGTTTCCTGCCGGGCATCGGGCAGGTGCTCCAGCACAGCGGCGCGCGCGCCGTGCCGGCGCGGATCTGCGGCACCTACGCAGCGCTGCCCCGTGATCGCAGATTCCCGCGCTTCGGCCGCATCACCATCACATTCGCTGCGCCAAAGAGCGCTGAAGAGCTGGAGCGTCTCGGCCGGGGCGCCGACCGCCAGAGCCGCCTCGCGGACGGCCTGCGTCGCGCCGTCGCCGAGCTTGAGCCAGGAACCTCGTTCCCCCCTCTGTGAAGCACGACGGCGGAACAGGACCCTGCGGCCATGAGCCCGCAAGAAGGCAAGGACTTCCCGGGGCCGCCCTACGCAAAATATTCAAGCCGACCAATCAAAATCATTACGTGCACAGGGTCTTCGATCACTCAACCTTATGTTAACGCAGCAGGCGCGATCATCGTGTCGCGGGCCACCGGTCCGACAGGCACCGCAGACACTTTGCTGCCCTTTGCGATGTACCATCTCTACGACAATATCCGCCGCCATATTGGCATGGCCGAGACCTTCGAGGATCTGCAGGCCGCAGCGCTGGAGACCATCGACCAGGAGGGTGTGCCGTACTGCTACATCCGCTGGACCGACAGCAGCGGCCAGCCCCAGGAAGCCCGGGTCACGGCAACCAGTGTCACCCTGCCCGGCGTCTCGCCCCCGGCCGCCGGGCCTGCTGCCGCCGCACCTGCGGTCCGCGCCGCACAGCCGCCCGTCAAGCACGGGAGAGCCATCCGCTACACCAACGCGGCCATCGCCCTTGTGCTGCTCTTCCTCGCCGTCAAGATCGGGTTCATCATCCTGGAAAAACTGGAAAAGACCGGCGGCCCCGGTTTCTGAAGCCGCCTTTCCTACCCCAGATAGCGCGCCGACGGCCTGCGCCGGGCGGTCGGCAATCTGGGCGGCAAGGTATGAGCCCCCTGGCTGTTCCGCGCCGGGGCGCCGGCTGTCTCACAGCCTAGTCGGCGAAATGCCGGTTGCGGTCCTGCCAGAGTTCGAACAGCGCCAGCGCTGCAACCAGGCCGCCGAGCAGGTAATGCGCGACGCGCAGGGTGCCGCCGTAGCCGAACACCAGCGGCGAGAGCACGACCCAGAGGCCGGCCACCAGTTCCAGGATCTCCTCCCAGCGCTCCAGCGACATCAACTCGAGCAGCGCCAACATGGTGATGATGACGCCCGCAAGTCCGGCGCTGGTGATGAGGGCGACACTGGCCTCGGCACCGGCCAGAGCCGGCGACAGAACAATCAGCACGCCCAGGATGGCCGAGCAGACATCCTCCCAGCCGCGATGCTGGGCGAGCCAGTGCCGGCCTTGATGATCGCTGCCGTGAAGCGGGTCTTTTGCGAGAATACTCATGACAACTCCTCCTCGTTGGCTGCAAGGAGCTGCAGCCTGGGCGCCCGTGAGGAGTGTCGTTTTCGACATGCTGAACGGCCCCCCAACGGGTGCCCGAACAACAGTTGCGGCAATTCTACGCCTGCGCCGGTTGCACAGCAAGAGAACGTGAATGTGGCGCCTTTACAGCAGGTCGAAGTTGCCCTGCAGCACGAAGTCGAGGCGGCCGGAGCGGCGATCGTTGGCACTGTCGCGCACCAGGGGCGCGGGCCCCTCGCGGTAGCGCCGGACGATGGAAAGATTGTCGCCGCCCTCCCCCAGGGCGCGCTCGGCGGCGCGGGCCAGTTGCTGCTCGTCGCCCGGCGACGGTCCCTCGGGCTGCGCGGCGACCTGCACATGTACCGTGTCGCGTTCGAACTGGCGCGGCCGGCTGCTGGGGCGCTCGCGCACGTGGAGGCCGGACTCCGGCGCCAGGAAGCGGTGGGCGCCGTAGCCGGAGACCGCATAGACGCGGCGGAAGGTGCCGTTGCCGCCGTCGGCGGCATTTGGCTTGCCGCCGGGGCTGCCGTCGAGCCGCAGCAAACGCATGCGGCGCTGCTCGGCCCAGCCCTCGTACATGCCGGCGATGCGGGCGGCGAAGTCGCGCGCCATCGCAATGTCCTGGGTGCCGTCCTGCCGCGCCTCGACCAACAGGAAGGCGTCGGCAGGACTGCCCTCGCTGACGTCGGCGCAGGCCGCCTGCAGCAGATGGAGGTTCTGCGCCAGCAGCGACAGCAGATCAGTCGGGATGGCGCCCCTGGCGCCGCGCGCGCCCTGTTCCAGGCGGCGCAGCAGCGAGCCCGCACGGTCAAGGCCGGCGGTGATGCGGTCGATATACTCGGCGAGGCTGAGAGTCGCGAAGCGGCCCGGCGAAGACCAGAAGTCGGAGGCGTTCATCTCCTGCAGCGCCATCTGCTTCAACTCGTGCCAGCGGGCGTCCTCGACCGTCGCGCAGAGCGCCTCGTAGTGCCGGCGCAGCGCGGCAAGCTCCTCGGCGCTGCCCTGGGGATGCGCAAGCACCGACTGCGGCGTCAGCTTGCCGTTCCCCGGCTCGGCCGCATCGCTGGACGACGCCGGCGCGGCTTCCTCGGCGGCCGGGTCGACGAAGCGGATTTCCAGGCGGTCGTCCTTTGCCGAAATGAAGAGGAACTGGTCGCTGTCCGGCGCCTGGCGGCGCACGATGGTCAGCGCCAGGGGCGACAGCAGGTGGCGCTCGACGGCGCGGCGCAGCGGGCGTGCCCCGAGGTCCGGCGTGAAGCCGCGGTCGAGCAGGAAGTCGATGGCGCTCTCATCCCACTCCACCGCCCAGGTGCGGTTCTTCAGACCGCGCCTCTGGAAGGCATCGACCAGTTCCTTCTGCAGGATCTGGCGCATCAGCGCGCGGGTCAGCGGCTGGAACACGACGACGCGGTCGAGGCGGTTGATGAACTCCTTGCGGAAGGCGCGCTCGACGGAGCGATGCACTTCGCCGGAATCGAAGCCGCCGCTCTTGCTGCCGAAGCCGATGGCGACACCGGTCGGGATGGTGGCGCCCAGGTTCGACGTCAGGATGATGATGGTGTGGCGGAAGTCGACGGTCTGGCCGCGCCGGTCGGTAACGCGCGCGTCGTCGAAGATCTGCAGAAAGAGATCCCAGATGTTGGGGTGAGCTTTCTCGAACTCGTCGAGCAGAACCACCGAAAAGGGCTGGCGGCGGATCTGCTCCGCCAGCGAGTCGGCCCCGGCGTCGCCGGGCTGACCGAGCAGTCGGTCGGTGCTCTCCGCCGTCTGCAACTCGCTCATGTCGACGCGGATGAGGCGCTGGGGGTCGCCGAAGAGCCACTCGGCCAGGGTCTTGGCTAGCTCGGTCTTGCCGGTTCCGGTGGGCCCGGCGAAGAGAAAGACGCCGACCGGGCGGCCGGCGTCGTTGACACCCGCCTTCAGCATGGCAATGCGCTCGACCAGGCAGTCGACCGCCTCGGGCTGGCCCACCACACGCTGCGACAGCCGGGCGCGCAGGGCGTCGAGGTCGAGACCGCGGCGCTGGTCGAGCACCTCCATCGGCAGGCCGGACTGGGTCGCCAGGGTGGTGAGGACGTCATCGAGGCCGACGTGGGGCCGGCCGGCCGGCGCCGTGGATTCCAGGCGCGTACGGGTGGTCTCCAGCAGGCCGAGCAGATTGCCCGGGGCGGCGCGGTCGCTGAGGTACTGCTGGCAGAGGTCCCAGGCCTGGGCGAGGAAAGCCTCGTCGTGGTCGGATGTCAGTCTCTCCTGCCAGCGCCTGGCCAGCGCCAGGGTTTCTTCCTTCGGCAAAGGGTCGAGGCGCAGCGGCGTCAGCGCGGTGACGGCGCGCGGCTGCTGCAGCATAAGGCGTTCGAAGGCGCGCAGGTCGGTTTCGCCGACGACGCGGATCTGGCCCTGCTCCACCAGCGGCAGCAGGATGTCCAGCGCGCTCAACGGGCTGTAGCGATGGCGTCCGGCGAGGGCCATGGCGTGGAAGTCGGGAATGAACCAGACCACCCGCCGCCCCTCGCCGAGCTGCGCCAGCACCGCTTTCAGCTGCTGTTCGAACTCTCCGATGTACTTGCGCCCGGCAACGAGGTCGTTGTGACCGGCGATGAAGATGCGCCAACCCTGGCCGTAGAGGCGTTTGGCCAGGGCGTGCAGCAGCACGGTCTTGCCGACGCCGCGCTCACCCACCAGCAGGAGGGACTGCGGACGCGGCGCAGTGAGCGAGGTTTCCAGAAGGCCGATCGCGTCGCTTAGCGCGGGATGCTCGATGATGGCCCGCGCCGCCGCCGAATCGCGATCGCTCCACAGACGCCCGGCGGCCTGCAGCACCTCCTCGTCGATGCGCGTCGAGGTCCAGCGGTCCAGGGCCTCCAGCGGCGGCCCGCCGAGCTCCGGTTCCAGGCTGACGAGGAACCTGCGCAGGTTCTTGCGGCCCTCGGCGTCGGGGACGACCTCGGTTTCGACGGCAAAATCCGGCACCTCCCCCGCCTCGAGCCGCTGCTTCACGAACTGGGCGATGAAGCCCCGCGACAGCCGGTAGTCGAGGTAGCCGGCGGTGCGGAACAGCACCGGGCCGATCAGGCTGTCCTGCGGGCCGGCCTTCCCGGCCAGGAACCGCAGAGCGAAGTACTGGGGCCAGGGCGCGATGGTGCCGACGCAGTCGAATACCTGGCCCAACACCGCGCCACCGTCGTCGCGCCGATGCAACGCCTCCAGCGCAAAGCAGGAAACCACGGCGTTGTCGCCGGCGGCATAGCTCATCAGCTCGTCGGGGGTGAACTCCGCTCCGCACAGCATGCCGACGGCGCGTTTGAACTCCTCGCTGCCCTCGGCAAGGCTCTCCGGGTGCGAACTCGCCCGGTAGAAGTCGCTGAGCCGCCGCGCGATGGCGTGAATCTCCGCCGCCGCACTGGTCGGAGGCGCCGGCGCCGGGGCCGGCGCAGCGGACTGGGCCGCCTGCCGCTGCTCGGCGCGGCGCTTCAGCCAGGCATTGGCCTTGTTTATGACCAGCACGACCACCAGGCAGGCGGCAGCCCCGATGAAGTACTCCACGCGAAAACTCCCCGTCGCGGGCCGCAACAGCAGCCCTTCCGCCGGCCCCGATGGTCGGGCGGGGGTCAACCATAAGGCGAGACGGGAAGGATTTCAGCAGCGAAGGTGCGGGCGGCAGACGGGCTCGGCTTCAGCGGCAGCCGCCGGACCGCGCGGCGACCCTGTCCGCGGATCTCAGCGCCGCGGCTGTCTCCTCAGGTGTCAGGCGCGCGCCGAGCTGCTCGCGCGCGAAGGCGGCCCCGGCGTGGCCCTGCGCCGCGGCCCGGCCGTACCAGGCCATGGCTTCGACGCGGTCCGGGGCCACCCCGAGGACGCCCCAGTTGTAGGCCTCGCCGAGGTGGAACTGGGCGTCGGGATAGCCGTTGTCGGCGGAGCGTCGGAACCATTTCAGGGCCTCGGACAGGTCCTTGGCACCCGAAGGATCGCTGTAGCTGCCTTGCAGCCGCCGGCCGAGTTCGTACTGGGCCTTGGCATGGCCCTGCTCGGCAGCGCGGCGGTACCACATCGTCGCTGCCTTGCGATCGGCAGCAAAGGTCTTCCCTGTCGCGTACATGTAGCCGAGCATGGTCTGCGCCTCGGCGTCGCCGGCCTCCGCCAGCCGCTGGATCTGCGGCATCGCGTAGCTGAAGATTTCCCGCGCCTGATACCTCTCGGCATTGGTCGACGACCGGTTGATGCCCTCCCAGACCAGATAGGCAAGGTGATACTGCGCCTTGGCGTGATGGCGTCCGCCGGCGGCCCTGTAGGCCGCGGCGGCGCGCGCAGGGTCCGGCGCGCTGCCGATGCCTTCCTCGTACATCACGCCCAGCAGATACTGGGCATTCGGATCGTCGTCAGCCCGCCGCGAGAACTCGCGCATCGCGGCCTGGTAGTCTCCCTGGCGCACAGCCGGAGAGGCTTTCAGCAGGTCCAGGGGCACATAGCGCGCGCCCGGACAGGGCGCCACCGGCGTCGCACAGGCGGACAGCGCCAGAAGCAGCACGGCACAGGACAGCAACCGTTTCATCCACGCTCACCCCAGATACCGCGCCGCCTCTTCCAGGTCTTCGGGGCGGTTGGTGTTGAAGAAGGGGTCGAGCGGGCCGGCTGCGGTCCGGGCGTCGGGGAACTCGACCTCGACCGGATCATAGCGCGCGGTCCGGAGATCGACCTTACGGATTTCCTCGACCATGGCGCGGACACCCCGGCACGCATCGCCGACGGCCTGCGCCGGGCGATCGGCAGCCTGGGCCGCAAGCACTGAAGCCGGGCCTGCTTAGCGCCGGGAAGCCGGGCTTACCCGCAGATTCGACAGCGGCGACACCAATGCGCACCCCCGCCGCCATCCACCCGGCGTGTAGAATGGATCTTGTCACGCCCCGTTTTTTCCAATGAGCAAAGGGGAGAGAGATGGAAAAGCGCACGGTTATGCTGCTGCAGCGGGTCCTCGCCGATAAGGGCCACTACGACGGCCGGATCGATGGCATCCGGGGCGAAGCGACCGATGCCGGCATCTCTGCCATGATCGAGATGCGGATGGCGGACCTCAGCGGGCCGCCGGCCGACTGGTCGATGAAGCGCAAGGCAATCGCCTGTCTGCAACTGGGTTGCCGCGACGCTGGCCGCGCCGTCGGACCGATCGACGGTCTGTGGGGTCCGCAAACCGACAATGCCGTCACTGAATTCGAAGAGATGCTGACGAGCGGTGGTGAACCGACCGCCTGGCGGGACCAGGCGCCGTCGGCCGCCAATCCCCACGGCTGGCCGGCACAGGCTTCGGATGCCTTGACCGAGTTTTACGGGCCCTCCTGCAATGAAGGCAACCTGGTAACCGTCGAGTGCCCCTGGTCGCTTTCCCTCGACTGGGACCTCACCAAGAAAACGCGAAAGATACGCTGCCACTCACGAGTCGCCGACAGTCTGCGCAGCGTTCTGGAACGAATTCACGAAGTCTACGGTGAATCCGAACTGCGACGCCTCGGATTGCACCGCTACGGAGGATCTTACAACTGCCGCACCATGCGCGGCGGCACGAAACCCTCGATGCATTCATGGGGTATCGCCATTGACTGGTTCCCAAGCCAGAACAA
>MRWG01000912.1_pt1 | contig 23409 bp, 23 predicted proteins | sample 1013341 | NCBI WGS metagenome assembly MRWG01 (sample SAMN06117577, study PRJNA244670) | biofilm metagenome | biome: Water; feature: Cathode Biofilm; material: Biofilm; isolation source: microbial consortium enriched at the cathode of a solar microbial fuel cell | place: USA: District of Columbia ... | reverse complement strand
CCATCTGGTGATGAGCCGCGCGAGCGCCAGCCCGCGGGATGGCGATCCGATGGCTGGTCTATTGTGCTTTATCTCCGGGTTCCCGAGAGAGATCAGAGCTTTGCGCCAGCGTTACCCAATCGCCAGCCCGGGGGGCGGGCTGGCGCTCGCGCGGCGGCGTGCAAGCACGCCTTGTTCCGCGCGGGGCGCAGGAGGCAAACGGCAGGAATAGGCCGGAACCGACCGCCGCTCCCGCCGCTCAGCTTGCCTCTTCCACCGCGCCCACGAGCCGGGTCATCACCCGGTCGAGCACGCGCGCGTCCACCGCCTCGGCCATCACGCGGATGAGCGGTTCTGTTCCCGACTCGCGGATCAGGAGGCGCCCGTCGCCGCCCAGCTCGCGCTCGGCCTCGGCCATCGCGGTCTGCACGCGGTCGGTCTTGAGCGGGGTCTTGCCCTCGGCAAAGCGCACGTTGACGAGGCGCTGCGGCACCGGCTCGAACACCTGCGCAAGCGTGCTCGCCGTCTGCCCGGTCTCGACCATCGCGGCGAGGAACTGCAACGCGCCGATCAGCCCGTCGCCGGTGGTGGCGTAATCGGTCATCACGATATGGCCGGATTGCTCGCCGCCGAGGTTGTGCCCGCCCGCGCGCATCGCCTCGACCACGTTACGGTCGCCCACGGGCGTGCGCTTGAGCGCGATGCCCTGCTCTGCCAGATGCCGCTCCAGCCCGAGATTGGACATCACCGTGGCCACCAGCGTATCGCCCGCCAGCCGCCCCTCGCGCGCCCAGCGGGTGGCGATGAGCGCCATGAACTGATCGCCGTCGGCCACGCGCCCCTGCTCGTCGATGAGCACCACGCGATCGGCATCGCCATCGAGGCAGATGCCCAAATCGGCGCGCGTCTCCAGCACCTTGCGCGCGGCGGCCTCGGGGCGGGTCGAGCCGCAGTTGAGGTTGATGTTGTAGCCGTCCGGGTTCACCCCGAGCGGGATCACCTCGGCGCCCAGCTCCCACAGCACCTCGGGGGCGGCACGGTAGGCGGCGCCGTTGGCGCAGTCGATCACGATGCGCAGCCCGCCAAGGCGGCGGCGGCGGGGAAAGGTGGTCTTGGCGTATTCCACGTAGCGCCCGCGCGCATCGTCCACGCGCCGCGCCCGGCCTATATTGTCGGGGGCCGACAGGGTCACACCCTCGTCGAGCAACCGCTCGATCTCGCCCTCGGCCTCGTCGCTGAGCTTGAACCCGTCGGGGCCAAAGAGCTTGATGCCATTGTCGGAGGCCGGGTTGTGGCTGGCCGAGATCATCACGCCGACATCCGCGCGCAACGAATGCGTGAGATAGCCAATGGCCGGCGTCGGCACCGGACCGAGCAGGAACACGTCCATCCCCGTAGAGGTGAACCCGGCAGTCAGTGCGTATTCCAGCATATAGCCCGAGCGCCGCGTGTCCTTGCCGATCACCACGCGGTGTTCCTGCTTGTCGGTGCGGAAATAGCGCCCGGCCGCCGCCCCGAGCCGAAGCGCCATGTCGGCGGTCATCGGCCACGTATTGGCCTGCCCGCGAACGCCGTCGGTGCCGAAAAGTCGCTTGCGCATGGCGGGCCTCCTGAACACAGCCTGGAAAATGTTTCGGCGTTGAGAGGGCTTTAGCATGTGCGCAACCGAACCGACAAGGCCGGTGCGCCCCCGCGGTGCCGGGGCTAGCGATAGCCCTCGGGGTTGTCGGACTGCCACTTCCACGCGGTGCGGCACATCTCGTCCAATTGGCGCTCTGCCCGCCATCCCAGAACCTCGTGCGCGCGGCTCGGGTTGGCGCGCATGATCGGGATATCGCCGTCGCGGCGCGGCGCGATGCGATAGGGTATCTCGCGCCCCGTCACCCGCTCGAACATGTGCACAAGCTCCAGCACGGTCGCCCCCCGCCCGGTACCAATGTTGAACACGTCGCATCCCTCGTGTCCCACCGCGTGGCTCAGCGCGTCGAGATGCGCGCGCGCCAGATCGACGACGTGGATATAGTCGCGCTCTCCGGTCCCGTCGCGGGTCTCGTAATCGTCGCCAAAGACATCGAGAACGGACCGCCGCCCCACCGCCACCTGCGAGACGAACGGCATCAGGTTGTCGGGGATCCCGGTCGGGTCTTCCCCGATCCGCCCGCTGTCATGCGCGCCGACCGGGTTGAAATAGCGCAACAGAACCGCCGACTGTCCGTTACCCGCGGTGATCCAGTCGCGGATGATCTCCTCGATGAAGAACTTGGTGCGGCCATAGGGGTTGACCGGTGCGAGCGGATGAACCTCGTCATATGGGATGTAGAGCGGAATCCCGTAAACCGTGGCCGACGAGGAAAACACGATCCGCGCCACCCCGGTGTCCTGCATCGCCTGCAACAGCGTCATCGCGCCGTATACGTTGTTGCGATAGTAAAGCAGCGGATCGCGGACGGATTCTCCCACCGCCTTTAGCCCGGCGAGATGGATCACCGCGTCGGGGCGAAAGGCAGAGAGCGCCGCGCACAGCCCGCCGTGATCGGTGATATCGCCCTCCACCACGTCGAAATCGAGCCCGGTCAGTGCCCGGACCCGGTCGAGCGCCAACGGCGTGCTGTTGCTGAAATTGTCAAAGACGCAGGCCTGCCAGCCCCGCCCCAGTAGCTCGTTGAGAACATGGGTGCCGATATAGCCTGCACCGCCCGTGAGAAAGACTTTCACCGCTCGTCACACCCGCCCGATTGCCCGGCGGACCGCGCGGACCTGCCGGAGAGGACCATACCGGTCATGGAAATCATACCTGACCATCCCATCGCCGCGACCGGATCGCAACCCGCGTGGCCAGGCCCGCTCAACACAGGACACCCCACAGATCATACTCTCCCGCCTCGTCCACCTCGACGGTCACGATATCGCCCACCGACAGCCCCGCCGCGCCCTCGTCGATGAAGAGATTGCCGTCAATCTCGGGCGCATCCGCCATCGTGCGGGTCGTCGCGATGCCGTCCTCGTCGATATCGTCCACGATCACGCTCATGCGCTGACCGACCTTCGCAGCCAGCTTCGCTTCGGAAATCGCCTGTGCGCGGGCCATGAACCGCTCCCAGCGGTCCTGCTTGACCTCCTCGGCCACATGATCGGGCAACGCGTTCGACCGCGCACCGGCGACGTTCTCGTACTTGAAACAGCCGACCCGGTCGAGCTGTGCCTCGTCGAGCCAGTCGAGCAGCGTCTGGAATTCGCCTTCCGTCTCGCCCGGGTAGCCCACGATGAAGGTCGAGCGCAGGGCGATGTCCGGGCAGATCGTCCGCCACGCGGCGATCTCGTCCAATGTCTTCGCCGCCGCCGCAGGCCGCGCCATGCGTTTAAGCGTGTCGGGATGGGCGTGCTGGAACGGAATGTCGAGATAGGGCAGCACCAGCCCCTCCGCCATCAGCGGGATCAGATCGCGCACATGCGGATAGGGATAAACGTAATGCAGCCGGACCCACGCCCCCAATGATCCGAGGTCGCGGGCGAGGTCGGTGATGTGGGCGCGGTGTCCGTTGGCCTCGGCGTGCTTGATATCGACGCCGTAGGCAGAGGTGTCCTGGCTGATGACCAGCAGTTCCCTGACCCCGTTCTCCACCAGCTTTTCGGCCTCGCGCATCACCGCATGGGCGGGGCGCGACTGCAAACGCCCACGCATGTCCGGGATGATGCAGAACTTGCACTTGTGGTTACAGCCCTCGGAAATCTTGAGATAGCTGTAATGGCGCGGTGTCAGGCGGACACCCGAGGCGGGCAGCAAGTCGACGAATGGATCGGGACTCGGGGGCACGGCGGTGTGCACGGCATCGAGAACCTGCTCGTATTGGTGCGGGCCAGTCACCGCCAGAACCCTGGGATGCGCGCCGGTGATATAATCGGGCTCGGCCCCGAGACAGCCGGTGACGATGACGCGGCCATTCTCGGCCAGCGCCTCGCCGATGGCTTCGAGGCTCTCGGCCTTGGCGCTGTCGAGAAAGCCGCAGGTGTTGACGATCACCGCGTCGGCGCCGGTGTAATCGGCCGAAATGCCATAGCCCTCGGCGCGCAGCCGCGTGAGGATGCGCTCGCTGTCCACCAACGCCTTGGGACACCCGAGAGAGACCATTCCGATAGAGGGCTGGCCGGTGCGGGGCGACTCTGTGACTCGCGCGCGCGGCGCGAGATCGGGGCGAAGATCGGGAGGGTTCTGCGACATGGGCGCGATATAACCATCAAGCCTGCGTGCGGGAAGGGCAAAAGCGGTTGCTCCGGCCCGCGCGCCAACCCTAATGTTGATCCAGGACACGGAGGGAGTGCGTCATGCGGTGGATATTCCGGCTGATCGGTCTGGTCGTCGTGATCGCGGCTGTCTTCGTCGGCGCGCTGTTCTTTCTGCCGGGCGAGCGTGTCGCCGCGATTGCCGCGGACCAGATCACCAAGGCCACCGGGCGCAAGGTGACGCTGTCGGGCGAGACGCGGATCAGCCTCTACCCCGTGCTCGGCGTGGCGACCGGCACGGTCGAGGTCGCCAATGCGGACTGGTCCGATGCCGGGCCGATGCTGCAAGCCGACAGCCTCAAGATCGGGGTGAAACCGGCGGCACTCTTCGGTGGCGATATCCGCATCACCGGACTGGAAGCCGTCGATCCCGTCATCCGGCTGGAGCGCGCCGCCGACGGGCGCGTCAACTGGGAGTTGGGGGTGCAGGGCGTAGCGCCCTCCGGGCAGGCAACGGACAGCGCCGCGCCCGCCACCTCCGAGCGGCTGGCACTGACGCTCGACCGGGCGCTGGTGACCGGGGCGCGGCTCATCTACACCGATCACGCGGCGGGCACGGTGGAGGAGCTGCGCGATCTCGACCTCGACCTGCGCTGGCCCGAGTATGACGGAACGGCGGATTTCGAGGCCTCCTTTTCCCGGGGCGGCGGGCCGGTCTCGGTCACGGGGCGGCTCGATCAGGTGGGTCGGTTCATCGACGGGGCGGTGACCGCCGTCGCCGCGACGGTGGAGGCCGCGGGCGGGCGCGTGGCGTTTGACGGACGCGCAGGCGCGCAGCCGCAGGTGCAAGGCCGGCTCGATCTCGACCTCGCCGATACCGGGGCCTTTCTCGGCGCGCTGGGAGTGGCCGGGGTCACCCTGCCCGAAGGGTTGGGCCAGAGCCTGAAAGGCGGGGCCGATGTGACGCTGACCGACGCCATGAACCTGTCGGTTCGCGGGCTGAACCTACAGGTTGGCGGCAATAGCCTCACCGGGGCAGCGGATGTCAATCTGTCCGGGGACGTGCCCCGCGTCAACGCCCAGATCGCGGCGGGCGCGCTCGACCTGTCGCGCCTGGCCGGGGCCGACTCGACCGGCGAGGCAGGGGGCGGCTCCGGTGGCGGCGGGGGCGCGCAGGGCTGGTCGACCGAGCCCATCGACGCCAGCGCACTGGCGCTGGCAAATGGCGAGATGGCATTCTCAGCCGACAGCATCGACCTCGGTGACCTCAAGCTGGGCCGCACGCGCACGCTGATGACGCTCGATCAGTCGCGCGCCGTGTTCGCGCTGCGCGAGGTGCGGGGCTATGATGGCCTCGTGACCGGCGATTTCGTGGTCAACAACCGCGCCGGGCTTTCGGTGGGGGGCACGCTGCGGGCCGAGGGGCTCGACATGGAGCGCTTCCTCGCCGACGCCGCAGGGATCACGCGGTTCTCCACCAAGGCGGGCGGCACGCTGAATTTCCTCGGCGTCGGCAATTCGGTGGACGCGATCATGAAGAGCCTCAGCGGCGACGGACGATTCGAGACCGGGCGCGGCGTGATCTCGGGCATCGACCTCGACCGGCTGATGCGCGCGGGCGACGTGACCGGCGGCACCACGATCTTTGACGCGATGAACGCGAGCTTCACGATGAACAAGGGCAATCTCTTCAACGACGACCTCGTCATGCGCCTGCCGCTCATCCGCGCGGAGGGCAAGGGACGGATCGGGCTGGGCGCGCGTGATATCGACTACCTGTTCACGCCCGTCCTGCTTGAGGGCGAGACCTCGCAGGGGCTGGCGATCCCTGTGCGCATCCGCGGCCCGTGGGAGAACCCGCGCATCGTGCCCGACCTGGAAAAGGCCATCGACATGAACTTGAAAGAGGAACGCAAGAAGGCCGAGGAGCGGCTGGAGCGCGAGGTGCAGGAGCGGCTCAACATCACGCCCGAGGAAGGGCAGAGCCTCGAAGACGCGGCCAAGGACAAGCTCGAGGACCGCGCCAAGCGCGAGCTTCGCAAGCTCTTCGAGTGAGGCGGGTGCGGGATTTGGGTATTTTTGCCAAGAAGAAGACGAAGGCGCGCGCATGAGCGAGGTCAGGGCGCAATACGAGGCCTACCCATACCCCGAGCGCAACCCCGAAGACGAGCGCAAGCGGCTGGTAACCGGCTCGCCCTCGCATGTGCTGGAGATCGACCATTTCATCTACGGCGGCGCACGCGACTGGTCGCGGCCCTTGCGCGTGCTGGTGGCGGGGGGCGGCACAGGCGACGCGCTGATTCAGGTGGCGCAACAGATGGCCGACGCGGGCCGCGCCGCAGAGATCACCTACCTGGACCTGTCGACCGCCGCGCGCCGGGTGGCCGAGGCGCGGGCGCAGGTGCGGGGGCTAAAGGGTATCCGGTTCGTGACCGGCAGCCTGATGGAGGCCGCGGACCTCGGGGAATTCGACTATATCGACTGTTGCGGCGTGCTGCATCACCTGCCCGACCCGGCGGCGGGGTTTCGCGCGCTCCTGGCGGCGCTGGCGCCCGGGGGCGGCATGGGGTTCATGGTCTACGCGCCTTATGGCCGGTCGGGCGTCTACCCGTTGCAGGAGGCGTTTGGACAGCTCCTCAAAGGGCAGTCGCCCGAGGCGCGGCTGAAGGCGGCGCGCAAGCTGGTGGCGGGGCTGCCCGAGGGGCATCCGTTCCGCTGCAATCCCAACCTGGGCGATCACAAGGACAGCGATGCGGGGTTCTACGACCTGCTTTTGCACAGCCAGGACAGGGCGTTTGACGTGCCGGCGCTGGTCGCGATGCTGGAGCAGACGGGCTGGGCGCTGGCAGGCTTTGCCATGCCCGCGCTATACGACCTGGGCCGCATCACCGAGCCGCCCGGCCACCTCGGTCCTGTAGAGCGAATGGCGCTGGCCGAAAAGCTCACCGGCACGATCAAGACCCATGTGGGCTATGCCGTGCGCCGAGCAGAGGCGCGCGGCCCGGCGAAGGGCGGCAAGCCGGGACTGGTGCCGCATCTCAAGGGGGTGCGCGCCGCTGAGCTGGCGCGGGCCGTGGCGCAGGGGCAGCGCCCGGTGCTGCGCATGGGAGGGGTCGAGGCACGGCCCGACCTGCCGCGCGGGGCCGCTCCGCTCATCGCCGCCGTCGACGGGCGGCGCAATCTGGCCGAGATCGGGCGGCAGGCGGGGGTCGACGCGATCGCGCTCGCGTCGCTCTGGGCCCCGGTCGAGCGGCAACTGGGAAATCACGGCCTGCTGCTTTATTCGACGATCCTGCGGCGGGGCTGAGGGCATGACAGGAGAGATATCAGAATGACCGGGATGATACTTGCCAAGAGCCTGTCGCGGCTCGGGACCGAATCGGCCTTTACCGTTCTGGCGCGCGCGCAGGCGCTGGCGGCGGGCGGTCGCGACATCGTCAATCTCGGGATCGGGCAGCCGGATTTCCCGACGCCACCGCATATCGTGGAGGCAGGCGTCAAGGCGCTGCGGGACGGCCATCACGGCTATACGCCCGCGAATGGTATCCCGGCGCTGCGCGAAGCGGTGGCCGCCGACCTGCACGCGCGCCACGGGGCGGAGGTCGATCCCGGCTGCGTGGTGGTGGTGCCGGGCGGCAAGCCGACCATGTTCTTTGCCGGGCTGATGTTCGGCGAGCCGGGAGCCGAGATCATGTATCCCGACCCGGGCTTTCCGATCTACAAGTCGGTGATCGACTACAGCGGTGCGCGCGCCGTGCCCTATCCGCTGGCCGAAGAGAACGGTTTTGCCTTCGATGCCGAGGCGGTGCTGGCGCGGATCACGCCAGCCACACGGCTTATCATGCTCAACAGCCCCGCCAACCCTACCGGCGGCGTCACGCCGCGCGCGCAGGTGGACAGGCTGGTGGCGGGGCTGGCGGATCATCCCCACGTGGCGGTGCTGTCGGACGAGATCTACAGCCGGATGCTTTATGGCGGGCGGGATCATGTCTCGCTCTTGCAACACCCCGAGATCCGCGACCGGCTCATCATGCTCGACGGCTGGTCCAAGACCTACGCGATGACCGGCTGGCGGCTGGGCTATGCGGTCTGGCCCGAGAGCCTTGTGGAGCATGTCACGCGGCTGTGCATCAACGATCATTCCTGCGTCAATGCCGCCGCGCAACATGCCGGGATCGCCGCGCTGACCGGGCCGCAGGGCGCGGTGGACGAGATGATGCGCGCCTTCGACGCGCGGCGGCGGCTGATCGTGGCGCGGCTGAATGCGCTGCCGGGGGTGCGTTGTACCGATCCGGGCGGGGCGTTCTATGCCTTTGCCAATATCCAAGGGACGGGGATGAGCGCGGGCGAGGCGCAGGACCGGTTTCTCGACGAGGCGGGGGTGGCCACCATCGCCGGCACGTCCTTTGGCGCGGAGGGCGCGGGGTTCCTGCGGTTTTCCTATGCCAATTCCATCGAGGCCATCGAGAAGGCGATGACGCGCATCGGCGCGCTGCTCTGAGGCCGGGCCGCCTCAGTGCTCGGGCAGCGCCTCGCGCCGGATCATGGTGCGCAGAGCAAAGCTGGTGCGCATGGCGCGGATACCGGGTGTCTGCATCAGCCCGTCCTCGAGGAACCGGTCGAACGCTGACAGATCGGCGGCCACCACGCGGATGAGCACGTCGCGCGTGCCGGTCATGAGGTAGCATTCCAGCACCTCGTCGAACTGCCGCAACCGGGCCTCGAAGGCGCGGATCGCGTCGCGGCTTTGCTGTTCGAGCTCGACGAAGACGAAGGCGTTGAGGGGCAGGCCGAGCTTGTCCTGATCGACGCGGGCGCCGTAGCCGGTGATGACGCCCTCGGCCTCGAGCCGGGCGATCCGCCGCGCGAGCGGGGTGGGCGAGAGCCCCACCTCCGCCGACAGCTCGGCGAGCTTGCGCCGCCCCTCGCGTTGCAGGGCGGCGACGATCTTGCGGTCCATCCTGTCCATTTTCACCAAAATTTCGGCCCTTTCCGGCGATGATCTCTAAAACGTGCGGTATTGTGAGCCGCAATTGGCGTTTTTTCGCGTCTGAACGCTCTTACCTTCATGCTGAGGAGGATTCCACCATGCTGACACGTCTTTCCATTTCTTCGCACGAAGAGGTTTACCGCGTCGATGATGCCGAGACCGGGTTGCGCGGGTTCATCGCGCTGCATTCGACGCGGCTTGGCCCGGCGGCGGGTGGGCTCAGGATGCGTGTCTATGACAGCGACGACGCGGCGCTTGAGGATGTGCTCAACCTCTCGCGGGGGATGAGCTACAAGAATGCCGCCGCCGGGCTTCCGCTCGGGGGCGGCAAGGCGGTGATCGTGGGCGATCCGGCGGCTGACAAGACGCCCGCACTACTGCGCGCGATGGGGCGGGCCATCGACACGCTCGGGGGGCGGTACTGGACCGCCGAGGACATGGGCATGAGCCCGGCCGACATGGCCGAGATCGCGCGCGAGACGCGCTATGTCGCCGGGCGCGATCAGGGGCGGCATGCCAGCGGCGATCCCTCGCCGGTCACCGCGCGCGGCGTGGCGGCGGCGATGCGCGCGGGCGCGGCGCGGCTCTGGGGCAGTGACGATCTGAGCGGACGGCACGTGGCGGTGCAGGGGCTGGGCCATGTCGGCTGGCACCTGTGCCGCATCCTGCACGAGGCGGGCGCACGGCTCAGCGTGGCGGATACGGACGCCGCGCGCGTGGCCACGACCGCGCGGGAATTTGGTGCGCAGACGGTGGCGCCGGACACGATCCACGCCATTGAAGCGGATATCCTTGCGCCCTGTGCCATCGGCGGGGTTCTGAACGCGGAAACGATCCCGGAGATACGCGCCCGCATGATTTGCGGCGCGGCCAACAACCAGCTCTCGACGCCGCAGGATGCGGACAGGCTGCTGACACGCGGGATCCTCTACCTGCCCGATTACGTGGCCAATGGCGGCGGGATCATCAACGTGGCCGCCGAGATCCTGCATATCGAGGATCGCGCGGCATGGGTGAGCGAGAGGCTTGAAGCGATACGGGCGCGTATGGATGACATCCTCACTCGGGCTGCCGGCGAGGCGGTTAGCCCCAACGCGATCGCCGACCGGATGGTGAAAGAGGCGCTTCTGGCGCGCGCGGGGTAGGCGCCGACCGACGTAAGGGGGTCAGCCGATCCGCCGCCCGGGCGGCTCGAAAGGCAGAAACTCGACCGCCGATTGCCGCACCGGGGAGGGGTAGAGCTTCATCAGGTCGAGTATGTCCTGCGGCAGCCCGACATTGACCGGCAGGCCCAACGCGGTCGCCTCGGCGGGGGTGAGCGCGTAATCATGCGTCCATGTCCCCGCGGTCAGCGTATCGGCCAGCGCCTCGGCCTTGTCCTGCGGCAGGCGGGGGGTCATGATCTCGACCGCGCCGCGCTTGACCTGTACGGTGGCCTTTTCGCTCACATCGGCGAGGACAAGGGCGAGGTCCGAGACGTGTTCGATCGGCTTGGCGTCGCGGGCGGCGAGGATCGAGGCCGCAGAGACACCCATGATTTGCGGGTCTATCGGGCCGAGCATCGAGAATTCGCCCATGACGATCTCGTCAGCGGCCAGCGCGATAAGCGTGCCGCCGGACATGGCGTAGATCGGCACGAAAACGGTTACCTTGGCCGGGTGCGCCTCAACCGCGCGGGCGATCTGCATGGCCGCCAGAACCAACCCGCCCGGCGTGTGCAGAACAAGGTCGATCGGTATCTCGCGCGGCGTCGCCTTGATCGCCGAAATGATGGATTGCGCATCCTCGAGCCCGATCGTGTTCGACATGTTCATCCCGAACAGGCTGCGCCGCTCCTGCCGGTGTATCATGGTGATGATGCGGGTTTTGCGGCGCCTCTGGATTGTGCTGATGGCCTGTGCGCGCCGCAGCGCGAACATCCTGCCCGTCAGAAACGGTTGCAGGATGATCACCAGAAAGGCGAGAAAGATCAGGTTGGAGAAGGTGAAATCCATCGCGCTTGCGTTCCTGCTGAGGCCGACCACCGAAACCATCGCAGCCCGCGCGGTGGATGTGAATTGAAAAATCCCGGCATATGCGGCATGGACGCGGCAACAAGAATCGAGGCAACGGGCAATGAAAACGGTTCTTCTTCTCTGGCTTGTCCTTGGCCTTGCGGCCTGCGGTGGGCCGGGTCGCTTCGCGGGCGGTGCCGGTGGCGGCAGGCCGATGGCGTCTGGTCCGATTTCCGATGCCTGTCTCGCCTCGGGCCGCAAGGCACGCTCAGTCGCGCTGTGCGGGTGCATCCAGGCCGTGGCCAATGACACGCTGAACGGCTTTGAGCAGCGGCGCGCGGTGGCATTTTATCGCGATCTTCAATCGGCGCAGGACATCAGGCAGTCGCAACGCTCGGGCGATCAGCGGTTCTGGACCGCCTACACCGCCTATGCCGAGCGCGCCGACCGCGTCTGCAAATGATCCCGGCGATCAGACCTTGAGCCGGTAGCCCCGCGCCAGCATCAGCCAGGCCAGCAGGCAGACGGCGAGCGTCGCCGCCGCCCCCACCGCGAGACCAAGCGCGGGCGCGCTGTCGGAGACGCCGATCATGCCGAAGCGCACCCCGTCAATCAGGTAGAAGACCGGGTTGAAATGGGTGATCGAATAGAGCACCGGCGGCAGCGCCTCTACCGAGTAGAAGGTGCCCGACAGGAACGCGAGGGGCGTGACGATAAAATTGGTGATCGCCGCCATCTGGTCGAACTTGTTGGCGAAAATCCCCGCGACGATCCCCACGCCGCTCATGAACGCGGCCCCCAGCAGGACAAAGGCCAGCGCGAGCAGCGGATGGGCCGGGGCAATGCCGAGAACGAGAAACAGCCCGGCACCGATCGCCAGCGCCACCAGGAGACCGCGCCCGACGCCCCCGGCCAGATAGCCCAGCACCAATTCACCACCCGAAAGCGGCGGCATCAGCGTATCGACGATATTGCCCTGCACCTTGGAGATCACGATCGACGACGAGGTATTGGCAAACGCGTTCTGAATGACCGTCATCATCAGGATGCCCGGCGCGATGAAGGTGGTGAAATCCACCCCCATGACATCGCCCCGCCGCGGCCCGATGGCGATGGAAAAGATCATCATGAACAGCCCCGCCGTGATGAGCGGCGCGAGAAGGGTCTGCGTCCAGACCGCGAGGAACCGGCGGTTCTCGCGCTCCGCCAGCGTCATCAGGCCAAGCCAGTTGACCCGCCCGAAACGCCGCGCGCCCATTGGCATTGAGGCGGAGGATGCGGGCTCGGTCATGGGTGGTCTCCTGTCTGCGATGCTGCCTGCGATTCGATGCCTTGTAACTCATCGTCGAGTGATTAGAATAGGAGGCCGATCAAGATGACAAGGCGGCGGGCCGAAAGGGCCTGTGCCGCCTTTCAATGCAAGGGAAGCCCCGAATGTCGTGGAGCGATGAGCGCGTCGAGCTGTTGAAGAGGTTGTGGGGCGAAGGTCAGTCTGCCAGCCAGATCGCCAAGGAACTTGGCGGCGTGACCCGCAATGCCGTGATCGGCAAGGTGCACCGGCTGGGGTTGTCCAATCGCAACGGCTCGGCCCCGGCGGCGAACGCCGCCGCGCCTGCCGCGACGCCAGAGGCCGAGGCACCGAAAACGGCGGCCAAGCCCACGCCGAAGCCGACCACCAAGCCCGCCGCCCCCGCCGAGAGCACCGAAGAGAACGCCGTGCCGGTCACCACGAGCGTCCGGGTCAAGGCGATCATCCCGGCAGGCCAGCCGCTGCCGCCGCAGCCTTCTGCCAACGAGATCGACCCAGAGGCGCTCGCCAAGGTCAGCGAGATCGAGAAGAAGGCCAAGAGGCTCTCGCTTATGGAGTTGACCGAGCGGACCTGCAAATGGCCCGTGGGCGACCCGGCGACCGAGGATTTCTGGTTCTGCGGCCTGCCCGTGCAGACCGGCAAGCCCTATTGCGAGGCGCATGTGGGTGTGGCCTTTCAGCCGATGTCGAGCCGCCGCGACCGCAAGCGCTGAGATCAGCCCTTGCGGCGCAGTTCCTCGAGATACGCCTCGCCGCGATCCGCCAACGGCCCGATACCGTCCTTCCAGCGCCGATGGATCCACAGCCATTGATCCATCCGCTCGCGCACCTGCCGCTCCAGCCGGTCGTTGACCTCCTGCGTCATGGTGACGGGATCGCTCATCGGGACCGGCTCTTCCACGACGATCTCGAAATCGAGACCGTTGTCGCGGCGGATGCCCCAGACCGGCACCAGTGGCGCGTCGAACTTGAGCGCAAGCTCGGCGGTGGCCAGCGGCGACAGCGCGGGCTTGCCGAAGAACGACAGCGGCACGCCGTCATGGGCGTTGAGATCGGTCAGGATCGCCAGCACGCCGCCGCGCTTGAGATGCTTGACCATTTGCATCATGCCGCGCCGCCCCTGCTCGAACATCGGCTCGCTGAGCGCGCCCATCGCCGCCACGTAACGGCGGTTGAACCAGCGGTTGTGCATCTTGCGGTAAAACACACCCATCGAGAAGCCCTGCTCGATCATGGCGATGCGCGCGGCGTTGAAGCTTCCGAAATGGCCGGTGACAAAGATGATCGGCCGCCCCTCGCGCTGCGCCGCTCGGACCGCCTCGAGCCCCGGTCCAATCACGGACGAGCGTCGGGTGCGCGCGATGAACTCGTCGGTGGAGTAAAGCTCGGCCATGTTGCGCCCGGCATTGTCGGGCACCGCGCGCATCAGGCGGCGCACCTCGGCCTCGGGCAGGTCGGGCACGGCGTGGGCGAGGTTCTCGCGCACGCGGCGCCCGTAGCCCGCCAGCGGTGCCACCACCCGCGCGGTGAGCCACCCCATCATCGGGATACGCCAGCGATAGGGCAGGATCTTGCACAGCGCGATCGGCGCGTACATCGCCATCCCGAGCGCAGTATCCGCGGCACGGGCGGCAAGGGGGGGACGGTCGTCGTCGCTCATCAGGCGGTCTCTTGCTGCTATGGCGCCGGGATACGCGGCCCGGCGCCCGACCACAAGCCCGTCAGGGCCGGTGCGGAAGCCCCGTGCCGATCATCGAGTCGCGCGTGACCAGCGCGGCAAGCTGCGCCTCGTCCATGCCCTCGGTGCCCTCGGGGCGGGCGGGCAGCACGATGTAGCGCATGTCGGCGGTGCTGTCGTGGACGCGCACGGTGACATGATCGGGCAACTCGAGGCCGAATTCGCGCAGCACCGTGCGCGGTTCGCGCACGGCGCGGCTTCGATAGGCGCGGGTCTTGTACCAGTCAGGCGGCAGGCCGAGCAGGTTGCGAGGGTAACACGAACAGAGCGTGCAGACGATGAGGTTGTGCGTGTCCGCGGTGTTCTCCACCGCGATCAGGTTAAGCGGGCCTATGTCGAACCCCATCTCGCGGCTCGCCTCCGAGGCATTCTCCAGCAACCGCGCCTTGAAGGCCGGATCGGTCCATGCCCGCGCGACCACCGCCGCGCCATTGGCGGGGCTGCGGGCATCCATCGCCTCGATCTGTGCCGCGATCTCGGCGGGGGTCAGGTGGCCCTTTTCAACCAGCAACTCGCGCACCGCGATCTCCATCCGCTGCCAATAGCTGAGCGGGGTGTCATTGTCGGCGCGGTAGGGGTGGCCCGAGGGGCTCATGCCCTCGTGGTGGAAATGGTCGTGGTGATCATGGGGCATGGGTATCCACCTTTTCCAGCCAGTGGCCGTAGATCTCGGCATCGAGCGTGTCGTCGGGGTTCTCGGCCCCCTCGCCCCATATCTCGGCCATGCGAAAGCGCACGCGGTAGAGCGGTTTCGTATCGGCCTTGAGGCCGTAGGCCAGTTGCTCGGGGTTGGCGAAATGGCCCAGGGGGCGCTCGATCACCCCCTCCTTGCCGCGCAGGTACCACGGCGCACGCACATGGCCCGGCGGCGTGAGCGCCTTGACGCGTACCCGCTCAACCATCCGACTGCGCCTCGCCATAGGTGGACCCGCGCGCCGCGATCTCCTGCATCCGCTCGCCCAGTTCCTCCAGCGTGTAGGCCCCGGCCTCGACGAGGTTCTGGTTCACGGCGGCGACCCAGCGTTCGTAGTAGCTCATGCTCTCGAACGCGTCCTCGCCCATGTCCTCGAGCGCACGGCGCAGGCCATCGACTGTAAACAGCCCCTTCTGCCCGCACAGCACCATCAGCGCATCCACGCGCTTTTCCCAAAGCGCAAAATCATGGCCATCCATCGGCACAGGCCCTGCGTCCTGCCCGCCCATGTCGTGCCAGCGTCGTCCCGTCGTATCGCTCATGGAGAGAAGACTAGGCAGCACCGCCCGCCCTGTCCAGACCATCAACGCCCTCTTGACCAATGCCCGCGACCTGCTACCAAGACGCGCGGTCAGGTCGGGCCTGTAGCTCAATTGGTTAGAGCAGGGCGCTCATAACGCCTTGGTTGGGGGTTCGAGTCCCTCCGGGCCTACCATTCCGGTCCTTGTCGTGGCTGCGGGAGCCCGGCGACGATGACCATGCGGATCGCGGCGGTTTCTCAGCGATAGGTGCGTTGCTCCATCGGGGTTGCCTCGATCCGGGCACGCAGGCCCGCGAGCAGGGCCTGTTCGGCGCGGTTGAGCACCGCCTGCGGGTTCCACACCACATGCACATCGACGGCCGCTGTCTGGTCGTAGGGCGGCAATTGCCACAGCAGACCGTCGCGCACGTCGCGCGCGGCCACGTGCAGTGGCAGGGGGCCGATCCCGAGCCCCGCGACGATCATGCGCCGCACTTCCTCCAGATGGCTCGACGTGGCGATGATCTGATCACCCAGTTCGGCCTGCGCGCGCATCAGCGTCACCGGTTTCAGCGCGTCCTGCAAGCGGTCGGTTTCGAAGCTGACGGCACTCTGCCCCGTCAGATCGGCGCGCGTGAGGTTGCTCCGACCGAACAGCGGGTGCGGCGGACCGCAAAAGAGGCCGAAGAACTCGCGGTAGAGGCGCAGGTATTCCAGCCTCGGGTTGCGCTTGTGTACGAGGCAGATCGCGAAGGAGGAGGCGCGCGCAGAGACCGTCTCGATCGCCTGTGCCGAGGAATGCACCTCGATCGACAGGGTCGCACGCGGGTTCTCGGCGTGGAATTCGGCCAGCACCTGGTCAAAAAGCGGGCAAATTACGTGGGACGCCAGCGAGACGCGCACATGACCGGTAACCTCGTCGGTCATGTCGCGCATCAGCGTGGAAAGCCGCAGGATCGCCCCCTGGATATCGAGCGCTTCGCGATAGAGCGTCTCGCCTGCCTCGGTCAGCTCGAACCGCCCCGGCGCGCGGTGAATGAGCCGTTTCTCGACGCGGTTTTCCAACCTTTTCAATGCAGTGGACACCGATGGCTGGGTCAGGCGCAACCGGTTCGCCGCATCGGTGACGGAGCGTGACTGTGCCAGAACGACGAAGGTACGCAAGAGGTTCCAATCCATCTCGCGCATGATGCGTTCGGGGCTGTCGCGGCTCTCCATAGTTTTCATCTATTGTCACAATTCTTATTATCTATTTGATTAATGATTGGCCGGTTTGCACCCTCGACGCAAGCCCGCAATGGACGGGCGGCGCATGAAGGGGAGACGCATGTCGGTCGAAGCCCGCGAGGCGAGACAGCCGTGGATATTGCTTTCGCCCGCCCTGGGGGCGGTGCTGTTCCTGCTGATCATTCCGCTGATGTTCATCGTGGTCTATTCCTTCTGGCTGCGCTCGGCCATGGGCGCGGATACGGTCGGATTCTACCTCGACAACTGGCAAAAGGCGCTCTCGGACCGGTTCTATCGCGAAATCCTGCTCAACACGCTCAAGATCGCGGCAATCACCACGGTGATCTGCGGGCTGATGGGCTATCCGGCGGCCTATTTCATCGCGCGTTCACGCGGCAACAAGATGATCCTGCTGCTGCTTCTGATGCTGCCCTTCTGGATCAGCTATATCATTCGCACGATGAGCTGGATCAACATCCTCGGGACCTCGGGCGCGCTCAACACGCTGCTGATGACGCTCGGGATCATCAATGAGCCGATGCAGATGCTTTATAACGAGGCGACGGTGATCCTCGGCCTCGTGCATTTCCTGCTGCCCTTCATGGTGCTCAATGTCTATGTGAGCCTGGAGGGCATCGACACCAATCTGGAGGATGCCGCCAATTCCCTAGGGGCGACCCGGTGGGAGGCATTTACCCAAGTCACCCTGCCACTGTCGCTGCCCGGCCTCGCTGCCGGGGGTTTGCTGTGCTTCGTGCTGGGCGCGGGCACCTACATCACGCCGGTGATCCTTGGCGGACCGACGGATGCGATGTTCGCCAACCTCGTGTACGAGGCGATCATCACGCAGCTCAACTGGCCGCTCGGCTCTGCGCTGTCGCTCCTGCTGCTCGCTGTGCTGGGCGTGCTGGTGGCGATCTACAATCGCTATCTCGGCATGGCGCAATTGGCGAAGGGGCTGGGCTGATGGGCTGGCAGGCGATCCGAATCTGGACCGTTCTGGTCTATGGCTTCATGTTCCTGCCGGTGGCGGTGGTGGTGCTTCTGTCCTTCAACGCCAATCAGTTCGGCAGTTTCCCGATGACCGGCATGTCGCTGCGCTGGTTCGTGGAATTGTGGAACAACGATGCGGTGATGCGCGCCTTTCAGACCTCGATCGTGCTGGGGCTGATGACGGCGGTGATCTCGACCACCCTCGGCATCCTCGCCAGCCTCGCGCTGGTGCGCTACAACGTGCCCGGGCGTAACACGATCACCACGCTGCTCATCGCTCCCATCCTGGTGCCCGAGGTGGTGCTGGCAGTCGCACTTCTGTTGTTCCTCAACTGGCTCGGTCTCGGCAAGAGTTTCGCGCTGCTGCTCGCGGGCCATGTGATCTTTACCCTGCCGTTCGTGATCCTCGTGGTGCAGGCGCGGCTGGTCAGCATCAAGCGCGATGTGGAGGAGGCGGCGCTCAGCCTCGGGGCAAGTCCGGTGCAGACGTTTTTTTCGGTCACCCTGCCGCTGATGCTGCCCGCCGTGGCCGCAGGCGCGCTCTTCGCCTTCACCATCAGTTTCGACGACATCACCGGCACGCTGTTCTGGAAACCCGGCGGCGTGGAGACGGTGCCGACGCAGATCTTCTCGATGCTACGCAATTCGATCAGCCCGGAAATCAACGCGCTCGGCACGGTGATGATCGTGATGACCGTGGGCCTGCCGCTGCTCGGTGCGGCGGTGGCTCGCAAACTCGCCATGAAAGGCGGCAACTAAGAACCGCCCCAACCCTCGACAAGGAGATATGACAATGGACAATACCAAGAGATATGAACGACTTCTCGAACGCTACCGCAACGGTGACCTGGACCGGCGCAATTTTCTGGGCCTGATCGGCGCGGCGGGGCTTGCCTATGGGGTGCAGACGCCTTTCGCCAAGTTCGCCCACGCGCAGGAGGTGCAACAGGTCCGATTCGACGGATGGGGCGGTGTCGTCTCCGAGGCGTTCCGCGAACATGCGTTCGAGCCTTATACCAAGGCGACCGGCATCGAGGTCGTGGACGGCACCTTTGCGGGCAGCGACGAGTATCTCGCGCAGGTCCGGTCCAGCCAGGAGGGCACGTACAACATCGCGCACCTCTCGGGCGTGTTCGACTATGCCCGCTACGTGAATTTCGGGCTGACGGTAAAGCTGAACCTCGACAATATCCCCAACATGTCGCTGGTGATGGACGCGCTGACCAACGCGTTCCGGGGGGTGACGCCGGATTACCTCTCGGCGGTGCCTTACGATTACGGCACCACGGGTCTGGCCTATAACCGCAAGTATATCTCCGACGAGGAGATGAAGGAAAAGGGTGCCAGCATCCTCATCGACGAGGCCTACAAGGGCAAGATCGGCGGCTGGGGCGAATGGCGCACACGGATCTGGTATGGCGCGCTCCAGACCGGCCAGGACCCCAACAACATCGAGGATATGGAGGCCGTCTGGGACGCGATCCGCAGCCACCGCGATCTGGCCCTGAAATACTGGTCGTCGGGGGCGGAACTGATGAGCCTGCTGGCGGAGGAGGAAATCTACGTCACCGAAGGCTGGTCGGGCCGTATCGCGGCCTTGCAACAGGAAGGCCACGACATCGGCTATTACGATGCGCCGGGCAGCTTTGCGTGGCAGGAATGCCTGCACGTTCTCAAGGGCAGCCCGGTCGAGGCCTGCGAGGAGTTGTTGAACTTCATGCTCGCACCCGAGACCTCCATCGCCGTGGCCGAGGGGCAGAACTATCCCCCCGCGCTCGACGGGACCAAGGTCGATCTGGGCGACAAGATCCCGACCCTGCCGGCCTATGATCCGACCGGCACGCTGGCCTCGCTCACCTTTGCCGATCCGAATTACTGGAACGGCAACGAGGCGGAATGGTCCGAGACCTTCAGCCGCGTGCAGCGCGGGTATTAAGCCAACGCCGCGCCCCATGCCGGGGCGCGGCTCATCCCCTGACAGGAGCCCCCGATGAGCGCCGTCACCCTGCAAGACATCGTCAAGCGTTTCGGCACCTTCACCGCCGTGCATCGCACCACGCTGGAAATCCCCGAAGGCGCTTTCCTGACGCTGCTCGGCCCGTCGGGCTGTGGCAAGACGACCAACCTGCGCATGATCGCCGGGCTGCTCGACCCGACCGAGGGCGAGATCCTGATCGGCGGCAAGCGCGTCAACGACGTGCCGATTCACAAGCGCAATCTCGGCCTCGTCTTTCAGAACTACGCGCTGTTCCCACACAAGACCGTGGCCGAGAACGTTGCCTTTGGCCTCAAGTATCGTGACGTACCCAAGGCGGACATTCCGGCCAAGGTGCAGGCGGCGCTGGAACTGGTGCAATTGCCCAATGTCGGCGACCGCTACCCCAAGGAACTGTCTGGCGGCCAGCAGCAGCGCATCGCGCTGGCCCGCGCCATCGTGATCGAGCCGGATGTGCTCTTGCTCGACGAGCCGCTCTCGGCGCTCGATGCCAACCTGCGCGAGGATATGCGCGTGGAGTTGAAGCGCATCCAGGAGCGCATCGGCGTGACCACCGTTTTCGTCACCCATGACCAGTCCGAGGCGCTCGCCATGTCGGACCTGATCGTGGTCATGTCCGAGGGGCGTGTGGAGCAGGTGGGCAAACCCGAAGAGGTGTATAACACCCCCGCCTCGGAATTCGTCGCCAATTTCCTCGGCGCATCCAATATCATGGTGGCGAAATGCACCGATCACGGCGCCGCCGTCATGCTCGAAGAGCCCACTTTCGGCCGCGTGCAGGTGCCCGCCGCCAAGGCCCCCAACCTCAAGGGCACGGGCGCGGCCAAGCTCGTGGTGCGCGCAGAAAAGCTGCTTCTGGCCCGCGATCCGGCGCCCGAGGGCGTGGTTTCTGTGCCCGCCACGGTGGAGACCGTGGATTACCAGGGGCAGGCGGTGCGCTACTTCGTGCGTGCGGGCGAGACGCAATTGCAAGCCATCAACTTGATCGACGAACACCCCTTCGCCGCGGGCGATGCGGTCCACCTGCACCTGCGTCCGCAGGATTGCGCGGCGCTGCCGGGATAAGAGAATGAACGTGAAACCCTCTCACCTTTTCTACCAGGGGCGCGAGCGCAAGCCGGTGCTCGATCAGGCGCGCGGCGTCTACATGTGGGACGTGGACGGCAAGCGCTACCTCGATGGATCGTCGGGCGCGATGGTCTGCAATATCGGCCATTCCAACGAGAACGTGCTCGAAGCGATGCGCCGCCAGATGGAAAAATCCACCTTCGGCTACCGCCTGCATTTCGAGACCGAGGCGTCGGAGAAACTCGCCGCCAAGACCGCCGCCCTGTGCCCGGACGGCATGAATCGGGTGTTCTTCGTCTCGGGCGGGTCCGAGGCGGTGGAATCGGCCCTGAAACTCGCCCGGCAATACGCGCTCGCCACCGGCGAAGGCAGCCGCTGGAAGATCATCAGCCGCGCGCCGTCGTATCACGGCTGCACTCTCGGCGCGCTCGCCATCACCTCTTATGCGCCGCTCACCGAGCCATTTACGCCGCTGATGCAGGCGATGCCGAAGGTGCCCGCGCCCCGCGCCTACCTCGACGGGCTGGACCCCGAGGACGAGGCGACGGGCCACCATTATGCCGACATGCTGGAGGCGAAGATACTGGAGGAAGGCCCCGAGAGTGTGCTGGCCTTCGTGGTGGAGCCCATCGGTGGCGCCTCGACCGGGGCGCTGGTGCCGCCCAAGGGCTACATGGAGCGGGTGCAGGAGATTTGCCGCCGATATGGCGTGCTGCTGATCCTGGACGAGGTGATGACCGGGGCGGGGCGCACCGGCAAGTTTCTCGCCTCCGAGCATTGGAATCTGGAGCCGGACATCATCGTCATGTCCAAGGGCTTTGCCGCCGGTTACGTGCCGCTTGGCGCGATGGTCGCACACGAGCGGCTGGTCGAGGTGGTGCTGGATGCGGGCGGATTTTTGCACGGCTTTACCTATGCTGGTAACCCGCTGGCCTGCGCCGCCGGTCTGGCCGTGATCGACGAGATCGAGCGGCAGGACCTGGTGGGCAACGCGGCGCGCATGGGGGTCAAGCTCAAGGAGCGGCTGGAGGGCCTGACGCAGCGCTATGCCATCATCGGCGACGTGCGCGGCAAGGGGCTGCTGACGGCGTTCGAATTCATGGCCGACCGGGGCAGCAAGGCACCGCTGCCGAAGCACCTTCAGGCCTTCAACCGGTTCGTGCAGATCGCCTATGACAAGGGGCTGATCGTCTATTCGCGGCGCACCCGCGACGGGGTGGAGGGCGACCATATCATCGTCGCCCCGCCGATGATCGCGACCGAGACGCATCTCGACGAGATCACCGAGATGCTGGATGCGTCGCTGTCGGAGTTCACCGAGGAGATCCGCCCGGCGCTGGAGCGGGCGGTGTAATGCGCGAAATCATCATCACCTGCGCGCTCACCGGCTCGATCCACACGCCGTCGATGTCGCCGCATCTGCCGATAACCGCCGATAACATCGCAACGGCGGGCATCGAGGCGGCGGAGGCGGGCGCTGCGATCCTGCACCTGCACGCGCGCGACCCCGAAACGGGCCAACCCTCTGCCGATCCGGAGCATTTTCGTGCCTTCCTGCCGCGCCTGAAACAGGGTTGCGACGCGGTGCTCAACCTCTCCACCGGGGGCAGCGCGGTGATGAGCCTCGACGAACGCCTCGCCGCGCCCAAGGAGGCCGCGCCGGAAATGGCCTCGCTCAACATGGGGACGATGAACTTCGCCCTTTACCCGATGGCCGACCGCATCACCGACTGGCGGCATGACTGGGAAAAGCCGTTCCTCGAAGGCTCCGACGACCTTGTGTTCAAGAACACCCCGCGCGACATCGCCCGCATCCTGACGGAGCTGGGGCAAGAGCGCGGCGCACGATTCGAATTCGAATGCTACGATCTGGGCCATCTTTACATGCTGCGCCATTTTGCGGATCGTGGCCTGATCGAGGCGCCGTTCTTCATCCAGTTCGTGTTTGGTGTACTGGGGGGCATGGGGCCGGACCCGGAGAACCTCACGCATATGGTGCGCATTGCGGACAAGCTGTTCGGCGATGACTACATGTTCTCGGTGCTGGCCGCAGGGCGACACCAGATGCCGATGGCAGCGCAGGCGGCGGCGATGGGCGGGCATGTGCGCGTGGGGCTGGAGGACAGCCTGACGATTGCGCGCGGCACGCTGGCGCGGTCGAACGCCGAACAGGTCGCCAAGGTGCGCGACATCGTCGAAGCAATGGGGCGCGAGGTGGTGGATGCCGACGGCGCGCGCCGCCTGCTTGCGCTCAAGGGCGCGGACCGGACCGCGATCTAGGTCATGATGACGGAGTTTCGCACGGTGACGACGGAGGCGGACGTGGTTCTTCTGGACCGCGCCCTGCGTGCGCTGAGCCATGACCTGGGGGACACGCACGAGGCCGGGCTCGACGCCTTGCGCGCGGCGCTGACCGGCACTACTCCGGCGGCTTACGGGCTTCTGGCCTGGGATGGTGACGTGGTCGGAGCGGCGCTCTACAGCCCGGTCTTTTCCACGGCGCGGGGGGCGGCGGGGGTCTATGTCTCGGACCTGTGGGTCGATGGGGCGACGCGCGGACAGGGGGTCGGGCAGAGTATTCTGGCCGAGATCGCGCGGCGGGCCGGGAAGCTGTGGCAGGCCGAATGGATGACGCTGGCAGTCTACGGCCACAGCACCGCCGCGCGCCGGTTCTACGAGC
>MRWG01000911.1_pt1 | contig 23415 bp, 20 predicted proteins | sample 1013341 | NCBI WGS metagenome assembly MRWG01 (sample SAMN06117577, study PRJNA244670) | biofilm metagenome | biome: Water; feature: Cathode Biofilm; material: Biofilm; isolation source: microbial consortium enriched at the cathode of a solar microbial fuel cell | place: USA: District of Columbia ... | reverse complement strand
GGCAGCCAGGTCGACTGGATGTAGAGCTCCCAGGCATTCAGCGTGTCCGTATCCTGGCCCTCCAGACTCTGCTTGGCGGCGTTGAAGATCTGCGGGCGCAACTCCGAGACGATGGTGGCGGCCAGCTGACTTTGCGCGTCGTAGGTATCGTCGTCACCGCGCCTGTAGGACTGTGCCCACAGCAGCTTGCCGGAGCGCGCCTCGACCAGGTGAAGCACGACCCGCGTGACGCCGCTGAAATTCTGGACGCTGCCGCGTATGACGTAAGCGATACCGACCTCGGCTTGCCCGGCCCCCGCTTCGCTGCTGGCCAGGCTGTGCAGGCCGAACCTGGTGTCGCGCACGACCACCGTGAGCGACTTGACCTTGGTAAGCCCGGCGATCAACTCGTCGGTCAGGCTCTCGGCCAGACCGTCTTGCGGCGCACCGTCGGAGACCGCTTCCAGGGGCAGGATTTCCACGGCAATGAAATGCGCGCCGCCGTCAGGTTCGTCGAAGAAATCCCCTGTGGTGCCGACAAGCCAGCCGGCAAGCAGCGCCACGAGCAGCAGCAGCGCCGCGCCACCGTAGAGGTAGGCGCGTGGCCGCTTGCGCCCTGCAGGGGCGGAGGCCGTCGCCGCGGCGCTTTCGGTCCGGATGACCGGCTGGTAGCTGCCCTTGGGAATCTCGAAGCGGACGCGGTCTTCGGCGCCCTGGGTGGCATAGTAGTGATCCAGGGCCTGGCGCAGGCGGTGGACTTCCACCCGCACGATGCTGTCCGCGTTGGGATCGAAGTCGGCGCCCCGGCCGAACACGTCGGTGCCGATGGAATAGCCCTTCAGGCGGTCGCCGCGCCCCGCGAGTTCCTCCAGGATCAGGTAGCGCAGCAGGGGGCGCAGCCGCGATCCCTCGCCGAGCACGCCGCTGTCGATCAGCGCCTCCAGCGCGCTCATCGTGTCGCTACGGGTCTTCTCGTCGTAAGGCGATGCTTCCATTTCCCTGCCGGGCTGCCCAGTCCACAGGGCAGTCTAGAGCAAGGTGCCGTGCAAAGCCCCCAGAAGAATGGCGAACAGGGGGTAGGCCGCCGCCTGCTAGAACCCCACGCCGCTCGCCAGCGCCGTGTAGAACGTGATCGTCATCAGGCTGTTGAAGGTGCCGTGCACGATGATCGCCGGCCACAGCGAGCCGCTGCGCTCGGTGATCGCCGCCAGCACCAGCCCCATGCAGGCGAGCACCGGCACCAGGAACCACACCATGTGCACCGAGGCGAAGAAGATCGCGCTGAGCGGCGCCGCATAGGCGAAACGCAGGTGCTTGCGCAGCCAGCCGAAGACCAGCCCGCGGAAGACGATCTCCTCGGCGAAAGGCACCAGCACGCCGACCAGCAGCAGCATCACGACCAGACTGGTCCAACTGAAGCCGTCCGGTGCCAGGGTGCGCAGCTGCGGGTTTTCGACCGGTGCGTCGAGCAGTGACTGCACGCCGAGATTCAGGACAGAAAACGCGGGCACGCAAAGCAGCCCGACGGCGACGGCGAGGCGGTACCAGGTGCTGTAGGTCGGCCTGAGTCCGATGTCGGCGAGACGCAGGCCGTAGGGCCGCAGGGCGATGACCCACACCAGCGACAGCATGAACAGGGTCGTCAGCACGATGAGGCCGGCGACCGGGGCGAGGCCGGCGAGCGCGCCCTCGGGCGCCAGCAGGCGGGCGCCCACGCCGAGGGCGAAGAAGCCGGCGAAGAAGGCAACCAGCAGCAGCGCCAGGTCGCGCCCGCGCACCGGCAACACGGGCAGCGGTGGCAGGCGCGGCGGCAGTGAGAACACCTAGCCCAGGACCTCTTTGAAGAGGTCGAGCGCCGCGCGCACCGTGGCGTGGCGCACCTCGCCGCGGTCGCCGGGAAAGACGTGGCGCAGTGCGCGTGCGGGGCCGCCCTTGGCGGCGACACCGAGGAAGACCAGGCCGACGGGCTTGTCGGCGCTGCCGCCGCCGGGCCCGGCGATGCCGGTAGCGGAGACCGCGACATCGGCCTGCGAGGCCTTCAGGGCGCCCTTGGCCATGGCGACGGCGACCTCGGCGCTCACGGCACCGGGTCCGGGATGTTCCAGCAGCGCCGGCGAGACGCCGAGCATCTCGGTCTTGGCGGCGTTGGAATAAGTGACGAAGCCGCGGTCGACAACGTCGGAGGAGCCGGCGATCTCCGTCAGGCTGCCGGCGATGAGGCCGCCGGTGCAGGACTCCGCGGTGACGATTTTCTTGCCGGCCTCGCGGTAGGCCTGCAGCAGTTCCTCGGCCTGCTGGCGCACCAGATCGTCAAACACCGACACGCTCCCAGGCCCATAGCACGGCATAAACGGCTGCGGCTGCGTAGAGGCCGGCGATGATGTCGTCGGCCATGATGCCGAAAGCGCCCTTCAGGTGGCGGTCGGCCCAGCTCACCGGCCAGGGCTTGGCCACGTCGAAGGCGCGGAACAGCAGGAAGGCCAGCGCCAGGCCCGGCAGGGTAAGACCCTTGGCACTGAGCCCGGCGGCGATGATCGCCAGCCACTGCCCGGCGACCTCGTCGATGACGATGACGCCGGGGTCCTTCACGGCAACGACCTGCTCGTAGGCCTGGGCGGCCCAGAGGCCGATGACGAAGACGGCCACGGTCGCCGCCAGCAGGCCGACGGGGCCGGCGAAGCGGAACAGCACCCAGCCGAAGGGCAGGGCGGCCAGCGACCCCCAGGTGCCCGGCGCCCAGGGCAGCAGGCCGGAGCCGAACCAGGTCGCGAGCAGGGAGGAGGGCAGCCAGGGGGAAGGAGACGTCATCGCACTATAACGCCTGCGGCAGCGCAATGGTTGCGACCGCCTGGGCGGCGATGCCTTCGCCGCGCCCGGTGAAGCCCAGCTTCTCGGTGGTCGTCGCCTTCACGCTGACCCGCTCGGCGGGCAGGTCGAGCAGGTCGGCGATGCGCGCCACCATGGCGGCGCGGTGCGGCCCGATCTTCGGGCGCTCGCAGATCAGCGTCACGTCGAGGTGCAGCAGGCGCCCGCCGCGCGCCGCCACCATGTCGCGCGCGTGGATCAGGAACTTGCCGGAGTCCGCGCCCTTCCACTGCGGGTCGCTGGGCGGGAAGTGGTCGCCGATATCGCCGGCGCCGAGCGCGCCGAGGATGGCGTCGGTGAGGGCGTGCAGCCCGGCGTCGGCATCCGAGTGTCCGACCAGCCCGGCCTCGTGGGGGACGCGCACACCGCAGAGCGTCACGTGGTCGCCGGGCCCGAAGGCGTGCACGTCGAAGCCCTGGCCCACCCGGGTCTCGTATCGCGGTTCGTCTGGGGCGGCGCGCAGCCAGCGTTCGGCGCTGCGCAGGTCTTCCTGTGACGTCACTTTCAGATTCTCCCGGCTGCCTTCCACAAGGGCGACGGCGAGGCCGGCCCGCTCGGCGACGGCGGCGTCGTCGGTCAGTTCCTCGCCGGCCGCCGCACGGTGCGCCGCGAGGATCTCGGCATAGCGGAAGCCCTGCGGCGTCTGCGCGCCCCACAGCCCGCTGCGGTCGCGCGTGGCGGCGATGCGGCCGTCACTCTCCTGCTTCAGCGTATCGACCACCGGCAGCGCGGCGATGGCGCCAGGCGCGGTGTCCAGCGCGGCCAGCACGCGGTCGATGATCGCGGGCGAGACGAAGGGCCGCGCGCCGTCGTGGATCAGCACCCGCGCCGGGGCGTCGGCTTCCAGGCTCTCCAGGCCGCGCAGCACCGACTCCTGGCGGCTGGCCCCGCCGGCGACCGGCTCGGCAATGTCGAAGCCCGTGGCGGCGGCCTCGTAGAGGTCGCGGTCGTCGGGGTGGATCACCGCGCACACCCGGTCGACGGCGGGGTGCCGCGCGAAAGCGCCCAGGGTGTGGCGCAGCAGGGGAACCCCGGCGAGCGTCGCGTACTGCTTGGGCAGGCTGCCGCCAAAGCGCTGGCCGCGCCCGGCGGCGACGATCAGCGCGGTTGTCCTGGTCAAGAAAGGCGACTCCCCATTGGGTTCCGGCGGGCTCGCCGCGAGGTTAGTGGCCCCTGGTGGCGCGGCCAAGAGGTGATATATAGGGCGCATGAATACCATGGTTCTGTCGCTCTCGGCGCTGGCCGCCCTGCTGCCCGCCACCTTGCTGCCCTTCATGCGGCACGCCGCGCGGGCGGATACGCTGTTCTGGGCGCTGCTCGGCGCCGCCCTGGCCGGTGCCTCCGCGCTCAGCGCAGTCTCTCTCGGCACGCGCTGGCAGAGCGGCCTGCCGACCACCCTGTGGCTCGCCGTGGCGGTTTCTCTCGGGCTGTTCGGGCTGGTCGTGCTGTGGCGCCGCGAGGCGGCGCGGCTGACCCCGCTGCTGCTGCCCTACCTGCTGGCGCTGGGGGTGCTGGCCACCGGCCTGGGGCCGCTGGCCGCGGCCGAGCCCCTCTACGCGGCACCCGATGGCTGGCTGATCGTCCATATCATCGTCTCGGTGGCGACCTACGGCCTCTGCACCATCGCCGCGACGGCCAGCGCCGCGGTCTTCCTGCAGGAGCGGGCCCTGAAGCGGCGCAGCCCCAACACGTTCACCCGCCTGCTGCCCTCGGTGGCCGACGCCGAGCGGCTGGAGGTGCGCCTGCTGGCCGCCTCCGAGGTCATTCTCGGCATTGGCATCCTCACCGGAATCTCCGAACTTTACGTGACTTCCGGGGCGTTCTTCACGGTGAGTCACAAGACCCTGCTGGCGGTCCTGGCCTTCGCGGTGATCGGCCTGCTGCTGTGGCTGCACTTCAAGAGCGGCCTGCGCGGCCGCCGCGCGGCGCGGGTCGTGCTGGTCGCCTATCTGCTGCTCACCCTGGCCTATCCCGGGGTGAAGTTCGTCACCGAGGTGCTGCTGGGCTGACACGGTCGGTTGCCGTAGTGGCAGGCCCGTTCAACCCTCCGTATGACCCTTGGGCTATAATGCCCGCTTTTCGAGCAGACAGGGCACGCGACTGTCTGCTGACGGGCAATCCTTCGTGACACCGCCCATTTTTTGTGCATCAATCCCGCCTTCGGAAGAGGGTGGAACGCCTCCCACAGAGAGCACTTCGCGGGTGTCCGGCGGACAGGCCGGGCAGAGGGGCGGAATTTGTGGCGGCGCTTCGGAGACGGGTTGAGACATCCATGGCTATCGTCGTCGGCAACATAGAACTGGACGCGCCGGTCATCCTGGCGCCGATGTCCGGCGTCACCGATCAGCCGTTCCGCCGGCTGGTGCGCGAATTCGGCGCCGGGCTGGTGGTCTCGGAGATGATCGCCAGCACCGCGATGATCCGCCAGATGCGCGAGTCCGTGAAGGAATCCATCAAGTATTCGGGCGACTGCGCGGCGGAATATCCGCTCTCGGTGCAGCTCGCCGGCAGCGACCCCGAGATCATGGCGGAGGCCGCCCGGCTGAACGCCGGCCGCGGCGCCGCCATCATCGACATCAATTTCGGCTGCCCGGCCAAGAAGGTGACCAACAAGGCCTGCGGCTCGGCCATCATGCAGGACGAGTGCCTCGCCGGGCGCATCATGGCCGCGGTGGTGAAGGCGGTCGACCTGCCGGTCACCGTGAAGATGCGCACCGGCTGGAACCTGGAGCACCGCAACGCGCCGGCCGTCGCGCGCATCGCCGAGGCCAGCGGCGTGCAGATGCTGACGGTGCACGGCCGCACCCGCTGCCAGAAGTATGCCGGCGAGGCCGACTGGGACTTCGTGCGCGCGGTCAAGGACGCGGTCGCCCTGCCGGTGATCGTGAACGGCGACATCGTGACCGTGGAGGACGCCGCCGAGGCCATGGCGCGCTCCGGCGCCGACGGCGTGATGATCGGCCGCGGCGCCTACGGGCGGCCCTGGTTCCCGCGCCAGGTGATGGACTACCTGAAGGACGGCAGCCGCACGCCGGCGCCCGGCCTGGCGCGCCGCATCGAGGTCATGCTGCGCCACTACGACGAACTCCTCACGCTCTACGGGCACCACCACGGCGTGCGCATCGCCCGCAAGCACCTCGGCTGGTACGCCAAGGGCATCGACGGCGCCGCCGACTTCCGCGCCCGCATGAACCGCGAGGACGACCCGGCCAGGGTGGTGGCCATGATCGAGGCGCTGTTCCGCGGCGCGGCGGCACCGGCCGCAACGGCGAGGGCGGCGGCCTGATGTCGAAGGTCTCCGATCTCTTCGCCCGCACCCTGCTGCGCGGCGGCCCGCCGGACCAGGCCTCGATCCTGGCGGCTCTCTCGGTGCCGCTCTTCGTGGTCGACGAGGAGGACTGCCTCTCCTTCGTGAACCAGGCCGCCGAGCAGTTCTTCGACTCCTCGACGACCAACCTGCTCGGCCGCCCCCTGAGCGAAATCCTGCCCGAGGACAACCCGATCTTCGGCCTCATCCGCCAGGTGCGCGAGGGCAGCTATTCGGTCTCCGAGTACGGCGTGACGATCTCGGGCCCGAAGATCGGCTCCCATTTCGTGTCGATCGACGCCGCGTCGCTGGGCGATCGCCCGGGCAGCGTGGTGCTGTCGCTGCACGAGCGCTCCATCGCGCGCAAGATCGACCACCAGCTGGTCCACCGCAACGCGGCGCGCTCGGTCACCGCGATGGCCGCCATGCTGGCCCACGAGGTGAAGAACCCGCTGTCCGGTATCCGCGGCGCGGCGCAGCTGCTGGAGCAGAACGCCGGTCCGGACGACCGCCAGCTGACCAACCTGATCTGCGAGGAGGCCGACCGCATTGTCGCCCTGGTCGACCGCATGGAAATGTTCTCCGACAAGCGCCCTCTGGCGCGCGAGCCGGTGAACATCCACCTGGTGCTGGAGCGCGTGCGCCGCATCGCCGAGAACGGCTTCGCCCGCAACGTGCGTTTCGTGGAAAGCTACGATCCCTCGCTGCCGCCGGTCTACGGCAACCGCGACCTGCTGATCCAGGCGATCCTGAACCTGGTGAAGAATGCTGCCGAGGCGGTGCCCAAGGAAGGCGGCGAGATCACCCTCTCGACGCGCTACCAGCAGGGCGTCCGTCTCGCCATTCCCGGCAGCGGCAGCCGTGTCGACCTGCCGCTCGCGGTGATGATCCAGGACAACGGTCCCGGCATTCCGGAGGACCTGCAGCCGCACCTCTTCGATCCCTTCGTCAGCACCAAGGCCGGCGGCAGCGGCCTGGGCCTGGCCCTGGTCGCCAAGATCATCGGCGACCACGGCGGCGTCATCGAGTTCGACAGCCAGCCGCGCCGCACCACGTTCCGCCTCATGCTGCCCATGGCACCCCGCGAGGAGGGTGACGCCATCGAGCCGGAAGAAGACGGCGGCGGCACCACGGAAACCGGCTCCGGGGAGGCGGCTGAATCCGCATGAGCAGCGCGACCATCCTGGTGGCCGACGACGACCGGGCGATCCGCACCGTGCTGACCCAGGCACTGGGGCGCCAGGGCCATGTGGTGCGCACCACCGGCAACGCCGCGACGCTCTGGCAGTGGGTGAAAGAGGGCGAGGGCGACCTAGTCATCACCGACGTCGTGATGCCCGACGAGAACGGCCTGGATCTCATTCCGCGCATCAAGAAACTGCGCCCGCACCTGCGCATCCTGGTCATGTCGGCGCAGAACACCCTGCTGACGGCGGTCAAGGCGACCGAGCGCGGCGCCTTCGAGTACCTGCCCAAGCCCTTCGACCTGCGCGAACTGATCTCCGTGGTGGACCGCGCCCTCTCCGAGCCGAGCGGCAGCGAGGCCAAGGCCCGGCTGGCGGCCGACGAGGGCGAGGAGCAGTTGCCGCTGATCGGCCGCTCCCAGGCCATGCAGGAGATCTACCGGGTCCTGGCGCGGCTCATGCCCACCGACCTGACGGTGATGATCTACGGCGAGTCCGGCACCGGCAAGGAACTGGCCGCCCGCGCCCTGCACGACTACGGCAAGCGCCGGCGCGGCACCTTCGTCGCCGTGAACATGGCGGCGATTCCCCGCGAATTGATCGAGAGCGAGCTCTTCGGCCACGAAAAGGGCGCCTTCACCGGCGCCACGATGCGCTCCTCCGGCCGCTTCGAGCAGGCCGCCGGCGGCACCCTGTTCCTCGACGAGATCGGCGACATGCCGCTGGAGGCACAGACCCGCCTGCTGCGCGTGCTGCAGGAGGGCGAATATACGACCGTGGGCGGGCGCACGCCGATCCGTGCCGACGTCCGCATCATCGCCGCCACCCACCGCGACCTGCGCCAGATGGTGCGCCAGGGCCTGTTCCGCGAGGATCTCTACTACCGCCTCAGCGTGGTGCCGATCCGGCTGCCCCCTCTGCGCGAGCGCAGCGAAGATATCCCGGAACTGGTGCGGCATTTCTTCGCCGAGGTCCAGGATGAAGGGCTCTCGGCCAAGGCGCTGGACGGCGAGGCCATGGAGGCCCTGAAGGCCTATCCCTGGCCCGGCAACGTCCGCGAGCTGGAGAACCTGGTGCGCCGGCTGGCGGTGCTTTACAGCCAGGAGACCATCGACCGCGAGGTCATCGAAAACGAACTCAGCGAAGGCAAGGCGGCCGAGCGGGCGGTCGCCGCGCCGGCCGAATCGCTGAGCGCCGCGGTGGAACACCACCTGCGCTCCTACTTCGCCGCCCACGAAGACGGCCTGCCGGCCCCCGGCCTCTACGACCGTATCCTGCGCGAGGTCGAGCGGCCCTTGATCGAGTTGTCCCTTTCCGCCACAAGGGGGAACCAGATCCGTGCCGCCAAGCTGCTCGGACTGAACCGAAATACCCTCAGGAAAAAGATTCGGGACCTGGACATCCAGGTGATTCGCGGCCTTAAATAGCCTGTGGTAAATATACAACAGACCGGTGACGGCAGCCCGCCCGCGGGCAGCGCCCCCCGCGGCGTCGATCCCGACGGCTTTGATGGCGCGGCGGAACGGCCGGAGGCCGTGGCGGCGCCCTATGCGGGCATCGTGCACCTGCTGCGTAGGATAAAATTCGAGCGCACCGTCGCCCTGGTCTTGCTGGTCGGCGGCCTGTCCTGCGGCATCGCCACCTTCGTCGCCATGACCGGGAACCTCTCGGTCGCCGCCAACGCCAAGCACATCCTGCTGCTGCTGCTGGCCGATCTGGTCATCAGCCTCGGCCTTGCCGCGCTGATCGCGCGACGCCTGGTGATCCTCTGGATCGAGCGCAAGAAGGGCCGGGCAGGCTCGCGCCTGCACGGCCGCCTGGTGGCGCTGTTCTCCGTGGTCGCCGTGGCGCCGACCATCCTGGTTGCCGCTTTCTCGGTGATCATGTTCGACCTGGGCCTGGAGTTCTGGTTCAGCGAACGGGTTTCCACCGCGATCAAGAACTCGCGCGCCGTCGCCGCCGCCTACCTGGACGAGCATCAGCAGACCATCGCCGCCGACGCCTTCGCCATCGCCCAGGTACTGAACCGCGGCGGGCCTTCGCTGGTCTACAACCCGGCCCTGTTCAACAGTGTGATGACCCGCCAGGCCAGCCTGCGCTACCTCACCGAAGCCGCGGTCTACGATTCCTCCGGCCGCATGCTGGCGCGCTCCTCGACCTTTCTGCTGGCCTTCAATCCGGACATTCCCGACTGGGCCTTCGACCGCGCCCGCACCGAAGGGATGGCGATCATGACGTCGGAGGAGGAGGACCGGGTGCGCGCCCTGGTGCGCCTCGACCTCTCAGCCGATGCCTACCTCTACATCGGCCGTCTCGTCGATTCCCGCGTGCTCGGCCACATGGAGAGTACGAGCTGGGCGGTGCAGCGCTACGAGGAGCTGGAAGGCAACCGCTACAGCCTGCAGATCACCTTCGCCCTGATCTTCCTGGTGGTGGCGCTGTTGCTGCTGCTGGTCGCCGTTTGGATCGGTCTCGCCTTCGCCAACCAGATGACCGGGCCGATCGGCAGCCTCATCGCCGCCTCCGAAAGGGTCGGCAAGGGCGACCTCAAGGCCCGCGTGCTGGGCCCGCCGCGCCGCGACGAGATCGGCAACCTGTCGCGTGCCTTCAACAAAATGACCAGCCAGCTCGAACGCCAGCAGGACGCCCTGCTGGACGCCAACGAGCAGCTCGACTACCGCAACCGCTTCATCGAGGCGGTGCTGGGCGGCGTCTCCGCCGGGGTCATCGGCCTGGACGAGGCCGGCCACATCGACCTCGCCAACCGCAAGGCCTGCGATTTCCTGGGCGAAAAGCCCAAGGGGTTGCGCGGGCGGACCCTCACCGAGGTCATGCCGGAGGTCGACGAACTGCTGGAGCGGGCGCGCCGGCGGCCGAAGAAGCTGGCCGAGCAGCAGATCGCGATCCCAGACGCCGGCGGCGCCGAGCGGGTCCTGCTGGTGCGCATCTCCGCCGAGTTGGAGGACGGCGCCATCATGGGCTTCGTGGTCACCTTCGACGAGATCACCCAGCTGCTTGCGGCGCAGCGCAAGGCGGCCTGGTCGGACATCGCGAGGCGCATCGCCCACGAGATCAAGAACCCGCTGACTCCCATCCAGCTCGCCGCCGAGCGCCTGAAGCGCAAGTACGTCGGCCAGATCACCAACGATCCCGAAACCTTTCAGGTCTGCACCGACACCATCGTGCGCCATGTCGGCGACATCGGCCGCATGGTCGACGAGTTCTCCGCCTTTGCCCGCATGCCGGCCCCGGTGATGCGGCGCGAGGACCTCGGCAAGCTCGCCGAGCAGGCGATTTTGCTGGAGCGTACCGCGCGGCCGCAGATCACCTTCGGCTACACCCCGACCGAGAGCCCGGTGGTGCTGCCCTGCGACGGACGCCAGGTCAGTCAGGCGCTCACCAATCTCATCAAGAATGCCATCGAATCCATCGAGGGCCGCCAGCAGAGCGAGGGCGAGGGGAGCGCGCCCGGACATGTCGACGTCGTGTTGCGCAGCAGCGGTGGCAACTGCGTGATTGAGGTCTCCGACAACGGCAAGGGCCTGCCCCAAGCCAATCGCGGCCGCCTGACCGAACCCTATGTGACGACGCGCGAGCGCGGTACTGGACTCGGCCTCGCAATTGTGAAGAAGATCATGGAAGATCACGGCGGTGATCTGATCTTGCGCGACCGGGAAGGCGGCGGCGCCGTCGTCAGTCTGGTGTTCCCCTTACGCGAAGAAGCAGCGGAGGCCGGCGGCGATCATGCCGAGGGCGAAGTAGAACTGGCGTCTGTGGAAAGAGCTGCAGGGCATGGGTAACGAAATCCTCATCGTCGATGACGAGGTCGACATCCGGATGCTGATCACCGGCATCCTGCAGGATGAAGGCTATGCAACCTGCGATGCCGGCGACAGCGGCAGCGCCCTGGAGATGCTGCGCCAAAGGCGTCCCAGCCTCGTGGTGCTCGACATCTGGCTGGAGAATTCAGCGCTCGACGGCATGGAAATGCTCAGCGTCATCAAGGAGGAAGCGCCGAGCATTCCGGTGGTTATGATCTCCGGCCACGGCAACATCGAGACGGCGGTGAATGCCATCAAGCTCGGCGCCTACGACTTCATCGAGAAACCTTTCAAATCGGACCGTCTGCTGCTTGTCGTGCAGCGCGCCATCGAGGCCGCGCGCCTGCGCAGCGAGAACGAGGAACTGCGCCTGCGCATCGGCCAGAACTCCGACTTCATCGGTTCTTCCCACTGGTACCATCAGGTGAGCCAGGCGATCCGCAAGGTGGCGCCGACCGGCAGCCGCGTGCTGATCACCGGTCCGGCCGGGGCGGGCAAGGAGGTCGTGGCGCGGCAGCTTCACACCTGTTCGCACCGCGCGGTGGCGCCCTTCGTGGCGCTGAACTGCGCCACCATGCATCCCGACCGCCTGGAGCACGAGCTGTTCGGCATCGAACCGGGGCAGGTCGATGGCGAGAGTGCCGGCAAGACCGGCACCTTCGAGCGCGCCCACGGCGGCACCCTGTTCCTCGACGAAGTGGCCGATATGCCCATCGAGACCCAGGGCAAGATCGTGCGCGTGCTGCAGGAGCAGACCTTTCAGCGGGTCGGCGGCGACCAGCGCATCGCTGTCGACGTGCGGGTCATCGCCGCCACCAGCCGCGACCTGCCGGGGCAGATCGCCGACGGCCGCTTCCGCGAGGACCTTTTCTACCGCCTGAACGTCGTGCCCATCGAGGTGCCGGCCCTGCGCGAGCGCCGCGAAGACATCCCGGAGCTGGTCGCCTATTTCATGGAACGCGCGGCGGAGAACGCCGGCCTGCCGCCGCGTGCCCTCAGCGACGATGCCCTGGCGGCGCTGCGCGCCTACGACTGGCCGGGCAACGTGCGCCAGTTGCGCAATGTGATCGAGTGGGTCCTGATCATGGCGCCGGGCCGCCCGCAGGATGCCGTGCGTCCCGACATGCTGCCGCCGGAGATCGGCGCTTCTTCACCGACCTCGCTGCCGGGCGAAACCGGAGAGGAGATCATGTCCCTGCCGCTGCGCGAGGCGCGCGAGGTTTTCGAGCGCAAGTACCTGGAGGCTCAGGTCATGCGTTTCGGCGGCAATATCTCCCGCACTGCCACTTTTGTCGGCATGGAACGTTCCGCCCTGCACCGCAAGCTGCGCTCACTCGGCGTCGGCTCGGTGGAGCGGGCCTGAATGCGCGGTGACGGATCTATCGGAGTCCCCTGATTCATGAAGGTCATTATCTGCGGTGCCGGCCAGGTCGGCTTCAACATCGCGCGCTATCTGGCGAGCGAGAACGCCGACGTGACGGTCATCGACCAGTCGCGTGAGCTGATCGAGAAGATTACCGACTCCCTGGACGTGAAGGGTCTGGTCGGCTTCGCGTCGCATCCGGATGTGCTGGAGAGCGCCGGCGCCTCCGACGCTGAGATGGTCATCGCGGTGACCTACGCCGACGAAGTGAACATGGTCGCCTGCCAGATCTGCCACTCGATCTTCGAGGTGCCGACCAAGATCGCCCGCGTGCGCCACCAGAGCTATCTGGAGCCCATGTGGTCCGACCTGTTCAGCCGCGAGCACATGCCGATCGACGTCATCATCTCGCCGGAGATTGAGGTGGCGCGGGCCATCGAACGGCGCCTGCAACTGCCCGGCGCCTTCGACGTGCAGCCCCTGGCCGACGGCAAGGTGAGCCTGATCGGCCTGCACTGCAGCGAGGATACCCCGGTCATCAACACGCCGCTGCGCCAGTTGACCGCGCTGTTCCCCGACCTGCACATCGTGGTGATCGGCATCTCGCGCGACGGCAAGGGCTTCGTGCCGACCCCGGACGACGACATGCGTGCCGGCGACGACGTCTACCTGGTGGCGGATACCGGCCACCTGGCGCGTACCATGGCGGCCTTCGGTCACGAGGAAAAGGAGGCGCGCCGCGTCATCATCATCGGCGGCGGCAACATCGGCCTGAACCTCGCCCACGCGGTGGAGAAGAACCACCCGCAGGTGAACCTGAAAGTCATCGAGGTCGACAAGCGCCGCGCCGAACATGTCGCCCAGGCGCTGCAGCGCACCGTGGTCATCCACGGCGACGCGCTGGACACCGAGATTCTGGAGGAGGCCAACGCGGCCACCGCGGAGACGGTGATCGCCGTTTCCAACGATGACGAGGTGAACATTCTCACCTCGCTGCTCGCCAAGCGCTACGGCTGCCGCCGCGCCGTCACCCTCATCAACAAGACCTCCTACGGGCCGCTGATCAGCAACCTGGGCATCGACACCGTGGTCAGCCCGCGCGCCATCACGGTGTCGAAGATCCTGCAGCACGTGCGCCGCGGCCGCATCCGCTCGGTGCACTCGCTCAGCGAGGATTTCGGCGAAGTGATCGAGGCCGAGGCGCTGGAGACCTCCAGCCTGGTCGGCGTGCCGATCCGCGATGCCCGTCTGCCGGAAGGCGTCATCGTCGGCGCCATCGTGCGCGGCGACGAGGTGATCATCCCGCGCGGCGACACGGTGACCCGTCCGAACGACCTGGTGGTCATCTTTGCGCGCTCCGAGGCGGTGAAGAAGGTCGAGAAGCTCTTTGCGGTGAAGCTGGAGTTTTTCTAGGATCGCGTCGGCTATCCACCCCAGCCGAGTCGAAAGGAGAGGGCGCCGATGCCCCGCCAAGCCTACGTCAACGGCCGCTATGTTCCCCACAAGGCGGCGGCGGTACACATCGAGGACCGCGGCTATCAGTTCGCCGACGGCGTCTACGAGGTGGTGCCCGTGTTCAACGGCATCCTGGTCGACGAGGACCTGCACCTCGACCGCCTCGACCGCTCCCTGGGCGAACTGCGCATCGCCCGGCCGATGACGCGCCCGGCCCTGAAGCTGGTCTCGCGCGAGATGATCCGCCGCAACGGCCTCACCAACGGCTTCCTCTACATGCAGGTCACCCGCGGCGTGGCGCCGCGCGACCACAAGTTTCCCAAGGCCTCGACGAAACCCGCCCTGGTCATGACCACGCGCCAGGTGAAGCCGCACAGCGAGCAGCTGCTGAACGAGGGCCTCAAGGTCATCACCGTGCCGGACCAACGCTGGGACCGCTGCGACATCAAGTCGGTGTCGCTGCTGCCGAACATTCTGGGCAAGCAGGCGGCGGTGGAGGCAGGGGCCTACGAGGCCTGGCAGGTCGACGCCGAGGGAATGGTCACCGAGGGGACCTCGACCAACGCCTGGATCGTCACCGCGGACAACAAGGTGGTAACACGCGACGCCACCCATTCGATCCTCAACGGCATCACCCGCATCACCCTGCTGGAGCTGATCCGCAAGGAGGGCTACGAGCTGGAGGAGCGCGCCTTCTCGGTCGACGAGGCGCGGGCGGCGCGCGAGGCCTTCATCACCTCCAGCACCTCCTACGTGCTGCCGGTGACCCAGCTGGACGGCAAGCCGATCGGCAACGGCCATCCCGGCATTCTCACCGGCAAGCTGCGCCGGCACTACATGGACTACATGAACGGCCTGCGGAAGACTGCATGACCCTGCCGAACCCCAGGGCCATTCTGTTCGACTGGGACAACACCCTGGTCGACAGCTGGGCGATGATCCATCACGCCATGACGGCGACCTTCCAGGCCCTGGGGCAGCGCCCCTGGACCCTGGAGGAATGCCGGCTCAACGTGCGCAAGTCGGCGCGGGACAGTTTCCCCGAACTGTTCGGCGACCGTGCGGAGGAGGCGACGGCGGTGTTCTATCGCACCTACGAAGCCGACCACCTGGCTCAGCTGCGCGCGCTGCCCGGCGCCGGCGAGATGCTGCACGCCCTGGCGGCGGCGGACGATCTGCTGCTCGGCGTGGTGAGCAACAAACGTGGCAAGCTGCTGCGCCTGGAGGCCGCCGAGCTCGGCTGGGACAAGTACTTCCAGTCGCTGGTCGGCGCGGCCGATGCCGAGCGTGACAAGCCCGCGCGCGAAGTGGTCGACTTCGCGCTGGCCGGCAGCGGCATCGCCGCCGGCCCGGAGGTGTGGTTCGTCGGCGATACCGACATCGACGTCCTCTGTGCCCGCAACAGCGGCTGTACCGCCATCCTCGTGCGGGAGGCGCCGCCGGGTGCGGAGGAGTTCGGCGGGCTCGGCCTGGCCGCCCATGTGAGCGATTGCATGGGCTTTGCCGAACTGGCCTGCAAAGCCTTGAAAACGGTGGGGTTGAACCGCACATAGGGGACTTCGCCTGAGGTCCGCACCTTGGGCGGAAGGGGGTCCTGTTACCCCAACAGGATGGTTTTTCATTTCACGCAAGCCGTGTTAGGAAGGACTGTCTGGGTTCCGCGCTTGCGCGCACCGCAGGCCTGCCGTCGCGGGTTATTTTAACCGGCAGAATGCGTACGTATTACAAGCGCTTACGGGCCAGAATGAGTTCAGACGACCGCTCTTAAGAACAAGAACAAGGTGCGAAAATGGCCGCCGAAAAAAACCAAAGCGTCCAAGATGTTTTCCTCAATCACATCAGAAAGAACAAGGTCCCGGTGACCGTGTTTCTGGTGAACGGCGTGAAGCTGCAGGGGATCGTTACTTGGTTTGATAATTTTTCCGTCCTGCTGCGGCGCGACGCGCATTCGCAGTTGGTGTACAAACACGCAATTTCGACCGTGATGCCGGCCACCCCGGTGCAGCTCTTTGATCCCAGCAAGGAAGAAGAGACCGCTGAGGGCTGATTCCCGAAACGGTCGTGGACCCAGTCCAGTGCCCGGTCCGGTAGTGGTAGGGCAGATTTCACAGGCAATCCCAGGTACTCAGGCCTTTCCAGGTACTTCGGAAGGCCTGAACGAAAGGAGCGGCGCAGCGCGCCGCTGCCAGGCATGACCGAACGCGCATACGTTCTGCATCCAGACCTGCTGCAGCCCGGCCTGCGCGCGCCCGACGCGCGCCTGGCCGAGGCCGTCGGCCTGACCGCCGCCATCGATCTCCGGGTCGCCGGCAGCGAAGTCGTGCCGGTGAAAAAGCCGCGCCCCAACACGCTGATCGGCGGCGGCGCGGTCGAGCGGCTGGCGGTGGAACTGCCGCTGCTGGAGGTCGATGTCGTGGTGGTCGACGCCGCGCTCACCCCGATCCAGCAGCGCAACCTGGAACGTGCCTGGAACTGCAAGGTGATCGACCGCACCGGCCTGATCCTGGAGATCTTCGGCGAGCGGGCCCGCACCAAGGAAGGCAAGCTGCAGGTCGAACTGGCGGCACTGTCGTACCAGCGCTCCCGCCTGGTACGGTCGTGGACCCACCTGGAGCGCCAGCGTGGCGGCTTCGGTTTCATGGGCGGTCCGGGCGAGAGCCAGCTCGAGATCGACCGCCGCCTGATCACCGAGCGCATCGTGCGCCTGAAGAAGGAACTGGACCAGGTCCAGCGCACCCGCTCCCTGCACCGCGGCGCGCGCCAGCGGGTGCCCTATCCGGTGGTCGCTTTGGTCGGATACACCAACGCCGGCAAGTCGACCCTGTTCAACCGCCTGACCGAGGCCAAGGTGCTGGCGCGCGACCAGCTCTTCGCCACCCTGGACCCGACCATGCGGCGGGTCCGCCTGCCGTCGGGCCAGGTCATCATCCTGTCCGATACCGTCGGCTTCATCTCCGACCTGCCGACCGACCTGGTGGCCGCCTTCCGGGCGACCCTGGAAGAAGTGCTGGAGGCGGACATCGTCCTGCACGTGCGTGACGCCGCGCATCCGGACAGTCTGGCCCAACAGGCCGACGTCCAGGAGGTGCTGGCCGACCTCGGCATCTCCGAGGCCTCGACCCACGTCCTGGAGGTGCTGAACAAGGCCGACCTGCTGGACCCGGCCGGGCGCAACCAGCTGACCCAGCGCGTCGCCGACAACCCCGACAGCGTGCTCTGCTCGGCCCTGAGCGGGGAGGGCTGCGACGACGTGCTGGCGCTGATCGACCGCCGCCTCTCGGCGCGGCGCCGGCAGGTCACCGTGGCCCTCAAGCTGGCGGAGGGGGCGCCGCTGGCCTGGCTCTACGACCACGGCGAGGTGGTCGACCGCCGCGACCATGACCTCGCCACCGAGGTGGATGTGCGCCTCGCGCCGCGGGACCTCGACCGTTTTCTTAAGAAATTCGCCGGATCTGTTGAAAATGCCGAGAGTCTCGCGATTTCTATGCCTAACGCGGAAGCGGCGGCGGAAAACCTCGCCTGAGCGGGACGGATTTCCGGCCCCCTGCGGTTGACTCAGCTAACCCAGGCTTTTATATGCTCGCTAGCACTCAGTCAGGCTGAGTGCTAACACCGGTCTCAGGAACCGTCTTGGACCGGGGCTGACTGGCGGGCTCACAGGGGAGCCTCGTGTGAGCCTTCACCCCAACCAAACCAACCAGACAGGGTAGATATCCATGAAATTCAGGCCTCTGCATGACCGGGTCGTGGTCGAGCCGCTGGAGGAAGAGGAAAAGACCGCCGGCGGGATCATCATTCCCGATACCGCGAAGGAAAAGCCCATGCAGGGCAAGGTCCTTTCGGTCGGCGCGGGCTCCCGCGGCGAGGACGGCAAGCTGGTCCCCTTGGACGTGAAGAAGGGCGACAAGGTGCTCTACGGCAAGTGGTCCGGCACCGAAGTGAAGTTGGATGGCAAGACCATGCTGATCATGCGTGAGTCGGACATCATGGGCGTTTTGCAATAAGGAAGAGAACCAGATATGGCTGCGAAAGACGTTAAGTTTGGCGCCGATGCCCGCACGCGTATGCTGCGTGGCGTCGACATTCTGGCCGATTCCGTGAAGGTCACCCTCGGCCCCAAGGGCCGCAACGTGGTGATCGACAAGTCCTTCGGTGCCCCGCGCACCACCAAGGACGGTGTCACGGTGGCCAAGGAGATCGAGCTCTCCGACAAGTTTGAGAACATGGGCGCCCAGATGGTGCGCGAGGTTGCCTCCAAGACCAACGACATGGCGGGCGACGGCACCACCACGGCGACTGTGCTGGCCCAGTCCATCGTGCGCGAAGGCGCCAAGGCGGTGGCCGCCGGCATGAACCCGATGGACCTGAAGCGTGGCGTCGACCTGGCCGTCGAGGCGGTGATCGCCGAGCTGCAGAAGAAGTCCAAGAAGATCTCCACCTCGGGCGAAGTCGCCCAGGTCGGCACCATCTCCGCCAACGGCGAGGCCGAAATCGGCTCGATGATCGCCGAGGCCATGGAGCGTGTCGGCAAGGAAGGCGTGATCACCGTCGAAGAGGCGAAGTCCCTGGAGACCGAGCTCGACGTCGTCGAGGGCATGCAGTTCGATCGCGGCTACCTGTCGCCCTACTTCATCACCAACGCCGACAAGATGGTCTGCGAGATGGAGAACCCCTTCATCCTGCTGCACGAGAAGAAGCTCTCCGGCCTGCAGCCCATGCTGCCGCTGCTGGAAGCCGTCGTGCAGTCCAGCCGGCCGCTGCTGATCATCGCCGAGGACGTCGAGGGCGAGGCCCTGGCCACCCTGGTGGTGAACAAGCTGCGTGGCGGCCTGAAGGTCGCCGCCGTGAAGGCGCCGGGCTTCGGCGACCGCCGCAAGGCCATGCTGGAGGACATCGCGATCCTCACCGGCGGCCAGGTGATCTCCGAGGACATCGGTATCAAGCTGGAGAACACCACCCTCGACATGCTGGGCTCGGCCAAGCGCGTGGTCATCACCAAGGAAGAGACCACCGTCGTCGACGGCGCCGGCAAGAAGAAGGACATCACGGGCCGCTGTGCGCAGATCCGCGCCCAGGCCGAGGAGACCACCTCGGACTACGACCGTGAGAAGCTGCAGGAGCGCCTCGCCAAGCTGGCCGGCGGCGTGGCCGTGCTGCGTGTCGGCGGCGCCACCGAGACCGAGGTGAAGGAGCGTAAGGATCGCGTCGAAGACGCGATGAACGCCACCCGCGCCGCGGTCGAGGAAGGTATCGTCATCGGCGGCGGCACCGCGCTGCTGAACGCCGCCAAGGTGCTGGCCAAGCTGGAAGTCGCCAATGACGACCAGCGTGTCGGCATCGAGATCATCGCCCGTGCCCTGCAGGCGCCGATCCGTCAGATCGCCGAGAACGCCGGTCACGAAGGCTCCATCGTCGTCGGCAAGATCAACGACGCCAAGGACCCCTCGCTCGGCTTCGACGCCCAGAACGGCAAGTACGTGAACATGTTCAAGGCCGGTATCATCGACCCGACCAAGGTCGTGCGTACCGCGCTGCAGGACGCCGCGTCGATCGCCGGTCTGCTGATCACCACCGAGGCCATGGTCGCCGACGCCCCCGAGAAGAAGGATTCGGCACCGCCGGCTCCGGACATGGGTGGCATGGGCGGCATGGGCGGCATGGGCTTCTAAGCAGCCCAGCCTCTCGGCTAAGGGACGAGGGCCGCGGCATCGCCGCGGCCCTTTTTCCATTTCCGCCCAAGGCCTATCCTGGGCGCCCGTCCGCCCTCTCACAGCTGAACTGCAATCCGGGAGCCGCATTGATCGACGTCGCCAAGGTCGCCGCCGTGATCGAAGAGATCGCCGCGGCGGAAGTCCTGCCGCGCTTCCAGGCGCTGGCCGCCCACGAGATCGAGGAGAAGGTCGCCGGCGAGCTGGTCACCGTGGTCGACGTCGAGGTCGAGCGGCAGCTCACCGCGCGGCTGCAGGACCTGCTGCCGGGCTCCCTGGTGGTGGGGGAGGAGGCGGTGCACGCCGAGCCCGCCCTGATGGAACAGCTTCACAGCGACGCCCCGGTGTGGATCATCGATCCCATCGACGGCACCCGCAACTTCGCCCACGGTCGGCCGGTCTTCGCCATCATGGTGGCGCTGGCCCGGCATGCCGAGGCACAGGCCGCCTGGATCCTGGAGCCGGTCAGCGGCCGCTTCGGCATCGGCGAGGCGGGCAGCGGCGCCTGGATGGGTGGCCAGCGCCTGAAGGCGGCCGCCGCGGACATTCCAGCGCGCATGACCGGCAGCCTGCATGCCTCCTCCTATGCCCCCAAGGAGCTCGCCCGACGTATCGATCAGCGCCGCGGCCGCGTGGCGGCGGTGAAGTCGCTGCGCTGCGCCGGCGCCGAATACCTGCGCCTGGCCGCCGGCGAGACCCACTTCTCGCTGTTCACCCGCCTGATGCCCTGGGACCACCTGCCGGGCACTCTGCTGCACCGCGAGGCCGGCGGCATCGCCCTCTGCTTCGACGGCACCCCCTACACGGCCGACCGCTACAAGGATCTCGGCCTGCTCATGGCCCCCGACCGGGCGAGTTGGGACGCCCTGCACGACGCTTTGCTGGCCGACGACTAGCGGGCCGCCGTCTGGCCTCGGCCTGGCCTCAATCGCTGGGAAAATCTGGCTCTGGAAGTTCCCGGTCCGCCGCACTAGGGTGCGCGGCGAGCGGGCTGTTTTGCGTGCCAATCCGCCGCCGCAGGGCGAGAACCCGCAGATCCTGTGGAATCCCGAAATAAGCGAAGAGAGGACGGTTCATCATGTTGGTCGGCGTGCCGAAGGAGATCAAAAACCACGAATACCGGGTCGGCCTGGTGCCTTCCTCGGTGCGTGAGCTGGTGCACCACGGCCACAAGGTACTGGCGGAGACGAAGGCCGGCGAAGCCATCGGCTTCACCGACGAGGACTACCGCGCCGCCGGCGCGGAGATCGCCCCGGACGCGGAGACGGTCTTCGCCAAGGCCGAGATGATCGTCAAGGTGAAGGAGCCGCAGCCCGTCGAGTACGCCCGCCTGCGCAAGGGCCAGGTGCTGTTCACCTACCTCCACCTCGCGCCCGACCTGCCGCAGACCGAGGGCCTGGTGAAGTCCGGCTGCATCGCCATCGCCTACGAGACGGTGACCAACGCGCGCGGCGGCCTGCCGCTGCTGGCGCCGATGAGCGAGGTCGCCGGGCGCATGTCGGTGCAGGTCGGCGCCCACTGCCTGGAGAAGTACCAGGGCGGCTCCGGCATGCTGCTGGGCGGCGTGCCCGGCGTGGCGGCGGCCCGCGTGGTCATCATCGGCGGCGGCGTCTCCGGCACCAACGCGGCGCGCATGGCCATGGGCATGGAGGCCCACGTCACCGTGCTCGACCGCTCGCTGGACCGCCTCTACGAACTCGACCTGCAGTTCGGCCCGATGCTGAACACCATCTATTCGACGGTCGACGCCATCGAGCGCCACGTTATCGGCGCCGACCTGGTGATCGGCGCCGTGCTGGTGCCGGGCGCCGCCGCGCCCAAGCTGGTGACCCGCGAGATGGTACGCCAGATGCGCCCCGGCTCGGTGCTGGTCGACATCGCCATCGACCAGGGCGGCTGCTTCGAGACCTCGCGCGGCACCACCCACGCCGACCCGACCTACATCGAGGAAGGCTGCGTGCACTACTGCGTCACCAACATGCCGGGCGCCGTGGCGCGCACCTCGACCATCGCGCTGAACAACGCGACGCTGCCCTTCACGCTGGCGCTGGCCGACAAGGGCCACCGCGTCGCCCTGGCCGAAGACCCGCACCTGAAGGCGGGCCTCAACGTGGCCGGCGGCAAGATCACCTACAAGGCCGTCGCCGAGGCCCACGGCCTGGCCTTCGTGCCGGCGGAGGAGGCTCTCGGGCTGTGAGGGCAGGGCGCGTCTGGCCTCACGGTCAGCACCCGATTGGGTCTAGCTCGCCCCTTCGGGGGCGGTCTAGACTGCGGGCCAAGAATTCGGATCAACTCGCGAAAACCCTAGGAAAGTCAGGCCGATGAACTTCATCCCGCCGATTCCCAACTCGCTCGAGCAGCACTGGATGCCGTTTACCGCGAACCGCCATTTCAAGGCGAACCCGCGGATCATCAACCGTGCCGAGGGGGTCTACTTCACCAGCGATCACGGCACCAAGATCATCGACGGTTCCGCCGGCCTGTTCTGCGTCGCCGCCGGCCACGGCCGGCGCGAGATCGCCGAAGCGGTGCACGAGGCGCTGACCACCATGGACTACGTGCCGCCCTTCCAGTTCGGGCACCCGGCGTCCTTCGAGGTGGCCCGCCGCCTGGCGGCGGTCACCCCCGCCGACCTCAACCACATCTTCTTCACCAACTCCGGCTCGGAGTCCGTGGACACCGCCCTGAAGATCGCGCTGGCCTACCACAAGGCCAAGGGCGAGGGGCAGCGCATGCGCCTGGTCGGGCGCGAGCGCGCCTATCACGGCGTGAACTTCGGTGGCCTCGCGGTCGCCGGCATGGTGAACAACAAGAAGGCCTTCGGCCTCGGCCTGCCGGGCTCTCTGCACCTGCGCCACACCCACCTGCCGGAGCACAAGTTCACCGTGGGCCAGCCGGAGACCGGTGCCGAACTGGCCGACGACCTGCAGCGCTTCGTCGACCTGCACGGCGCGGACTCCATCGCCTGCTGCATCGTCGAGCCGATCGCCGGGTCGACCGGCGTGCTGGTGCCGCCGAAGGGCTACCTGCAGCGCCTGCGCGAGATCTGCGACAAGCACGGCATCCTGCTGATCTTCGACGAGGTCATCTGCGGCTTCGGGCGCACCGGCAAGCAGTTCGGTTCCGACAGCTTCGGCGTGGTGCCCGACATCATCACCATGGCCAAGGCGCTGACCAACGGCGTCGTGCCGATGGGCGCCGTGGCGGTGAACGAGAAGGTGCACCAGGTGCTGATGGACGCGGCCCCTGAAGCCGGCATCGAGCTGTTCCACGGCTACACCTACTCCGGCTGCCCGGTGGCCTCCGCCGCGGCGATCGCCACCCGCGACATCTTCGAGCAGGAGCAGCTCGTCGAGCGTGCCGGCAAGATGGCACCGAAGTTCCTCGACGCGCTCTACTCCATGAAGGATCTCGACATCGTCGTCGACATCCGCGGCTACGGCATGGTCGGCGGCATCGACCTCGCGCCGCTGAACCAGCCCGGCGGGCGCGGGCTGAAGGTGATGCAGGAGCTCTGGGATGCCGGTTGCATGGTGAAGATGACCGGCGACTGCGCCCTGGTCTCGCCGCCGCTGGTCTGCGAGGACAAGCACCTGGACGAGATCTTCACCAAGCTGCGCGGCGTGCTCGCCAAACAATAAGTACCACACGGCAACGCAACCGCCGTTCACCCGACAACGGCCCCTCGCGCAGGCGTGAGGGGCCGTCTCTTTTGCGCGGGTTGGTCGCCGCG
>MRWG01000910.1_pt1 | contig 23418 bp, 22 predicted proteins | sample 1013341 | NCBI WGS metagenome assembly MRWG01 (sample SAMN06117577, study PRJNA244670) | biofilm metagenome | biome: Water; feature: Cathode Biofilm; material: Biofilm; isolation source: microbial consortium enriched at the cathode of a solar microbial fuel cell | place: USA: District of Columbia ... | reverse complement strand
CGGCGCCGATCACGCCGTTGTCGGCGATCGCGACGACCAGCGCCACCGGATGGGAGAGCCCCCCGCCCATCGGCTAGACGGCCACCGGCGCCTTGATGTGCGGGTGCGGGTCGTAGCCCGAGAGCTCGAAATCCTCATAGACGAAGTCGAAGAGGTCCGTGCGCGCGGGGTTGAGCGTCATCTTGGGCAGCGGGCGCGGATCGCGCGTGAGCTGCTCTTCCGCCTGGTCGAGATGGTTCAGATAGAGATGCGCGTCGCCCAGCGTGTGGACGAAATCGCCCGGCCGGTAGCCCGTCACCTGCGCCACCATCAGGGTCAGCAGCGCGTAGGAGCCGATGTTGAAGGGCACGCCCAGGAAGATGTCGGCCGAACGCTGGTAGAGCTGGCAGCTCAGCCGCCCGTCGGCCACGTAGAACTGGAACAGGCAGTGGCAGGGCGGCAGCGCCATGCGGTCGACCTCGGCCGGGTTCCAGGCGCTGACGATATGGCGGCGGCTTTCGGGGTAGTTGCGGATCTGTTCCACCACCTGCGCGATCTGGTCGATCTCGCGCCCGTCCGGCGCCGGCCAGGAGCGCCATTGGTGGCCGTAGACGGGGCCGAGGTCGCCGTTCTCGTCCGCCCATTCGTCCCAGATGCTGACGCCGTTGTCCTTCAGATACTTGATGTTGGTGTCGCCGGCCAGGAACCAGAGCAGCTCGTGGATGATCGAGCGCACATGCAGCTTCTTGGTGGTCAGCAGCGGGAAGCCCGCCTCCAGATCGAAGCGCATCTGCCAGCCGAAGACGGAACGCGTGCCGGTGCCGGTCCGGTCGCCCTTTTCCGCGCCCCGGTCCTTCACATGGGCGAGCAGGTCGAGATATTGCTGCATGGGGCTATCTATGCCGAGTCTCTGTGCGCCCGCAATCGCCGCCTGGGGGCGGAGGGACCCTCAGTCGGGAACGGGCAGGAAATCGAAAGCGTAGCCGATATTGACCAGCGGGCGCGGCAGGCGCTTGTCCCCGCGCGTCAGGATCTGGCTCGTCAGCCGCATGCGCGGCACCAGCGCCATGAAGAAGGTGTCGGCGCTGGGGTCGAAGCGCGTCGGCCAGTCCGCGCCCGGCGCCTGCTTCTCCAGATCCGTCAGCAGCTGCAGCACGGCGACCTGCGCGTCGTTGGATTCGGCGTAGCCCTCGGCCGCCCGGGCAAGGCGCAGCGCCTCGTCCCGCTTGCCGAGCGTGCCCAGCGCGCCCGCCTGGAACAGCATCGCGCGGCTGACATAGTCGCGCCCGAAGGGCAGCCCGCCCGAGGCCGCGTCGTCCGCCTTCGCCGCCGCCTCGTCGAGGCGCCCGGCGGCGCCCAGCGCGAAGGCCTCGGTCAGCTGGTGGACCGAGGCGTAGGGCGTGCCCAGCGATTCCGCGATGCGCGTCGCGCTCGCCGTGTTGGCAATTCCTTCCATCGCCGGATCGCCGCGCAGGTCGATATAGGCCCGGGTCATCTCGCGCTTGAAGACCATCTGGAAGGCGAGGCGGCTGGAGACCTGATCCTCGAAGATCGCGCCGATCTGCGCCTCCGCCTTGTCGTAGGCGGCGTTGGCGGCCGTGAAGTCGCCGGCCTGGGCGTACATGGCGGCGAGCGCCAGGTGGCTCAGCACGTAGTCGGAGGCGAGGCCCTTCAGCCGGTCCTCGCCATAGGCTTCGATCCCGGCGGCGAGCGCCTCGGCGGCGCGCGCGCCGTCGGCCTCCCGCCAGGCGAGGCCGGCGAGCTCGGCATGGGCGGAGGCCTCCAGATCGCCGCGCAGCTCGTCCGCGATGTCGGGGTCGCTCCGCACGGTCTCGATCAGGGCGGCGAGGTCGTCGCGCGCCGCGTCCCGGTCGCCGCGCTGCACCGTCTCGTGCGCGGCCGAAAGCGCCGCCAGCGCTTCCGAATAGGAAAGCGCCCGCGCGCCCGCCGGCGTCAGCAGGAGGGCGAGCCCCAGAAGCATGGGGAGGGTCAGTCGTGTCGCGGCTCGGAAACTCTCAGGCACGGGCTATCCTTCGGGTCGCGGATGGGGCGGGCGGTCATTCGGCCATGATACCTAGCGTGCCACCGCCCGCGGGCGAGTCCAAGCCGCAGCGCGCATTCTCTGCGGATCGATGCAAACTCCAGAAAATTTTAGCGAAATGTGACGGGCGTCACCGCGCTGCAACATCGCCGTGCGATAGCGTGTCCGCATGAAGGCAAGACGACGGGCGCGAAGAGGACAGTCCCGATGATCGTGGTCGATTACGGCAATTACCTGGATCAGCAGGCGCTCTATGCAGACAGTCTCCGGCGCATGACGAGCCGTGCCCTGCGCGACCGGCAGGCCGAGCAGGCGCGCGCCCTCGGCGATGCGGCCGGTGCGGTCTATGAGCGTCTCGCGCGGATGAAACGCCGCGAAGTCGCGATCGCCTGAGGCCGGCCGCCTCCGACCCCGTCTGTCAGATCGAGCTTTCCTCGTCCGCCATGCCCGCCGCGCGGGCCAGCGTCCGGCGCGCCCAGGCGGGCTGGGTCGGCTCGATCTCCGCGAATTCGGCGAAGGCCAGCAAATCCGGCTCGTAGTTCAAGAGGAAGTCGAGCAACCCCATCTGGAAGGCCGGGTCCTGCAGCCGTTCGCGCAACTCCGCCGGGCCGATGCCGCTGAGCGCCAGGAACCGGCCCAGACGGTCCTCGTCCTCGGCGATGAAGCGCATGGCGGTGTAGGCGATCGTCTCGGCCGTTTCCTGGTTCATGGATCGCTCTCCCTGGTCGGGCCTGGCCGCGCGATTGCGGTTTCCGGCCGCGTTCCTTATGTAAGCGGGGCGGGCGCGCCGAAAAGGGCATCGCGCCCCGACGTGTTTTCAGATCCGAGACGCCGGCAGGCGGTCAGGCTTCCCCGGTCGCGGACCCCGAAGCCGGCGTCCCCATCATACCGCCAGGGAGGTCCCCGAAGTGCAACTCTCCAACCCGAAGCTGTTCCGCGAGCAGGCCTATATCGCCGGCAAGTGGACCGATTCCGACGACGGCGCCACCTTCAAGGTGACGAACCCCGCCAATGGCGAGGTGATCGCGAATGTCGCCCGCTGCGGCGCGGCCGAGACCCGTCGCGCCATCGAGGCCGCGAACGAGGCCTGGCCTGCCTGGCGCTCCAAGACCGCGAAGGAGCGCGCCCAGATCATGCGCCGCTTCTACGAGCTGATCATGGCGAACCAGCGCGATCTCGCCATGATCATGACGGTGGAGCAGGGCAAACCGCTGCAGGAATCGATGGGCGAGATCGTCTATGGCGCGTCCTTCGTCGAATGGTTCGGCGAGGAGGCGAAGCGCGTCTACGGCGACACCATCCCGGCGCATCGCGCCGACCACCGCATCGCCACCATCAAGCAGCCGATCGGCGTCACGGCCGGCATCACGCCCTGGAACTTCCCGACCGCGATGATCACCCGCAAGGCCAGCCCCGCGCTCGCCGCCGGCTGCCCGATGGTGATCAAGCCGGCCGAGGCGACGCCGCTCTCCGCGCTGGCGCTCTGCGTGCTGGCGGAGGAGGCGGGCATCCCCGCCGGCGTCCTCTCCGTCGTCACCGGCGATCGCGACCAGTCGGCCGAGATCGGCGGTGAGATGACCTCGAACCCGATCGTGCGCAAGATCGGCTTCACCGGCTCGACCGCCGTCGGCAAGCTGCTGATGAAGCAGGCCTCCGACACGGTGAAGAAGGTCAGCCTCGAGCTCGGCGGCAACGCGCCCTTCATCGTCTTCGACGACGCGGACATCGAAAGCGCGCTGCCCGGCGCCATCGCCTGCAAGTTCCGCAACGCCGGCCAGACCTGCGTGTGCGCGAACCGCATCCTGGTGCAGGACGGCATCTACGATAAGTTCGTCGACCGTCTGAAGACCGAGGTCGCCAAGATGAAGGTGGGCAACGGCCTGGAGGAGGGCGTGACCATCGGCCCGCTGATCGACGAACGCGCCATTGAGAAGGTGAAGGAACTGGTCGGCGGCGCGAAGTCGGCCGGTGCGAAGTCCACGGTCGGCGGCGATCCGCACGAACTCGGCGGCAACTTCTACCAGCCGACGGTGCTGGAGGGCGTCTCGACCGACATGGATATCCTGAACAACGAGATCTTCGGCCCGGTCGCCCCGATCGTCCGCTTCAAGGACGAGGCGGACGCGATCCGCATCGCCAACGACACGCCCTTCGGGCTGGCCGCCTATTTCTATTCCCGCGACGTCGGCCGCGTCTGGCGCGTCTCGGAAGGCCTCGAATACGGCATGGTCGGCATCAACACCGGCATCCTCTCGACCGAAGTCGCGCCCTTCGGCGGCGTCAAGGAATCCGGCATCGGCCGCGAGGGCTCGAAATACGGCCTCGATGAGTGGGTCGAGATCAAGTACCTCTGTATGGGGGATATATAGCAGAATGCATTCTGTCTGAGCTAAGTAACCTGGGCTGTCGTTTGTTGCGACAGCCCATTTTTTGTGCGAAATAACTCGTATAAATTGATCTATCGACAGGAGGCAACCGTGCCATATTTGCATGAAGTTGACGAACCGATGCGAAGCCAATTGGCGACATTCTACGGCCAAATTTTTCAACAAAAACAAAGTGAGCTTAGCTCAATAACGAATTTGTACATAAGAATTCTTCTTTTTGGAAATGCGGGTTTTGCCGCAGCAACAGCAGCTTTCATCCAGTCTTTGACAGAAAAAAAAAGAATATAACTTGTTGTATTTGCCGGAATCTATAATTTTATTTATTATTGGAACTATATTTGCGGGGTTTATTCTCGCGTTTGCGCTGTCGTGTAGCGACTCTTTTTTGAAACACAATTTGACCGAGGTTGAAAAAATCATTCGTAGCGATGTCAAGCTCGAAGAAGTTCAATGGATGTCTTATGGGAAAATGCAGTTAATTATACTTAGAGTTTCGCAATTTATATGTGTTTCATCCTTTTTTGTTGGCGTTTATTATTTAATACGCTCTTTGTTGAGCTTGTGAGGAGGCGCGGAACCTGTTCTTCTTCAGCATAAAGCAGCAAACTAAACTGTGTTGGTTTTTTTGTGATGGATAGTGGGTCGACGCAAGAATCTGAGTGCGACCTTTGCTACTCCTCCACTGTCTCCACATCCGGCACGCCGTAGATCGCGGCGAGCGAGGCGCCGTCGGCCATCTTGACGATGGTGTCGGCCTCGCGCGCCTGCAGGGCGCGGACGGCCTCCAGCACCTCCTCGACCCGGGCGAGCGGGACGACCGCGATGCCGTCGGCGTCGCCCAGGATGAGGTCGCCGGAGGCGACCGGCACCCCGCCGCAGGATATCGGCGCGTCGACCGTGCCGCCGAAGCCCTTGTGCGGCCCGCGCGGCACCGCGCCGCGTGCGAAGCAGGGGAAGCCGAGTTCCGCGATCTCCTCGCTGTCGCGTACCGCGCCGTCGACCACCAGGCCCGCGATACCGCGCGCCATCGCCGCCCGGGTCATCAGCCCGCCCCAGACGGCGACGTCCGTGAAGGCTTGCGCGTTGGCGACCAGCACCTCGCCCGGTTCCGCCAGATTGACGGCGGCGTGCAGCGCGCTGTTATCGGCCACCATGCAGGAGATTGCGCGCGCCTGCGCCACGATCCGCATGCCCGGCGCGATCGGGCCGATCGCCCCCACCATCGCGTTCGCGCGGCCCATGCAGTCCGACGCCTCCGCCGTGCCGACGCCCGCCCAGGCGGCGAGCGCCGCGTCGTCGAGCCGCCGCCATTCGCGCTTGAAATGCCGGACGCTCACTTCTCGTCCGTCTCGCTGGGTGCCGCGAAGCCTTGGCCCGGCTTGGTGTATTCCTTGCGCGGCGGGGCGAAGACGTCGAGCACGGCCATGCCCTCGGGCCCGGCCTCCATCGTGTGCGGGGTGCCGCCCGGCGTGCGCCAGAAGTCGCCGACCTTCACGTCGACGGTCTGCTCCCCCTGGATGCGCTGGCCCGAGCCTTCCAGGCAGTAGCCCCACTGCTCCTCCGGATGGTGGTGCAGCGTGCCGCGCGCCCCCGCCTCGAACCGCACGATCGAGAACATCGCCTGGTCGCCGGTGTAGATCACCGTCGTGATCCCCGGCGCGAGCTCGCGCGCGATGCCGCCTTCGGCGCTGTCGATAGTGAAGAAGTTCTCCGGTCGCATGGGGGTGAGGATCCTGATGTGATTTGCTCTTCGGCCCGCACCTAATTGCCATGCGCCGTCGGGCGCTGTCCACCGATCGGGCGCGGGCGATTCGCCGGAGGTGGCGGCCCCGCACGGTCTCCTCGGTGGAATCAGGGACCGTTTGCCGGGGGCTCCGTATCGCCGCTAGCAAGACGCCGGCCTTATGCTACGCTCGATCCACCATGCACGGACCAGACCTCACAGGCGTCGTCATCGTCGTCGTTGCCGCGACCCTTTGCGGCATGCTGATGGTGCGATTCAAGCAGCCCGCCATCATCGGCTACATCCTGGCCGGCGTGATCCTGGGGCCGAGCGCGCTGGGCCTCGTCGAAAACCGGGAATCGATCAACCTGCTGGCCGAGCTCGGCGTCATCATGCTGCTGTTCTTCGTCGGCATGGAGCTCTCCTTGCGTGCCTTCCGGGCGATCTGGAAGGTGGCGCTCGTCACCTCGATGGTGCAGATTCTGGCGAGCGTCGGCGTCGTCTACGGTATCGCGGTCTATTTCGATTGGCCCTTCGAATGGGCGCTGCTGTTCGGATTCTGCCTGGCGCTGAGTTCGACCGCGGTGGCGATCAACGTGCTGGACGATGCGGGCGAATTGCGCACCACGGTGGGCAAGGTCGCGGTCGGCGTGCTGATCGCCCAGGATCTGGCCGTCGGCCCGATGCTGGTCGTGATCTCCAACCTCTCGGGCGAGGGTGGCATCAATCCCGTCGTGGTGCTGGAGGTCGCGCTCTCGATCGGCCTCTTGCTGCTCTTCATCCTGATCCTGACCCGGCGCACCAAGGTCAATCTGCCGTTCCACCATTTGACCATGGGCAATCCGGCGCTGACGCCGATGGCGGCGCTCACCTGGTGTTTCGGCTTCGCCACGGTGGCCGGCCTGATCGGTCTGTCGCCGGCCTTCGGCGCCTTCCTGGCCGGCCTCGTCGTCGGCAACAGCGCCCAGCGCCACGCCGTGCACGAAAGCGCGGTGCCGGTCCAGGCCGTGCTGATGATGGTCTTCTTCCTGTCCGTCGGCTTGCTGATCGACCTGCCCTTCGTGTGGGAGAATATCTGGCTGCTGGCGGGCCTCTGGGTCTTCGTCGTGGTGTTCAAGACGGCCCTCAACACCAGCCTGCTGCGCCTGCAGGGGCAGAGTTGGCAGACCTCCTTCCAGGTTTCGCTGGTGATCGGGCAGCTGGGGGAATTCTCCTTCCTGCTCGGCGCGGCCGGCCTGTCGGCGGCGGTGGTGGATTCCGAGATCCACCGGATGATCGTGGCCTTGACCGTCATCTCGCTGATGACGAGCCCGATCTACACCGACCTCGTCCACCGGCTGCATCACCGGGCGGCGAAGAATATCGGCACGGTGGGCGGGCTGCTCCGCTTCGCCTATTTCCGCGAATGGCGGGTCACCAAGCGCGCGAGCCGGGCGCTCTTCGCGCTCATCTTCCGGCTGGCGACGGCGCTTCACCTGCGGGTCGAGGAGAAGCGTAGCGAACGGCGCGCGCGCCGCGCCGCAGGCGGGCGGCTGAGCCCGTCCAAGGACGCGCTCGACACCGAATCCGCCGACGCGGCGTTCGATCTCGGCCCCTCGACCCGCAGCATCGCCGACCCGCCGGCCGCGGGGCCGAGCCGCGCCCGGGCCCGCGCCGATGTCGCCGCCGCCAAACGCTCCGCCGCCCGCGCCGGCGCCAGGAAATCCGCCAAGAAGGCCGCGAAGAAAGCGGGCGCCAAGAAATCCGCGGCGAAGAAGGCGGGGGGCAAGAAGGGCACGGCTCAGAAGGCCGCGGCAAAGAAGGGCACGGCCAGGAAGGCGCCGCCACGCAAGCCGGACGCCGCCGACGGTCAATCGGACGAGAGCTGAGGCGAAATGCCGGATCTGAGCGAAGAGGCGGCACTGCGCGCCGCACACGGGCTTGGCCCTGAGGCGCCGGTCGCCGGCATCGACGAGGCGGGGCGCGGCCCCTGCGCCGGGCCGGTGGTGGCGGCGGCCGCCCTGCTGCCGCCGGACGGTTTGCCGCCCGAGCTCGCCAGCACCCTGGACGACAGCAAGAAGATCGCGCCCCCGCGGCGGCTCGAGCTGTTCGAGGCGCTGACGGCGCCGGGCACGCTCGCCGGCTGGGCGGTGGCGGAGGCGAGCGTCGCGGAGATCGACCGGATCAACATCCTGCAGGCCTCGCTGCTCGCCATGCGGCGTGCGGTGGCGGCCCTGCCGGTGGCACCGGCCGGCGCGCTCGTCGACGGCAACCAGGACCCGACGCTCGGCCTGCCGACGGCCACGCTGGTGAAGGGGGATTCCCGGTCGCTCTCGATCGCGGCGGCCTCGATCCTCGCCAAGGTGGCGCGCGACCGGCTGATGGGCGAGCTCGCCGCGCACCATCCGGGCTATGGCTGGGAGACGAACCAGGGCTACGGCTCCGCCGCCCATCTGACGGCGATCCGGACGCTGGGCGTCACCATCCACCACCGGCGCAGCTTCGCGCCCGTCCGGGCGGTGCTGGAGCTCACGCTAGATATTGAGTCCTGACCGCCTCCTCCGACTCTACATCTAGAAAAATTCCAAGGATTCCAATTCCTTGTTGACCTCGGACTCGCTCCGAATCATGATTCGACCATCATCCTGGCAAGTCGAATCGAGAGCACCGATGAAGAAACTCCCCGAGAACGAAATAGTCTGCGCGGATTCCATAGAATTCATGCGCGACATGCCGGCGGAGTCCGTGGATATGATTTTCGCGGATCCGCCCTACAACCTGCAGCTCGCCGGGGAGCTCTACCGCCCGAACAACAGCCGCGTCGCCGGCGTCGACGATGCCTGGGACAAGTTCGACGATTTCGACGCCTATGACCGGATGACGCGCGACTGGCTCGCCGCCGCGCGGCGTGTCCTGAAACCGGATGGCTCGCTCTGGGTGATCGGCAGCTACCACAACATCTTCCGGGTCGGCACGGCCTTGCAGAATATCGGCTTCTGGATCCTGAACGACGTGGTCTGGGTCAAGACCAACCCGATGCCGAACTTCCGGGGCAAGCGTTTCACCAACGCGCACGAGACGCTGATCTGGTGCGCGAAGAGCGCGCGCTCGAAATACACCTTCAATTACGAGGCCATGAAGGCGCTGAACGACGATCTGCAGATGAGGAGCGACTGGGTGCTGCCGCTCTGCACCGGGGAGGAGCGCCTGAAGGGCGCCGACGGCAAGAAGGCGCACCCGACCCAGAAGCCGGAATCGCTGCTCTACCGCGCGATCGTCGCGGCCAGCAATCCGGGCGACCTGGTGCTCGACCCGTTCAGCGGCACCGGCACGACGGCGGCCGCCGCCAAGAAGCTGGGCCGGCGCTATCTCGGGATCGAACGCGATGAGACCTACGTGAAGGCGGCCCGGCGCCGCCTCGCCGAAATCCCGGAAGCGAACGACGCGGAGGCGATCAGCCACACCACGCCCAAGCGCAAGGAGCCGCGGGTTCCATTCGGCACGCTGGTGGAGAACGGGCTGCTCGCCCCCGGCACCATGCTGGTCAGCCCCTGCCGGCGACACACCGCGAAGGTGCGCGCCGACGGCACCATCATCTCGGCCGACCACAAGGGCTCGATCCACCAGGTCGGCGCCGCCGTCCAGGGCGCGCCCAGTTGCAACGGCTGGACCTACTGGCAGGTGAAGAACGACGCGCGCAAGGCGGTGCCGCTCGACGTGCTGCGGCAGAAGTTCCGGGCGGAAGCGGCGCTCTAGGCCGCCCCGTCGATGGCCGAGGGGCTGACCCATTTCCCGATGACCGGCCCGCTGGCGCCGGCCGACGCCTCGGCGGTGATCCTGGTCGATCCCGCCGGCCGCTACCTGATGCAGGAGCGCGACGACATCCCCGGCATCTTCTATCCGGGCCATCTCGGCCTCTTCGGCGGCGCGCGGGAAGGGGCGGAGGACTATGCCGCCTGCGCCGCCCGGGAGGTGGAGGAGGAACTCGGCCTCGACCTGTCGGACCGGCTCGTGCCCTTCATCACGGTGCGCCTCGATTTCGCGGGCTTCGGCTATGGCGAAGTCGGCCGGGCCTTCTTCACCGCCGCGATCACGTCCGACGAGGCCGCGATCACCCGCGTCGCGGAAGGCAAGCGCGCGGTGTTGATCGACGGGGTGACGATGCTGCGCGAGCGGCATGTGACGCCCTACGATGCCTTCGCCCTCTGGCAGCATCTGAACGCCTCCGCCTGAGGCGGCGCGCCGGGCGCGCGGCCTTTGCCGCCCAACACGCCCATGCTATAGCCGCAGCACTTCCGACCCGTCCCGAAACCGTAGGGGCCCCATGCCCGCCATGCGATCCCGCCCGACCCTGTTCCGAAGCGCCCCCGGCGAGGGCGGTGCGGCCCGCGCCCGGGCGGTCTTCCTCGACCGGGATGGGGTGCTCAACCAATCCGAGGTGCGCGGCGGGCGGCCCTATGCGCCGCGCGCGCTGGAGGATTTCCGCATCCTGCCCGGCGCCGCCGAGGCGGTGGCGCGCCTGAAAGCGGCCGGCTTTCGCACCATCGTCGTCACCAACCAGAAGGATGTGGGCGCCGGGCTCGTCGCGGCCGATGTCGTGGAGGCGATGCACGAGAAGCTGCGCGCCGCCATGCCGCTGGACGCGATCCATGTCTGCACCTGCACCGACGAGTGCCCCTGCTACAAGCCGAACCCCGGCATGCTGCTGGAGGCGGCGGAGGCCTTCGGGATCGACCTCGCCCGCAGCTACATGGTGGGTGACCGCTGGCGCGACATTGGCGCGGGCGCGCGGGCCGGCTGCCGGACGATCTTCATCGACCGCGGCTATGACGAAGCGCTGCGCGATGTGCCCGACCATCGGGCCGCCGATATCGCGGAGGCAGCCGCCCTGATCCTCGACCGGGCGGGGGTGCGGGCATGAACGGTCGGCTGATCCGCGTGCTGCACGTCATCGTCGACCTGGAGGCGGGGGGCGCCGAACGCGCGCTCGTCAATCTGGTGACGCGGAACGAGGCGCCGGACGTCGAGCATCACGTACTCTGCCTGCGCCTCGGCGGCTTCTACGAGGGGGCGGTGCGAAAGGCCGGCGTGCCGCTCCATATCGCGGGCGGGGAGGGGGTGCGCGCGCTGCCCGGCTGGATCGCCGCCGTGCGTCGCGCGGTGGCGGAAATCGAGCCCGACGTGCTGCAGGGCTGGATGTACTACGCCAATCTCGTCTGCCACGCGGCGCTGCGTTTTCCCTGGCCGCGTCTGCGCCGCCGGCCGAAGCTCGTCTGGGGCATCCGCTGCTCCGACATGGATCTCGACCGCTATCCGAAGAATCTGCGGCGCGCCGTGCGGCTCGGCGCGCGCTGGTCGGGGAGCGTGGCTGCGATCGTCGCCAATTCCCACGCCGGGCGCGACGTGCATGTGGCCGCCGGCTATGCGGCCGAGCGGTTCGAGGTGATCCCCAACGGCTTCGACGCGGACGCCTTCCGCCCCGACCCGTCGCGTCGGGCTGCCGCGCGTGAGGCGCTGGGCGAAGCCGACGACGCACGTTTCGTCGCGCTGACGGTCGCCCGGATCGATCCGATGAAGGATTACGACACGCTCGCCGCCGCCGCCCGGACCCTGCCGGAGGTGCGGTTCGTCGCCGCCGGGCTGGAGACGGAGCGGCTCGACGGGCCCGCCAACCTGACCGGCCTCGGCCGCCGGCCGGATGTCGATCTGTTGCTGCAGGGGGCCGATTGCCTGGTCTCCAGCTCCGCCTACGGCGAGGGCATGTCGAACGCGATCGGCGAGGCGATGGCCTGCGGCCTGCCCGTCGTGGCGACGGATGTGGGCGATGCCGCGCGCATGCTGGCACCGGGACCCGACGGCGAACCGGCAGGGCTCGTCGTGCCGCCGCGCGATCCGGCCGCGCTCGCCGAATCCGTCCGCGCGCTCGCCGACGACCCGGAAGGGGGCCGCGCCATGGGCGCGGAAGGCCGCCGGCGGGTCGAGACGGTCTACAGCCTCGCCGCCTGCGACCGCCATTATGCCGAACTCTACCGGCGGGTGACGGCGTGAAGGTCGTCTTCCTGATCCGGGCGCTCGACCTCGGCGGATCGCAGCGCCAGGTGGCGGCGCTGGCGACGGGTCTCGCCCGGCGCGGCCACGCGGTCGAGGTGCTGACCTATTATCCCGGCGGCGCCTTCGAGGCCGATCTGCGGAACGCTGGCGTCGCGACCCGTGCGCTTGTGGCACGACGCAGCCTGCTGGCGCCTATCCTGCTGGCCCTCCGTCTCGTCGCGCATCTGCGTAAGGCGCCGCCCGACGCGCTCGTCGCCGTGCTGCCGTCGAGCACGGTGCTCACCGCTGCGGTGCGCCCGCTGCTGCCGAAGACGATGCGCCTCGTTTGGTCGATCCGCGCGGCCGACATGCCGCTCGAGCGCTATGGCTGGCGCGCGCGCCTCGTCTACAGGCTGCAGCGTCGCTGGCTCGACCGGCCGGACCGGATCGTCGCCAATTCTGAGCGCGCGGCCCGCGTGCTGCGCGACCAGCCGGGCCCGGCGCCGTGCCGGGAGATCGCGCTCTGCGCCAACGCCATCGACACCGAACGCTTCCGGCCAAGCGACGAGCCGCGATCCGACGACGGGCCATGCGTCGGCTTCGTCGGACGGATGGACCCGGTGAAGGACCCGGACCTGTTCCTAAAAATTTTCGCGCGGCTGGCGGAGACCAGGCCGGACCTGCGCGCCGCGATGTTGGTGCCCGGCGACGCGGCGGGGCGCGAGGCGTTGCAGGCGCGGGCCGACGCCCTCGGCGTTTCGGATCGTGTCGAAATCCGGCTCTCGGCCGAAGACATGGCGGGCTTCTACCGCGCGCTCGACCTGCTGCTCGTCACGTCGGTCAGCGAATCCCTACCGAACGTCGCGTTGGAGGCGCTGGCCTGCGGGGTGCCGGTGGTCTCGACCGACGTCGGCGACGTCGCAACCGCGATCGGCCCGTTCGGGCGCGTCGTGACGGTCCGGACGCCGGAAGATTTGGCCGGGGCCGCCGCCGATGTGCTGGCCGACGACGCGCTCCGCGTGCGCACCCGGGCCGAGGCGCCGGCGGCGATCGAGGCCCGCTACGGCACCGACGCGATCGCCGCGCGCTTCGAGGACTTGCTGGGCTAAAGCGCGGCCTTCCGCCCCGGCGCGGCGTCGAGCCAGGCGTTCATCATCAAGACGTCCCACAGCCAGTAGGCGAGGTCGGCCTCGCCCGCCTGGTGCCTGTGCCAGGCCGCGCGCACCGTCGCGGCGTCGAAGAGCCCGTCCTCGGCGAGCCGCCGTTCGGAGACCAGTTCCTCCGCCCAGTCGCGCAACGGGCCGCGCAGCCAGTCGGCGAGCGGCACGGCGAAGCCCCGCTTGTCGGGGCGGATCAGATGGGCGGGCAGCCGCTCGGCCATCAGCGTGCGCAGCAGCCGCTTGCCGAGGCCGCCCTCGGCCGCGCCGCGGCCCCAGAGCATCTCGTCCGGCAGCCGCCAGGCGAGTGCCGCCAGCGATCGGTCGAGGAAGGGGACGCGCCCCTCCAGGCCCGCCGCCATGGTCGCGCGATCGACCTTGGTCAGGATGTCGTCCGGCAGATAGGTCAGGCAGTCGAGCAGCCGCATCCACTGCGCATAGGGCAGGTCGGGCCGCGCCAGCGCGTCGCCCAGCGCGCCGACGCCCGCACCGGCGCCCCGCACGACCTGCGCCGGTGCGCGCCAATGTTCCACCACCCGGGCGTAGAATGCCGCGCGCTCGCGCATCGGCAGGACGGCTTGGGCACTCGCCAGCAGGTCCGCCCAGCGCTTGTCGGCGCCCCGCGGCAACAGGGCGTCCAGGCCTGAGGCGAGGCCGGGCACGTGCCGGGCCGCGCCGGCGATCCCGCCGCCCGCCGCCCGCAGCGGAAAGGGGATCGAGTCCAGGCGCGCCCAGGTGCGCGCGCAGAAACGGTAGCGGTCATAGCCGCCGAAGAGCTCGTCGCCGCCGTCGCCGGAGAGCACGACGGTCGTGTCGTTGCGGGCGAGGCGCGCGATCAGCGCGGTCGGGATCTGGGAGGAGTCCGCGAAGGGCTCGTCATAGATCGTCGCAAGGTCCGGGACGATGCGCTGCGCCTCGGCCGCGGAGACGGTCAGTTCCGTGTGGGCGAGGCCGAAATGCTCCGCGATCGCGCGCGCTTCCTCGGATTCGTCGAAATCCGCTTCCTCGAAGCCGAGCGAATAGCTGCGCGGCAGCTCGGCCGCGCCGCATTCCGCGAGCGCGGCGGCGATCGCGCCGGAATCGAGCCCGCCGGAGAGGAAGAGCCCGACCGGCACGTCGGCGACGAGCTGGTCTTTCACCGCCCGGGTGAATTCGGCCCAGACGGCGGGCGCGGTTGCCGGGTCGTGGGCGTCCAGCGGGTCGGCGAGGCCGGCCTCGGCCACCGCTTCGATCGACCAGAAGCGGTGCTCGCGGCTGCTCCCGTCGGCCTCGATCTCGAGGAAATGGCCCGGGCGCAGCTTCTCCAGCCCCTGATAGATGGCGTGCGGCGCCGGGATACAGTTCCGCGCCAGCAGTCCCGCCACCGCGTCGCGGTCGATCCGGCGGGGCCAGCCGTCGACCGCCTCGATCGCGCGAATCTCGGAGGCGAAGAGCACCCGTTCCCCGAAGCGCCCGACATAGAGCGGCTTCACCCCGAAGCCGTCGCGCGCGAGCGTCAGACGCCGCGCCGCGCGATCCCACAGGGCGAAGGCGAAGATCCCCTCCGCCCGGCGCAGCGTCTCGGCGGTGCCCCAATGGGCCAGCGCCTCCACCAGCACCTCGGTGTCGCTCTCGGTGCGGAAGGCGATACCGGCAGCGGCGAGGTCCCGGCGCAGGGCGCGGAAATTGTAGATCTCGCCATTGTAGGTCAGGCGCAGCCGGCCCGAGCCGTCGGCGAAGGGCTGGGCAGCCTCCGGCCGCGGGTCGATCACGGCGAGCCGACGGTGCGCGAGCAGGATGCCGGCCTCCGCCTCGTGCCAGACGCCCTCGCCATCGGGTCCGCGATGGGCGAGCGCCGCGCCCATCGCCCGGCCGATGCTCTCCAGCGCGTCCGCTTTCGACGCGCGCGAAAGGTCGAGGAGGCCGGCGATGCCGCACATGGGGGCGATGCTCTCCGTTTGCGCGTCGAGGTCGAGGGGCGGCTAGATCGCCGCCGGGGCGTCGTCCACCCAGTTGCGGTACCACAATTCGAGCCAGAGCAGCAGCCACAGCCGGTACTGGTAGGCGGACGAGCCCTCGAACAGGCTCTTCATCATCGGCGCGACCGCGTCCGGCCGGATCAGGCCGCGCTTCTTCAGCGCGTCGGGCGAAAGGCAATCCTCGATCATCTGGTGCCAAATGCCAAGAGCGCTGCAGAGGCCGAACGTGCCGACTGCGTGGCCTTTGTCGCCCGAGGCGTTGGCCAAATTTCGGAGCAGTCCGACTTCCACCGAATCTGTAGGGACCAGTGTTCTTACCGCCATGCTAACGAGGCTCAAGCCGGGAGCATAGTCAACGCGCCCTAACGCCCAAATAAGAACTCGACGCTACCGTTAAGCCACAAACGATCCCCGAAGTTGTGATTCGAGACGGCCTTCGTCTCGTCCCGCGCCTTGAAGCGTCTGAGCTACACATGCGCCATCGCATCCCGACTGCGTAGATAAGTCTATATTGCTGGTGCAGAAATAAAAGTACAGGCGGCTTTCGAGCGTGCAGTCAAAGTTGCCCGATACATCATGGCTGGACACAGCGCTCGCAACACTGCCGCCTGCTTATTCTTGAGCACGTCGCGTCATTGTGTAGCTTGCTCGGAGCGGCTAGGACAATGGGGTGCTAATTGCATCGGCCGACTTTGAGCGGTGTGGTCGGTCCGTTAGCGTTCTGCACACCATTCCGAATCTAGAGGCTTGCGGTGCAGAGCCTACCCACGCCAATCTCATGACCGTTCATTGCAGCGACGTGGTTGAGACGATCCGCGCTGATACTGAGAGCTTCAGCGGTGTGACGAGACGCAACTTACATCAATGCCTTTCCGGAGAATCGGTCGTGTCCAACTTTATATTTGGTGCGTGAGGTCGACCATATGAGGAAGGAGGTGAGGTGAGCGCGAGATTGATCAAGTCGGGTGCCTCCGATCCAACGGTGCTGAAGCAGCGCACGGTGATTCTCGCTTGCGTCCTCTGGGGAGATAAGTTCCGGCGCGATTTTCTGGCATATTGCCTGCCGTCACTGCTGGCCCCGGGGAATCTCCCAGCGCTGTCGGCTTTCGGTTCGGTGCGCTTTCTCATCGCGGCGCCTAGGGACGACTACGCGGCCCTCGCCGCCAGTCCGGTGTTTGAAACTGCGTCCCGTTTCGCGGCGTTTGAGCGTCTTGCGCTTCCGAAAGCGGCCGCTTTCAAGGGCCCGACAGGTAAGATGCGCCGGATGTCGGCGGGCCATCGGTTGGCGGTGTCGGAGATGTTCACAGCAGGAGCCTACGGCACCTTCATTTATCCTGACACAGTCTTCGCCAACGGCGCCATGCGCCGCCTTGTTGCAGCCGCCGGTGCGGGCGATGAAGCTGTCTTGGCGCTATGTCCTCGCTTCGCGAACGAAAGGTTCTTGGCGGCACTCGAATCACAACGCGGCGAGGACGCTGCAGCCCCGATCGCATTGGATGCACGCACCCTCTTCCGACTTGCCCTTCCGGCCATGCATTCGGAGACGCGGCGGTATGACGTCGTCGCCCCTTTCTTTGCCGACCGGCCGGTGATGATATACCAAGCGGCTGCTGACGGTGCAGCCCTCATTTTCCATAGCACGAATTGGACGCCGCTATTACTCGACTACGCGCGCCTTGAGGAACATGACGCCGCGACCTTGGAAGATTGGACCATCGACGGCGACTACATATGGCGAAATTGGCCCAATCCCGAGTCCGTCCGCCTCCTGGGTTCAACCGATGAAGCCGGCATGGTCAGCTTCACCCGCGAAGCGGATGTGAGCTACCTTCCTCTGCGACGCGAATGCATTCTTAGCATGCCGGGGCTGGCGAATCTCTATCGCCGCCTTGTGCTTCGGCGGTTCCTACACTCGGACGAGATTGATCCCTTGAAGCGGGAGCAGTTCTTGGTGCCGATCGAAGTGCGTCTCGCCGACGGGGATCCGGTGGCGCTGGCCGTGGCTCGACGACATGTCGGCCGTTTGGCGGAAAGCGTAAAAGACGGCCCCTTAACCCATACTGAGCGGCGCCTTCTTACGCTCCTAATCGTTATCAATGAAGGAATTATCCGGCACTTCCAATATTGGTTGTGTCATCGTAAGAAGCGCGTCAAGTGTCCGCACCCATAGGGGCCTTTTTAGTGATCCGCAACAAAAGGGTGATGCGAGGGAGAAAATGGACGACGGAGAAGCACAATATCAACCAGAGATAGAGCGCATTCGACGCGAAGGGCACGAGGCCCTCGGACTTATGACCAGCTGGGCGTGGCGGGACGATCCAAAGCGGCTCGTCTTTACGCTGGCGCGCTACAAATTCGTGGCCAAGATGTTCGAGGGGGTAGAAAATGCGCTGGAAGTTGGTTGCGGCGATGGGTTCGCAAGCCGCATCGTGGCGCAATCGGTCGGCGCCCTGACCGCAATCGATTTTGACCAGAGTTTCATCGATGACGCGTCTGCGCGGCCGAGTTCTCTCTGGCCGATTGACTTTAGGCGGCATAACCTGATGGAGGCCCCCCTGCACATCGACAGGCGTCGGTTCGACGGTGCGTACAGCCTCGATGTTCTGGAGCACATACCCCGCGAAGAGGAAGATCAGTTCCTCGGCAATCTTCGAGCCTGCCTCACGCCCCACGCACGGTGCGTAATCGGAATGCCGTCTTTGGAATCCCAGCTTTACGCCTCTCCTCAGAGCAAGAAAGGGCACGTCAATTGTAAGACGCAGGCGGAACTCAAGGAGGTCATGTCGCGCTATTTCCAGCACGTGTTTATGTTCGGCTTGAACGATGAAACTCTACATACGGGATACGCGAAGATGGCTCATTACAATATCGCTCTTTGCGCCAGCCCAACTAAATGATCTCCGGGAGCTATCTTTGATGAACCATGTCAAACAATATTTCGATGAAGTTCAAAGAATCGCTGCAAGTGTTGACGAGCGGGCGATTGAGGATATTGCGCAGGGGTTGGCCATTTTGCGCAAAAGCGGGGGTCGCCTTTTTATACTCGGCGTCGGCGGCAGCGCTGGCAACGCTTCTCATGCTACGAATGACTTCCGCAAGTTGTGTGGAATTGAGACGTATGCGCCTACCGACAACGTGCCGGAATTGACGGCTCGCACCAACGACGAGGGTTGGGAGACGGTTTTTTGTTCATGGCTGAAAACCAGCCGGCTCTCGGACGATGATGCAATCCTCATTTTCTCAGTGGGGGGCGGCAATCGGGAGCGCAATGTATCGTTGAACATTGTGCACGCGCTTGAGTATGCAAAAACTGTTGGCTCCAAGATTTTTGGTATCGTCGGGCGCGACGGAGGCTACACGAAATTGGTGGGTGATGCCGTCGTGGTCGTACCAACTGTCAGCGAGGATCGCGTCACCCCACATACGGAGGCTTTTCACGGCGTCGTGTGGCACTGCCTAGTCTCCCATCCGATCCTGCAGACGAACGCTACGAAGTGGTAAAGGTTGGCCAGACGGTTGTTTGCGAGCATTCCCGATGACAGCACAGTACGATATTGTTGTCGTGTTCTGGGGCGAGGCGTTTAGCGCCCGCTTCTTTAGGTTTTGTTTGGCCAGCCTTTTGGCGCCTGGTAACATACCAGCGCTGAGTGAAGCGTCGATCGTGCGGCTTGTGCCCGTCACTCGTGCGGCCGATTGGCAGGAGGTAAGCGATCACCCTCTGGTTCGCGAGGTGGCGGAATGGGTTGAAGTCGAGCCGATCTTCTTCAGCCCAGAAGAGACCCGCGATAAGTACGCTGCCATGTCCCTTGGTCATGCGATCGCCCTTGAGCGGGCCTATTCTTGCCGTCGGCGTTGTATCCCGGTCTGCCCCGACGCACTGCTCTCGGACGGGGCGCTCATGGAAATCCACCGCGCGCTGGAGGAAGGCGCAGTCATGGTGCTGGCGCCGGCCCTTCGGTTCTCCGAGGACGGTAATGAGCGCCTTTCTGGTGCCCTTGAACGGGCAGGCGGGGGGAGGCTTGCGCTCGCGCCGCGCGCACTCGTCTCAGCAGTGATCGAAGCGCCGCATCACGAGACCCGCGCGCATTTCTGGGGCGCCAAGAATTTTTCTGCTTTTCCGGTGCATTGTCTTTGGCGCTTGCCAAGGGCGCGTGGGCTACTGGTTCATACCTATAGTTGGGCGGTGATTGGCATCAATCTCCCCGTGCTACCGGCGCATGACCTGTCGACGCTCGATCACTGGACGATGGACGGCGACTACGTTTACAGGAATTGCTCAGACCCCGATGCTCTTGATATCGTCGACGACAGTGATCGGCTGTTCTACGTCTCGCTCACGTGCGAGGCGGAGCGTTCCTTGCAGAAGGGACGAAATCCAATGCCCTATCTATCATTGCGCGTGAGCCATTTCAGCACGCTTATGGATCCGTTGAAGCGCATGCTTTTCCGGCGTCGTGTTGTGATACACGGGGAGCCGACGGATACGCGCGAGCTTGACGTCATTGGTGCTGAGGCAAGTCGGGTACTTTCCCGGGTTAACCATCCGCCAACCAAGTTAGAGCACTTACTTTGGCGGTTTTTCGCACGCGGAATGACCGGTTTCCGGACACATTGGAGCGATTGGATAACATCGCGCCTCAACGTATGGTTTGCATAGAATCCCTTGAGTTCTTGCGAGGGCAACAATCGTTCAACTGGGTCGATGTGCATGCAGTTCAGCATAATCAGCCTTTTTTACGCAGTCATCGTGTTGACGGTGCCAACGGTCTCTTTGCTAGGGTCCACGCAGCTTGCTGCTTCCCTGCCGTTGCTGACGGTGTTGAGTTTTTGCACCGGTCGACCGCGCTGGAAGGTTGGTGGGGCCGGCCGATTTATATTGGTCGCGCTTGTGCTTTTTGTCGCCTATTCCACTGTCTCAACGGGATGGAGTGCGAATTCGGTCGCCAGTTTGGAGCGAGTGGTGAAGCTGAGTGCCATTATACTAATTGGAGCACTCCTTTGCCTGCAATGTTCTGAACTTCCCAATTTTGAACGCGGCTTGGTCCGGTCAAGTCTTGTCGTGGCCTTCGCAGCACTGTCCGTGGTGTTGTTGGCCGTCCTCGTTAGCGTTCTCGTAGCTACACGCATTTTTGCTTTCACATACGGTGCGTTAGAGCCACATCTCAACGAGCTAAGCCGGTTTTCAGCCGTCTATGCGCAGATTGCTGTGCTAGCGGCCGCTACGTTTTCTCGCGGGCGGAGCGGATCAATACTTGCGATCTTCGCTCTCAGCTTGGCGGTGTTGGCTTTGTCGCAACTATCTAATACGACAGCTTTCATTGCCATAGTCATAGGGGCGGTCAGTTTTGGTCTCGCATGGCACTTGCCGAGAACAACTGCACTCCTCCTCGGTATCACAATACTGGTTGGTATTGCCGCCTTGCCATGGGTCGATATTGCCCGCTTTCTACCACTTGAGGCCCTATCGCATTCTGCGCTGCATCGACTGGCGATTTGGGAGTTCGCACGCGACGCGATCGCTCAGGCGCCCGTGCTGGGGCATGGACTTGACGCGTCCCGGTGGCTTCCAGGAGCCCAGGACCTGTTAACTGGCAAGGAACTGGGCGGTCGATTGCGTGAATTGCCGCAATGGGCGGTTCTAGAACATGCAGGTGCGACCAACTTGCCACTTCATCCGCACGGGCTAGTGCTTCAGCTCTGGCTCGAACTTGGCGCGATCGGTGCGGGATTGTTCGCTACGATAATGTTAGCGCTACTGCATTGGATCGCAAGAGCCTCAATCTTCGCGCGCGATAAGGCGGCCCTTATCGGCCTGATGGCAACCAGTTTCGTGATCGCTAGCGGGAGCTATGGGGCTTGGCAGAGTTGGTGGGTTTCTGCGCTCTTTCTTGTGGCCGCGATTGGATTGCTCTCGGCGACTGTCGGCGTGCGTCAGAGGGATGGTGGGCGGCAGCGTAGCGGTGGTCATCTGATGGGCGCGACTTAACGCTATGTGCGGGATCGCCGGATACTTCCTACCCACAGGCGCGCGCGCGCCCGCGCCCAGCGAGCGGCCAGCGGTGCTGGAACGCATGGCACACCTGATCGCGCACCGTGGTCCAGATGGTCAGGGAATATGGTTGTCGGAGTGCGCCGGCTTTGCTCACCGTCGTCTCGCGGTCATCGATCCGCGTCCGGAAGCCGACCAACCAATGATCCATAATGAGACGGGACTCTGCGTTACCTTTAACGGTGAAATCTACAACCACTTGACGTTGCGAGCGGACTTGCAGGCGGCAGGTTTCACTTTCCGAACGCGCTGCGATACGGAGGTGCTCCTGGCAGCATATGCGGTCTGGGGCGAGACGATGATCGAACGACTAGAGGGTATGTTTGCCTTCGCGATCTATGATCCACGCGACGGTACCCTATTCTTGGCTCGTGACAGAGCGGGGGAGAAACCGCTGTTGTTCGCCGAAGCAAACGACGGCGCGTTTCTCTTTGGTTCGGAGTTGAAGGCATTGCTCGCATGGCCGAATTTCAAACCGCGCCCAAAACTTGGCGCCGTGAACTGCTTCTTAGCTATGCAGTACGTTGCTGGTCCAGGCACCATATTCGACGGCGTTGAGCACCTTCCTCCAGCTCATCATATGAGAATCAACCGAGCGGGGCAGCGCAAAATTAGTCGCTATTGGTCAGCGCCGCGCGCAGGAGAGATGACCCGTCGTCCGATCATGGAATACGTGGGACCGTTGCGCGAAACCCACCGAGCGGCAGTCGGGCGACAACTGATGTCCGATGTACCATTGGGAATTTTCCTCTCGGGCGGCCTTGACAGCAGCTCAATTGTCGCGGCTGCTTCCGAGAATGGCGTCCGCCATCCAAAAAGCTACACCATAGGCTTCCTTGACGATTCCATAGACGAGCGTACGGCGGCCCGAGAGGTGGCTGACTTCTTCAACACGGACCATACCGAACGCTTGGCAGCTGGTCCTTTTCGGGAGACTATTGAGCGGATCGCTTGGCATACGGACCAACCCTTCTCCGATCCCGCCGTGGTGCCTACCTACATGCTAAGCGAACTTGCTTCGCGGCATGTAAAAGTGGCGTTGAGCGGTGATGGCGGGGACGAGATTCTTCTTGGATATCCTCGGTATATTGGCGCGCACGTTACCTCGCGCCTCGAAGTCCTGCCAGCGCGTTTGCGCTGGTTGATCGCGGTCACGGGCAACTTGCTACCGGTTGGCGAGAGCCGCGTACGGTTCCTGCGTTATGTTCGTCGGCTGTTGATCGAGGCGAACAAGGGTGAAGCCCAGCGTTATGCCGATTGGACAATGGTCTTTGGAGAGGAGGACCGCCGCTCGCTTTACGTCGGTGAGATGGCTTCGGTAGCCGCAGGAGATTGTCTAAAGCAGATAGCAGACCATCTGAAGATGGGACAGTCGGCAATTGAACGGGCTGCACAGTTCGACTTTTCAATCTATCTTCCGGATGATTTGCTTTACAAGACCGACCTGATGTCGATGGCGCACGGATTGGAAGTGCGCTGTCCGTTCCTGGACCGAGAGTTGGTTGAGCTCAGCATGCGCATACCGGTAACGCGGCGTATGCCCGCCCTTGAGACAAAATGGCTTCTGCGCGCCGCATACGACAGCGATCTACCGCGCCGCATCTTGACACGTGGCAAGCAGGGCCTCTCGGTGCCGCTTGCCGAGTGGATGGCCGGCGATATGCGTGAAATCGTGGAGGATTGCCTGAGCGAGGAGTCGGTTCGGCGACGCGGCCTTTTCGATCCGGCGAAGGTGGGGGAGATGCTGCGTCATACCCTTGCTGGCTCTCACGACTATAAGTACCGGGTCTGGGCTCTGATGTGGCTCGAGCTTTGGTTCCGTAATTGGGTAGATGGCGATGGGCTGGCACGTGGTGAAAGTTCCACGCAGCCTGTCGTGCGATAGCGTTGATGTGCGAGATCGCTGGGATACTACTGGGACGTGACGGCAGGACGCTCCGCAGCGGTGAGGGCGCACTGGAAGTGCGCGTCGTAGCTGCGACTCGAGCAATCTCTCATCGAGGCCCTGACGGCGATCGCCTCTAGGTGTTCAGTCCCGGAGTGTGATGGAATCAGGCATACTGATCCCGCATTCCGGGAGGAGCTATGGGACAGATACTACACGGCAGCGCCACG
>MRWG01000909.1_pt1 | contig 23425 bp, 18 predicted proteins | sample 1013341 | NCBI WGS metagenome assembly MRWG01 (sample SAMN06117577, study PRJNA244670) | biofilm metagenome | biome: Water; feature: Cathode Biofilm; material: Biofilm; isolation source: microbial consortium enriched at the cathode of a solar microbial fuel cell | place: USA: District of Columbia ... | reverse complement strand
TCAGTCGATCTCCACCGGCATGGCGCCTTCCTTCACGGCCTGGTCGTGGGCCTGCTTGGCGGCCATGAGCTGGGGGACGTACTTGTCGAGCTCGTCGAGTCGCCACGCGCCCTTGGACTTGTGGAACTGCTTGATCACGGCGGGCTGCTGCATGATGGCGATGCCGCCGCGGCCGGTGTGGAAGATCTGCGAGGTGATGCCCGATGCCGAATCCGTGGCGAGCCAGGCGCAGATGGGCGCGACGTGCTGAGGGCCGCCCTGCTCGAGGTCGTCCTCGCCGACGTTCTCACCGCGGTTCTCGCGCAGCGGGATGGTCATGCGGGTCAGCGCGCCGGGCGAAATGGTGTTGACCGTGCAGCCGTACTTGGCGAGTTCCAGCGCGAGCACACGGGAGAAGCCGGCGATGCCGGCCTTGGCGGCGCCGTAGTTGGCCTGGCCGAAGTTGCCGATCAGCCCGGAGACGCTGGAGAAGTTGATGATCCGGCAGCCCGTGCGATTGTTGTCGCGGATGTAGCGGGCGAAGGGCCGGGAGCAGCAGTAGTGACCCTTCAGGTGGACGGCCTGAACGGCGTCCCAGTCCGCTTCCTCCATCTTGAAGATGGTCCGGTCACGCAGAATGCCGGCGTTGTTCACCAGGATGTCCATGCCACCGAAAGCGTCCAGGGCGGTGGCGAGCAGCGCCTCGCCGCCCGCGACCTCGGCCACCGAGTCGGTGTTGGAGACCGCCTGACCTCCGGCCGCGCGGATCTCCTCGACCACGTCGTCGGCGATCATGCCGGTGCCGGTGCCGTCGGTGTTGCCGCCGAGATCGTTGACCACGATGCTGGCGCCCTCGCTGGCCATCAGCAGCGCGATCTCACGGCCGATGCCGCGGCCGGCACCGGTAATCACGGCGACTTTGTCGTCCAGCCTTCCCATAGTCCTTCCTCCCCCTCTTAGAGTCCCGGCCGGTGCGTCGAGCACCGCCCGCGATGTCCGGACCGGCGCCGCGCTCCCCAACGCGGCGGCCGGCCCCTGGTCCGTGCCTCAGGCGTTCCAGACCTCCGTGCGTACTTCCTCGTCCGCCGGGTATTTGCCCAGCTCCATGCGGGCGACGGTACGGCGATGCACCTCGTCCGGGCCGTCCGCCAGTCGCAGCGTGCGCATGCCGGAATACATCTTGGCCAGCGGGAACACCTGAGAGACGCCGGCGCCGCCGTGAATCTGGATGGCGTCGTCGATGACCTGAAGTGCGATGTTCGGCACCGCCACCTTGATCTGCGCGATCTCGCTGCGGGCGACCTTGTTGCCCACGGTGTCCATCATCCAGGCCGCCTTGAGCGTGAGCAGGCGGGCCATCTCGATGTTGATACGCGCGTCGGCGATCTTGTCGTAGTTGCCGCCGAGGTCCGCGAGCTTCTTGCCGAAGGCTTCCTTGGACTGGGCGCGGCGGCACATCAGCTCCAGCGCCCGCTCGGCCACGCCGATGGAACGCATGCAGTGATGGATCCGGCCCGGTCCCAGCCGGCCCTGGGCGATCTCGAAGCCCCGGCCCGAGCCGAGAATGATGTTGTCCTTCGGCACGCGCACGTCGGTGAAACGGACGTGGCCGTGGCCGTGGGGGGCGTCGTCATAGCCGAACACGTGCAGCATCTTCAGCACCTCGACCCCGGGGGTTTCCACGGGCACGAGGATCTGCGACTGACGGGAGTGCCGGGGCGCGTCGGGCTCGGTGACGCACATGACGATCATGATCTTGCAGCGCGGGTCGCCGATGCCGGAGGTCCACCACTTCTCGCCGTTCAGCACCCACTCGTCGCCGTCGAGGCGCGCCTCGAGCTCGATGTTGGTGGCGTCGGAGGAGGCGACCTTGGGCTCGGTCATGGCGAAGGCCGAGCGGATCTTGCCGTCCAGCAGGGGCTGCAGCCACTCCTCCTTCTGCTGCTCGGTGCCGTAGCGCTCGATGACCTCCATGTTGCCCGTGTCGGGGGCGGCGCAGTTCATGGCCTCGGAGGACATCGGGTACTTGCCGAGAATTTCGGCGATGTGCGCGTAGTCGACGTTGGTCAGGCCGGCACCGCGCTCGCTCTCCGGCAGGAAGAAGTTCCACAGGCCGCGTTCCTTGGCCTTCTCCTTCACCTCTTCCATGACCGCGGTTTCGCACCAGCGCCCGCCTTCTTCGACCTGGCGGGCGAACACGGCTTCGTTGGGCACGATGTAGTCGTCGATATACTGCTGGATGTCCGCGATGAGCGGCTTCACGCGGTCGGATATTCCAAGGTCCATGGCTTCCCCCTCGAGCTCGCCTCCTTCGCGGAGGCGTGTGGTTGCTGTGAAAAGATTCGAAAATCAAAGAGTTTTTGATACTAATACAGACCATCCGGCTTGTGCTACGGGAAGGAATTTGGAGAACTACGGAGAAGCCACGCTCGATCTGCTGGGGCGTCTGGCCGGGTCCGGCGCCCGGCATCTCGTGGTGCTGATGCGTCACTCGGCGCGGGAGTTCCATCCGGACCGTCACGATCTCGAGAACCCGTTGACTCAGATCGGACGGGCGCGGGCCCGTGACGTCGGTGAGCGTCTGCCCAAGGACATGACCGTGCGCGCCTACGCGAGCCCGCCGGAGCGCTGCATGGAGACGGCAGCCCTCATTCTCGACGGGCACCGTCAGGGTGGCGGCGTGGCGACGCGGCACCGACCGCTCGAAGCCCTGGGCGTGTTCTATGCCCTGGACCAGATGAAGATGTGGAAGGCGATGTCCGAGGCGGGTGGCCTGGTACCCTTCATCGGCGCCTGGGTACGCGGAGAGACACCCCGGGATGCCATGATGCCGGCGCAGACCGCCGCCAGGCTGCTGGCGGACGTGCTCGCCGAGAAACTGCGTCAGCCGGTGGCGGAACGCCAGATCGACCTGTGCGTGTCCCACGACATGACCCTCTACCTGCTGCGGGAAGTGCTGCTGGGCGAACCTGCCCACGGCCCGGAGGTGGGATTCATGGACGCGCTGGTGCTCTACGAGGGTGACGACGGGCTGTGGCTGACCAGCCATCACGGCGAGCCGCGGCGGCTGGAGATGGCCTGAGCCCGCCACCGGCGGGCAGACGGAGCGGGGGGCTCCGCTGCCGCCACGGCACAGTGAGGGGAGAGACATGTTTGCGGATCTGAACGAGGCGATGGCGAAGGGCATGGCGGTGGCGTTTCACGCCGCCGCCAGGCCGGATCACCTGGCGCTGGCGACGGCCTACGGCGACCGCACCTTCCGGGAGCTCAACGCCCGGTCCAACCAGCTCGCCCGGCTGCTGGCGCGCCACGGCATCGGCATGGGCGAGGACGAGGCCGCCATCGCGGTGGTGACCAAGAACCGGCCGGAGTTCGTCGAGGCCTGGTGCGCGGCGATGCGCTCGGGCATTCGCGTCACGCCGGTCAACTGGCACCTCACCGGCGAGGAGACCGGCTACATCATCGACAACTGCGAAGCCCAGGCGGTGATCTACGACGCGAGCCTGGGCACCGCCGAGGCAGCGGCCGCCCATGCCGCCAACTGCCGGCTGCGGCTCGCCGTCGGCGGTGCCATCCCGGGATTCGACGACTACGAGCAGGCCATCGCCGGCGAGGATCCGGCGGACGTGGAGAACCCGGTGCGGGGCTCGCAGATGCTCTACACCTCGGGCACCACCGGAAGGCCCAAGGGCGTCTACCGCCGGCAGCTCCCGGTGCAGCGCACCTCGGCCCAGTCCGTGGCGGCCGGCGACCCGGAGACCGACCGCTGCCTGTGCACCGGCCCGGCGTACCACGCGGCGCCGCTGGCGTTCAACGTCACCGTGCCGCTGAACGCCGGGGTCGGCGTGGTGATGATGGACAAGTGGGATCCCGAGGACACCCTGAAGCTGATCGAGCAGTACCGCATCACCCACACCCACATGGTGGCCACCATGTTCCACCGGCTGCTGCAGCTTCCCGACGAGGTGAAGCGGCGCTACGACCTGTCGAGCCTCAAGCTCGTGATGCACGGCGCGGCGCCCTGTCCGGTGCACGTGAAGCGGGCGATCATCGAGTGGTTCGGACCGATCGTCTACGAGTACTACGCCGCCACGGAAGGCGGCAACAACTTCGGCATCGACTCGGAGGCCTGGCTGAAGAAACCCGGCAGCGTCGGCACCACGCCGACCCCGGAGAACACCCGCATCCTCGACGACGAGGGTGAAGAGGTGGCCCAGGGCGAGGTCGGCACCATCTACTTCCGCGCCCCGGAGGTGGGTCGTTTCGAGTACTTCAAGGCGCCGGAGAAGACCGGCGACAGCTATCGCGGCGACTGGTTCACCCTGGGAGACATGGGGTACCTGGACGAGGACGGCTATCTGTTCCTCACCGGCCGGAGTGCGGAGACCATCATTTCCGGCGGCGTGAACATCTATCCCCAGGAGATCGACGCGGTGCTGCTGCAGCACCCGGCGGTGCTCGACGCCTGTACCATCGGCGTGCCGAACGACGAATGGGGCGAGGAGGTCAAGGCGGTGGTGCACCTGAAGGACGAGGCGTTGCCCGGCGACGCCACGGCGGCGGACCTGCTGGCCTTCGCCCGGGATCGCCTGCCCGGCTACAAGTGCCCCCGCTCCGTCGACTTCGTCGACACCCTGCCGCGCCTGCCCAGCGGCAAGATCCAGCGCCGGCTGGTGCGCGACCCCTACTGGGCCGGCCGGGACAGACAGATCTGATCGCCCCGGACATGAACACCCACCTGTAGGAGCGATCTCCAGATCGCGATTCTTCTGATCGTTGCGCGCCCAACGAAGATCGCGATCTGGAGATCGCTCCTACGAGAAACCTCTGCTGAACGAAGATCGCGATCTGGAGCTGGCCGGGTAGGCATCGCTCCCACAGTAACCTTTCTGGAGTATTGAAATGACCGAACACTACCGCCCCCGCAGCAACGCTGACGGCAGCTACGAGACCCTTCATGTCGAGAAGGAAGGCGGCATCGACTGGCTGACCCTGAACCGCCCCGAGGCGCTGAATGCCATGAGCCGCACGATGATGCTCGAGCTGCAGCACTACTTCGGCGAGCTGTACACCGATCACTCGGTGCGGGTCGTGATCCTGCGCGGCGCGGGCCGCGGCTTCTGTGCCGGCCTCGATCTCAAGGAGGATCGCGGCGACGAGCCCTCCGGCGCGGTGACCGGGCTGCGGGTGCAGCGCCGGGTCAGCGAGATCGTCATGCGCATGCGGCGGGCACCCCAGCCCATCGTGTCGCTGATCCACGGCCCGGCCAGCGGCGGCGGGTTCGCTCTGGCGCTGGCCTCCGACATCCGCATCGCCGGGCCCAAGGCGCGCATGAACGCCGCCTTCATCCGCATCGGCCTGACCGCCTGCGACGTCGGGGTCAGCTACTTCCTGCCACGCCTGGTGGGCAGCGCGCTGGCTTCGGAGCTGCTGCTGACGGGCCGGTTCATCGACGCCGATCGGGCGAAGGCCGTGGGGCTGGTCTCGGACGTGGTCGACGACGACGCCCTCGAGGAGGCCGGCCGCAGCATCGCCCGGGAGATCCTCGCCAACTCGCCCGTCGGCGTGCGGCTGACCAAGGAGTGTCTCAACATGAGCGTCGACGCCGGCAGCCTGGAGTCGGTGATCGCTATGGAGGACCGGCAGCAGATCCTGGTGTCGACGACCGGGGACATGCGGGAGGGGGTGGCGGCGTTCCTCGAGAAGCGTCCGGCGGAGTACAAGGACGCCTGAGTTTTGTTGCGGGCTCATTCCAGGGGGTGGGATGGGCCCGGGCACCCGCGAAGGACCGGCTTTTCGCCAGCGGGCGGATTTGGCGTCGGACGGGCTCCGATGTCGTTGGGGGCCTGAACAGGCGAAAAGTCGATCCTTCGCACGTGCCCGGACCCGCCCGGCGTCCCCGGCCAGAACCACCGACGTGGCGCGAGACTGTAGGAGCGATGCCTACCCGGCCAGCTCCAACACGATATCGACCTATCGCAAGGATGTACCGAGGGCGTCGTCGCGGGTGCCGGGGAGACACTTTCGGCGCATTAAGGCCTCCCAGCGACACTCGAACCCGTCAACGGCAGGTCCGCCAGCGCGCCGAAAGTGTCTCCCCGGCGGCCGCTTCCAACGACCTCAGTTCACCGACCCGGCAGGGGAAACGCCCTCGCAGGCTCGCCGGAACGCCTTGCCGAACCGCCCCGGCTGCACGTCGGCGACCTCGATGCGATCGCAGCCGTTGTGCGCGGCGAGGTCGGCGAAGGCGGAGGCGATGGCGGCCAGCGCGGTGTCGCCGTCGGGCTCGACGGCATCCGGGTGTTCGAGGAACAGCCGCTTGATCTCGAAGCGGCCCGTGTTGCGATGGGCCTTGCAGTCGGCCCGGCCCACCAGCCGGTCCCGGTACAGGATCGGCAGGCAGAAGTAGCCGAAGCGGCGCTTCGGCCCGGGGACGTAGCACTCGAGCTGGTAGTCGAAGTCGAACAGGCTCTGGCCCCGGTGGCGGTGGATGACCAGGTTGTCGAAGGGGGAGAGGATCCGCGCCTGGGCCCGGGCCGCGGGCAGCCGGGTCTCGAAGGCGTCCGGCGCCACGTACAGGGTCTCCCGGGGGCCGCCCGGGGCGTTCAGCGTGAGGGGCTGCAGCCGGTGCTCTGCGGCGGCGGCCTGGAGCGCCGCGTCCACCGCGCCCCGCAGCCCCGGCGTGTGGCGCTGGTAGACGCACACTCGGGTGCTGGCGCAGCCCAGCGCCGCGAGCTGGCGTTCGATCAGATGGTCCGCATATGCCTCGAGCGTCGGCATGCGCGTGTCGACGTGGCCGGGCAGCACCCGCTCGGCGAGATCGTAGACCTTCTGGAAGCCGACGCGGCCGACGGACATCAGCTCGCCTTCCATGAACAGCTGCTCCAGCGCGCGTTTGGCCGGCTTCCAGTCCCACCAGCCGGCGCCGCGCCGTCCCGGCGGCGCCTCGAAGTCCCGGGCCTGCAGGGGTCCCTCGGCGCGGATGCGGTCCAGCACCCGCGCCATGAGCGCCCGGTCCCGGCAGCGGATCCAGCGTTCCTGGCCGCTGCGGACGTCGTGCATGCGCGGCCGCGCGAAGCGGTAATCGCGCATCGGCAGGTAGGCGGCGGCATGGGCCCAGTACTCGAACACCTCGCCGCGGGCCTGCAGGCGGTCGATCAGGCCCGGCCGGAATCCCGGCACCCGGGCCTGGAACACGTGCTCGTGAGCCCGGCTCACCACGGAGATGGTATCGATCTGCACGTAGCCGAGGGTCTCGATGGCCCGGCGGGCGCCGGCGAGGCCGCGGCCGAACGGGGCGGCGGCCAGCAGTCCCTGGCGCTCCAGGGCCAGCCGGCGCAGGCGCCGGCGGGTCACGGTTGCTCCGTCTCGGGGCATTGGTCAGAATCGAGCCGAGAGGAAGGGGAATGTAGCACGCTGTGGAACGTGAGTTCTGGCTCGACCGCTGGCAGAACCAGGAGATCGGCTTTCATCAGCCGGCGGTGAACCCGTGGCTGCAGAAATGCTGGCCGGAGCTGGATCTGCCCGCCGGCAGCGGCGTGTTCGTGCCGCTGTGCGGCAAGAGCCTGGACCTCCGCTGGCTGGCCAGCCAGGGTCACGACGTGTACGGCGTGGAGCTTGCCGAGGCGGCGGTGCGTGCCTACTTCGAGGAGGCGGAGCAGCCCTGCCGGGTGGAGCGCATGCCGCACCTGCAGCGTTTCGTCGGCGGTCCCGTCACCATCTACTGCGGCGACTTCATGGACCTCACCGTGCTCCACCTGCCCCGGGTCCAGGCCGTGTACGACCGGGCGGCGCTGGTGGCCCTGCCGCCGCGGATGCGCGCCCACTATGCCGACCACCTGCTGCGCATCGTGCCGGAGGGCTGCCGCATCCTGCTGCTGACCCTCGAGTACGACCAGAAGCGGGTGCCGGGCCCGCCCCACGCCGTTCACGAAGACGAGGTCCGGGCGCTGTTCGGCGAGCGCTGCGAGATCGAGGCCTGCTGCCAGGCACCGGCCCGTCAGCTGCCGCCCAAGTTCGCCGAGGCGGGCATCGAGGAGGCGACCGAGGCGGTCTACCGGATGGTCAAGACGGCCTGACGCGTCCGGTCGCGCGGCGTCAGACGAGTTTCCGGTAATCCACGGCGAGCCAGCGCTCCGGCCGCATCCGCACCACCACGCTGTCGTCCCCGGCGCTCTGCTCGGCATAGGCGCGGCCCTGCGTCTCGCCGAGGTAGCGGACGGCCATCGGCAGCAGTTCGTCCGCCGCCGGGGCGATGGCGACCACCGGTCCTTCCACGCTCACGTACTGATACGGTGCGGTCTCGGTCTGGGCGCACAGGCTCACCCGCCCGCCTTCCGTCAGCAGGCGACCCTTGCGGGAATCCAGGCCGGTCAGAAACCACAGCTCCCCGCCGGGCCGGTAGTCGTACCACACCGGCACCGTCAGCGGCCCGGCGTCCGGGCGGGGGATCGACAGCACGCCCACGTGGGGCTGTGCCAGAAAAGTCTGCTTCTCCTCGGTGGTCATGGCGGTGCTGGTCATGATGGCTCCCGGTTGACTGGTGCAGTCGTGCCGGCGCGGTGGCGCCGGACCGGTGATTCTGCCCGGCTGGCGGGCAGGGGTCGCCGGGTTTTTCGCGGCTGTGGGGACGGAAGGTGCGAAAACAAGGCCTTTGAATCCACGCCGCGTACCCCATTAAAGGGGCATCGAGGTCCGACGAACAACTGGAGACGAATCGACATGAGCATCGTGCAATGGAATCCCTGGCGGGAATTCGACGAGCTGTTCACCCGGGTGGCCGGTGTGCCGGGCGAACCGCTGGCCCGTGGTGAGTGGCTGCCCCCGGTGGACATCAGCGAGACGGCCACGGCCTACCGGATCGACGTGGAGATCCCGTCGGTGGCGGCGGGGGACGTGGACGTGTCCTTCGAGGACGGCGTGCTGACCGTGTCCGGCGAGCGCCGATCCGAGCGCGAGGGCGACGAGGACGGCGGCAAGCGTCACCGGGTGGAGCGGCGCTGGGGTAAATTCTCCCGCAGCTTCCGCCTGCCCGAGAATGCCGATGCCGAGCGCATCGACGCCCGGGTGAAGGACGGCGTGCTGTACCTGGCGGTCCCCAAGCAGGACAAGGCGCAGCCGCGCCGTATCGAGGTCAACGCCGCCTGACGGCCGACGCTCGGCGGGCCGGCGGCCGATGGTGTCACCGGGCGGTTTGCTGAACCGGGCCGGTGGGATACTCTGCCGCCATGGCCTGGGACCGGGACACCGTCAGAACCGTCATCTTCGAGGCCCACACGCCCGCCGGCAAGGCGTTCGACGTGGGCCTCATCGCCGCCATCGTCATCAGCGTGGTGGCGGTGATGCTCGATTCGGTGGGTTGGATCCACGAGCGCTACGGCAGGGTGCTCTATGGCGTCGAGTGGTTCTTCACCATCGCGTTCACCATCGAGTACGGCCTGCGTCTCTGGTCCATCCAGAATAAGGCGCTCTACGCCCGCAGTTTCTATGGCGTCATCGATCTGCTCGGCATTCTGCCCACCTATCTGAGTCTGATCTTCGCCGACACCCAGTATCTGCTGGTGATCCGCGTGCTGCGCGTGTTGCGGGTGTTCCGCGTGCTGCGGATGGTGCGCTACGTGGGCGAGGCCCAGCTGCTGGTTCAGGCCCTGCAGGCCAGCCGACGCAAGATCACGGTATTCATTTCCACCGTGGTCACCCTGGTGATCGTGTTCGGCTCGTTCATGTACCTCATCGAGGGTCCGGAGCACGGTTTCACCAGCATTCCCAAGAGCATCTACTGGGCGGTCATCACCCTCACCACGGTCGGCTATGGCGACGTCGTGCCCATGACGCCGCTCGGGCAGAGCGTCGCCACCCTGGTGATGATCCTCGGCTACAGCATCATCGCCATCCCCACCGGCATCGTCACCATGGAGCTCACCGAGGCCAGCCGCAAAGCGGCCAACACCCGGGTGTGCCCGGAGTGCTCGGTGGAGGGCCATCTGCGGGAGGCGACCTTCTGCTGGCGCTGCGGCACGCGGCTGGGCGGCGAGAAGCGGCCCGCCGGGGAACTCGGGGAGGGGCTCTAGCCGGACGCGTCCCGCCTACAGCGGACGGGCGCTTTGAGGCACAATAGCGCCCCCTGAATTCAGGACCCCCGAAAGAGAGGACCCATGAGCGCAGACAGCTTCAAAACCCGCAAGACTCTGGAGGTCGGCGGCCGCCAGTACGACTACTTCAGCCTGCCGGCAGCCCAGCAAGCCGGAATCGGCGACGTCAGCCGGCTGCCGATGTCGCTGAAGATCCTGCTGGAGAACCTGCTGCGCTTCGAGGACGGCAGCACCGTCACCGAGGAGGACATCCGGGTGCTCGGCAACTGGGCCAGTGACGCGCCGGATGACAAGGAGATCGCCTACCGGCCGGCCCGCGTGCTCATGCAGGACTTCACCGGCGTGCCCGCGGTGGCGGACCTGGCCGCCATGCGCAGCGCCGTGGTCCAGGCCAGCAAGGACCCGGCGGTGATCAACCCGCTGTCGCCGGTGGACCTGGTCATCGACCACTCGGTGATGGTGGACAAGTTCGGCTCGCCCCAGGCGTTCGAGCAGAACGTCGAGCTGGAGATGCAGCGCAACAACGAGCGCTACCGCTTCCTGCGCTGGGGGCAGAAGGCATTCGACAACTTCCGCGTGGTGCCGCCGGGCACCGGCATCTGCCACCAGGTCAATCTCGAGTACCTGGCCAAGACCGTGTGGACCAAGGACGAGAACGGCCGCACGGTGGCCTATCCGGACACCCTGGTGGGCACCGACAGCCACACCACCATGATCAACGGCCTGGGCGTGCTGGGCTGGGGCGTCGGCGGCATCGAGGCCGAGGCCGCCATGCTGGGCCAGCCGATCTCCATGCTCATTCCGGAGGTGATCGGCTTCAAGCTCACCGGGAGAATGAACGAAGGCATCACCGCTACCGACCTGGTGCTGACCGTGGTCGAGATGCTGCGCAAAAAGGGCGTGGTGGGTAAGTTCGTCGAGTTCTACGGCGACGGTCTCGACGATCTGCCGCTGGCGGACCGGGCGACCATCGCCAACATGGCCCCCGAGTACGGCGCCACCTGCGGCTTCTTCCCCATCGACCAGGAGACGATCAACTACCTGAAGCTGTCGAGCCGGCCCCAGGAGGTGGTGGACCTGGTGGAGGCCTATGCCAAGGCCAACGCCATGTGGCGGGACAGCGGCTCCCCGGACCCGGTCTACACCGACACCCTGAGCCTCGACCTCCGCGACGTGGTGCCGAGCCTGGCGGGTCCGAAGCGGCCCCAGGACCGGGTGGCCATGAGCGACATGCGCCAGGCCTTCGACGAGGCGCTGGAGCTGCAGGGCCGGGCCGACACCAAGGACGTGCGCGTGCCGGTGCCGGGCACTGACTACGACCTCGGCCATGGCGACGTGGTGATCGCCGCGATCACCTCCTGCACCAACACCTCGAACCCGGCAGTGATGCTGGGCGCCGGCCTGGTGGCCCGCAACGCTCTGGCCCGCGGGCTCAAGGTGAAGCCCTGGGTGAAGACCTCGCTGGCCCCCGGCTCCAAGGTGGTGACCGAGTATCTGGAGAAGGCGGAACTGCAGGACGATCTCGACGCGCTGGGTTTCAACCTGGTGGGCTACGGCTGCACCACCTGCATCGGCAACTCCGGCCCGCTGCCGGACCCGATCTCCGCCGCCATCAACGACGGTGACCTGGTGGTCTCTTCGGTGCTGTCCGGCAACCGCAACTTCGAAGGCCGGGTGCACCAGGAGGTGCGCACCAACTGGCTGGCGTCGCCGCCGCTCGTCGTGGCCTACGCCATCGCCGGCACCTGCCGCATCGATCTGTCGAAGGACCCGATCGGCCAGGACGGCGACGGCAAGGACGTGTTCCTCAAGGACATCTGGCCGAGCAACGCCGAGATCGCCGACGTGGTGAGCAAGGTGACCTCGGACATGTTCGCCGAGCAGTATGCCGACGTGTTCACCGGGCCCCAGGCCTGGCAGGACATCGACGTCACCGACTCCAGCACCTACAGCTGGGAGGAATCCACCTACATCAAGCAGCCGCCGTTCTTCAGCGTCGGCGGCGATCTCGACCAGGAGGTCGAGGTGGGCGGCGCGCGCATCCTGGCGCTGCTGGGAGACTCGGTCACCACCGACCACATCTCGCCGGCCGGGGCCATCCAGCCGGACAGCCCGGCGGGTCAGTACCTGCAGCAGCACGCCGTGGACGTGGCCGACTTCAACTCCTACGGCTCCCGCCGGGGCAACCACGAGGTGATGATGCGGGGCACCTTCGCCAACATCCGCATCAAGAACGAGATGGTGCCGGGCGTGGAGGGCGGCTACACGAAGCACGTTCCCTCCGGCGAGCAGCTCTCCATCTACGACGCGGCCATGCGCTACCAGGGCGAAGGCACGCCGCTGGTGATCTTCGCCGGCAAGGAGTACGGCACCGGCTCGAGCCGGGACTGGGCCGCCAAGGGCACCCGGCTGCTCGGGGTGAAGGCCGTGGTCGCCGAGAGCTTCGAGCGGATCCACCGCTCCAACCTGATCGGCATGGGCGTGCTGCCCCTGCAGTTCAAGGACGGAGACGGCCGCACGTCGCTGGGCCTGACCGGTGAGGAGACCGTGGACATCCGCCTCCCCAAGGGCGTCACCGAAGTGAAGCCCCGCCAGGATCTGGTGGTGGTGATCACCGGCGCCGACGGCAGCAAGCGCGAAGTCACGGTGATGAGCCGGCTGGATACCGACAACGAGATCGCCTACTTCAAGAGCGGCGGTATCCTCCAGTACGTGCTCAATAACCTGGTGGACGCGGCGTAGGCTGCGTCCTCTCTCGCCTGTAGGAGCGATCTCCAGATCGCGATTTCTTCGGCCGGACCGATCGCGATCTGGAGATCGCTCCTACAGAGGCGGCCCGAGCCCCCGACCCCCCATCTGTCGCCATTCGGCGACACTTTTCCTTTCCGGAGCGTTTCGACGTGTTTCGTTTTGTTAACGAGGGCGCAGAAATGAACTTTTCCCTTGAGGTCTAATCTGACCTGCATATAATTCGCGCCCGCTGCAACCCTTGACATGAAGGAAATTGCAGCCGCGAAAGCGAGACCGGGGTCTCTGAATCGAGAGCCCCAGAAGTAAGAAAGTAGTACAAGAAGCTCTGCCGAGGAAAACGTGATCAATCGCAGCGAATCCAGGCTCATCGCCCTGGAGCGTCGTAATCAGGCTGCCCGTTCGAGAAGGAACCCGCGACCCAGGCCTGCCGGCCATGCGCCGGTCAAAGATACATCGCGCTCAGGACCCAGGTCAGCGTCAGCCACATGAGCAGCGTGAGCGGCACGCCCACCTTCAGGAAATCGCTGAAGGCGTAGCCGCCGGCGCTCATCACCAGCAGATTGGTCTGATAGGCCATCGGCGTGGCGTAGCTCATGTTGGCGCCGAACAGCACGGCCAGTACGAACGGCTCCGGCGGTGCGCCCAGCTCCGCGGCAATGGCTATGGCGATGGGCGTGCCGATCACCGCGGCAGCGTTGTTCGATACCACGTTGGTGAGCAGCGCCAGCATCAGCATCAGCCCCGACAGAATCACCGTCGGCCCCGCATCCAGGGTCACCGCCAGGAACGTGTGCGTGATGAACTCAGTCGCGTGGGTGGCGATCAGCGCCTGACCGAGGGCGAGGCTCGCCGCCACCACGAAGAACACGGATGGACTCACGGCGCGGATGGCCGAGCCCATGTCGAGGCAGCGGGTGAGCACCAGCAGCACGGCGCCGGCGATGGCCGAGACGGCGATGGGCATGATGCCGAGCGCCGCCAGCAGGACCACGGCCGTCAGTATGGCCAGCGCCAGCGGCGCGCGGCTGGTGGTGGGTAGAGACACGGTGGCGTCCAGCACCAGGAACTCGGTGCTCTGCTTGAGCACGGCGATCTGCTCCCGCGGACCCTGCACCAGCAGGATGTCCCCCTGCCGCAGGATCACGTCCTGAATGTCCTCCTTGGCCCGCCAGATGTCCCGCCCGGCCCGGTGCAGGGCCAGCACGGCGAGCTGGTAGCGGTCCAGGAAACGGGCGAAGCGCAGGTTGGCGCGGTCCAGGCTCGACCCCTGCACCACGGCGATCTCCGCCAGGATCTGATTCTCCGCGCGCAGAGGGTGCTCGGTGTCGACCTGCTGGTCCCCGGAGAACAGCTTGGCGCGGAAAATCTCCTCGAACTCCTTGAGCTTCTGTGGCGTGCCGCGTACCCGGATGCGGTCGCCGGACTTGAGCGTCACGTCGGGGAGCGGCATCAGGTAGGTGTCGCCCCGGCGCACCCGCAGCACGTTCATTTCGCCGCCGGTCATGGCCTTGGCCTCGGCGAGGGTCCTGTTCACCACCGTGGAGTGGTCGTCGATGTGGAGTCGGGCCTCGAACAGCCGCGGCGACGGATTCTCCAACTCGATGCGTCGCTTGGGCAGCAGCCGGGGGGCGACCAGCCACAGGTAGAGCACCGCCACGCCGCCGGCGATCGCCGCGGGTACCACGAAGTCGAACATCTCGAAGCGGGTCATGCCGAGGTCTGCGGCGACGCCCACCACCAGCAGATTGGTCGAAGTGCCGATGGTGGTGGTCATGCCGCCGACCAGGGTGGCGAAGCCCATGGGCATGAGCACCCCCGAGGCGGAGGTGTTGGTCTTCAGGCACATGCTGATCAGGATCGGCAGCAGCAGCACCACGATGGGCGTGTTGTTGACGAACGCCGACAGCACGGCGCCGACGGCGAGGGTGGCCAGGAACGACAGAAACGGCGCCCGGCCCCAGGATCGTGACAGCAGCCGGCCGACCGGCTCCAGGGCCCCGGTCCGCACCAGCCCCTGGCCGAGAATCATCAGCGCGCAGACGGCGATCAGCGCCTCGTGGCCGAACCCTTCGAACAGCCTGGCGGGCTCGAATCCCGGGTAGGGGAAGACCGAGAACCCCACGGCGAGCACGGCCAGCAGCCCGAGACTGGTGATCTCGAGGGGAATCCGGTCCCGGGTGAACAGATACAGCGCGACCACGGTCAGCACCATCACGGCGATGGCGTGCCCGTCGGGCGCGCCGCCGGCGGTGCTGAGCTCGGTCATGGCGCGTGCAACGTTGGTTGTCCAGCCTGCAACCGGGCGGCCGCTTCCCGGCGGGTCCGACCCGGAACGCTACAGAATCAGCTCGACGACCTCGTCGAACGTGTCGACGAAGTGTACCTGTATGCCGCGGCGAATGTGATCGGGTACTTCCTCCCAGTCGCGCCGGTTGGCTGCCGGCAGGATCACGTGCCTGATCTTCTGCCGTTTGGCCGCCAGCAGCTTCTCGCGGATACCGCCGACCGGATAGACCCGGCCCGTGAGCGTCAGCTCGCCGGTCATGGCGAAGCCGGCCTTCGGGCGCTTGCCGAGTGCCCGGGACACCAGGGCCGTGCTCATGGTCACGCCGGCACTGGGACCGTCCTTCGGCGTCGCACCGGCGGGCACGTGAACGTGCAGGTAGGCGTCGTCGAACCAGCCGGCCTCGATGCCGAACTGGGCGGCGTTGCCGCGCACGTAGCTGTAGGCGATGTTGGCCGACTCCTGCATGACGTTGCCGAGCTGGCCGGTGAGCTTCAGCCCCGCCTGCTCCCGGTGCACCAGCGTCGCCTCCACCGGCAGCGTCGCGCCGCCGAGCGGTGTCCAGGCCAGTCCCGTGACGATGCCGATGCCGCGCTGCAGCGTTTCCGTCTCGTAGAGCGGCTTGCCGAGAAAGTCCTCGACGTCGTCCGGCTTCACGACGATGGGGCGGGGCTCGTCCTTCAGCAGGCGTACCACGGCCTTGCGCACCACCTGGGCGAGCGCCTTGTCCAGACGCCGGACCCCGGCCTCCCTGGAGTACTGCTCGATGATCCGCCGCAGCGCCGGGGCCTCGATCTTGAGGTCGCCGCGCTGACGCAGGCCGGCCCGCTTCAGCTGGCGGGGCAGCAGGTGCTTGCGGGCGATGGCCAGCTTCTCCTTGTCCAGATAGCCGGACAGGTGGATCACCTCCATGCGGTCGAGCAGCGGTCCGGGAATGGTGTCGAGCTGATTGGCGGTGCAGACGAACAGCACCTTGGACAGATCCAGGTCCACGTCCAGGTAGTGGTCGTGGAAGGTGGTGTTCTGCTCCGGATCGAGCACCTCGAGCAACGCCGAGGCGGGGTCGCCCTGGTACGAGGCGCCGACCTTGTCGATCTCGTCCAGCATGATCACCGGATTGGCGGACTCGGAGTCCCGCAGGGCCTGCACCAGCTTGCCCGGCATGGCGCCGATGTAGGTGCGCCGGTGGCCCTTGATCTCGGCCTCGTCGCGCATGCCGCCCACCGAGAAGCGGTAGAAGCGGCGATTCAGGGCCTCGGCGATGGCGCGGCCGAGGGACGTCTTGCCCACCCCGGGCGGACCGACGAAGCAGATGATGGAGCCGGCCACGTCGCCCTTCATGATGCCCAGCGCCAGAAACTCGAGGATGCGGTCCTTGATGTCGCCGAGTCCCTCGTGGTGCCTGTCGAGCACGCCGGCGGCTTCGTCGAGATTGCGGGTGTCCTCGGTGTAGCGGCCCCACGGCACCCGGGTGATCCAGTCCAGGTAGTTCCGGGTGACCGCGTACTCGGGGGAGCCGACTTCCAGCAGGGACAGCTTGTGCAGCTCCTCGTCGATGCGCTTCTGCGCCGCCTGGGGCACGTCCAGGGGCTCGAGTCTCGCCTGGAATTCCTCGATCTCGGCGGTCTTGTCGTCCTTGGACAGGCCGAGCTCCTGCTGAATGAACTTGAGCTGCTGGCGCAGGAAGGTCTCGCGCTGGCGGCCCTGGATCTCCGCCTCGACCTGCTTGCGGATGTCCATCTGGGCCTGGGCGATCTCCACCTCGCGGTGCAGCAGCTCGACCACCTTTTCCAGGCGCCGCTGCACCGGAATGGTCTCCAGCACCTCCTGCAGGTCCTCCTTGCCGGCACTGGTCAGGCTGGCGGCGAAGTCGGCGAGCACGGACGGCTCGTTGGGATTGGAGCGGGCGAGAAAGACCTTGAGCTCCTCGCCGTAGAGCGGGTTGAGCGGGATCAGTTCCTTGATCGTGTTGATGATGGCGACGGCATAGGCTTTCTGCTCCTCGGAGCGGCTGTCGGCGCGCTGGGGGAAGTACTGGACGTTGGCCAGCAGCGGGGGCTTCCGCTGAATCCACTGACGCACCCGGAAGCGCTGCAGGCCCTCCAGCAGCACCTGAAGCTGGTCGTCCTCCCGGTGGACCCGGTGGATGCGGCAGACGGTGCCCATCTCGTGGAGATCGTCGGGCCCCGGCACGCCGTCCACGTCCCGGCGGGTGGCGATCAGGCCGACCAGCTCCTGCTTGCGCTGCTGGATGGCCTTCAGCGTCGGCAGCCAGACCTCGGCGCTCATCACCAGCGGAATGGCCTGGCCGGGGAAGAACGGCCGGTGGTGCTGGGGCAGCACGTGAATGTGGCTGGGCAGAACTTCGCTCGGCAGCAGAATCTGCCGGTCCTCGGCGCCTTCCCGGACGATGTCGCCTTCCTGATCGATATCCATAAGGGTTCCTGGCTCGCTGCTCTCGCCTGTGGCTTATGTGGGGGCGGTCGTCGGCGAATAAAAGTGTCGCGCGACGGATTGCCGCCGTCCGCCCCATGGGTTGCCGGACCCGGGCGGGGCATGGATCATGAACCGCAAGACGTCAGAAGGGAGTGAAGCGATGGGGGGTGAACACCCGGGCGACGGGGCTGCGCCGGTCGCCTACATGGACCGCACCCGGGCATTCTACGAGGCCCAGGGGTTCGAGCGGTCGTACCGGTGGGCGCACCACGACGATGCGCCGTGGGCGGCGCTGCCGAAGCCGCTGTCCCGGTGCACGCTGGGCCTGGTCACCACGGCCAGCCGCCATCCGCGGGCGGAACTCGAGCCCCGGAAAGTGGATTCCGGCGACATGGCGGATCCGCCGGCCCGGCTGTTCACGGACGATCTGTCCTGGGACAAGGAGGCCACCCACACCGACGACGTGAACAGCTTCTGCCCCTTCGCCGCCCTCGAGGCGCTGGTCGAAGCGGGGCGCCTCGGCGCGCTCGCGCCCCGGTTCCACTGCGTGCCGACGGAGTACAGCCAGCGGGCGACCATCGATCACGATGCGCCGGAAATCCTGCGCCGGCTGCGGGAGGACGGTGCCGACATCGCGTTGCTCGTGCCGTTGTGACCCGTGTGCCACCAGACCGTGAGTCTGGTCGCCCGGCACCTGGAAGCCAACGGCATGCCCACGGTGATCCTCGGCTCGGCCCGGGACATCGTCGAGCACTGCGCGGTGCCCCGCTTTCTGTTCGTCGACTTTCCGCTCGGTAACCCCTGCGGCAGACCGTGGGACGCCGCCATGCAGCGGCGCATCGTCGGGGAGGCCGTGTCGCTGTTCGAGACGGCCTCGGCGCCACGGACCACGGTGGTGTCGCCGGAACGCTGGGGCAGCGACGACTGGCGCCGGAACTACATGGCGGTGACCGCAGAGAACCGGGAGGCGCTGGCCCGGCGCGGCGAGGATCTGCGGCGGCGGCGGGCCGCCCGGGAGCGGCGATCGGTTTGAGGCCGCGAGGCACGCCGGGCCACCTGGCCCGCGGCGTCACTCCCGGTCGAACGCGGCGATGACCTCGTCCAGGGTTTCGAGCTGACGCTTGCGCCAGTCGATCTCGGACTCGGAGCCCGGCTCGTCCTTCCCGCGCTGTTCGAGGGCCTTGATCTGCTCGGCCACTTCCTCGCGCTGCTTCTGCAGCCGGGTGAGCCGGCCGGCGAGCTCCGCCTTGTCGAACATGAGCTGCTCGGGCTGGGCGCCGTCCGGCCCGGGTTCCGGAGCCGGGCCGCTCCCGGCATCTTCGGGGGATGCGGGCATGACCGGCACGTCGGCAGCGATCCGCCGCTGGTTCATGAAGCTCGGCGAGACAATTTCGAGCCCGGCGCCGTGCAGGCCGTCCAGCACGGCGGCGTTGAGTTCCGTGCGCTTGCTCACCAGGCTGCGCACGTCTTCGAGGTAGCCGGAGACCCGGTAGGACACGGCATGGTCGAGCAGCGCCTTGATCTGCACGAAGGGCTCGGCGAGCCCGGCGTCGGCGGCCGCCGACAGCAGGGCTTTCTCCACCGAGCGGCGCGGCGCGTCGTAGCCCAGCGACACGTCCGAGGACACCAGCGTGCCCTGATCGCTGACCACCTTGACCGGGTGGGAGATCAGATACAGGTTCGGCACGCTCATCAGATCGCGGTCCTCGCTCTGCAGCTCGGTGTGCAGCAGTCCCTGCTCGGTGACCCGGCCGAAGTGGCTCTCGATCTGAATGAAGTCGCCCGGATGGAATCCGCCGACGGCCCGCAGCATCAGCCCGGCCATGGCGTTGGCCACCAGAGTGGTCGAGGACAGGGCGATGACGGCGGTGAGCACCAGGCCGAACAGGGACAGGAGCTGGCCGCGCAGCTCCGGGCCGATGGGCAGGATCAGCACCACCACCACGTTGGCGGACAGCACCAGCGCGATGACGGCGAGCTGGCGGAAGATGCGCAGGCTGGAGCGGGGCGGGATCGCCCGCAGCACGGCCCAGACGGCCAGAGCCGTGAACGCGACGAGGGTGAGCGGAGGCAGGCCCCAGCGCAGCAGGCTGTCGATCAGGGCTTCCGCCACGTCGCCCGACCCTATTGGAGGGCGACGTCGGGCTCGGGGCGGTGTTCGGCCAGGGCGATCTGCCGGGTGAGCTGAATGTAGTCGACCAGGATCTCGCCGGATTCGCGGATCATGGCGTCGTCGCTCGGATCTTCCTCGTCGTCCCGGGCGGCGCTGGCTTCCTCGAGTTCCTCGATGCTCGCCAGGGGCTCCTCGCCCTTGGCCTTGCGCAGCGCGTTCTCGAGCTGCAGACGCCAGGCCTCGTCCCGGGCCTGCTCGGCGGTGCGCACGTCCTCGTTGAGCGAGAGGTGGGTCTGATGGCTCTCCTCACGGGTCTTCAGGGCCAGCGCGCGCATGTAGGTGAAGTCGGGGTCGTTCGCGACGCGCTGCTGGTGCCGGGCATTCAGCTCCGCCAGCAGCGGATGGATGTCGTCGCTGCGGGGATACACCGCAGGCTGGATCATGTCCCACGGCATGGCGTCTTCCAGCGAGCTCTCGCCGATGCGCTCGGCGTCGTAGATTTCCGGGAACTCGATGTCCGGGATGATGCCCTGATGCTGGGTGCTCTGGCCGGAGACGCGGTAGAACTTGGCCGCCGTGATCTTGAGCTGGCCCCGGTTGAGGGGAATCAGCGTCTGCACGGTGCCCTTGCCGAAGGTCTGGCTGCCGATGATCAGGCCGCGCTCGTAGTCCTGGATGGCGCCGGCGAAGATCTCCGAGGCGGAGGCGGACAGCCGGTTCACCAGCACCGCCATCGGGCCGGACCAGGCGACGGTGTCGTCGTTGTCGGCATAGATGCTCGGCCGCCGGTTCGCCGATTTCACCTGCACCGTGGGGCCGGACTCGATGAACAGTCCGGTCATCTGGTCCGCCTCCTGGAGCGAGCCGCCGCCGTTGTTGCGCAGGTCGATGACCAGGGCGTCAATGCCTTCCGCCTTCAGCTCCTCGATCAGCCGGCGCACGTCGCGGGTGGTGCTCTTGTAGTTCGGGTCGCCCTGCTGGATGGCCTTGAAGTCGGCATAGAAAGTGGGCACCTCGATGATGCCGATCTTGTGCTCCTCGCCGCCGCGGTCGAGCGTCAGCAGCTTGCGGCTGGCGTCCTGCTCCTCGAGCTGCACCGCATCGCGGGTGATGGTGACCACACGGGTGCCGGTGTCGCTGGCCGTGTGCGGAATGATCTCGAGGCGGACCGTCGAGTCCTTGGGGCCGCGGATGAGCTCTACCACGTCGTCGAGCCGCCAGCCCACCACGTCGATGAGCGGTCCGTCCTCGCCCTGGCCGACGCTGACGATGCGGTCCGATGGCTTGAGCGTCCCCGATTTGTCGGCGGGGCCGGCGGGCACCAGCTCGACCACCGAGGTGTATTCATCCTCGGTGCGCAGCACCGCGCCGATGCCTTCGAGCTGCAGGGACATGTTGATGTTGAAGTTCTCCGACGTCCGCGGCGAGAAGTACTGGGTGTGCGGATCGTAGGTGGCGGCGAAGGCGTTCACGTAGAGCTGGAACGCATCCTCGCTCTTGGTCTGCCGGGCCTGCTTGAGACGGTTCTGGTAGCGCTTGGTCAGCAGCTCGGCGATCTCGTCGGTGGGTTTGCCGTTCAGCTTCATCCCCAGCGCCGCGGCCTTGAGGCGCTTGCGCCAGAGGTCGTCCATGGCGGACTCGTCCGACGCCCAGGGCGCGTCCTCGCGGTCGATGGCCACGGCCTCGTCGACGGTGAAGTCGAGTTTGTCGATGCCCTGCTCGATCTCGGCGAGCAGGAATTCCAGACGCTCGGTGAGGCGCTGCTGGTAGCGGTTGAAAATGTCGAAGGCCGGCTCGAGATTGCCCCGCACCAGCGCGTCGTCGAGCTTGTAGCGGTACTTTTCCAGCTCGGCGACGTCGGCCGCGGAGAAATACACCCGGGCACCGTCGAGCATGTCCAGGTAGTTGTCAAAAATGTGGCTGGACATCGCATCGTCGAGACGCTTCTGGTCCTGCAGGTAGTGGTTGTGCCGGAGCTGGTCGACGATGGTCAGCAGGGTGCGGGGATGCACGTCGAGGGGCTCGAGGGTCTGGTCCGCTGCGGCGGTCGAGTATGCGATCTGCTGGGACTGAGGCCCGGCTGCCCCGTTCGCGGCCGCGGACGCGCCGTCGGCGGCGCCGGCAGGCAGCGTGGCGAGCGCCAGAGCCAGGACGGCGCCTGCGCCGCCCGCCAGAGCCCGCTTCAGAGCCTGGATCGGATGGGTCGCGGACATCGTGCGGAGCAGAAGTCGTGATGAATACATGCGCTGTCTTCTTGCTTGATGCGTGTTGAGGATGCCGTTCGGTCCGTCCGTAGTCCGTGCCGCCTTCCCTGCTCGTGCCAATCACCGGTCATTCTTTGCGGGCCGCTCTTTCCCGGTCCGCTCTCTTTCCGGTCGACTCTCTCTTTCCGGTACACCTGGCCGGTACACCTGGCCGGTCCACCTGGCCGGTCCACCTGGGCCCCGTCGGCCGGTCTCCACAGGGGCCGAAAACGTTGATCTCATGCCGGCATATGTGTTTCAGCGTATACCTTAATGCCGACGCAGACCTTATACCGACGCAGATCTTTGTGTTTAGATGTGCGCCGTCCGGGTCGCCTGCGGCCCGGACCCGGCGGGGCTCGCCGGGCCGACGGCCACGGCGGGCTCGAACTGCTGCCGATCATTGAGATGCCGGCGGCGGGACGAGGTTCCCCGATCCGCCTTCTCCTTTTGGGAGAAGGTCGTGGAAAAAGGCCTTTCACGTCCGTCCACGGGCTATCGCCTGTCGACGGGTGACGTCTCTCGACGAGGCTAGCCAAACGGGCAAAAACCCACTGTGTTCAGAATGTAACCCGGTGTTCAGCCTGCGGGCAACCGGAGCCAAGGAGCCTGATATGCCGATATTGAGACCTGATCGAACCGCCTGTGGAGACACCCGCGGCGAACTCCGCCGCCGGCCCGGCAGGGCCGTCCTCCTCGGCGCCGGCACGCTCCTGGCCGTGCTCGCCGCCGGATGTCAGCAGGGCGGGTCGAGCGCGGAGCCCGAGGCGCCGGCGCCGCTGACCGAGGACGCCGAGAAGGCCAGCTACGCGCTCGGCTACCAGTTCTCCGCCAACTTCCAGCGCCAGTTCCCGGAAGAGATCGTCAGTGATGCCTTCGTCCGCGGGGTCGAGGATCAGCTCGCAGGCAGCGACTCCCTGGTGGACGAGGCCGAGGCCGAGCGGGTCATCACCGCGATGGTCGAGGCGCGTCGCGCGGCGGCCGCCAACGAAGCCATGCAGACTCTGGAAGAGGGCCTGGCGTTTCTCGAGGAGAACGCCAAGCGGTCAGAGGTCGTCGCCCTGGAGTCGGGCCTGCAGTACGAGGTACTCGAGGAAGGCGAGGGGGAAAAACCCGCGGCCACCGACACGGTCACGACCCACTACGAAGGCCGGCTCATCGACGGCACGGTGTTCGACAGCTCCTACGAGCGCGGCGAGCCCGCCAGCTTCCCGCTGAACCGGGTGATTCCGGGCTGGACCGAGGGGCTGCAGCTCATGTCGCCCGGGGCCAAGTATCGGCTCTACGTTCCTGCCGAGCTCGCCTACGGCCAGCGCGCGGCCGGCGACATTCCGCCGAACTCGACGCTGATCTTCGACGTCGAGCTGCTCGACGTGGAATCGCCGGAAGACGCTGCCGGCAGCGACGACGGCGAGTCCTCGGAAGGCTGACGCGTCAGTCTTCGATGACGACGCCCACCGGCTCGAGCAGCAGCGGCACCTGCTCGGGCCGGATGCGCACGCCGTGCAGATCCAGGTGCCGTTGCTGC